>Ga0102942_1000022_pt1 | contig 45919 bp, 60 predicted proteins | sample SalPon2_C_H2O_MG_FD_78171 | JGI IMG/M metagenome (GOLD analysis project Ga0102942, IMG submission 78171) | Salt pond water microbial communities from South San Francisco under conditions of wetland restoration - Salt Pond MetaG R2_C_H2O_MG | ecosystem: Environmental > Aquatic > Non-marine Saline... | reverse complement strand
GTTCAACTGTATCGCTCCATGTGTTGCGACCATCGGAATCAGAGCAGAAAGGTAATGGACTGTCGAAAGTAACATCAAAGTTTCGCCTCCGCTCTCAGTCTTAGTTCCCCTCAAAGTTGTTAAGGCCAGCAGCCCAAATCCCAGAACCCCGCCAAAACCATAGCTTAAGGCCTGTAAAAGGTCTGGCGCTCCGAACTGGTTGATCAGTAATGCTCCGGAACCCCAGAAAGCGATTGTAAACCCATAGGCTCGGGATTCTCCAGCAAGCATCGACTGCAGATACTTCTCTGCCATAAATATTTCATTGTATTCACATGATTTAAAAAGTAGAGAAGTAATACATTATATTACGATGAGCGATGACGGGGTCAAGATCGTGGCAGACCACTGTAATACAGTCTACATGAACGGCAACGGCTTTGGAGACATAGGTCAAAACATAGCTGAGTTCAGGCCTGAACTGATTGGAGTCGATGGCAGGGAAGAGTTTATCGAGCTGGTTGAACAGGCACATGAACAGGGTTTGACGGAAAGAAAAAGCGATGGACTGGGGTATATACTCGCCAACAATTCTAACATAGGTCTTGAAAGAATAATTGAAGAAGGCGTAGGTGCTCAAAGACCTGAAGACTATGCTGAGGGCTTTATCCGGGTCTGCGATGAGAATTTTGATGTTCACGTGATTACAGCAGGTATAGATGAGATAGCTGAGAGATCGATGAATGCCAGAATGAATGGTTACACACCTCATGTCACCGGGACTTCGCTGGCCCAGAATGGTTCCGGAGTTGAAGTCGACAGCTACTGTGCAGGAAATGAGAAACTGCACGCTCTGAGAGACCATTACGAGGTGGAATCACTCGCCGATAAGGATATAATTGCATTTGGCAACAGCGACTCGAACGACGGGCCTATGATGGAGGAAGCTCCGATAGCAATAGGCAGGGAAAGAGCATATGACTCCGCCGATATCTACGTTCAAGATGATCCAGAGTTCTGGACTCGAGCCACACTCACAGGAATAGCTTCAGAAATTCTAGACGGCGATAACCCTAAAGATAGGGGCTTAAAGTTCGCTATGGAGAATCCTGGACATCTTGAAGATATAGAATCCGGAGGAAATCCTGGTGAATATGCTGAAGAGGTCTTGGAGGCCTATCAGGATGTAAGGAGGGAAGTAATGTGAAGCTGCTTTGCGTGGGAGAAATACTGGTTGATATGATAGCAGAAAAAGACTGTCTGAAAGACTCAAGAGAGTTTAATGCAAGGCCTGGCGGTGCACCTGCCAATGTGGCGGTAGCAGCTTCTAGAATGGGTGCGGATGTTGAAATGGCTGGTACTGTCGGAAACGATGGGTTCGGAGAGATGCTGACTCGTAAACTTGAGGAAGAAGACGTAGGCATAGACAAATTGGCTGTCTCGGATGAAAAAACTACCCTCGCCTTCGTTGCGCTCGATGAAAATGCTGAGCCTGAGTTCAGCTTCTATCGAGGTGCTGATCTAGAAATCGGAGAGGAACAACTAGTAGAGGGATACGATGTAATCCACTTTGGTTCATTGCCATTCACAGACCCAGAGCTTGCAGAAAGGCTTGAAAAATATGCTGAGCGGTCTCAGGCCTTGATAAGTTTTGACCCTAATTTGAGATCTGATCTCAGGGATAGAGAGTACATGGATAGGCTGAAGAGCTTCATAGAGGTATCAGATCTTATCTTCCTCTCTGAAGAAGAAAACAAAAATTTTGATATAGATGCTGAAGAAATTCTGGTGACCAGAGGCTCGGAAGGCGCCAAACTTCTTACCCAGGATTTTACACAGGTGGAAAAACCTCCTGAAGTAGACGCAGTAGATACTACCGGTGCCGGTGATGCATTAACCGGCACATATCTGGCCTTCCGAGATATTTCCCGGAGAAAGGCTATTAAAAAGGCAGTTGAGGCCTCAGCATTATCTACTCTGAAAAAAGGTGCTATGTCAGCGCTTCCTGATAGAAGACGGCTGGAAAACCACTTTCAGTAACCGGTATAAATTTCAAGGCCTAAGCAATAATTCATGGGAAGGATTGAGAAGCCGTGGGGATTTGAAGACCAAGTCCTTTGCACGCAGGTAGAGGTAAGCGGAGAACGGGGTATGCTTGGGATCCGCCGTTTGGTGATTAACGCTGATGAGATGACATCTTATGCCAGGCATCAAGAACAAACTGATATAATCTATCTTGAGAAGGGGGCCGGAACCTTGAGAATCGAAGGAGACTTACAGGAGCTTCAAAAAGGCGAGGCCAAGGTAATTAGGCCTGGACAGCCTCATCAGATCCAAAATATTGATTCAAAGGTCATGGAAATACTTGAAATTTCTTTCCCGTACAAACCCGATGACATCGAAAGAATTGAAGATCCTTACAGCGAGGAGAGATAGATGAGGGCTGCAGAGGCCTTGCTTCTCGGGGTAGGTGCGGCACTTGTTGTCTCAGGTATATCATCATTTCTCCAGGTAAGAATGATGCTTTTCCAGCTCTATGCATATGTTTTTCTGGCGTTGTTAGTATATCTCAGGGCCTCAGGAATCAAAGCATCCGATCTCAGAGGCCTTTCGGATCGATTGCTTGTGGTGGTTGATGAAGAGGAAAGAAGAGTCAAGAAACTGCTTTCAGGAGAAGAATTCAGGATAGAGGCCTCGGAAAAGGTTCAGTAACTGTACTCGGTAACCAATACATCCTCACTGTCATAGAGGTAGGCATTGTCCCCGCCGTTATTCCAGATATAGTTCGTACCCCAGTTAAACTCTTTTGACTCGTTTGAACTGTAAAGTCTGAGAGAATCACCTTCTCTAAGTTCTACATCATCGAAGACATACTCATTTCCGTCTTCATCCTGTATACTCCAGTCTTCCAGATTGTAGGTCTCTTCTCCTCGATTTTCAAGCTCGACGTACTCCCCATCACCACTAGATTCTTCCTGTACATCGATCTTTATATCAGGCCTTGAATCAGAACTCATTTCTTGATAATGTGACTTCAAAGCCTCAATCTCGCTGTTGTACTCCTTTTCCAGTTCATCTCTCAGTGATTCGACCCTGCTTCTATTGATGCCTTCAAAACTCGTTGTTCTCGCACCGTCCTCTACAGTTTCAACCAACTCGCCTTCAGGAACATCAGTCTTCACTACTCTCCGATCAGAGGCCTCTATCACTCTGTAACTTCCTTCAGAGGTCTCTAAAACTCTTTCCGTTTTTTCAGGCCTCTGGAAGGTCTCGATTCGGGACTCAGGCCTTTCAAGTATAGAGTGGCTACGATTACCTGTAATATTTATTTTGAATCTGTCGAAGGCTGTGGAAACAGTTTTTACAAAACTATCTGCACTGGAGCGAGTCATCATTTCCACAGGAGCATCGCTGGTTCCCGATTCAACTGTGGTGGTTGAGACTGTGTCTGAGGCCACCGGTAGCGCAAGCATCCCTGTCAGTGCAGCCGCCATTAATATGCTGCCCGATACACTCTCCATAACTTTATTCAACCATAGAATTATTCATAAATCTTCGTAATTTGCCATAAATACCTCAAGCACAGTCTTTGTAAATCCAAAAATTATAGGCCCGAGGAACAAGCCTACAGCCCCGAAAACGTATACTCCTCCAATCACGCCGAGCAAGATCGCTGCAGGATGGATATCAGCTCTTTTATCCACTAGATAAGGCCTTAAAATATTGTCAGCAAGGCTTACAACGATTAAGCCGTATAGAAACAGAAAAGCAGCTGGTAAAGGCCTTTCAGAAATCAATAAATAAGCAGATGCGGGCGCCCAGACCAGGAAAGCTCCTATTATCGGTATGAAACATAAAAGCACCATTATAAACGTCCAGAATGCCACGTTCGGCACGCCAGCGACATAGAGGCCTAGGCCTCCGATCAGGCCTGTTACAATAGCTACAAGGACGTGGCCTTTTAGCACGCTCCATGTCATTAGAGAGGCCTTACTGTAGAGTTGATCCTGCAACTTCTTGTTCACAGGCGTAACTTTCTTCATCCAGGTCTCAAGTTTTTTGCCGTCCCGTAAAAGATAGAATACCGCGAACAAGGATATCATGGCCCCGATCGCAAGATTTGATAAGACATTAAGTACCTCTGAGAATCCTCCGATAGCTATCGAAGTGAAGTTTCTAAGGCCTTCTTCAAGTTCTTCTCTGATATCGATTTCCTGTCCTGTATATTCCATTATTCCAGACTCAATCTCAGAAAAATCGAGGGTGTCAACACTGTCTATACTCTCTACTACTCTGGATGCGTCCCCGAGGACTGCGTTTAATCCCAGAGCGAATGGCATAAAGATAACGCCTATGAATAACAGTATTACAACCGCTGCAGAGATATTTGAGCCTAGGCGAAGGCTTAAACGCTGTTGTACCGGGTGTAAAACAAAGCTTATTATCAAGGCAGTCAGTAGGTATCCTATAAATGGAGAAGCCATTATGAAAGATATTAGGACAAGTATTACTGTGAAAAGCCCTAGAAACGCTTTCTCCATTTCCATAAGTATGGATCAGGCCTGAATCAAATAAAGCTTCCGGAAAAATATGTTAGAGATGGTATGATGAGTACCGCCATTGCACTTGCCCTACACTCCGTCAGCAGCGATATAAAACCGATGAAACACGAAGTCATCAACACCGCCAGACCGTAAAATCCTGTCGTGTAAAAGACTACGGAAAGGATCAGAGCCAGAACAGCCAAGCCCAGAGGCCTGAAATTTACTTTTTGCACCAACTTCAGAAAAATATCCAGGATTCTGAGCGAGACCACGCCGGAAAGCCCTGCGCCTACCAGAGAACAACCGATTAGGAAAAACACCTCAGCAATTGTGACATCAGATATCATCTGAAGCGCTACAGAACTTCCGCTTCGAGGCCTACCGATCAGGTAAAGCGCCAGAAAAGAGATCAGCATATCTGATGTATTTACCCCGCCAAGGCCTGTCAGAAATCCTTCCCGGTCAGAGTCCATGAAAGGAGTTAGGAAAGTTGTTGAAACTGCCGCACCGATTCCAGGAATCACTCCTGCCAGAAGGCCTGAAAAGAAACCTGTTAAACCTTCTCTGATTCTTGAAGATGCGATACGAAAATTTTTCTCTTGTCTTGGGATTTCAAAATCCTGGAAGAGGCTGTAGCTGATCGCAGGGACTGCGAAAAGACCGGAAAATACAGGTAAAAGAATGAATTGTTGCCTAGGACCTGAAAGCACTGATAAACCGAGAAGGCCTGATAGTGCAGAAATAAGTAACGCATTGAAAGTGGAACGTGAGTCTAAAATAATGAAAAACAGGAAAAATACGAGGATGAAACCCATAAAACGGTTGAGAACAGGGTAGAAAGCTTTCAAAATCATGAAAAGCAGCGGTAAAATGATTATAAATACCAGGGAAGATGAAAGACCTCCTATAACTGTGAGAATGAATGCTTTCCTGCCTAGGCCTTCTTCTACCATTTCAATTCCGGGAAGGCTACTTAGAGCGCTTTCTGCCTCCGGGGATTTCAGGAATAGAGCCGGCAGAAAATCGTGGATTGTATGTGAGATACTCAGGCCTGAGATGAAAGCCATGAAGAGGCTGAATTCGGGCTGATATACGAAATAGAAGGGAATGATCGTGAATACGACCGTGTTGGGATGTATTCCAGGTAGTAGGCCTGTCAAAATCCCTGCTGTTACTCCCAGGGTTACGGCAAGAACCGCCTCGATCATTGTATAAAAATTTTCAACATGGATAAAAAACTCCTTGCAAACATGTGTATTATGTTCGGCGGTAACATGAATCAGATGATGAAACAGATGGGAATGGACATGGAAGAAATCGATGCAGAAAAAGTAGAAGTCCATCTGTCAAACGGAAAAAAACTTGTATTCGACAAGCCAGGCCTCTCAAAAATCGAGGCCCAAGGAAAAGAAATCTTCCAGCTACAGGGAAAGTACTCTGAACAGACCAACGTCCCTGAACAAGACATCCAACTGGTTATGGAAAAGACAGAGGCCTCAAAAAAGAGGCGAAGGAAGCCCTAGAGAAGGAAGGAGATGTCGCAGCAGCAGTAATGTCGCTACAGTGATATGCGATGGAAGAGACAACTTTTCACAGCCTTCAGGTACCTGAACTTGGTACAGTAATCTACGAACAGGTAAGGGACAGAAAAATAGGTCAGGACTACCCTGGAGATCTTAGACAAGTAGTCAGAGGCCTTACAGATGATGAAACCGATCTCGACAGTCTTCAGGAACTCGATCCAGGTCAGGAAAAGACAGTCCAGGCCTATCTTGAATCAAGTCACGGAGGTTACGGCCCTGTTGAGTTTAACTACGAAGATCTAGAACTGGAACAGGCCTAGAGCCTTCCCTCTTTCAACCTTTTTAATTATCTATCTGTTCCACGACTTTTGAGAAGGCAGGCCTTGTGATCGTGATTCCGATCATTATTCCAATTATGGTAGTCCATGCAAAGTCATGGATGGTGCTCATGGCTGCTCCAGAAGGCTCTGCCATGTAGATGAAAGTTCCGATCAAAGCCCCGAATACACCGATCGCAGTGAAGTGTGCATTGGATTTTCTGCTGTAATAATTATAGCCCAGAAGGCCTAATCCTGCTGCAGCGATTAACAGACTCATCACGCCAGGGTATACTATTGGAACCATTGCCCCAATTGTAGAGGCTGCGGAAGTGAATATTACGAAGAATGCTCTTTTCATTTTCTCGGTCCAGGATGTTATTACTTCCCTATCTGATTCGTCTGCGATTATTATCTGGTCATCGACTCCTGTACCTACAGCGGCGATTATACCGGCTACTGCTGAAAGACTGAGAGAACCTACTGTCGTAAACCATACTCCCAGCAAGATATAGACTTCTGAAGCTCCTGTGAAAACCATTGGAATAGCGACTTTAGGACTCTGGTATCTGGCGGTCACAATTACTCCTACGGCAATAAGAGAACCAATTATAGAGATGATTGATGCTCTCAAGAAGTCTCCTCCGAGAGCTGAAGAAAGCTGACTGATAGTATCGATTTCAACAGGTACTGGCAGACTTCCCGACTGAAGAATTGCAGCCATCTCATCCATACTTCTCTGGGCGTCTTCCCGGGTTTCCTCTCCTCCACTGATCTGTGACTGAGGGAGCACCCTGTTTTTGAAGTCGTTGCTCATTCTCAGGCCTTCTCCCTGAGTTTCACCGTCAACATAGAGTTGCATTCTGGCATAATCTCCAGTGCTATGTATCAACCATCCGCCGTCGCCAACACTTACCTCATAATTCTGAGCTATCTGGTTAAGGTTTTCAGCCGCTTCAGTTGTAATGACTATAGGGAACTGCCAGCTGTAGCTCTGCCCCGATGAGGTCACTCCTGCATTAGGATCGCCAAGAAGGACATCCGAAATCTGATCTCCGTTGTATGCAACAACTTCCAGATGAGCCTCGCTCTCAGTATAATTCGAATAGTAGAAGTCTCTGCCATCTAGGCTGAACTCATCTCCAGGCCTGTAAGTATTCAAGGTCTCATCTATAGTAATAGTGTCATTGTTTCTCTCAAAGGTATATGTCTCATTGAGTGTAAATTCGAGCGAGTCTTCTACTGTGATCGGCATTCTGGCCTCAAAGCTTCCCTCCTGCTGTATAAGTTCCTGAATCCTTGACTGGTTGGTCGCTGCGACTTCCACCTGGATACGCTGTTCTCCGCCTCCGATGTCGACCGTTCTCACACTTGGATCAGCAAGGCCTGACTGTTGCACCCGTGTTTCAATAATATTTCTTACATTTCCAGCTAGTTCCTCCTCGGAGAGATTTCCATCGTAATTGGACATGTTCATTGCCAGTAACAGTCTGGTACCTCCGGTGAAGTCAATACCCATCCTGTCCTCTAGATTAGTGTTTATAACAACGTTTCCCTCATCATTGGTGCCGTAAGAAGGCCCGAGCATCAGAGTAGCTCCGAACAAAGCGACTAGCAGGACCCATATACGCCATTCCTTTGCAAGCTCCTTTATCTCCATGAAATCACCTCTCCAAGGCCTTCAAAGTCTCCTTCAACGTATTTCTTCAGAATTGCTGTGTTTCCAAGCCATGTCAATGGGATGTCCGCAACAAGGCCTATCACCATAACTGCTGCAATGTTTGAAAGCTCTGAAGGCCCTACGATTGAAGTAGAGACAATGTAGAGAAGTGTGAATCCTGCGATTCCACCTGAGCTCATGGTAATACCTGTTTTAGCAGAACTCCACATCCTAGATTGTACTGAGCCCCTGTTCATCCTCAATACTCGGGTAGACAGTACGATATCTGTGTCTACGGAGTAACCGATCAACATGAGCAGGGCTGCCAGCGATCCAAGAGTAAGAGGGACTCCTAGGACAGTCATTCCTGCTGCTGCAATTATAATATCTCCTGCAGCTGCAAAGACAACTGCTACAGAAGGTGTAAAGTTTTTGAAGGCGTAGAAAATAACGATACTCATAGTTGTGAACGCCAGTACAAACGCAAATATCGCTTGCTGGAAGAAAGTTCCGGATACAGATGCAGAAATCGAGTTGAAACCATCAAGTGTAACATTGTATCCTCCGTTCTCCATAATCTCTGTGGCCTCTTCCCTATCCATATCTGGAGGAGGCACCTCAACCAGAAGAAGCTCTCGTTCTCCAGTGTCCTGGGTCATTGCATTAGACCCTGACCTGCCTGCGTCAGCAAACAAGGTTTCTACCTCCGTTGCGCTGAAGTCTCCATCGACTTCATAAGTTATTTCTGTACCTCCTGCGAAATCAGTTCCTTTCTCAAGGAACTCGCCTGTAGCTGCAAAATTATAGAATAGAATACCCAGGCCTATCAGTATCAAAGCCAGAGGCACCAAAAAGTATTCTTCGGAATCTCCGTAAATAGTTTCAAAGTATTCGCTCAGCTGTTTTTCAACGTCTTCAGAGAATCCCACAATAAATCTGTAAAATGGAATGCTTTTAAACATCATACCTGCTGTAAAAGCTCATAAAAAACATGTCGCCTTATTCAAAGATATAGATGGAGCTATCTGCAGAAAAATTCAGAGACAAGGCCTACCAAAATAAATTCTTTTTACCGGTTGCCGCAGTTTTCCTTCTCGCAGTAGGCCTGAGATACTATCCTGTAAGAAACATGGAGCTCCTTCAGGCCTCAGACCCTTACAACCTGTTCAGAATGTCCCAACAGATTGCATATGAAGGTTCAAGACCTGTCCTAGATTTCATGAGATGGTTTCCCTATGCAACACCATCATATATAACACACATAGGCAATATTGCAGTACCTGCATTCATTTACAGGCTGGGCGGATTTCTGTTTTTCGAGAATTATCTTGGATACGCTAAGTTCATAACTCCTGTATTTGCAGGCCTTTCATCCGTTGGAATGTATTTCATTGGGAAAGAGGTCTATGATAAGTATGCAGGCCTTGCAGCGGCGTTTTTCCTCGCAGTCATCCCGGGAGTAATGTACCGTTCGTCCACAGGATTCTTCGAGAAAGAACCAATAGGAACAATGTTTATGGTCTTTTCAATTCTGTTTTTCACCAAGGCCTGGAAAGAGAAAAACTGGTTTTACGGTGGAATCTCAGGCCTGATGCTCGGATTTTTCACGATAAGCTGGGGAGGATCTCAGATGCTGTGGCTACTTTACCCGATGATAATAGGTTTCATGCTATTGATTGACCAGGAAATTGAAAAGCTTCTATCTGCTTACACGCCGACAATTCTGGTTGCAGGAGTCTTTGCGTCTGTCTTCAATCCAGGAAACTTCTGGTTAACAGATACCACATTTCTCATGCCTATGGCCTTTTTAGGCCTGTTATGGCTGAGATACCTGGTTGAACAGCTGGAGATCGTTTCAGAGCCCCGGTTACCTTTCTTTATGCCTTCAGTTTACGGGACTGGTGCGGTCATGATGCTTCTATCACCTCTTTACTCCCAGACTCTTGCAAACATAATGTTCAGTATCTACAGTACAGCGACACAGAGCGGAAGCTCGGTAATCGGAGGAACTGTAGCAGAAAACGCACCGGCACAGCTTACACAGATAGTAACACAGCTCGGTACAGGAGTAATAGACCAGATTATACCGCAATTAGGCCTTTTAACATCGACTACAGGCACATGGACTCTGGTGTTTCTGGCTGTACCATTAATGCTGTCCTCGACCCTGTTGATGACTGGAAAACGTTACGGCCTTGTAGAAAAACTTTCAGGCAGACAGAACTATTCTTTGACAGCAGGAGTAATAGCTGGATGGGCAATAGGATTCGCAGTCTTCTTTTCAGGGTACAGGGCAGCAGGAATAGGCCTTTCAATGGTTATTTCTGTCCTTGCGTTTTTGATGGTTCAGTACCTGGATGAAGAAGCATCTTTCAGCATCAGCGCTATGACACTTATTTTCACAGCTGTAATAATGACTTTATTTGCATTCAGAGGCCAGAATAGTACTGCCTTACTCAAGGGAATAGCCTACCCTGTGTGGGTCTCCTCGGTAGGCCTTGGAGTAATCTATTACCTTGAAGATTTCAAACCTAGAGAGATAGAGATAGAATGGTATACTGTGATTCCGCTGTTCTGGGTGGTTACAAACGTGCTTGGAGCAACAGCCAGAAGCAGATTGATCTATCTCGCTGCATTCCCTGTTGCACTTGGCGCAGGCTATACATTCTCAAGAGTCCTGAACGGGATAAGAAATCTGGATCTATCCGATCTAGAGTTCAAGGCCTCGAATCTGAGGGTAGCAGGAATTGTTCTGCTTGTTGTCTCGGCCTTAAGTGTCAACTTTGTCGCAGGATTTGCAGCAACGCAGGGCATCTCAGGTTCGCCAAACGAGGCCTGGATGCAGAGTCTCGACTACCTTGATGAAGAGGCTCCAAATGGTTCTGTGACGATGTCTTGGTGGGACTATGGTTACCAGTTCCAGAGCCTTGGTAGGACGGCGAGTGTCGCGGATGGAGGAAACTTTGGATATTACTCGGATGAAGAACCGATCAACTATCCTCTTGCACAGTATTTCACATCTACGAACACATCCGATCATGAAGAATTCCTTGAGAAACACTCGGTAGATTACATAGTCCTCGATAATACGATGATCGGGAAGTACCAGGCTGTCAGCCAGATCTCGAGGAGAGACAATAACAACTACTTCGCCATGAGTCAGGCCTATACGGCTGGAAACCTTGAAAACTCGGTTTCCGAGCAAGGTAACAGAAGTGTTGTGACGTTCACTCAGGGCCCTGCAGGTATTCCGATTATGGATCAGGAACCTAATGATCCGAATACTTCAGCAAGAGGTTATGCACAGGTCTTCGTGCCTTTTGAACAGACGAATACCTCGATTGATGTCTCTCAGCCGGCTACGATAAGATATTCAAATGGCCAGGAGGAAGAAGTGAACTGCGTGCTCACAGAAAATGGTGTCGAAACATTTGGAGAAGAGAGAACAGATTACTGTATCGCAGAAGACCCTTACTATAACTTTGAGAGAGCCTCACAGGGAACTCAGGCCAGAGTGACTTTGGTCCCAGAGACCATAGTGGATCAGACCCTTATCAGGCTCTATTTCATGGACGGTTATGAAATCCCTTACGCAGAAAAGGTAGAGGAAGGATCAAATGACTACATCAAAATGTGGGAAATAGAATGATACTAGAGGCCTCAGTGCTCATAGGATTTGCGGTAGTCTTACTGGGAACCCCTGTAGCAGAAAAATACCTTGCCGCATCGGGAATATACAGTAGAGACCAGCAAAAACTTGATAGGCCTCGGATCCCGACTTCTGGAGGCCTGATAGTTTTAATGGGTTTTATATTTGCCCTGACGTTTTACATCGGTGCTAGTTCTCTTTTCACAGCTGCGGAGATCCAGAAAGAACTTCTTCTCGCAGCACTCTCCTCAACCACGATAATAGCGTTGATAGGTCTGGTAGATGATATTCACGTTGATTTCAGGGATGTTGTGGCGGAACAGGTGGAGACAGAGATCGATCTCGATATCAGGACTGGTAAAACAGTTCTTCATGAGAAAGCATTGCTTTTCTTTGGAGAAAACCATGAAAATGAAGAAGTCAGAGGTCTTTCACAGTTTACAAAGGCCTTGATGGTTTTACCTGCTGCGTTGCCTCTTATCGCAGTAGGGGCAGGGTCTTGGACGATGAAGATTCCTCTAATAGGCACAGTAGAGTGGGGTCTGATCTATCCGCTTGTTTTGCTGCCTTTAGGCCTGATCTTTGTGGCTAATGCAATTAACATTCTTGCGGGGACTAACGGTCTTGAAGCAGGCCTGTCACTGGTAACAGCCCTGGCTCTCGGAATTTTTGCATACCAGAATGGGATGACTGAGGCTGTGGTTATCAGTTTCTCTCTGGCTGCCTCCTTACTTGCATTTCTGGTCTATAACTGGTATCCATCAAGCATTTTACCGGGAGACTCACTTACCTATATGTCGGGAGCAACGCTTTTCACCGCGATTGTTGCAGGAGACATGGAAAAGTTCGCGGTATTCCTTTTCATGCCGTGGATAATTGAATTCGTGCTGAAAGCCCGTTCAAAATTCAATGCAGACTCTTGGGGGGTCCTTCAAGAAGATGGAACTTTAAGGCCTAAGTATGAGAAAAATTACTCTCTGACACATCCATTGATGAGAAGAGGCCTGACAGAAAAACAGGTTACCGCTGTTTTAGTCTTTTCCACGGCTTTATGGGCTCTAATCGTTTTATTTTTGTTTAACTACGTAGGTTTTCTCACGCCTTGAACTTTTCTCCGAGTCTTTAGATTGGGGGCCTGTGTCAACGCTTAAATTTTTCTCGAATAAATTACTCAATGTGACTTACTTCCAGTGTCCGGACTGCGGTTACAAGCAGAGAAGCAAAGCGGAGAAAAGGATTAAATGCCACAGATGCGGCCGTAGCTACAAAAAACGGAAGAAATACGAGGCCTCGAAGAAGCCGGATGAGGAAAAAGGCACAGGCTTTGTGAAATACAGCAAGTCCGACTGAAAAAGATTTAGTTCAAACAGTCTGTATATGAACAGGTATGAAATCCAGGCCTCTGACTTCGATCTCGAAATGACTTTGACATGTGGTCAGACCTTTTGCTGGCACAGGATGGACGGAGAACTTTACGGGGACACAGAGGATTCAAACTCGAAGTTTTACACCTTCAGGAAAGAAAAACCTATGATTGTAGAACAGAAGAGAGAAAAAATCCTGGCCCAGTCAAAACTCCCGGAGAACGAGATTAGGAAAGCCTTAGGCCTGGAAAAAGATCTTCATAAGATCTCTTCGACCTTTCCTGAAGATGAAAAGCTCATGTACGCTTTAGAAAAGCTTTCAGGCCTTAGGATCGTTCAGGACGAGTTCTTTCCCTGTCTGATCTCTTACCTCTGCTCGCCGCAGATGAGGATTCCCAGAATCAAGAAAATGCATGACAGGATATCACAGGAGTACGGAGAAACTGTAGAGATTAATGGCAACGAGCTTCTGAAGTTTCCAACTCTTGAAATGCTTTCAGAGGCCTCTGAACAAGATCTGAGAGATTTAGGCCTTGGCTACAGGGCGAAATATGTAGTCAATACTGTAGAGATTCTTCAGGAGGAAGGCCTGGCGATTTCTGATGATTATGACGTGGCCAGAGAGGATCTGAAGCGTCTTTATGGTGTCGGGGATAAAGTTGCGGACTGTGTTCTTTTGTTCTCGCTCGGGTTTTACCAGGCCTATCCGCTTGATACATGGGCGCTGAAAGTTGTTGAGAAAGATTATCCAGAGCTCTATTCTGAGGATTACGGTGAGGTATCAGAAAATCTTAGAGAATACTTCGGGCCTTACTGCGGATATGCGCAGGAATACTTATTTCACGCGGCACGAGAAGGCATTATAGAGGTGTGATAGATGAATATAACAATGGTTAGAGATGATCTCGAGGAGAGGAATAGGAATGAATTTGAGGTCGAGGAAGGCTTAACTATTGGAGAGTTTCTGGATGAGCAAGGGATCGAGAGACAGGAGGTCCTTGTTTCCAGAGATGGGAAGATTATTGCTGAGTCCGCTGTCTTGGAGGATGGGGACGAGATCAATGTCTTCGATGTTATTGCCGGCGGTTAAAATTTAAACTTAAAACTGGAAAAAGGTTTTATGGATTTTCTCGAGATCGAGGACAAGGATGAAAAGCAAATCGTGTACCAGGTCTTCGATCTCAACGATCTACAGCAAAGCATTTTTCAGGCCTTAAAGCATTCGGAGCTGACGGTTCAGGAAATCGCTGATGAAGTCGGTAGGAACCGTTCAACTGTTCAGAGAGCGCTTCAGGACATGTTGGAGAAAGATCTCCTGTTAAGGGAAGGAAAGACTGATAGAACTGTCTACTATGTCTATACTGCTTTACCTATGGAAGAGATAAGAGATGTAACCTCTGAAGCACTGAAGGCCTGGCATGAACAGGTCCAGTCAAAACTGGGTTAGAACTTCCAGAAAAGAAAGCCTAGATAGATCAATGCAGTTAACTCCCCGAGAAGCTCGAAGCGAGGCCTGATTTCAAAGCCTGTTAAAACTGTTAAAGCACCGATACCGACCAAGGCACTTAGAACTAACTTGGATTCTTCCAGTATATACGACTCAATTTTTTCGCCGTCCTCTTCATCCAGTAGGCCTCTGCGGTAAATAGTTGCTCCAGCGTAAATCAGGTAGAACTTCACTAAAACCGCTGAAGTATGCCATGAGGCCTCTACAAGCGAGTAAGCGGAAGAAGTCAGAGCTTCGATCATGTGTTTAACTTGTGCCAGATAACGTTTAAACTGTTTCACTGCATAATTTTTTCCATGCTGGAAAGAGTAAGAGAAAGAATGGAGGAAGAAGGAATCAAAGTACTTGTAGTTACAGAACAGTTCGATTTCAGATATGTTTTTGGTCTAGAGCTGTCAGGATATGCATTCATAACACAGGATTCCGTAGAAATGGTATTACCCAGATTTTACAGGTATGAGGACATCGAATACAGTACAGAATATGTATTCTCCAGGCAAGACCGTCAAAAAGCATTCGAAGGCTTTAATTACTCAAAAATCCACATGGAGAGGCCTGAGAAGCTGGAGGAAGAATTTCAAACGGAGAAGACATCATTGATCACAGATATGAGGCAAAAAAAGACTTCAGAAGAAGTTAAAAAGCTTGAAAAGGCAGCAGAGATTACAGACCGTGCTATAGAAAGCTTAAGGCCTCAGCTGGTAGGGATGACGGAGTTTGAGGCGGTCAACGAGATAAACAGGTTTTACTCGGAGGAGGGCATACAGGAAGCCTTTTTGACAGATGGAGGGATGAGCCTGGTGCAGAGAAACTCTTTGAGGCCTCACAGGCCTCCAAGAAAGGAAGAAATCAGGGAAGATGATCTTGTGATTGTTGATACAGGAGCACGGTTTGAAGGTTACTGCGGTGATCTCACAAGAACTTTCTGTAAGAGTCCTGATAAGGAACAGCGGAGGCTTTTTGAAGCGGTTAGAGAGATACAGGAAGAACTGATTGAGATGATAGAGCCTGGCCTCAAGATTTCGGACTGGAAGAAAAGAGAGTTTGAGCTCGTCAGGCAAAAAGGCTATGATCCTGAAAAACACATTCTATATTTCGGCCACAGCATCGGCGTAGAAATACATGAGCCTCCGACGCTTTCCCACACTACTGAAGAAGAGTTTAGAGAAGGCATGGTCATAACAGTAGAGCCAGGCCTACATGTTAAAGATCTAGGAGGGGTAAGGATAGAAGACATGGTATATGTCAAACAAAATGGTACAGAAGTCCTGACTAAGTCGCCGAAAACTCTCTAGGCCTCAGCTTCTTCCTCGGATTCGTCGACCTGACTGGTCTGGAAATCCTTGATTATGATGACGTCATCTACCGATTGAACCATTCTGTAAGGGATGACAACGTTTTTGCTTCCGCCGACCTTCTGAGCGAGATAAGATCCTTTCTCAGCACCGACAACTACTGCTCTGACTGCAAACTTTCCAAGGTTTAGCTCTATATCTTTGACTGTCCCACAGTAAGAACCTTTACTTGTGAAGACGTCTTTCCCTGTTATATCTGAAAAGTCGAGGATGTTCTGAGACATTATTTTATCACTCTATAAAACAAAAATACCTTCAGAAACTTAAATACCTTATCCGCAACAATGCCTCTCCCACCGCCTCGTAATCTAAGAAGGGCCTGTATTTTAAACAATTCACCTCCAACTTTCAAATACAGAATGTCGGGGTGGCAGAGTGGCTTAATGCGGTGGCTTGCTAAGCCATTGGGCCTTCATTGGTCCGCCCGGGTTCGAATCCCGGCCCCGGCGCTTTTCTGATACTGTCAAATTATAAGTGATGTCTCGAACAATTATCTTTTATGCTGATCTATGGTCTGGTTCTTGCATTTATCATAGGCCTAGTACATTTTTTCGGTGAGGAAATTGATGAACGCACTTCTGTTTCTTCGCTGTTTTTTGCCTCTTTTTCAGCGGGATTTACGATCGCTTACTTCTTCCTTGAGTTACTTCCTGAAATCTCAATGACATCATTCCAAGGCCTTGAATTTGTGTTTGTTCTAGCGGGATTCTCATTCTTCTATATCGTGGAAGAGCTAATCTATGAGAGATCTTCACATATCACGGAGATCAAAAAAGAGTTCAAAGAGCTACATACAGCCTTTATCACGGGCTACCATTTCTGTATCGGTATTATTCTTTTGTTCCTGTTGAATCAAGACTTCAGTCAGGCCCTGCTGTTTTTCATCCCTGTTTTAGTTCATACAGCAGTTAATTCATTGGCAATTAGAGAGATGCATGAGGAAATACTAGACAATCTCCTGCTGAAACTTTTGGCATCTTTTTCAACGGTTTTAGGCGTTGGATTTGCCCATTTATTCAATATTCCGTCCAATGTATCATTTTCTCTTCTAGGCCTGATTGGAGGAATGTTTGTCTATCTAGTGATTCATGACTCCTTAGATCCTCAGAAGGAGAGGCCTATAGGATTTTTCCTTGGAGTATTGGCTTTCGGCTTGCTTCTGGTGCTGCTGTAAAACATTATTAACCACCAGAGTAATACATCGTAATATGGCGTTCCTGTGTATAGACATCGGAGGCACAAATACGTTGATAGGCCTTGGAAACGGAGATTTCGAAGAGAAAAACAGGATGAAAACAAAGGACTTTCTATCAGATATCGAAGAAAATACCAGGAAAGTCCTTCAAAACACAGGTTATACACCTGAAGATATAGAAGATGTAGCTGTCGCCGCAGCAGGCCCAATGGATCGAGAAAAAGGAGTCTTTTACCCACCAAACCTGTCAGAAGATTCATAACTCGATAAAGTACAGCTAGAGAAGCCTCTACAAAAACTTGGAGAAGTTAAGATAATCAATGACTGTACCGCAGCCGTAAAAGGAGAATACAGTTACGGAGAATCAGCCGAAAACATGGTCTATATTACAATTAGTTCGGGTATAGGCCTGGGAGCAATATTTAATAGTGAGATAATAGAAGGAGCAGACGGAAACTTCGGGGAAGTAGGCCATATGAAAGTTAACGGCGATTTGGAATGCGGTTGTGGAGGGAACGGTCACTGGGAGGCCTATTCCTCAGGCAATAGAATGGTTAAGATGGCTGAAGAACTTTTCGATAAAAAATTTGATTCCGCAATCCAGCTTTTCGAGGCCTACAGAAATGATGATTATAAAGCAGAGTTAGCGGTTCAAAAGATGAAAGAAGTTAACTCTGAGGCCTTGGCGAATATTATAGATCTTTACAATCCTGAAAAAATTGTTTTTGGAGGGCCTGTCGCCTTGAACCACTATGATATACTTATTGAGGGAATAGAAGAAAAAGTTGAAGGTATGGCGGTTAATGAAATGCCGGAAATTGTTCCGGCAGAGCTTGAGGACCAGTCAGTGCTTCATGGCCTCAGAGCTTTCTGCAATTAAGGCCTTGATTATTCTTTGATGTCTGCTACGTCTCCTACAGTTGCATCACGGTCGTCTCCTTCCTCGACGGAGTGATCGGAGACCTCGGGATTGACGTAAAGTGTCACTTCAAGCTTCTTGGATAGCTTTTTCGCCAATGCCTTTTCTGGTTTCAGGTCTTCCCTCTCTACTTTTCTGATGAGTGAGGCCTTCTCGTTCAGGTCATCAGCCAGTTCTTTGATTGAAAGCTGTCTTTCCTCCCGGGCTTCTTTGACTCGGGAGCCGTAGTCGCTTGCCAGTGTATCGGTTTCTCGAGGCCTTCTCGATGTCTTTTTGTTTTTTTTCGTCTTCTTTTTCTTCTGTTTCTTTTCGACGACGTCTCCCATGTCACTGCATGAGCTACATACTTTCATTACGGCGCCTTCTATCTTGGTTTTCTTTAGGTTCTCAGAATCCTTTCCACATAATTGGCATGATGGCATTAATCGTTCACAGTCTTGGTTAAGGTCAAATAAATTTTGTGCTGTGATGAATAATTCTCGCCGAAGGTTTAAGAAGCTCTTCTATACTCCGGCAGCTTCCTCAAGAAGACTCCATAAATTAAACACGAAAGAGCCATAGCCAGAAAGAAGATACTCGCCAGAAGGAAAGGCTCAGAATAAACTACTTCCCGAGAAACATCTCTGCCAAATTCCATCATCAGGCCTGGAGAATCATTTACCTCGACTATTCTACGCGAATATGAGAAAAGGCCTAGACCCGCTAATCCGGTTATCGCAGATGAAGCAACGGAGAACTTGACTTTTCTCTGCTTCCCTTTCAGTATAGCTTCCGCTTTCTTTGTAGGCCTGTAAACCACTCTTTTCCTGCCCTCTTCTTTGTCTTTCTCTAGGAGGCCTGATTCGACCAGTTTTTCCAGGTGGGAAGAGATCGTGGATTTGCTCTTTCCGACATCTCTGGAAAGGCTGGTGGTAGTGGCTTCGGAGTCCATAGCGCCTGATAGTATCTTTATCCTAGTAGGTGACGAAAGCGCTCTAATGGTTTCAAAGTCCAGGTCCATGTGTACAAATTGGCCATGCATTTTTTTGATTTTTCGTGTTTGTTCGAAACAAATCGAATCCGAAACTATAAAATGAGTGTAAGGCCTCTGGCAGAATGTTTTAACGGGTTTAACACCCGTACCTATAAAAACCAGCCGAGTTAATACCTAATTGGTGAATTTCACATGGCAGATGTACTGAAGAAGTCTGGCGTTCGAGACGCAGTAAGCGACTCAAACGTTGGTTCTGACTTCTACGACGCTCTAGATGAGAGAGTAAAAGAACTCATCTCCAGAGCAGAAGGTAGAGCACAGGACAACGGACGCAAGACTCTAAAAGCAAGAGACGTATAATTCCAAAAAAGGGGAGGGAAAGGCCTGGTTAGGCCTTGACCCCTGAATCTTTATTTTTAATCACAGCTGTTCTTTTCTGCGCTCGATCTCTACAAGCTCAGATTCAATTCTCTCAAGCGCTTCACGTAATTCCTCTACCGCATCCATACTCTCAATCGGCAAACGTCCGAGATCACCGCCATTAACCTGTATAAAGAATTTTCCATCCTTCTGAATAACCTCGTAATTAAGTACTTTGTAAGGCCCGTCCTCAAAGCTGTATATACTTTCCATAATACAAAAATTGGGAGAGAAGGATTTTAACTCTTCTCTACAACTACAAGATGTGAGCCCGAGAAACAGGCCTGAAGAAAACGGATGGATCGAAGTAATTACAGGATGTATGTTCTCAGGGAAGACAGAAGAACTTTTACGAAGAGTCAGAAGAGCAGAACTAGCAGGTCATGAAGTGAAACTTTACAAGCCGGCGGTAGACGACCGTTACGGAAAGACTGAGATCGGATCCCACAACGGAAACAAAAGAACCGCAGAAGTAATAGAAGATGCGGAAAGCCTAGACCCCGAGGCCTATGTTATAGCTATTGATGAAGCAAACTTTTTCGAAGAAGAACTTGTTGAAAAGGCACAGGAACTCGCGGAAAAAGGCCACAGAGTAATAGCATCAGGCATCGATTCTACTTTCAGAGGCGAACCATTCTATCCAGTACCGGAGTTGATGGCGCAGGCAGAGTTCGTAGAGAAATTAAACGCGATATGTGTGAAATGCGGTGAACCGGCCACGAGAAACCAGAGGCTGGTCGATGGAGAACCCGCTCATATAGACGATCCAACGGTGGTTGTGGGAGCGGACGAAAAATATGAAGCAAGATGCAGATCATGCTTCGAGATCAGAACAGGCTGATTCTAGAAACTTTCAATTTTTCCGATTACAATGTTCAAGGCCTTTTCTGTAGCCCCAGCACTTCGGGATTCAGAGATGACCCGGACTTTCGGAGAGCTTCCTGAAGGCCTAACCAGCAATTCTGCATCACCATAGCTGAACTTTACTCCATCGAGCTCCGATATGATTTCGTCGTTGAACTCGGATTTCAGTTTCTCTATGATTTCGTGCTTGTCATCGACCTGTATCGATTCTCTCTCAACAGTGTAGTCAGGAATATTATCCAGCTTTTCACCCATGTCTAGGCCTGAAAGGATTAAAGCTGTCAGCATCCCGGAGTTGTATGGTACGAACTCTGTGAGAGAGTAATGGCCGTTGGGTTCGCCTGCCAATTTTGCACCGATATCCGTCGCTTTATCCATGACAAAGGGATCGCCTACACGGGTATGTTCTACAGACGCTAGATCCTCCAAGGCCTGAGAAGTATCAATAGAGGCCACGACAGGATCTTCAACTATCTGTGCAAGTATGCTGAAAATTTCGTCCCCGGTTAAGAATCTTCCGTCGTAGCATACGGTGATTCGATCGGCGTCGAGATCGTTGCTTACACCCATATAAGCGTTTTCCGATTTAACTCTCTGCTTAAGATTGTTCAGTGCCTCTGGCTCGGGGCTGGGAGGATCAACATAAGGCCTTTCCTCCTCTGAAATATCGATGACCTCATGACCAAGATCTTTCACAAGCTCCGGCAGGATCTTGCCTGTACCGCCCAGAGAATCTACAACTATCTCTCTACCATTGTCCTCTTGAAACTCGGATGCAAATTCAACTACCTTCTCTCTGTATCTTTCCTTCAATTCAGGTGCTTCTATCACGGATCCGGTCCCTGCCTCGAAGTCTTCATCTCTGAAAAGGTCCTGAACTGCGTAGAGATCTTCGTTGACAAAGCCGTTACCTTCGGGATACATGAACTTGAAGCCGTTGAAATCCAGAGGCATATGTGAGGAAGTCACTTCCACAGAAACACACTCTTTCTGCGTTCCGCTCCAGGCAGTGAAATCAGCGGAACCTGTACCGACATCGATAACATCAACTCCTGTAGACTTTAAGCCAGACACTAAAGCTTTTTTCAGGCCTTCAGAGCTTTTCTTGTTATCCTTCCCCACTACTACTTTTTCCCCAAAGTTTCTTCCTATGAAAGTTCCTAGAGATTTACCGAGCCTTTTAGCAAACTCTTCATCGAGTTCTTCGGGATATTTGCCTCTTATATCGTATCTTTTGAATACTTTTTCAGGCTTCAAGATCATCTACCTCTTCTAAAACTTTTTTCAGGCCTTCTTCAGGCCTTTTCAATAGAATTTCAGGGACTTCAGCTCTTTCAAGCTCCTCTTTCCTGTCATCAACTAATAAATCGATTTCTACAGAATCCTTAGATTTATCCTGAACTATATGGACTTTTTCAACATATCTGTCGGCGCCTGAGGCCTCTATCTTCGATCTCTGAAATCTTTCATGACCTCTGCTTACTATCAGGAGTTCGTGTCTCTTCTGGAGATCTTTCAATAGCTCTATATCGCTGTAGAGGAACTGGCTGAGGTTATGTTCGAATACTTTCCAGATCCTTTCCTCTGGGATTCCGCAGAGCTCTGCATGCATCTCAGGGTCATAACACCCATTTTTTACAGGTGCAGGATCCTCAACGTGGTGAAGGCCTTCAACTTTCTCCTTGTAGAAATCATCGAAGCTGTCCGTATCGAAAAGCACTCTATCGAAGTCCAGGCCTATCCTCATTTTTTCCTCACCTGTTCTTGATCTACGTAAACTGTTTCCTCGTTTTCCACGTTTTCGTGAACTACTGTTCCCGGCCCGATTTTTGCATCGCTTCCGATCTGTACGCCTGGCATCAGTGAAACGTTGACTCCGATGTCGACATTATCGCCGATTACTGCTCCTAAGAAGCTTCTCCCGCTTTCCTGACTATAATCCTTTGCAAGTAGATCCGATTCTATTTCAGGCCTTTCACCTTCTTCTCTGAACTTTCTGTTGGCTGTGATGGTTCCTGCTCCTATATGCGTGTCGCTTCCTACTATCGAGTCTCCAAAGTATTCCGAGTGAAGTGAGCTATCTGGTAGGAACACAGAGTTCTTTACTTCTGTATTTGCTCCTACAGTTACTCCTCTCTCCAGCGCTGTATGATCTCTCACAACGGTGTTGTTTCCGACCGTAACATTTTCTCCAACATAGACCGGGCCTCTTATCGTCGTGTTTTCATAAATTCTCGCACCATCTTCGATTATTACTTTTCCATCTATATTCGCAGAGTCTGCAATCTCTGCGTCTTCCGAAATATTCTCACTCCTGTTCTCCATCATCTCTTCAACAAACTCGAACAGGTTCCAAGGATACTTGATGGACACAGTCTCTTCATCAATGAAAACTATTGAACCAGGATTCTCGGAGGCCTGGAGGTCCAGGGCATCCTCGAACTGGTACTCCCATTCCTCAACCTCATCAAGATGGTCAAAGAACTTTGGCGAAAGGAGATACATCCCCACAATTCTATGATTGCTCGGCGCATCATCTGGATCGGGTTTTTCTGTTACGCCAACTGCTTTATCGTTCTCAACATGGAGGATTCCATAATCTTCAGGCCTGTCGGTTTCTCGGGATACAAATCCAAGCTTAGAGCCTTCTTCCACAGACTTCTGGATTAGGTCCTCAATTATATGAGAAGAAGTAGCGTGGTACGGATTAAGAACTAGGAACTTCTCATCTAGAAGATCTTCAGCTTGTCTCAGGGCATTTCCCATTCCTTTTGGCTCGTCTTGAATCACAAAATCGGCTTCAACCTCAATTTGATCCTCAAATTTTCTTTCAGGTCCTTGTACCACTATTACATCATCTATACCTAGATTTTGAAGCTCTTCTATAGTATGCTCGATTATAGGTTTTCCGAGGACTTCTGTAAGGCCTTTGTGCTGGTTATCGCTTAGAGGTTTGAACCTGCTGGATTGTCCTGCGGCAAGGATCACTGCTTTCATATACTGGTTTTTTCACCTCTTAATGTAAAAACTGTTAGCTCCACTCAAAGTTATTACTTACACACCTCAAAGACCTTCACGCAGCTCCGTATAACTATCGAAGTCCTCCTCATAAGCCTGTTCAAGGCCTTCAACGTTTACAGCTTCGATCGCTTCCTCAAGTATCTCGTCGTTACCGGCAATTATTGAAGTATACGTTCTTTCGAGGCCTTCCCGGCTCTTTTCCACTTGTATCCTGTCGTTAATGTCTCCGTAGATATCAGAGCTCTCCGCATCCATGGCTCTGGCGAATATCTCTCCTGCTGACTCTGTCGGGACGGTAGGTTTCGGCTCTCCGGCGACGAGGCTTTTGCCGAACCCGACTGAAGCTCCTGTGTATGATCCTCCGCCGTTTTCGGTCCTGACACGTTCACCCAGTTCCTCGAAAGCTTCGAGAAAATGCTCTCTGACAGGCCTCCGACCTTTTTTCGCCGCGTAGGCCGATACTATGCCCTTCCTTATATCTCCTGAAAGCTTTTCAAACGATTCTACGGTTCGAGGCCCTATCCTGGTCCCATCGACTTCTCCGGGTAACTCTTCGTCCGGTTCTACATCTGTGAAACGTACTTCTCCGTCTATCGAGGCCTCTCCGTTCCAGGAGTAAAGCTCTGTACTGCCTGAGATCTGTCCGATGTACGAACCGCACGGCTTTCCTGTTAAACCGTTTTCACCGACCTTTACATCTTCAAGGACTGCTACTGTGGTGGTTGCCCATGGAAAGCCTCCGTTCACCGCTCCGCTCGTCCCGTCCAGAGGATCGACCAGGAAAGCATAATCCGGTTCCTTCTCGACCGTGTATGTTCCTTCCTCGCCGACAACTGCGGAGTTAAAGCCTTCGTTACCTGTCAAGGCCTCCTCCCAGATCTTCTCCAACTCTTCATCTGGCTCAGAATCTGGTAACTGTTCTCTCGCCCGTTCTCTGACCTCATCTCCGGTTTCACGCAACAACTCCACAGGTTCCATCGCTGATCTACCTGTTCAGAACCTTTCCTACTTCCTCTGCTTTTTCGTCTATATCGTCCCTGCTGTCGCCGAACAACCCCCATATATTATCCTCCAGCGCATCAATTACAGGCTTTAACTTGGCTTTCTCGCCGAAGAAGACGCCAGGGTTAAGCTCTGTTATATCTCCATCCTCATCAGTCTCAGGAGCCGCGTAGCTTAGTTTTGAGGATACGGGCCTTACTTTTGCCTCCGTCTCATCTTCTATGCTTTCTACGTTGCCGTAACCTGCTCTAGGTGCGTGATCTCTGCTGGTCGCTGCGTAAAGCTCAGAAGCTCCGCTTTCTTCCACTATGTTCTGAAGATAATCTATATTTTCCTCTGTATTCTGGGATTCGCTCTCAAGGACTATATCTGCATCTATGTCATCGAGCACACCGTTGTATTCTCCATGCTCATTGTTCAAGCCTGTTTCATCTGCGCCAAGCCTGCCTTCTTCATCCTCTCCATGACCTGTGTACATCCATTCAAGTTGAGTTAACATCAATTCGGCCTCTGAAGGCAGATCGTAATCTTCAACGGAATCATGTCCATCTTCTGTCAGGTGCTCGTCCAGTCTTTCCTGATACGGGCCTCCTGTAATGGCCAGAAGAACGTCTTTGTCATATTCTTCCTGTCTCTGGACTTCGTTATAGGCCTCTCTAAGCCGGTCTTGAGCTACAGTATCGAAGTCCTTCGTATCAGGGTCTTCCGGAGCTAAAGGGTTGAAACCGTGTACTGCGACGACTGCGTCGTACTGTTTATCATCACCAGTCGAGTTCATTTTTATTACAAATCAATAACAACATCCTGCATTTAAAATAGCGAGTTATGAATTATTTCAAAAAAACTTTTCAAAGTTGTAAATAAATTAATAATTATGTTTCATTACCTAGTGAAGGAAGACGAATTCCTACCTGTTAAGGAGGTTGATGAGGGAGGCCTGGATGCTCTTAGTTCCGATATAAGGCGGAAGATACTGGGGAAAGCCTCGGAGAAAAAGATATCTATACAGGATTTGGTGGAGTCTCTGGATCTGAACCAGCAGACTGCATACTACCACGTGGAGCAGATGGTTGAATCTGGATTGTTAGAGGCTTCAGAAGGAAGGCCTCGATATTTTGAGACAGATAATTCTGCTTACTACTTCAGGCCTGATTTTGTGGAGCCTGAGGAAAATCCATTAATGCTCGAGAATGTTCCTGACATACTCCAGGGTTTTATCGAGAACAGGAAGATCAATACCAGAATTGTTGTTGGAGCAGGTTTTCCGCATGGAAAGCATAACAGGAGGCATAAGGCTGCTTACAAGGCCGGTGAGCTTTCCGCGGTTCTCGGAAACTATGGCAGGAGAGGAGAACACATGATATACATAGATACGCAGCTGGATGAAAGCCTTAGAGAAAGACCTCTAATATCAGTAGCAGGACCTCTGGTCAACACATTCTCAGATGAGTTGAACGGTAAGATGCCGGTAAAGTTTACAGAGGACCACGATCGGATTATAACCGAGAACAGCAGTTATTCCAGCGATGAGACAGGATTTGTAGCTAGAAGAGAGATAGATGAGCGGTTAAGAATGGTTGTAGCAGGTCTCTTCGGCATAGGCACATCGGCAGCGATCGAAGCCCTCGCCTCAAGGCCCGGAGAACTCGGTGAGAAAGGGGCTGTAGTAAAGGGCTACGGCACCAAACATAGTATAGAAGAAGTGGAGATACTGGAGAAGCTGGACTGAGAACTAGCCATAAATTAATATTGCTATGATCAAAAGTAATAGTTATGTCTACAAAGGAAGTCCTTGTTGCTATTCACGGTTATGATCCGGAAGGTATGGAAGGAGGTCGAGATCCTGAGCCGGTCTGGAGAGATCGGTTGAGTAAGGGCCTTGAAATTGTTGAGAGGTTAGAATCCTTGAGTCTTAAGATCGATGTGGCGATATCAGGCAACGGGAACTATGATGGGAAGAGTGAGGCCCAGCTGATTAAGGAGTTTGCGGAAGAAGAGTTTGAGAGCTTGACCGAAAACTATGATATAATAACTGAAGAGCAATCCAAAGATACTGAGGAAAATGTCGTTCAGTTACACCGGATCGGGAAGCAGCTGGAAGTTGACTTTATATTCCCTATCAGCAGTAAGGATCACGCCCCCAGGATTCAAAGAGACTGGGAAAACCACATTGAACCAGTAGACAACTTCACTTTAGCCGCGATAGGATCAGAGGAGGCGTATGCGAGCAGCGGCAAGATGCCGTTCATAATAGAAGCAGCAATGTACGAACCTTTCGTAGAACCTTTCAACAAAGTCTTGGATATAAATCCAAAGAACTATGAGGAGGCGGCGGAAGAGGTCAGGAAAGTTCTAGAAAAATACCGGTGAGGAGGCCTAATTATTAATTAATTTACAATTAATATTCTCAACTTTAACTTTTTTCACAAAAACGGTACATAAATCATCAGTACGATGTGTCTACCATAAGGTGATAATAAATGACAAATGAATTTAGCTTCGATGTCGATGCCGAGGTAGATAATTCGATCTCGGATGGTGAGAACTATGATGGAACAAAGGCAGGCTGGTCCTTTGAAAGTCTGAAGGTGAGTGAGGGTCACGATAGTTATGATCTGGTAGCAGAGTACAAGGATTGGACTGGAAATGACATCAATACTCGTCATAAAGAGAACTTCGTTATAGGAGTGACGGAAGATGGAGACATCCACAGATGGGAGATGGGAGAAAACGGCCCTGACTACGGCGAGCCTTCTCCAGACCCATTCAACCCAGAGGAAGCTCTCGAAGAAGACGAACACTCTCCAATCTCGCCCGACAGGCCTACAATCCGAAAGAATAATGGAATAGATACCCCAGAGGAAGTCGCTGAGTCCTATCTGGAAAAGAGAACAGGTCTTGAAGTAGAGCAACTATTCAACTGAACTCCCAATTTTTCTTCTACCTTTTTTATTTACTGATCTCGGAAAGATCGGTCCGGGCGTCAGGGACGAACTTTGTTCCACGGATCGAGTTGTTCATGTCAATGAAGCTTCTAGGCCCGATGAACGATTCTTTCAGTACCGAACCGGACTTTAGATCGCATTCCTCTCCGAGCACCACATTCTCGAGATCCACGAATGAATCGACTATATTTTCCTCGAAAAGCAAAGAGGCCTGAATATGGCAGTTCTCAAGCTGTGCATCTTTCCCGATAGTTGCTCCTTCTATAACTGTGTTAGGCCCGATATGTGAGCCTTCACAGATTACTGTAGGGCCTTTGATGACTGTGCCGGCTCCTACCGTAACATTTTCCTCTATCCTCACGTTTTCTCCGATTGAGGCCTGATCTGATATTTTTGCACTGTCACTGATGTTTTCTTCTAACTCGTTTTCTCTCAGTACTCGGTCTGCTTCCCAGAGCTTTTTAGGAGAGCCTATATCTATCCAGTAGTCATCTATAAGTCTGAATCTTGCGTCAAAGGCCTCTATGTTCTCGTTGATTATTTCTGTAAGGCTGGAGCTTTCTGAGGCCTCCAGTAATTCAAATATGTCGGGTTTCAGAAGATAGATCCCTGAATTGACTAGAGTATTTTCTGGGTCTTCTGGTTTCTCTTCTATGCTTACTATCTCATCGTTTTGAATGCTGAGGACTCCGAACTTTTCCGCCTTTGACTCATCTGTAGCCAGTAGAGAAAGATCTCCTTCATGACTGTCGATTAACTTCCCGATATCGTTCTCTGAAATCACTACATCGCCGTTGATTACAATGAAATCATCCTGTATGAAATCGACTGTGTTTAAGGCCTCTGCAGTGCCTGAAAGATCGTCCTGTAACACAATATTGATATCTGTCCTCTCCTCTAAGAAATCTCTGAAGGCCTTTTCCATGTAATTCACAATTACGTATATTTCGTCGATGCCCTGAGAGTTTAATTTCTCGATTGTCTGTAGAATCAAAGGCTCTCCTTTAACCGGCATCAGACTGGTCGGCTTTGAATCTGAGAACGGAAACATATCGTCTTTCTTCTTTGCTGCAGGGATAACTGCTTTCATACTTCTTCTTTTAGGCCTTCAGTTTCAAATACGTTCTCCAGGATTCTTTCCTTCACACGAGAGTTCACAGTTTGTAGCATCTCGAATTCATCTTCTTTTTCATAGGACTCGGAGATATCGAATATCAGGTTCATGTATTCATCGATCTCCTCCTCGGTTAAAGAATTGTTTTCAAGGCCTGCTGCAGATCTTACAGAGGATTCAAGTACTCTGTAAAGCTGGTCATGCAGGCCTGAATCGAGTTCTATTTCTTCACCGGTTTCAAGGTCAAAGAGGCGTTTATGCAACATGTCGCCGAATAAATCTCTGTTGCCTTTGATCACAAAGAATCTGCACTCCTCATCGAGAAATCCTTCCTCTCCAAGAACGCTGAAATCTGATTCGACAGGATTATGTCCGGTCACATCTGCTAGTTCTTCTCCCAAGGTTCTTGCTCTCTCACTGCTTCCAAGCCAACTACTGTGTAAAATAATATCGGCCTCTCCGGAAATCTTTGCAGTACACATTCCTGAAGCGGTTAACTCGTTTATCTTTGAGGCTTTCCCTGATCTGATATCCATGAAGCTGTCGCTTCCAACGTCAAAAGGCATGAAATACTTCTTTTTGACTTCTTCCAGTTCAAAATCAGGTTCAAGGAAATCAAGAATATAGGCCTCGTGGCTCATCTTATCAAGTACTGCTCCGCCTTTAACGCCCATCCGTTCCACAGGTTCTAGGATTTTCTGAATTCCCAAGGTGCTTTCACGGAAGACCTCTATAGAATCGATGTCTTTCCCTTCAAGCAGTTTCAAGGCCTTTTTCACGACAGGAGACTCTCTTTCTATGAAATCCACGGTGAATCTGACATCGTTGTCCAGCATCAGTTTCTTCTCCCTGATATGGTCCTCACGAGTCATGGAGGGAGGCTTCTCAGCTAAGTGAAAGAATCCGTTCCTCAGAGACCTGAAAATGTGTTCTGCATGGAGCTCGGTAGGCCCTGCATCGTAGATCAAAATCTTGCATTCCTCGCAGTTTTCTTTTTCTGCTCGTTGATAGGCCTTCTCTGTCGAATTAAAGGTCTCGATCCCTACATCCTGTGAATCTGCAAACTTCTCTGCCATATCCAGTCTCTCAAAATCGCTGTCACAGACCCCTATAAGCTCTAGATCAACGTCTCTGTAATGTTTCTCCATCTCGATGAATTTCTCAAAGCCATGCCTTCCAAAGCTTCCGAGGCCTATCTGGAATACTTTTACCTTTTCCACACCGGTTAATTGTAAGGCCTCAATCAAAAAGCCTACTGTTAAATTATTTTTGTTACCTAATGGTAATATGTCTGATGATGATCTTGTCAGCCTGAGAACCGGCTGGGCACAACCTTACTTTGAGGCCTTGGAAGATATGGCGGATGACGGTTACTTTGGAGGAAACTTTTCTGAAGGAATCCGTTCGGCTTTACCAGGTTATAAAGGGGATTTCGAGTTTCCGGCGGAAGACTTCGGCATTTATGCAGAGGCGAGACTGCAGACTGAAAGTGAAGATACTAGAGAAAGGCTTCTGGATGAAAAATTGTTCAACAGAGCCATAATCGAAATGCTGGAACGACAAGATTATGAAGGCGCCGAAGAGCTTGCCGAACTCTATCGCTGTGAAAAGCTAGGAAACCCTATATAAAATTTAACCGGGCTAGATTTTACACGAGGTATCATAGAATGGGAGATCGACCGGCAAGCATCTACAGAGAGAAGCCGAACCAGCCTTACACACGCCAGAGCCAGAAGAAGAGCGATAACTTCATCAAGGGAGCTCCGGCGCCAAGAGTAACACAGTACAGACAGGGCGTAGAAGACGGCGACTTCGATACTGCAGTCAAACTTGTAGTCGAAAAAGGTTGCGGAATCAGAAGCGAAGCACTGGAAGCCGGAAGGATAGCAGCCAACTCTTACCTCTCAAAGGTCATGGATCCTGAAGAAGACTATTTCTTAGAAATCAGGCCTTACCCACACCATGTAATGAGATACCACCCGCTAGCAGGTATTGCACAGGCAGACCGTTACTATGAAGGAATGCGTAAGCCTTTCGGAAGGCCTATTGGTAGAGCAGCACTTGTCGATGACCGCCAGACTATTATCAGGGTAGAAGTCGATGAAGGCGACGTTCCAGAAGCAAGAAAGGCCTTGGAGAGAGCTACTCACAAGATGCCTGTCTCATGCAGAGTCAAGATGGAATAGAGCCTGTTTTTGCGGCCTGAGTTGAGTGGTTCGAATTTTACATTGCAAACTTCTTTATTCAGCAGTTTCTAATAATTGTCATATATGGTAGTTTGGGAGGGAGATGTCGAGAGAGAACACGGTGAAAAGGCCTTCAACCTTGATAATATAGAGCTTGATACGCCTAATTTTTTCGTCATCACGGCTGGAGAAGTCAAGAATATCTTTCAGTCAAGAGATTCTCAAGAAATTCTGAATAAATCCATAGAGATTGATGGGGTCAAAGAGGCCTATGACGATGTGGGTATGAGTTCCGAGGTCCGAAACGCCTCTTCCCGAGCCAGGAACCTGGTAGGAGGCCAGAGAAACAATACCCGAGTTACAATCAGGGTCTCGGATGATTCAGATGCTGACTTCGAACTGGATGTCGGGAAAGGCGAGCTTGAAGAGGCCTTGAAGAAGGTGGTCGCATCCTATTTTGAGGAAGGTGGAGACCATTATCCAAATATACTGGTGCAGAAGATGATCGAAGCCGATTACACCGGAGCACTGATCAAGGGAGAAAGAGATTACATTGAAGTAGTCGAAGGCCTTGGAATCTCACTTGAGGAAGGCAAAACCGTTCCAACAATGTTTTCAGTCGGGGAAGAAATCGAGGTCAGGATTCCTGATAGACAGCTAAAGGTCACACGCAACCCTATGACAGGAGGCTACAGGGAGAGAAAAATCGAGCCAGAGAGGCCTTTCGACAGTTCCGAGATAACTGATTTATCCGAGAAAACTGAAAACTCTGTGAAGTTCGTCTACAAGAGAGGATCATTCTATGTGGTCGATAGGTTTGAGGCTGAGAGATACTCTGAAGGCCTCGAGTATGTAAAGGTCAGTCCTGGCGAGATTAAAGGAGTTCTTGGAGAGGATATAACTGTTTCGGAGGAAACCCTGTCTCCTGATCAGTACAGGAACGCTTTAGTAGCTAGAAAAGGAGGTTTCACATCGAACGATGCAAAGAAGGCCAGAAAGGCCGGAAAGCCAGCAATATTCTCCTATGAAGAAGCGGAAAAAGGCCTGAAAATCGGAGAAACAGAGAATGAAACATCTTCAGGAAGAGATTCTCCGAGTGGAGATATTTCAGGCCTCTGTGCTACGAAGATTTCAGCAATCTCTGAACTTGAATCTGGTTTCAGGCCTGATCAGTCCTATCTTAAGAGTTACGGAGATATCTTCGGGTTTGACTCGGGTTCGGCGATCGTCGATGGTCGTATTCTAGACCTGGAAAATCTTCCGGAAGCTCTTGATTATCTATCTGGGGATATAACTGTTCTCATGGATAGGAAGAATTCTCAGGTGCTGGAGGCTGTTGTCAGGAATGATTTCAGAGTCGGGGTATCCCATGATAGGATTGATGAATTCGAGAGAGCTCTTGACGTTGCTGAAAGGAGATTCATTCTTGACAGGTTGAGAAAGTTGAGTAGCTAAAAAGATTTAGGCCTAAGTGTTCTGTATGGAAGAAGAAAATCGCTCGAAATGGAACTATGAAGAGTTCGACGAAATTCTTGAGGAGATCAAGGACAAGGAGTATGATAAGGTAGGGCTTCAAGGCCCTGACGGTATCAAGGATGAATTACTTGGGTACGCTTCCGAGCTGAAAGAACACGACATCGAGCCTGTTATGATAGGGGCCTCGACCTTTGGAGCCTGTGGAATCGCCGATGAAAAGGCGGAGAGAATGGGTGCTGACGCCTTGATTCACATAGGCCATACCAGGTTTTTACATCCAGAGAAAGCAGATATGGATGATATAAATGTTTATTACATGCCTTATCGTGAAGATAGAGACCTGATGAAGGTTCTTAGAGAAAACCATGAGGAAATCGATGAGGATGAGACTTTAGGCCTTGTAGGGGTCACTCAGTACATGGATCGTGCGGAAAAAGCACGTGAATTCCTTGAAGGCAAGGGTTATGAGGTGGTTGATGGGAAGACAGGCCTGAGGACGACTGAACCTGGCCAGGTTCTCGGTTGTGATGCAGGAGCAGCCCACAATATTTCTCATAAAGTAGATGCCTTTGTTTTCCTTGGTTCGGGGCATTTCCATCCTTCACAGGTTTCAGAGGCCGGTAAGAAAGTCTACGTTGTAGATCCTTATCAGGAAGCGATCTGGATTGAGCCGGCTAATTCTTTAGATGATGAGACTCGTGCGGAACACGCTAGAGTAATCAAGCACAAAGATAAGAAGAAATGGGGTATCATTACATCCAGTAAGAAAGGTCAAAACTACATGATGGCCGTCCAGATTGCGAAAGAGAAGCTTGAAAAGCACGGAAAAGATGTCTATATTTTTGTAGAGGACAGGATCTTTGAATCGGACTATAAAGGCTATGGAATCGATGTATATGTTAACTGTGCCTGTCCAAGGATGACAAAGGACTTCCAGGATCTTGCTTTTGTATCAACTCAGTCACTCGATGTCTTGGATGAAGTCGAAATCGAGCACGAATAATTAAGTTATCTCACACCCCACAACCAATTTATTGTTTACTGTTCAGTAATGAATTATGGGTGGTTTTTCTCCTCAGGACATAGAGGCCTTCGAAAAAGTCAGAATCAATGGCGAGGTTAACGGGGATAAGTATCTAGAGGAAGATTTCTATGACTTGAATAAGGCCTGGAATCTGTTGAATAAGCCGCTTTACGATGCTTTGAAGTTCAGAAAGGTTGAGGGCAACAGTATGTACGAGGATACCTTTGGAAATATGGGTGGACGTGGAGACCTTGTACGAGAGATCCAGGATTGTATTCAGGCCTGGGAAGATAATAAAGATGCAGAAGTTCTTTTCTACTTTGAAGACGGAGATGGAGACAAGTATGAGTTCGAAGCAGTTTTAAGGAACGATAGAACTCTTACAGACACTGAGAAACCGTTCAGCTTCATCGAACTGAAGCATGTGCCCGGTAAAAATAGAAGTACTGCCGAAGAAGGCTTTGACTTTGTTCAGAGGCTTGCGCTCAGGAATGCATTTGAGTATACTGATGAATACCTTGAGGAAACAAATGTAGGTTCCTCTCATGATTTCATCTATGAGGCAGATCTGATAACTGCCTTCGATAGAGAAGGAGGCCTATGGGATCAATTTGAGAAAAGCGAAATACCTTTCAGCCAGATGATAAGATCGGACTTCGGCTTCATCCGGACAGATCAAGAAATTAATTTTGAAGGGATCTCCCGTTCAGCGCCGTACATCGGAAGATACGTAACTGATGAATTAGAGGATGCGGGTATAAGTTATCAAGATGCGAAAGAGACAGGGAAACACATAGGCACCGCAAACGCATTAGGCCTATCTTTCAGGCAGGAAAGAGAGCTTGAAGAACTTAAACTGGATTTTGACCCCCCGTTTGGTGAATCACTTATCATAATAGACCCGGAGTTTGCCGAACATATAACTTCAGAGCCCAAGATAGAGGAAGATTTTAATTTATTCAATCAGCAGGTCCTGCCATCAGAAAACTGGAGAGAAATAGATAAAACAATGAGAGAAGTACGTGAAAACATTGTAGATCGAGCCGATGATTCCTCAAAAGACTGGAAACAGGCCTTAACAGAACAGATACCTGAAAACTGGGAAAAAGATATACCGGATAACAGAATCTTACAGACCGAATATTAACTCCAGAAACTTTTCTCCAACAAGGCCTTTTTGTCCTCGATCTCTTCCTTTCCCTGAATCATATTTTTAATCTTTTCCTGTCCTTTAGTAAAACCAATCATCACGGCACCGACTAAACGATTATCCTTGAAAAACAGCCTGCGATACTCATCTTCAGAATACTTTTTCTCTACCGGATCTCCGGTCCAGTCACCGATCGCTAAAAACTGAACATCGAAATGACCGACACCATAAGTGTTGACGAAATCGAAAGGCCTCTCATTTTCCAGCATATTGTCTGCGGCGTATTCTCCCATAGCTTCCGAGTGATCCCAGGAACCTTTCACAGTTCTTTCCTCTAAAACAGGGGAATAATAATCAATAAGGTTGCCCGCTGCAAAAACATCCTCATCTGAGGCCTGAAGGTTTTGATCAACTTTGATCATTCCAGCATCGTTTTTCTCGACATCTACTATTTCCGAGTTAGGTACCTGGCCGATCGCAACCGCTACAGCATCGACTTCAATCTCACCTGAATCGGTCTTTACTTTATCGATGCTTTGATCGCCGATAAATTCTGAGGCCTCTGTCTCTGTCAAAATATTTACTCCTTTCTCCTCCAATTTTCTATGGATAATTTCAGCGCCTTTCTCTGAGATCCCACGATGCCACCATCGATCTTCTCTGATCAAATAATAGGTCTCACAGTCATGTTGTGCGTAGGAGACTGTCAGATCAATTCCCAGCAGGCCTCCGCCGATCACAACTGCTTTCTCCGATTCCTCAGCAGATTCCTTGATTCTTTCTGCATCTCCCATCGTCCACATATAATGGAGATTATCAAAATCATCGTCTAGAGGATATTCTCTCGGCGAACCACCTGTAGCAATCAACAGTTTATCGTAAGAAAATTCTTCACCTGACTCGGATATAACAGTGTTATCTTCAGTATCTACTTCCTCAATCCTGGTCTCTAGATGTAGGTCAATATCTCTTTTCTCATACCGGGCCTCATCATGCACCCGGGTAAATCTTTTAGCCGGTAACTCATTTTTCATGTAGCTTTTCAGCATTATACGATTGTAGAGAGGTTCAGATTCATCTGTAAAAACCTTGATAGAGGCCTCTTCGTCTTCCTTTCTGAGTTTTTCTGCTGCTGATGCTCCTGCAACTCCGTCACCGATTACTATGTAATTCATTGTGGTCTAAGGTCTCCTTCTTTCTGTATCCTGAACCATTCTCCGTCCCAGCTCAGGATATATTCAAATAGGGATTTTATTCTCATAAAGGCCATTGCAAGGCCTGTGAAAAATGACAGAAGCGAGTAAAAATGTATGAAATCTACTTCTTTTCTGTCCTTAAATGACAGTATTAAAGCGGGTAAGGCTACTACGGTGATTGAAGTCAGGAAAATCATTTCTGCTCCGAGGATGAAAAGAAGCACCAGCTTTGCAAAGAATGCAATGAACAGTACCGGGCCGAAAACCCCTGTAATTGCTCGTAGAGTTCCTCTTGCTCCCTGGAAGGACTTGTTTGAGGCGTACTCTCCTATCAGAGATTTATGCATTAACTGGATGAATCCCATGCTCCAGCGTTTTCTCTGACCCCAGAAATCCCGGAAACTATGAGGAGACTCCATTCTGTTGGTCACCCTCCTATCAGATTTCACCTTCACATCAGCATGATTGCATTTGTAGGTAAAGTCGGTATCCTCTGTGATTACATCCTCATAACCTCCTACCTTCTCCAGCAACTCCTCTGTCACAATCGTAGAGGAACTTTTCACAAAACAGAAACCGGTCAACTCCATCAGCTCGTACATAGCATGATAAAGCGCCCTCTCACAGTAAGCAAAATTCTCAGAAAGGCCTCCCGTAATCGGTATTCTTCTGCCCTGAAAGGCCTCAAAACCCTGTTCCATATAACCAACCCCCTCAGGAATAAATTCTGGATTGATAATCTCATCGGCGTCAAAAATAGCATAGTAATCCGCATCAACTCTTTCTACCGCAGTATTAATAGCTTCAGCCTTCGAACCAGGCCTAGAATTCATCAAGACCCTGCAGTCAAGGCCTTCAGCCTTCTCAACAGTGACATCATCTCCTGGCTCACACACCACGTAAATCTCGAGATCCCTGTAATCAGATTTATTCAGGCTTTCAACCGCCTTTTCAAGCACTTCAGCGTCCTGATAGACAGGTACCAATGCCGCCACATCAGGCCCTGAATCAATCCATGGAATCTCTTTCCTTGAATAAACTTCGGTCGACAGAAGAACCGTGGTCAAAACGAAAAACAGCGTCAGGCCTATCGTGATATAAACGGCATTCAGCGTAACAATCTGGCCGGCCACGAAAAACAGATCAAAAGTTACCTCTACAGGATCAAGGCCTTCTACAAAACTCTGTGCCAGAAAGCCTCCGGCAATGAAAAACATCAGGAAATACTCCAGAACCTCAAGTTTCTGCATAAAGTTCAAAGGCCTCTAAAGAGTTTAAAAGCATAAAGGGTAAAATCGTTTATACCAAGTGAACGTGAAAACCTGTTAGAAGGTTTTCTGACACTCGAAAGCATATCTGAGCGGAGCTGGTGTAGTCCGGCCCATCATTTCACCCTGTCACGGTGAAGACCCGGGTTCAAATCCCGGGCTCCGCGCTCTTATTCTTGGGAATGTATCGGGTTTGATCTCTTTTCCGTGCTTACTCAGTTTCAAAGCTGAATTTCTCAGATACTCTCTGCGTGATGAGGGTTTCTGGACTGGGTAGATTCTGTTATCTCAATGAATTCTGCATTCCTCTGTGCTTGTTCTATACTTTCTGCGCCACAGTAACTTATACCTGATCTTAGGCCTCCCTCTAAATTACTGATTATTTCTTTCAGGCCTCCTTTGTATTCGACTTTGACTTCTGTACCTTCTGGTGCTTTTTCTGAATGGCTTTTTTCTTCTCTGTTTTCCCTTTCAGCTCTTTTCTCTGCTGCTTCCTTTGAAGCCATGCCTCTGTAAAGCTTGTATTTCTTCCCGTCTTCTCTTATGATTTCTCCCGGGGTTTCATCTGTTCCTGCAAACATTCCTCCTAGCTGGCCTAGAGATGCTCCTGCAGCTATGGCTTTTGATAGGTCTCCAGGCTTTCTTATGCCTCCGTCAGCAATTACAGGTTTATCTATTGCTTCTGCACATTCTTTTACCGCTGTGAACTGAGGTACTCCGGCACCAGCTACTTCACGGGTAATACAGGAAGATCCAGGGCCTATACCTACTTTTACCGCGTCAGCTCCGGCATCTACCAGGTCTTTAGCTCCTTCAGCAGTTCCAACATTGCCTGCTATGATACCGGCGTCGAATCTTTCCCTATAGTACTTTATTTCCCTTATCAGTGAGGTATGGTGTCCGTGAGCTATATCCAATACCAGGAAGTCTAGGCCTGCTTCTATAAGCCTTTTTGCTCTCTTTCTGTCGTTGAGGCCTACTGCTGCGCTTACAAGTAACTTTCCGTCTCTATCAGTCGCTGAATTTTTTGCTGTCCCGGAGTTTTTTACTTTTCTAACCTCCTGTGTCTGGTCTTCTGCAGTCATGAATCTATGAATACAGCCTAGGCCTCCTAATCTAGCGACTTCGGACGCCAGCTCATGTTCAGTAACTGTATCCATCGCAGCCGACATAACAGGTGTCTTAATTTCGTGGTCTGCGAGTCTTACAGAAATATCAATTTCGGATCTGGAATCTACACTGGTTTTCTGCGGCTTTAGAAGCACATCATCGTATGAAAGACCTTTCTTCAAAAGTATCCTCATAGTAATTAGGGTTGTTTGATTAAAAATTTTCTGGAGGGGTTACCAATAAAATCCAAAAGCCCAAATTCTCAGCATGGAAGGCCTAAACTTTAAAGGAGAACGGGAATCAGATATTCTAATTACAATTGACGGTAGATCGGGCGCAGGAAAAGGAACTCTCGCAGAACACATATCAGATTTCATGGGTATTGAGCGTTACTCTGCAGGGGATTTTTTCAGGAATATTGCGGAGGAAAAAGGCCTGTCGGTAGAAGAGTTAAGCGAGAAAGCGGATAAAGAAACCGATTTAGAGGTCGATAGAAGAACTTTTCAGAAAGGCCTGTCAGAAAACTGTGTCATAGAATCCAGGATTTCCTCTCACGTGATGGGGGATCAATCTGATCTGAAGATTCGCTTGAAGGCTGATCTTGATGAGAGATCAGAGAGAGTTGCCAGTCGTGAAAATCTTTCCGAAAGAGATGCCAGACAGAGAATCATCAAGCGCGACCGCGATAACAAGGAGAGGTACAGAGACTATTACGGGATTAATATGGATGACCTGAAGATCTATGATCTGATAATCGATAACACAAAGTTAAGTATAGAAGAGACCAATCAGTTAATAAGAGAGGCCTTGAAGGTGTATTTCGATGAGTTTTGAGATACTTGAACATTCGGCTGACGAAAAATTCCGTGCACAAGGAGAGACAAAAGAAAAGGCCTTGGAAGAAGTGGTAAAGGCCTTTGCAGAGATAGTCGGGGGCGATACTAATGGAGAGTATCATCATAAAATTTCTGTCGAAGCCGAGAGCCTAGAGTCTCTGTTCTATGACTTTCTGGATGAACTGATCTTTCTCCAGGACTCGGAAGGGATTGTGATTTCGCATGCAGAGGAATTAACTCTTGAAGAACTGGGAAACGGATGGAGGCTGGAAACTACTGTTTTGACTGATACTATAACTGCTGAAATGAATTTGCTGGACATTAAGGCTCCAACATACAATGAAATGGAAATAGATTACAGAGATGAGAAATGGGTCTTTGAAGCGGTTCTGGACGTCTGAAAACTCTATAAATATTGGTACACATACACAGACTATGGGCTCGAAGACTGTATCACTGAAGGATGAGGCCTATGAAAGATTAAAGGCGTTGAAAACAGATGGTAAAAGCTTTTCAGACGTGGTTCTAGAAATCACTGAAGAAGAATCCGGTAATTTTGAGAATTTGATTGGAGCAGATTCTGGAACTACAGTCGAAGAACTCATTGAAACTAGAAGAGAAGAGGCAGAAATGGATGAGAAAAGATAAAACCTGCTTCGCGGATTGTAGCTACCTCATAGACTTGACTAGAGAAAATAAAGAGGCTCTAAACATTCAGAAGGATAACAGAATCATGACGGGTCTGGTAGGAGTATACGAACTTGGAAAGCTATCCAATCTAACTGTAGAACAAATAGTATCTGATAACTTGGTTGAACCGCTTAGCTCGGAAGATATTCAGAAATCAGTCAATAAATACAGAGAACTCAGAGATAAGGGAGAAATGATTAACCAGTTGGATATACTGATAGCAGCACAAGCCATCAACAGAAATCTAACTCTGCTAACTGCTGAAGAAGACTTCAAAAAAAATAGATGGCTTAGAAACTCGATACTACAGGGAACAATAAAAAACTCTTCCGAGATTCTAAATTATGGAAATAGAAAAAATAGACGACTTCACTTACGAGATTGATAGGCCTGAAATGAACGTTCCGGCCCGAATATACGCCTCCGAAAAACTACTGGAACAGATAAAAGGCGATGATACACTGGAACAGGCCTGTAACATGGCAAAGCTTCCAGGGGTTGAAAAGCATGTCTGCGTTATGCCTGACGGCCACCAAGGCTATGGCTTCCCGATTGGCGGTGTTGCAGCCTTTGACGCAGAACAAGGCCTTATAAGCCCTGGAGGAATTGGTTTTGACATCAATTGCGGCGTACGCGTCCTTAAAACAGGTCTTAAAGCTGAAGACATCGAAGGAAAAGAAAAACAACTCGCTAACATCATGTATTCGAAGGTGCCTGTAGGCCTCGGCAAAGGAGGCTACATCGACATCGATGAAGCCGATTTAGAAGAGGTTTTAGAGAAGGGAATGGATTGGATGCTGGAAAACAATTATGCATCGGAAAGAGATTTAGATAGGTGTGAAGAAAACGGCAGATTACCTGGAAAACCTGAGAAAGTACCTGAAAAAGCTAAGTCTAGAGGCCTGAATCAGCTGGGGTCTCTGGGCTCTGGAAACCACTTTTTAGAGGTTCAAGTGGTTGATAAAGTCTTTTCACAGGATAAAGCTGAGGCCTACGGACTGCAAGAGGATCAAGTAGTAATTATGATTCATTCAGGTTCTCGAGGCCTAGGTCATCAGGTATGTACAGAGTATGTCAGAGAGTTTGAGAAAAGTTTTCCGGAAGTAGCAGAGAGTATAGATGAGAAAAACCTGATTTATGCCCCGATTGATTCTCAGGAGGCACAGGATTACAAAGATGCGATGTATGCGTCCGCAAACTTTGCCTGGTGCAATCGTCAAGCGATCACAGAGGCCATCAGAGAATGTTTCGATACCTTACTTGATCACCAAGACGTTGAGATGGTTTATGACGTCTGTCACAACATTGCGAAAGAAGAAACTCATGAAATTATCGGAGAGAAGAAAGATGTTATTGTGCATAGGAAAGGTGCGACTAGAGCTTTTCCTCCAGGCCATGAAAAAGTTCCCAAGACCTATCAAGGTTCAGGCCAGCCAGTATTAATTCCCGGGACAATGGGAACTTCAAGCTATATTCTTTCAGGTGGTGAGGCCTCTATGAATCTTTCATTTGGCTCTACTGCTCACGGCGCTGGCCGTTTGAAGTCTCGGTCTCAATCCAAGGATGATTACTGGGGCGAAGACGTGAAAAATGATTTGAAGAGAGAAGGTATCCACGTGAAAGCGGCTTCAGGCTCTACCATCGCCGAAGAAGCTCCTGGAAGCTACAAAGATGTGGACGAAGTCATAGAAGTCAGCGATTCTCTGGGTATCGGTCAAAAAGTTGTGAAGATGAGGCCTATTGTTAATATTAAAGGCTGAATCTTTTTTGATCTGGTTTAAAAATCTTGTCTTTCATCTATTCTTTACCAGCAGTCACTTTCCGCAGTGGCGAGGTGTATCATAATGGATAAGAAAGCAGACCCGACGAATCCAGTACTTCTGGAGACAATTGATATTCTGGAGGAGCAAGAAGCTTCTCTATGGAATGATGTGGCAGAAAACCTTGGAAAAGTTAACAGGCAGAGGCCTGAAGCCAATCTTTCGGACATCGAAAGGAATACTGAAGAAGGAGATACAGTCGTTGTCCCTGGAAAAGTCTTGGGCAGCGGACGACTCACAAAAGAAGTCACTGTAGCATCTTTCAAGGCCTCATCGAGTGCAAGAAATCATATCGAAGAAAAAGGCGAGTTCATGTTTATCCAGGATTTAATCGAAGAAAATCCTGAAGGCTCAGAGGTGAAAATTGTAAAATGAAAGTTTTAGATGGAGAAAACAGGATTCTCGGAAGGTTTGCTTCTCATGTAGCTTCCGAAGTCAGAAATGGAGAGGAAGTTAGAGTGGTAAACAGCGAGAAAGTAGTGGTCTCCGGCGAGAAAGAGAAAGTTCTCGCGGATTACAAACAGAAATACGATAGAGGCCGCAGAGATACAGGACCTTACTTCCCGAAGAGAAGCGATAAAATCCTGAAGAGAACGATTAGAGGAATGCTTCCAAAGGAGAAAAAATCTGGTAGAAAACAGCATTCCCGAGTTAAAACCTATCTAGGAGTCCCAGAAGAGTTCGAAGACCAAGTTGAAGAAGTCGATGTAAAGTCCGGCGGCGAACTCAAAAACAGGAACTATGTAAAGCTTACCGAGATAGCAAAACATATAGGAGGCGATCAGTAATGGCTGTACACAAATCAGGAAAGAGAAAGACGGCGAAGGCCCGAGCCACAGTGAAAGAAGGCTCAGGTACACTGAGATTCAACTCCAGGCCTCTAGACGTACTCGAAGATTCTACAAGAAGAATGATTGAAGAACCTTTAAGGATTGCGGGAGAAGAAATTTATTCTGATCTTCAGATCAGTGTTGATGCTGAAGGAGGCGGCAAAAACGGTCAGGCAGAAGCCGCAAGAATGGCAGTAGCCAGAGCCCTCGTAGAGTATACAGACGACGATGAGCTCAAGAACGAGTTCCTTGATTATGACCGTCACATGCTTGTAGAGGACGCCAGAAGAACAGAGACCAGAAAACCTTCACAGTCGAGCAAAGGAGCTCGACACAAACAGCAGAAATCCTACAGATAGGCCTGAGGTGAACAATAAAAAATGCAATTTCCAGTCAGATGCTTAAGCTGTGGAAAAGTCATCGGCGACAAATGGGAACAATTCCAAGAAAGAGTAGAGGAAGGTGAAGACAAAGGAGAAGTACTTGATGACCTGGGAGTCGAGAAGTACTGCTGTAGAACAGTCTTCCTCACAAACGTCGAAAGCATCGACGAAGTCGGAGAATACCAGTTAGTATAACATATTACATCATATCTTTTCTTCATTTAATCTTGGTGAATAGAAGCTTCCGGTGTATTGGATTGATCGAAACTGACTTAACTTTTGCAGCCTTTACACTATTTATGTCTAAAGTAGCTGAGAGAACTGAAGGTAAATCTAGGCCTATAATCGTATCGGATGAATCCGTCATGTCAGGTTCTCCGAGGATAGCCGATAGAAGAATAAGGGTTCTAGATGTGTTCCTTAGATATCAGAATGGTGACTCTCCTGAAGAGATAGCTGAAGCTTTTGATTTAGGCCTTGATCAAGTCCATGCCGCACTTTCATATTACTTCGGTAATAAAGAAGAGCTAGGAAAGGAGTTAGAAGACAGGGAAGAAGTTATAGAGGAGTCTAGGAATAAGCATGGTTCTAAAATATAGTAGCTGATATGAAATTCTATGTAGATGAAAATATTAATTCCTCGATCGTTTTAGGATTAGAGCAAAGAGGTTTTGATTTAGCATATGTGGCTGAAGAAAATCCTGGAGTCTTCGATAAAGAACATTTACTCAATGCCAGAAGACAAGAAAGAGTGATAGTAACAGCAGATGAAGACTTCCTCAGACTTGATAAAAATTTAGATCATAATGGTATAATTTTTCTAACAGACCAAGAAGAAGATGTAGGCGCTACTATAAGAAAAATAGCCGAGATTTCAAGCAAGATATCCAGAGAACAGTTCAGAAACCATATAGAATTCATTTAGACTTATTCCTAAATTTCTCTGTGCGCATCTTAATGGATTTTTACTCTCTACTTTTTATTCCTTCTAAATTATCGTAGAATTTATCTCTATCTCCAACTTTATACACTATAAAGCAATCATCATTTACATCAAAGATTACTCTCAAATTGAATTCTTCCGACTTAATTTTAACTCTGTAGACGCTGAGACCTATTTCAGGCCTGAATACAGGACCTACTTTCTCCCAGTTGAGGCCTTCCTTTTTCAATGTTTCTAGACCTGATTTTACTCTCTTTTGTTGACTAGTTTCTAATTCAAGAAATTCTTCTCTAGCTTTCTGATTCCATTTGATCTTGATATTTGATCACTCTAGGCCTGCTTCTTCCATGACTTTTTCATGGCGGATAAGCTCTGAATCTGATTCTATTCTTTTCTTTACCTCTTTCATCTCTTCTCTTTCAATCTTTCTATTAATTATATCTCTGATAGCCTCTCTCACTAGTTCTGATCGGCTCTGATAGTTTTCAGCATCTCTTATCTGGTTAAGCAGTTCTTCTTCGCTGTCAGGTATTCTGACATCAACTCGCCCCATATTGTGTGAATAGCGTCCGACATTTAAATCTCTTTCTCTAATTTCGGAAGATTATACTAAAGCAAACAGCAGTACCATAATCAACAATCCTGCTGCATTTCCGATCAGGAACTCTCTCCAGCCAGAGCTTTCAAGGCCTTCAGCTTCCTCCATCGCTTCTTCGACAAACTCTGTCAGTACAAGGTAGATCATAGCTCCTGCCGCGAATCCATAACCGATTGGAAGCACTTGCTGGGCCTGAGTCACAAAGTAGTAGGCGATGACAGCTCCAATCGGCTGAGGCACCGAGGAGAACACAGCTGCGCCAACCGTCTTCCAGTTGGAAACGCCTGAGGCCTTGAAAGGAATTGCGATAGCGACTCCTTCAGGAATGTTGTGGATTGATATTGCGATGGTCATCGTTATTGCGATCGCAGGGATTCCAAGCCAGATTCCTGAGCCTAGGCCTAGTTCTGCGAAGGATACTCCTATTGCGATCCCCTCCGGAAAGCTGTGAACAGTCAAGATTCCCAGGATTAACACCATTTTCTTGAAGTCCGCTTCCTCGAAAGTCCCAGGATCTAGGTCGACTTCATCAATCAATCTCCGAGCGATTATCACAAGCAAGATCCCCGTGAAAAGACCGAGGCCTACAGCCAGGTACTCAGAATTGAACAACGGGTAATCTTTCGCTGCTTGAAGGCCTTCTGGAATCAGTCCGAGGAAGGAGGCCGAAAGCATGATGCCTGATGCCAGGCCCCATAAAATCACTAGTCGTTTCTTGCTGAACTCCTTGATAAAGAAAAACGGGAAGACGCTGAGGCCTGTCGCTAAATCTGTGATAAGGCCTGCGATAAATACTATGAAAAGGTTTTGAAGTAATGCCACAAATAGTTTTTGTAAGGCCTTTTAATCAATCTTTTCGCTTGTCCTCTATGATCTTCCAATTGATTCTTTCCGCATCCTTTCGATAGTTTCTCTTGATTTCTTGGCCTCTTCATCGCTTAAGATCTCTGCCAGCTCCATAAACGGCCTTTCAGAGTTCACTTCTTATCGCCTCAGCTATCTCTTCTCCATCTTTCAGTTTCTCTCTATCATAATTTACATCTATCTCATCCCCGGTGTAGCGAGGAGTTACGTGGAAATGCATGTGAAAGACTTCCTGACCCGCTACTTCACCGTTGTTTTGAGAAATATTCAGGCCTTCGGCACCGAAAGCATCTTTTACAGCGTTCGAGACCTTGACGATTGAATTCCACATAAAATCCATATTTGAGGCCTGATGAATATTCTCGACGTGTTTCTTCGGAACTACAAGTGTATGGCCTCTGGAAGTAGGGTTAGCATCCAGAAAAGCGTAAGTGTTTTCATCCTCGTAGACTTTATGAGATGGAATTTCTTCCTCAATTATCTTACAGAAGACACAGTCAATCATATGTTTCATTGGTTTTTCTTAAATCTAAAAGTATTTCTGATAAATAATAATGTATCCATTATGTCCTTTTGTAGATAAGCGAACTAATTTAAACAGCACAAATACATAAGTAATTATTCCGATGACGAATCTACATAAAAACAGTAACGGAAGCAAATGTGGTATCTCTGTGGAGTGAAAACAATGTCATACAACATTAATTTTAAGGCAGTAACACTGTGGATTGGAGCAATAGCAGTCATCGCTGGAGGTTATTTTGTGCTAACTTCAGACAATACATCTCCAATTGCAGAACAAGAATCAAGCCTCTCTTTAACTGTACAGCAAGAGGAAATCAAGCCCGGAGACACTATAAGGATAGAAGCAAGGGATTCTGAGGGACCTCTCGAGGATGTAGAGCTAAGTGTTAATGAAGAAGATATTGGAGATACAAATGAAAATGGTATTGCAGGATACTCGGTACCTGAAGACGCAGAAGAAATTAATATCTCAGGAGAATATGAAGGTGCCACTGCAACTGTAGATGCATCACTCGAAAATGGACAATTCAATGTAGATGATGGTTCTGATTCTACGGATGGTTCTGATTCTGCGGATGGTTCTGATTCTGCGGATGGTTCTGATTCTGCGGATGGTTCTGATTCTGCGGATGGTTCTGATTCTGCGGATGGTTCTGATTCTGCGGATGG
>Ga0102942_1000021_pt1 | contig 46356 bp, 47 predicted proteins | sample SalPon2_C_H2O_MG_FD_78171 | JGI IMG/M metagenome (GOLD analysis project Ga0102942, IMG submission 78171) | Salt pond water microbial communities from South San Francisco under conditions of wetland restoration - Salt Pond MetaG R2_C_H2O_MG | ecosystem: Environmental > Aquatic > Non-marine Saline... | reverse complement strand
ATCGTATTTCTTCTTCAATTCTCCGTTGATAACCATTCCTCTTGCATGTCCGACATGAGGAGGCCCATTTGGGTTCGGAGCAAACCTGAGAATAACTTCCTCGCCTTCATCTATATCAAGATCGGGAATCGGATCATGCTCGTGTTCCTCCTCCTCATATTCATAGGCCTTGATCTCTTCTTTCTGTTGTTTCAGGCTCATCTGGTTGACTTCGGCGCATATCTTTCCTGCCTCACGGCCTACCTTTCCTTTGTCATCGAACTCGCCTTCTGAGAAAATCTGCCCCATTACAGCATTAGTATTACATTCTCCATCGTGTTCGACTGCATTTTTCAGAGCGTATTTCTTTGCGAGTTCTTCAAGTTCCATATTATCTAAACTGAAAGAAAATTTCTATAAAACAATTCCTTCAATTGATCAGGGTCCACTTTTTCTCTATATCAGAGTTGTTGGTGACCCGAGTGTCTCCGCTTTCAAGTTCGAGTCGTGATTTTCTGAGGCCTACCTCCGTTATCTCTCCTTTATGTCCGTCAAATTCTACTGTATCTCCTTTTTTGAAGTCCGGGTCTTTCGCAAGGTAGATTCCTGCTACTGTATCGCTGAGGACGTCTTTCAGTGCAAAAGAAATCCCGAGGGCGATGAATCCTGTTGCCGTTCCCATAGCTGCGGCGATTTCAGAGAATCCTAGGATGCTTAATGTCATCAAACCTGTGAAAAACCACATGAGGCCTTTGCTCAGATTCTCCATCAGGTCGAGAATAGTCTCTTCCGGGAACTTCTGAACGTAGATTTTTCTCAAGGCCTTACTCAGGTAATGTATTGCCACAGATGATACTATCAGAAATACGGATGCGGTCATAACACGGTAGGCTGTGAGAACCCCAAGCTCTCGAATCATAAATTATCGTGAGTGGTTAAGACTTTTTGAATTAAACGGGATTTACTCATCATATCTGCACTTAATTTCGTCCCGCTTTTCAGATCTTATATTAGAGGCCTCTTTTCCACTTTCGGGTAAAATTCTTTCCCCGTAGTTTCCACCTCCACCAGGAATCATTACGACCTCGTCTTCTCTGAACTTCCTGATCGATTCTGCTACTTCAGTATCTATTTCTGCGAGATCATCGATGTTTTCTTCCACGAGTATATCGATTTCTGCTCCAAACTCGTCATTGAAAGCCTTCCATTTTTCTTGGACTGTCTTGGTCGTTGGAGAGGAATGACTGACTGTATACTGGATGATCTTGGCAAGGGGAGGCAGATGAAGATATTCGACAGGATAGTCAGCTTTTTTATCTGCCAATTCGTTGACTCTGTCTTTAACACCTTTCTTTATCGTACCAGAGCATTCCTGGCAGCTCCAGTTAAACTTCTCTGCTTCCTCCAGAGAGTATTTCTGGTGGCAGGAGTTACAGGCAGAACAGTGATACTTTCCTTCCCGCGGATCGAGGCCTGCGTTCAACCTAATTTCACCGGATTCACCATTAAATAACTTTTTCAGGCCTTCAAAGCTTTCCTCGGATAGTTCGGCGCGGTTGAACTCTCTTCCCAGCCTATGAGGCCACGGCGAATGCGCATCACTATTTGACAGAAATACTAGGTCTTCGTGATCAGAGATCCTTGAAGCCATCTCCGAGTCTGCTGATAGTCCTAACTCAAGGAAATCCAGTTTCTCGACTTGATCTCCGTAGCATTCTTTCAGCGAATCTTTCTTACCATAGATTGCGGTATAAGGCGTGAATGCATGACAGGGGCCGATTAACGCACCATGGTTATTTGCTATTTCCACTATTTTTTCGCCATCAACATTGATTCTAGCCCTTCCCTCTCTCCTGATATCATCGCTGTATTCTTTGAAATCCTGATAGGCCTTTTCCACTGTTTCAAGGTCGGAGAATATTATCATATGGTGTATCCTATCTTCGTCTTCTAACTCAGTAGTTGGTAAAAATTTTATTTCGTCTCTCTCCAAGTATCCGTCTGGCTGAACTGTTTCCTCTTTAACATGGCTGAGCCATTTAGGATTCAATATATCGCCGGTTCCTACTATGTCAAGGCCTTTTTTCTCTGCTTTTTCAGCGATCACTGGAATCTCCATCTTGGGTGATACTCCGCCAGAATACTTTCCGTGGATATGCAGGTCGAAATCGGTCACGTAAAGGCCTTGTCTCAAACCTTTCAAATAGCTTTGTTCAGAAAGTTTTTGTTGTGGCGGAAAATCATAATCTGAGGACTCTTTTTCTCACGGTCATAGCAGAGGTTATCAGTTTTGGAGTATTGATTCCGATAGTTCCTCTGCTTTTTACAGAGCCGTCTTCCAGCTTCTTTATACTTCCTGAAGGCCTTACAGTCGATCAAGGGTATCTTTTACTCGGGCTTCTAATTGGATTGTATCCGCTGGGTCAGTTTGTTTCGACACCTATACTCGGAGAAATCAGTGATATCTACGGGAGGAAAAAAGTCATACAGATATCAATACTTGGAACAGTACTCTCAAGCCTGATCTTTGCATATGGGATAATGACGGCCAGTATTACGGTACTGTTTTTCTCACGAATTATAAACGGATTGACGGGAGGCCTTATATCCGTAGCTCAGGCATCTATAGCCGATTTAAGCGATAAATCAGAAAAGTCAAAGAACTTTGGTATAATAGGTATGGCGTTTGGCACAGGATTTATACTCGGGCCTTTCCTCGGAGGCCTTTTATCCTCGAATCTTTCGCCTTACTTCAGTTCCATCACTCCTTTCATCTTTGCAGCGGGTCTTTCATCTATCAGCCTGATATACTCGAATAGAAAGCTTGTAGAGACATCGCCGATGGAGGATAAAAGCATTGACTGGAAGAAACCGATGACCCATCTATCGAAAGGCCTCAGAATCCCCGGGCTCAAGAAGCTTTTTTCAGCTAACTTCTTTTACTTCTCAGGTTTTGCATTCTTCACCACTTTTATCCCGGTATACCTCGTTCAAAACTTTAACTTTACCCAGTTCGACACAGGCAACTTTTTCCTCTACATAGGCCTCCTCCTGATATTCGGACAGGGTTATCTGGTTCCAAAACTTTTCTCAAGGAAGGATGAATCAGATGTTATGCCTTACACGTTGTTCATAACAGGCCTGTTCATCTTCCTACAGCCTGTTCCCTCGACGCTAATTCCATTCATGCTTGCAGTAACACTGTTTTCGTTGAACAACTCAATCACACAGATTGCCTTGAACACTTTAGTCTCCAACAAGGCGTCTGAATCAGATCAAGGCCTGGCGCTTGGAACAAATCAAAGCGTCAGGGCCTTAGCCAATGCCATTCCCTCGATGCTTTCAGGAGTAGCCGCTGCCCTGTTTGATCCGTCCGCACCGCTGATAATAGCAGGCCTTTTGATAATGACTACAGCAACAGTCTATAAGCTGACAGAGTAAAAGATTCTGTACTTTACTTATTTGGGTTAAATTTGAAATTCATCTTAATCTCTGTTTTAACCGAGTTATGGATGAAACAGTTTCTCTCACAAATCTCGGCCACTTCAAGCGCCAGTTCTCTATCCGTGATACCGAAAACCCCTACTTCTATATCGCTTTCCCTCATCACAGGCCTTCCATCATCGTTTCTGGCCAGAGAAGTATCAGAGTTTACCTCTAGAGTTTCATACTCCAGGTTTTTTCTCTCAGCGGTGATCTTGAAAGTCGCTAGGATACAGGTGTTAAGAGATGCATTGAACAGGTCCTCAGGCGATGGATTCGTTGAACTTCCTCCAAATTTTTCAGGTGTACTCATCTCGGTTTTAAGGCCTTCATCCGTCTTCAGTCGCCATTTCTTTTCTTCTTTTTCCGCCTGTGATTCTGCCTTAAAATTCAGTGGGTAATCTACCATAAGAATTACTTAAGGTCAAGGTTTTCAAACATTTCTTCTCAGTTTGGTTTAATTCTGGCGGGCGATGAGGTAACCCATTCCGGAAAAGAGTATGGTTATTGATGCGAGAAGCAGCGCTATGTCGGGTGAGTAGGCTGCTGCAAGCGTTCCTGCTATTATGCCTGGGAAGGCCTGTCCTAGGGCTCTCATACTGGAGTAGATGCCTAGTGCTGTTCCCTGGTCGGTTTCCTTGCTTCCAATGCTGACAGAGCTCTGTATTGCGACTTGTGTAATTGAGTTTGCTAGGACGAAGCCTCCGGTGGTGAAGATGTAGGTTGGCAGGTTCTCTATGAAGTAAAGTAGGAAGAGAACGATTGTCGTGCCTGTGATTCCTGGTAATAGGAGTGTTTTTTCTTCTCTCCCTGAGAAAAGCCTTGGAACAACTAGAAAACGAGATATTATCAGGAAGAATCCTATCAGGAGGTAGTAACCGCCTATCTGTAGCTGGTTCAAACCAAATCTAGACGATAGGATGAGGCTAGAAAACTGAGTGAAGAATGCGAACCCTACGAAGAACAACAGGTTTGTCAGGAACAATGACCTGATATCGCTTCTGAAAAGATAGTAAAAGATCTTTCTGAACGGCTCAACATATCCGCTGGTAGAGGCCTTCAGGGGTGATGTTTCCTGCAGAAGGAAGTAGACTAGTGAAAAAGAAACTACCGAAAGACATGCTGCGAAGAAGAAAGGTGTTGAAGGCGCTAGGAACGAAGCTATGCTTCCAGTTGAAAGCGCTCCCCCGATTGCAGGGCCTAAAGCGATTCCAAGGCCGAAAGCCGCCCCGATCTTTGAAAATCGCTCCGCTTTCTGCTTGTTACTGGAAATATCGGCGACCGCTGCTTGGACCACGGAAATATTACCGCCTGTTAATCCGTCGAAAAGCTTTGAGCCTACTAAAAGCGGAATATTTGCTGTCATCACTCCCAGTCCGAATACTATGTTGGCTAAAACTGTTCCTGCGATGGAAAACATCAGTAGCGGCTTTCTTCCGTATTTATCAGATAGTTGGCCAAGGATCGGGGTTGAAAAGAATCTTCCAAGAGGATAGGCAGCTGTTATAAGGCCTAGAAGCATTATGCCGAATTGAACGCTGTAAGATTCAGGCAGAATATATAGAGGGGAGTCAGGAACAGTCAAAAGTACTGGGAGCAGTGGAAACGCTACTGCAAAAGCTATTATCTCGAAAAGCGATACTACAAACAGTACCTTGAAAATATGACTCTCTCCCACTAAATTCTTGATTTGGAATTCATATTTAAAAGGAGTCCTCAGTATCCCAAGGCATTTTCAAACATTTTCTTTCCAACATGATATCTCTGGTTAAAATTGATTATAGGATCTGGATAATCTGTATCGTATTCATTTCTTTCTTTCCGGCTCATCTCCACCCAGTTATGGATCGAGTTAGGGTCAAGGCCTCTAAGCTCCGGTACCCAGCGTTTGATGTATTTGGCGTGTGAATCATATTTTCTGCCCTGTTTCACCGGGTTAAATATTCTAATTGATACGGAATCGGTCCCAGTTGAAGCACTCCATTGCCATCCGCCGTTGTTTGCTGGAGTATTGTGATCTATAAGGTGTTTTCTGAAGAATCTGGCTCCCTCCCTCCAGTCGATCATCAAGTGTTTTGTGAGGAAGGATGCGACATTTTGTCTTAGCCTATTGTGCATGTAACCTGTCTCAACTAGCTGTCTCATACCAGCGTCTACAAAGGGAATACCGGTTTCTCCCTTTTTCCAGGCCTCTAATTCTTCTGAACTGTTTTTCCACTCTATTTCGTTTGGAAAATTCCTGTAATTTTGATTTACAGCATCAGGATTAAACCATAGAACCTGATAGAAAAACTCTCCCCAGGCAATCTCGTTCCTGTACTTCGCATAGTTCTTGATATCATGAGAACTGTCTTCCTTATATATTTTTTCCTCTATATCGGCTAGAACTTTTCTTTTACCTATCATACCTGAGGTATAATACATCGAGAGCTTTGAGACATATTCGGGGTTTGCAACATCATCTCTTTTATCCTTGTAGTTACTCATCAACTTGTCCTTGAAATCCCTCCATTTTTCCAGAGCTGGCTCCTCACCTGCTTCTGGAATATCCGCAGTTGGCTCAGTATCAAAATCAGGTATCTGGCTCTCTACATCTACAAGGTTATGAGGTTTCTCAGCCGGTGAGGCCTTTTGAACTTTCTTCCATTCCCTGTAGAAAGGTGAAAACGTATCATATTCCTGTGAGAGCTGTTGAGGTTCAACTAAGAGATTATTCTGCATTCCCTGTGACTTAGTTTCAAGGCCTTCAATCTCTTTACCTATCTCTCTACCGGTTGGAGTATAGCTCCTTCCATAAAATACTTTCTCAGCCTCTAATTCATCTATCAACTCCTTTAGTTTATTCTTGGTCTTACCTTCTCTAATTATCAGGCCTGAACCCTTATTCTCATACTTTTCGGCAAGTTTTTGAAGGCCTTTTTCCCTGAAGGTTCTTTTGTTTACTCCTGTCATATTTCTAATTCGGGGGTCATCGATGTAGACCGGAACTGTCTCAGATTCCTCTGAGGATAAAGTTAGAGGCCTGTTATCATGTATTCTTAGATCGTTTCTGTGGAGAAAGATGTTCATGTAATCTTAATACAGGTTGAATATTATATTCACTTGGCTTTGCTGGTATCGATAGGTTTAATCTATCATCACAGCAGAATTTAGGGCCTAATACAGGTCAGTTTTCAATCAGTTATTTCTTGATATACCATACTCTTCCTCCATCCCAGCGTGATTCAAATAAATCTATAAGCTCTGAAGTGAGATTCAGTTCAACAGTTTCGCCTTGGTTAATTACTATTGCGGCATCTTCTTCCAGACTTTTTATTCTACATTCTTTCCACTTTCCATCTCTTTCTGGAGGTTCTTTAGCTCTCAATCTGTCAAAAGCCATGACATATCAACTCGAATCCCTTATACAAGATAGATTTTTTAACATTCTGAAACAAAAGAAGATTATGTCATACGAAAATGCAACCCTGAAAGCTGTTACTGATACAACCCCTACTGTAAAGCATTTCCAGTTTGAATTAGAAGAAAGTTCTTGGGACTTTCAGGCAGGCCAGCATACTGTTTTGCGGTTTGATGACGATGGAGAAGAAGTCGAGCGGCCATATACTATGATCAACCTACCCGAAGATAAGAAATTTTCCCTGGCGATTAAGAAATATCCTGACGGCAGAGCAACTCCGTGGATCCATGAAAGAGAACCCGGAGATGAGATTGAGTTCGCTGAACCAAGCGGAAACCTGAAAATCCATGACTACGATAAGGACGTAGTATTTATCTCCACTGGTACTGGTGCAACACCGATGTATGCCATGCTCAGAGACTATCTGAAAAACGGCTCCAAAAAATGTTATTATTTCCACGGGGAAAAGACACGCGATACTATACTCTTCAAACAGGAACTTGAATTACTCGAGACTGAAAACAAGGATTTAGATGTAGTTTTTTCATTAACAGATGAAGATTGGCATGGGCCGCAGGGTTATGTACAGGAACATATTCCCGAATATCTGGACTCGCTGGAAGATAAACATTTCTACATCTGTGGCGTACCAGCTATGGTTGTCCAAACCGAAGAGCTTCTCAAGGAACATGGCGTAGAAGAGGAAAGAATCATTACGGAAGGGTGGGAAAACGATGCCGTATAGTTGTCATGGATTTAGATTCCAGTAACGTTCCAAGACTTCGGGAACTCTACCTCAATCTAACCGGAAGAATCCTGCCAAAGCTGGCAAGAGAAGGTGAATGGACGATCACTGAAGACCATTGTTTCCAGAGGGTTGTTCTAGACAATGTCTTCGAGGATGTATGGTATAACCACCTCGATAAAAACTCGGAGAAACCAGCTTACAAGCAGTTGGGTAAGAAAGAGCTTATATCCGCAGTCAGAATCTCCAGAGAGATGGAGAGAAAAGGAAAAAATTATGTCGAGAGACTGAACAGGAAAAGCCTGGAATATCGTGGAAAGAATTGATACATTTTTATTTAGAGACCTATATGGATTCTCTGTATCCTAGTAAGGCCTTTTCCTTGCTTTTGGCTTCTATCATTACATCAACTTCTTCTCCATAAGTCTTTATACGGCCCTTAATCTTATCCGAGTGGCTTCGAGGCCTCGAGTCTTTATCCCCGTGTTCTTCCCTTGATTCACTGTAATGCATGATCGGTTTCTCTTCCCAGGTAGCAACTGATTTTCTTAGAGCCTGTTCATGGGATAGGCCTCTACCCGAGAATCTGTGATGTAATCTGTCATATACTACAGGTATCCCGATTTCATCATATACTGAATTTATCAGTTCTGATACACTCCAGAGCGATTCCTTGTCATCATTTTCAACCGTTAGTCTTTTCTGGGTGGATTTAGAAAGTCTTCTGTAGTTTTGACAGAATCGCTCTGCGGTTTCTTCCTTGTCTTCATAGTGGGCGCCTATATGGATATTAATCGAGTTAAAGGTCGTTTTTTCTGCGCCCATTATATCTAATATCTTTCCATGGAAATTTAGTTCATCAATGGCTTTCTTAGCCACACTTTCTGTAGGGCTCGCTAGCTTCACGAAATGTCCGGGATGAAACGTCAGCCTTTGATTTTTTTCTTGGGCTAAAGAGCCTACCCTTTCCAGAATATTCTCTATTTCAGTATTATTGGGCAATTCTTCAAACTCATACTTGTTGTGCCACGGCAGGAACTCAGAGGTTATCCGGTAAAAATTGATGTCATTTTTATTGTTCCATTTCACGATTTTTTCTAAGTCTCTACAGTTTTCCTTGCCGAGTTCACCGACATATTCGAGGCCTTTTTCCTTGAAAGTCTTTTTCTGCATACCCCTGTTTACCCGGATTCCTTCATCACGAAGATGCAAATTTCTATCGGCATAACCTAGGTTAACCATAATTTATGTCTGATGACACATGTTATCAAGATGGTCTCGGAAAGCAAGTTCAAGGATCAGAGATATTAATTTTTGATTACTTGGTCTATATGTGAGACTATCAAAATTCTGCCCGCTATGTGGGGAAGAAGTGAATAGGCTTTACGGCGACGAAAAGAAGATGTGCGGCCAATGTTTTCTAGAGAGAAATCGGCTACTGGATATACCGGATGAGGCCTCGATAGAGATCTGTACGGAATGCGGCCAGATGAAAGAGGGTGGAAAGTGGCATGAAAGATTTACTGATAAGGACAGAATTGAGTTATTTTTTTCACAATTCGATGATGAAGATGCTGATATAGAATACAGCATGGAGAAAAGAAAGAAGAATCACAAGGTAGACTATACAGTCAATAAAAAAGGCCTTGAAGATTCTGATACTGTGCTGATAGAGCTCACTGAAGTTATCTGTAGGAACTGTAAGGGATTTGAAGGTGCTTTCACGAAGTCGAAGATCCAAGTAAGAGGTGAAAATATCGAGGAAATTTCAGGCCTGATAGATAAAAGGGCTCAGAATTTAGAAGAGAAAAATCACGATGATTTTTTAGTGAATAAAAGTGACGTTGAAGGAGGGCTGGATTATATCCTTTCAACAGAGCACATGAGCCAGCATATCATTAATGTGGTTACTAAAAGGTTCGACCTGGAGGTATCTAGGAGCTATCAGTTGATCGGAAAAAGGGATGGGAAAGATGTATATCGGAACACCGTGTTATTGAGGAATTAATATACCGTTTTTTCTTTCTATCCGGATATTCTTTCGCCAAAAATCATTATCGCTGTACTCACCCCAGCAAAAATGAATACTGTGTTGAATGCTGTTCTCTCCGTTGATAAAGTAAATACTGTGAGGAATAAAACTGATGTAACCAGTTTTCCGAGAGAATTAAATAATTTCTTTGATGCGTAAAAGCTTCTTTCCTCGTTGTCTTCAGCTCCATCTGCATACTCAGAGAAAAGCGGTATATCATACAGTTTGAACGCAAGGCCTCCTGCTACCGATACGACAAATGCTTCAATAGGGTCAGATACTCCTATTCGAATTAGGTAGACTATTCCCGCTAAAGAAGCTCCTGTAAAGATAATCTTGCCCCTGCTGTACTTAGAGGAGATATATCCAGAAAAGTAAGCCATTATCATGAAACCTACGATATCAAAAGACCTTACAAGGCCTGAAGATATGCTTCCGGCTATGAAAATGTAGGTAAACAATGAAAAAATCGCTACAGATGCATAGGCCTGTGCACCTCTAGACGCGAATACCGGTGCGAATTTTAGGTACTCCCTATTTAGCATAGATCTCCACTGAACATCCGTGGTTTTACTCTTCATCTTTATTGAACTGGCTGGAATTATCGATATCAAGACTGATGTAAATGCAATAGCTAACATTGTCTGGAACCCTCCTAGAGTTGAAGCAATTCCTCCTGCTATAGGTCCGAAAAGCCTTCCAATATTTGGAAGCGCCATTAGGTAAGCCGTCTCCATATCCCTGTTTTCTCTGGTTGAATCTTCTACGAACTCAATGTTTCTGCTTTCTGCGTGAAAGTCGGCTCCGATTGAGTAAAGTACTGCGACTGTCAGAGTTGTGTAGATCGTAGGGTTCAAGAAGTACATCATAACTATAGCTGGCATGAGAAATATGTAAGAAATATAGAGGCCTGAGCGGAAACCATAATGGTTAATGATTTTCATTACAGGGAAAGCTGCAAGCGAACCTGCTAGAGCACTTCCTATCAGGTAAATTGCTGGCATCCTCAGGTCACCGGTCTCAGAATAGATCAGTATCGGGATGAAGATTCCCAGCATCGAGATAGCAAAGTTCTTGAAGAACTCATAGGCTATAAGCTTACCAAAATCGCCTTTGATCTTGCTTAGGTACTCTTTCATATGATCTATTCTCCATTATCAAGTCTCGAAGCTACTACAATACTCACTGACTGAACTGCTGCGATACCAGCAAAAGCGATTATCTGTAGAGAACTTACTCCAGTGTAAAGGCCTAAAACCAGTAAAGCATAACCTATCACTGATTCGCCGGCCAGCCTCTTGTACAGTGTTGAATACTCTTCCATATGCTCAGAGGAGTAATAAAGTGCTATCCCTGGCGCTAGGAACCAGTAACTGAGAGATAGAAATCCAAGTACAGAATTAAACTCCATCAAGGAAAATGAAAGAGCTCCAAGGCCTGTAAATAAGATTCCAGCTGCGATTACTTTCCTCCAGATATCCAAAACGGGATCTCCTCCCATTTCCTTCCATGAAAGAATTGTGAAGCCTCCTAGGAATAGGATCATGAAGTAATGCATGTGCTGGATCCAGTATGTATCAAGGCCTGGATAGATCATCGTGGCGAATGTCATCGCCCAGGCCGCAGGAATCAACGCAATCGGAGCATATTCTCTGATCATTTTATACCACCTTCTTCTGCCTTATCATTGACCGGCGCACCTGCTACAAAGACTTCAGTATCATCCTCTGCATCGATTCTTCTCAACTTGTAAGGCCTGAGAAGGAAGGCATCTCCTTTTCGGTATTGTTCTTCTGTATCTCCGATCTGGAACCTTCCTTTACCTTGATTGAAGTAATAAATCTCGGTCTGCTCTGAGTGACGATGCCCTGCTTCAGGATCATCTTGAGCTCCATGAGACTCACCTGAGTCGATCTCAAAGATCGAGAGGCCTACATCATCGTTTTCAAGCTCCTGACGCAGGAACTTGACATGGCCCTCAGCCGAGACCTTCTCAAATCCTCTGAACTCTTTACCAAGTTCATCTCCGATTTCCTTCACTTCTTCGTTTGAGGCCTCTACTGTTCCACCATGGAAACAGTGTACAGTATCGAATTCCAGGAATGATAGCTTGTGGACCGACTGGGTTGCTTCCTCCATATCAGGTGTGAACCCTTCTCTTGGTCCTGCCAGGCCTGATTCTTCGTTGTTCATTGCATCTCCGGAGATCAAAAGATCATCAATTTTCAGTGAGATATGGCCTGGTGTATGTCCTGGCGTGTGGAATACTTCGAGTTTTCTGTCACCAACTTTGAAGGTTTCTCCTCCGGTAAGTTCCACGTCTACGTCGACAGCAGGATATCTTTCATCTCCTTTGATCGGTTCTTCTCTTCTATCTATCGCAGGAACATCTCTTTCATGAGCAAAGACTGTTGCACCTGTTTTTTCCACAAGCTCTGCGGCGCATCCACAGTGATCATAGTCCTGATGCGTTAAAATTAATTTTTCAACGTCTTCTAAGGAAAAACCGTGTTCCTCGAGGTTTTCCTCGATTTTCCCGATATTTCCTGGAAGGCCTGCGTCAATCATTATCAGGCCTTCTCCATCCTCTATCGCTACAGGAAGGATCTGTTCTTTCATTTCTCCGAGTTCAAGTGTCTGGGGTAGTCCGTAGATGCCTTCGGCAATCTTCATAATCTAAATATGTGGAAGAAAAGTTAAACAGTTTCCTGGTCAGGCCTTCTCAATTTTCCCTTTTAATTTCTCCATGTCTGGCAGGTTCGATGGATCATCCATTCTCTCCTCGTAAATTACTTCTCCATCCTTTATTAGAAAGACAGCTCGATTCGCCACTTCATATTCGAGGCCTGGCATCACGATATCTACCCCGTAGTTCCTTGATATCTCCTTTGGGGTATCGCTGACAAGAGTGAATTCGAGATCGTTCTGATCTGCGAACTCCTCCAGTGCAAAGGGCGTGTCGACGCTGATTCCGATTACCTCCACATTCATCTCATTGAACTCACTCATCGAATCACGGAAATTACACATCTCCTCAGTACACGCACCTGTAAAGGCGCCAGGGAAGAAAGCCAAGACTGAGAGACCTTCACCATTGAAGGAAAATCTCTGGGTTTCGCCGTTGTGATATGCAGCTGATTCAAATCCTATTTTCTTTACCATAAAAAATTGAGTTGTGCTGAGGCCTTTTCACTTTATCTAACTGAAGGAACTCAATTCTCTCTGACTGTCATCAGCTTTCTCCAGAATTTCTTCCCTATCATGTCGAGAACTTAAAGAGGCCTTTCTCCAGACTTCATCATCTTTAAACTCAGCATAGGCCTTACCAGCTTTACTCTTGAAAAACTTCCGGGCCTTACTTGCCTCTCTTTCGTAGTTTACTATCGGTTCAGGATAATCCTTTCCGATCTCCACTTCACATTCATTCTGTACTTTCTGCGGCATCTTCCATGGCTCTGCGATGAACTCATCCGGAACAGGCCTTAACTCAGGGACATACTTCCTGATGAATTTTCCTTCTGGATCGTTGTCTTTGACCTGTTTTGTCGGGTTATAAATTCTGTTGGCGTGGACTCCGATAAGGCCTGATTGCATCTGCCACTGATAATAATTGATTGCGACATCTGCATCAATCAAGTGCCTGTAGAAAAAATCTGCTCCATCTTTCCACCACTGTTTCAGAATATAGGAGAAAAATGAGGCACACATCGCCCGCATACGAAAGTTTAGCCAGCCCGTCTGCTTTAACGCTCGCATCGAAGCATCAACTAATGGATAACCAGTCTTGCCTTCTTTCCAGGCCTGAATCTTTTCCTCATCTTTCCTTTCCCTGTAAAGATCTCTATAGACTGGGTTAATCGCTTCCTTGGAAAGCTCTGGATTGTCCTCAATTTTCTGGTTGAAATGCTGTTGCCAGAAGATTCTGTCTTTGAACATCTCTATACTTCTCTCATTGTTTCGATTATCAGTTTTTTCCTCGACCTTCTGACAGACTTCTCTAGGTGAAATACAGCCGTACCTGATATAAGGCGAGAGATGAGAAGTCGAGGCCTCAGCCTTTGAAGGCGAGGAAATACATCCAGAATAATCATCTATCCTATCTATAAATTCATCCAGTCTCTTTCTTGCTTCAAAGGTTCCTCCCTTCCCAAATTTTTCCTTTCCAGGCCTGATTTCATATTTCTCTCTGATATTTTCCAGAGAAGTATTTGCTTCTACGCAGTTATCATGGATTTTTTCGGGAGGTCTATACTGGCTGGATTCGAACCAGTATTTCGCATTGTTCGCCCATTTTTCAGGCCTGCCGTCCTTAGATTGAATGACTGCATTACTGTTCACGGAACGGAATTTTTCTCTCAACTTTCTCTCTTTTTCCTGTTGAAAATGATTTGAGTCACGGTTGAAAACTATTTCATGGCCCTGTGATTCAAGCCTCGAAAGAACATCTAGAGGCTTTCCATGGAAGAGACTGAGTTCAGTACCTAATTTGATGTACTGACGATTTAAATCCTTCAAAGATTCCAGTACAAACTCCTGGCGTGCATCAAGTGAAAGCCTGTGATCCCAGGCCTCAGGATCGAAGATATAGATCGGTAAGGCTTTTTCTCCGGCTATCTGTAAGGCCTTGTTGTCCTGAGTTCTCAAATCCCTGCGGTGCCAGATAACTTTCACAGTTGAAATTTAGACGTGAATTATTTCAGCTTCACTCTTTTGGGAAATTAACAGCTAATCGAAGAAGTCTCTGATATTTTCCGCTAGCTTGGGGCCTATGCCTTCAACTGTCGAGATCTCTTCCTCTGAGGCCTTTTCCAGTTTTTGGACGTTAAATTCTTTCATCAAGGCCTTTCTCTTTTCTTCTCCAAGGCCTTCAATCTCCTCTAGAATCGGCTCTATACTGTCTCTCCGGGAAGTATGATAGTTTTTGGCGAAACGATGGGATTCATCTCTGATAGCGGAAAAAATCTGAGAAACATCATCAGGAATCTCAGGGTTACGATGAAGGCCTAAAATTTTATCATCAGGTTTAACTATTCCGAAAACCGGCATCGACCAGCCAACCTCTCTCAAAGCCTTGGCGGCGGCCTTCAGCTGTCCTTTTCCACCGTCTATCAACAATAGATCTGGTTCAGGCCTTTGATCTCTTCCATGTATCTGGCGTTCGGCCCGCCATTTCAACAGCTGATACATGTTTTCATAGTCATCGTTTTCCTCTTTCAACTTCTTTTTTCTGTAATCCGATTTTACGGGTTCATCGTCTTCAAAGACTACATTTGAACCGACGACTTCTTTCCCTCCTGTATGTGAGACATCGAAACATTCCATTCTCTCGACTTTCAGATCCAGAATTTCTCCCAAGTCCTTCATCTTTGTATCCTGAGGCCTCTTTGCTGTGCTTTTCGCTGAATCCAGTAAAACTCTTTCTCTCCCTTTTTCCGGCTCAGTGTATTTTACTCCTTCACTTTCCAGCCATGAAATCATCTCTTCGTCATTTATCCTGTTTTCTGTAACTATCTTTTCTGGGAGCGAATCGGAGGCATAAAACTGTGTGATAAATGTCTGGAGGGCCTTTTCCCTGCTTTCTGCCTTCTTATTCAACCTGTAATATTCTTTCTCCTGGATAGTGTTTTCTTCTATCACGATCAGGCCTATCCTGTCTAAAGCCTTGTTCAATGCTATAACATGTTTAACTCCTGTCTCAGAGAATCCTCTATCTCCTCCAAGGCTCTGAAGGCTTTCAATGTAGTCTCTGAGAGTCCCTGCTCTTTCAAATCTCTTCTCTTCTGAGGCCTCTCCCATTTTTTCCCTTATCTCATCTATTATGTCCTCAGGGCTTTCCTGAAAGACTTTTTTGGCCTTTGATAGGTTTTTCATGTATTTTTCCGGCTCTATTTTCTTTGCATAGGGCGCAGAGCACAGGCCTATTTGGTAATCCATGCAGGGATCGCCTTCTGATTCTTTACGTTTACATTTTGGAGATGTAATCCCGTAGATGTCTCTAACTGATTTTATCGAGTTTTCTACCCTTTTCATCGAAGTATAGGGCCCGAAAACTGTTCCCTCCTGGTCAGGATCTCTTGTAGCTTCGATCGCCGGAAACTTATCCGATTTAAACTGTATTACCGGATAAGATTTTGAATCCTTCAACCGGGTGTTGTATTTTGGCTGGAACTTCTTGATTAGGTTTGCCTCGAGTAAAAGAGCTTCTTTCTCATCATCCGTAACTCTTAGATCAATCGAGTCAGCTCTCTCGACCATTCTGCCTATCCTAGTGCTTCTCGGATCCCTGTACGATTTCAACCTGTCTCTGATATTCAAGGCCTTTCCAATGTAGATAGGGACCTCTCCGGACCTGAAGATATACACTCCTGCTTTCTCCGGTTTTCCTTCGATTTCTCTATCCAGTTTATCCCTGTCCATAGCTAGAGATATTCCTTGAGATATTTTCCTGTATAGGAATCAGGGTTTTCAGCGACTTCTTCTGGAGTCCCTTCGGCCACGATCTGGCCTCCGTTTTCCCCGCCTTCAGGACCCAGATCGATTATATGATCTGAGGACTTGATCAACTCCATTTCATGCTCAATCACAAGAACCGAGTTCCCGTTATCGACAAGTCTATGCAGTACCTCTATCAATTTGTTCTCATCCTCCCAGTGAAGGCCTGTAGTCGGCTCATCAAGAAGATATAACACATCATCTCTCTGGGTCTTACCAAGTTCCTCACTGAGCTTTACTCTCTGGGCTTCACCGCCGGATAAAGTCGTGGAAGGCTGGCCAAGTTCCATATAACCAAGGCCTACATCCTTCAAAAGCTTCAATCGACGCTTTATCCTGCGATCGTGTTCGAAGAACTCGTAGGCCTCTTCTACCTCCATGGAAAGCACTTCGGAGATTGATTTACCTTTATACTTTACCTGTAAGGTTTCTTCGTTGTATCTTTTGCCGTTACACTGTTCACATTCGACATAGACATCGGATAAAAAGTTCATCTCGATCTGGACAGTGCCCTGGCCTTTACATTTTTCACACCTGCCTCCTTTCACGTTAAACGAGAAACGGCCTTTATCATAGCCTCTTTTCTCTGATTTCTTCGTCTCTGCGAAAAGCTCTCTGACATAATCGAAGACACCAGTATACGTTGCAGGATTAGACCTGGGTGTACGACCTATAGGGGACTGATCGATCATACGAACTGATTCTATACTCTCAAGGCCTTTCACTTCCTCGTGTTCTCCTACTCTGACGGATTTGTTGCTGTTAAGATCCTTTGTCAACTGGTTGTAAAGAATTTTATGCATCAGGGTCGATTTTCCGGAGCCTGAAAGGCCTGTTATGGCTGTTATAACTCCTAGAGGGATCTCGACATCTATGTCTTTCAGGTTATGTTCTTTTGCGCCTTTGACAACGATCTTGTTCTCTGGTTCTCTTCTCTCATCCGGTACTTCGATCTCTTTCTCACCGGCCAGGTAATTACCTGTAACGGTATCTTCTTCCTCTATTTCCTCCGGGGTTCCATGTCCTACTATCTCACCGCCGTTTTTACCGGGGCCAGGCCCGATATCGATGACGTTATCCGCCCTTTCGACAGTATCTCTGTCATGTTCTACAACTAGAAGGGTATTCCCGAGATCTCGCAGGTTCTCCAAGGTGTTGATCAATTTATCGTTGTCATGGCTGTGAAGGCCTATAGAAGGCTCATCAAGGACATAAAGTACTCCTGTCAGGCCTGAACCTATCTGGGTCGCCAGTCTGATCCTCTGTGTCTCACCGCCAGAAAGAGTCGAGGCCTCACGATCAAGCGTAAGATAATCAAGGCCTACCTCGTTCAAAAATCCAAGTCTCTCACGGATCTCCTTGATGATCTCTTTCCCGATCTCGAATTCTCTACCTGTTAAATCCTGTTCAAGGCCTTTGAAGGTCTCATAGGCGGACTCGATGTTTTCACTGTTTATCTCCTGGAGTCTGAGGCCTGTGACTTCTACATGGCGGGACTGTTCTGAAAGTCTTGTGCCGTTACACCTTGGACAGGTATCTTCTCTCATGTAATCTCTCAGCCGGTTCCTGACGTTTTCACTGGAGGTCTCATGGAAACGCCGGTTGATATACTCCATAACTCCTTCAAACTCTTTTTCCCTGAGGCCTGTACCTCTCATCTTTTCGACTGTATAGTAAATCGGTTCATCGGTCCCGTTCAAAACCGCATCCTGTACATCATCGTCTATTTCTTCGAAAGGAGTATCTACGTCTATGTTGAAATGGTCTGCGAAGGCGTTGAGACCTCTACGGTAATAGTCTTTGCTGTAATCCCAGGGTGCTAAAGCATTTTTCAGTGGCTCTGATTCATCCGGTACTAGCAGTGAACGGTCCGCTACCTCGGACTTTCCAAGGCCTTCACACTCGCTGCATGCACCTAGTGGAGAGTTAAATGAGAAATTTCTCTGTTCAAGCTCGGAAAAATCCCTGCTGTTACCTGGCTCTGAGAAATCCTCTGAGAATCTTAATATGTCTCTTCCATCGATCTGTTCTAACCTGGTATCAATGTCTTCAGATACTTCGATCCAGACCTCTCCATCCGATTCTTCCAATGCTGATTCTAAGGCCTCTATAAGCCTTGAACGAGAGCTTTCTGAGGCCTTTATCCTGTCAAGAACTATCTCGAATTCCTCGGCTGGTTCTGGATCTTCCAGGGTCAGGTCATATTCTTCATCGGTATTTACCCGGGTGAAACCTCTTTCCTGAAGTTCATCCAGGTATTCGTCGAATTCTTCGGTCTTTACAGGTGCGAGGACTTTGATCTTTGTATCTTCTGGCAGTTCCAGTATCTCATCTGCTATGTTTTCCGGAGATTTTTTCTCCACTTTTCTCCCGGTCTCAGGAGAGTACTGTGTTCCAACCCGTGCGAAAAGCAACCTCAGATGATCATGTATCTCGGTTACCGTTCCGACTGTAGATCTAGGTGTTGTGCCGGAGGTATTCTGTTCTATACTTATCGCCGGTGAAAGGCCTTCGATTTTTTCGACTTCAGGTTTATCCATCTGGTCGAGGAACTGTCTCGCGTAAGATGAAAGAGACTCCATGTAACGGCGTTGACCTTCCGCAAAAACAGTATCGAAGGCTAAAGTGGATTTTCCTGAGCCTGAAAGACCTGTTACTACGTTAAATTTTCCTCTAGGAATTTCTAGGTCTATGTTTTTCAGGTTATTTTCCTTGGCTCCTTTGATCTTAATGGATTCGTATCTCAAGTTATCTGCTTCTCGGATTATATTTTCTAATTTTTTTCCGGCGGTCAGAATTTTTTTGCCCGGTAATTAAGTTACTAAATGTATCTTCTCAAGTTAATCATAAATTACTAGGCCTTTGAATTTTCTCCATGAATGAGGCAGAAAATGAAGAAGTAAAATTCCGTGTCGAGGCTCCTTTTACACCGGCGGGAGATCAGCCTGATGCTATTGAGAGACTTTCCGAAGGATTTGAAAAAGGCCTGAAAGAACAGACCTTGCTTGGAGTCACCGGTTCTGGTAAGACCAATACTGTTTCCTGGGTTATCGAGGAGATCCAGAAACCGACTTTGATAATTGCACATAACAAGACGCTTGCTGCCCAGCTTTACGATGAGTTCAAAGAGCTTTTCCCTGATAATGCTGTAGAGTACTTTGTCTCTTACTATGATTATTATCAGCCGGAGGCCTATGTCTCAAGCTCGGATACTTACATCGGGAAAGACGCCAGCATTAACGAGGATATTGAGAAACTTCGCCATTCAGCGACTAATTCGCTTTTGACCCGAGATGATGTAATCGTCGTAGCTTCTGTATCCGCAATCTATGGACTGGGAGATCCTAAAAACTACGTTGATCTGGCAACTGAGATATCAGTTGATTCCTCTATGAGTAGAGACGATATCGTTGAGGAACTGGTCGATATCCAGTATGAAAGAAGTGATGAAGACTTCAAACAGGGAAAGTTCAGGCTTCGTGGAGATACACTGGATATCTTCCCGATGTATTCTCGTAATGCTTACAGGATCAGTTTCTGGGGCGATGAGATAGAGAAAATCAGAGAGTTCAAGCCTCTGGAAAATGAGATGATAGAGGAAAAGGAAAAGATCTTGATAAGGCCTGCGACTCATTACTCTGCTCCTGATGAACGGATGGAAAACGCTATCGAAGAGATTGAGGAGTTGATGGAGGAAAGAATTCGATATTTCAAGAATCGTGGAGATGAAGTGGCGGCTCAGAGAATAGAGGAACGGACAAAATTTGATCTTGAGATGATGAGAGAGGTAGGTTATACCTCGGGGATTGAAAATTACTCTGTCCATCTTTCTGACCGGGAGCCGGGTGATCCACCTTATACTTTACTGGATTATTTCCCTGATGATTTCTTGACGGTGATCGATGAATCCCATCAAACCGTGCCTCAGATCAAAGGACAGTACGAAGGCGACCGTTCAAGGAAGGAAAAACTGATAGAGAATGGTTTCCGCTTGCCGACTGCTCAGGACAACAGGCCTTTGAAATTTGACGAGTTCAAGGAGAAAACTGGTAAGACTCTCTATGTTTCTGCGACTCCAGCTGATTATGAAAGGGAAAACTCCGGACAAATTGTAGAACAGATTGTTAGGCCTACTTACTTGGTTGATCCGACAATCGAGATCAGAGAGACCGAAGGCGAGGTAGAAGATGTTATCTCCGAGATAGAGAAAAGAGCACAGAGAGATGAAAGAACATTGGTGACTGCTTTAAGTGTTAACATGGCTGAGAATCTGGCAGAATTCCTTCAGGACTCGGGAGTTGATGCAGAATACATGCATCATGAGACTGATACATTGGAGAGACATGAGATAATCAAAGAACTAAGGATGGGAGAGATTGATTGTATAGTGGGGATCAACCTGTTGAGAGAAGGCCTGGATATACCAGAGGTCTCTCTCGTGGCTATACTTGAGGCTGACCAGACCGGTTTTCTTCGCTCCGAGACAGCTTTGGTCCAGACCATGGGAAGAGCCGCAAGAAACAAGCAAGGCCATGTCCTGCTTTATGCGGATGAAAAATCCGAGGCCATGGAATCTGCGATCTCCGAGACAGAGAGAAGAAGAAAGATCCAGAAAGAATTCAACGAAGAAAACAACAAGACTCCGAAAAGCATCGAGAAAGAAATCAACGAATCAACGCTTCCAGGAAACGATGAAGAAGAAAATATCACCGAGACAGAATTTGAAGATAAGGAAAAAGCCAGAGAAAGAATCGAAGGCCTGGAAAAAGAGATGGATCAGGCCGCGGAAAACCTGGAATTTGAGCTAGCTGCCGAGATCAGGGACAAGATCGAGGAAATCCGGGAAGAAAACGACCTAGAAAAGGATTAAGAAAATTCCCTAAGAGAAATTATGTATGGAAATAGATAACTCAGAAAGAAGAATCAGAAAAATTCATCAGAACCTATTGGATGTATACGGACAACAGGCCGGCCACGATGATAGTGACGGAGTCAGACAGCTTCTGATTACCATACTTTCCCAGAATGTAGCGGATGAAAATACGGCCAGAGCCGCAGAAAACCTATTCAACGATTTCCATGACTACGAAGAAATAGAGAATACATTTATTGAAGAATTAGCAGCCTCAATCAATCCAGCAGGCCTTCCAGAAACTAAAGCCAAGAGAATTCAGAGAACGTTAAAGGCCTTAAGAGAACAGGGAAGCTCAGAGGATTATTCAGTAGATTTCCTCGGTGAGATGGAGGATTCCGATGCTCAGGCCTGGCTTGAAGATATCAAAGGAATAGGCCCTAAAACAGCAAGCGTTTTACTCAACTTCCATTTCGATGCGAATGTTATACCTGTCGATACTCATGTGGAAAGGATTTCCAAGCGTTTCCGATTGATTCCTTTCTCTGCCTCTAATGGCAAAGCTCATGAGTTACTTAACGACGCTGTTCCTCATGAAATCAAAAACAGCTTCCACATGCTGCTGATAGAACACGGTAAGAATCACTGTACAGCAAGAAATCCGACCTGTGGAGAGACAAAGCTGAGGGAGTACTGCAGTTACTATGAGAATGTCATAGAAGGCGATTTAACTCCTGAAGAGTATCCTGAGGAGGCCTGAATAATGGATTTAGAGGATGCGATGGAAAAATGGTCTTCAGTTAAGAAATTTACGGATCAAGAGGTTGAAGAGGATAAACTGGAAAAAATTTTTGAACTGACGACTAATGCGCCTACAGCATTTAATTTACAGCCCTACAGATTCATCGTACTTGACTCAGAAGAGGCCAGAGAAAAGGCCGTGAACTCGGCGATACCGGTCAACCGCTGGATTCAGTATGCAGATAAAATTGTAGTTCTGGTTGGAGATGAAGAAATAGATGTGAACTCGGAACAGGTTCTCAGTCATAAACTTGAGGAGGGTAAGATCGATGAGGAGAAGGCAGAAAACCTGCGGGGAATGTATGAAAGATATAAGAACCGCAACGATGAGTTTATGATGGGATGGCTCACGAGGAATACAATGATACCGGGGACTTTCTTTATGCTGGCCTGTAAGACCAAAGGGATAGGAAGTTGTCCTGTGAGAGGTTTCAGCCAGCCGAAGCTGTCAGAAAAACTTGATTTGAAAGATTCAGAGAGGCCTATACTTTTGATACCGATCGGTTATCCTAAAGAGGAAGAAAGGAATTGGCGCAGAAATGAAGGAGAAATCTACTCTATTAAGTGAGGCCTCCCCATATCTGGATATCCTATTTACTTTTAATTTTAGTGTTTATATGTAGTAACATATCCGGTGAGGATAGAGCCAGAGGTATTTTGAAAGGATATATAGAAGATTCAGATCTGGTAAAAGAGAAAGGCCCAGGCAGGCCTAAATCGGATTTCGATTACGAAAAAGAAGTTGAATTTAGATCACCTGATGGGTTCTTCGATTTTGTTCTTCAGGCATTTGTGGATTTTGGCTCTAAGGACTTTGGAGCCGAGGATACCCTAGAGACTAAAAAGGATTTCTTTGAAAGCTATGTCAAGAAACAGCAGTTAACCTCTTCAGACTTTTCAGGAAGATTATTGCAGGTCTATGGATACGAGCTTGACGACCCGTACGAGAAGGGGCCAAATTTTGGATCTTCAAGCACAGAACTTGGGTCGGCATTAGGATCATTCTTTGAGTTATTAGATGATTACGGAGGGAAAGAAAATTCATACAACCCTGTGAAATATACTGAAGGCCTTACTGAAGGACAAATAGATAAGGCGATAGAAAATGCATATAGACAATAGGATTCAAATAGAAAAATCTATCTCGATCAAAAGGCTTGTTAAAGATCCAGACTTTTCTTGAAGGCCTCCGCATTCTCTTTGTGCTGTTCAACTGTTTCCTCATTCATTCTATCCAAAGTAGAGGTCATAAAGCCCATGCGGTTGATCTCTGAAATCTTTTTCTCATGTTCAGAGATGAAGTTCCAGTAGAGGCCGTCCCATTTTTCCTCCCAGTCGCCGCCATCGTAATGACTCATTTTTCCGATGTAATTACTTGATGAAATGTATGGTTTGGTCATCATGTCAGGCCAGGCGTACTGTCCCATACCGTAGACATTAGGCACCATCACCCATTCATAAGCATCGATGAACATTTCCATGAACCAGTCATAGACCTCCTCAGGATCAATATCCAGTAACAACATTGTGTTGCTCAAAACCATTAATCTCTCGATGTGATGACAGTAGGCATTATCTAGAGCATGATTTATAGCAAAATCTACTGGTGGCAGGCCTGTCTCTGCAGTGTAAAATTCTTTAGGCAATTCGTTATCTATCTCGAAGAAGTTTTCCTCTCTCATCTCTGGATGTAACTGATACATCGCCCGGATGAATTCTCTCCAGCCTACAATCTGGCGCAAAAATCCTTCCAGAGAGTTCATAGGGTAATCATTTTCCTCATGGGCCTCTAGAGTTGTATCTATTACTTCTTCAGGGGTTATCAGGCCTATATTCAGTGAAGAGGAAATCAGTGCGTGAAAACCGAATTCCAGGTCTTTCTCAAATGCATCCTGGTAGTCTCCGAAGTTTTCCATCCGGTTCTCCAGGAAGTCTTCCAGCATTTCCAAGGCCTGTTCTCGATTGGTCGGCCAGAAAAAGTTTTCAGAATTACCGATCGCGTCCGGAAAGTTTTCCTCTACCCAGTTAGAGGCCTCTTTTACCTTTTCACTGGAAAATTTCGGTATTTCGGGAGTTTCAAAGTCTTGAGGCATCTTTTTCCTATTATCTGGATCGAAACTCCATTTTCCTCCTACAGGCTCTCCTTCTTCAACTAGTATATCGTGTTTCTTCCTCATCTCCTTGTAGTAATCTAGCTGGAAAATCCTGCTATGTTCGAAATAATCGCGGTTGAACTTTCTGGACGCCATAAACATCGGAGACTCCAGTATAATTAACTCGCAGTTATTTTCCTCTGCCAGGCCTTCGAATTCTTCAAGGATCTCGTGATCTACAGGGTCAAAGATCTTGATCTCGTTATTTTCCTCAAAGATTTCTTCATACTCTCTTTCCAGGTCCAGATATTCTGTTTCATGTTTCTCTTGATAGGCCTTCATCGAGGCTCTGTGAAGAATCAGTTTCTGCTTGTGAAAATTCGGGTTGAAGAATTTTTCGTGTTCGATTAAAGCTATTTTTTCTTCAGGTAAGGCCTTTTCCGGGAAGAGCTGGTTCGGCAGGAGCAGAATCATAATTTTGTCTTCTCCCGAAAGAATAAATCTTTTTGACTTGAACCTTACAGTGTGGATAGTTTCAAAATTGCGTTAATTGGGGTTCTGTTCATTGGGGCCGGTTCAGGCCTGTATATCATTCTGGACCAAGACTATCAGATTGTAGATTCTCTTGAGCAGAACTCTACAGAAGTGTATTTCGAAGATCACAGCTTCTCAGTTGAGATAGCAGATACCCCAGAAGAGAGAAGAAGAGGCCTTATGTTCCGGGAACAGCTGGGAGAAAATGAGGGAATGCTTTTCGTATATGAGGAAGAATCTCCTAGAAGTTTCTGGATGAAAAACACTTTGATACCGCTTGACATCATATTTTTAGACTCAGAAATGAGAATTATCAACATAGAGAAGGCGAATCCCGAGCCGAATACTTCTGATGAAAATCTAGCGTCTTATAGAAGTGAGAGGCCTGCCCAGTATGTTCTTGAGATTAATCAGAATAGAAGTGAAGAAATAGGGTTAGAAAAAGGAGATAAAATGAGTTTGAGGCCTTGAGGCCTCAAAGATTTACTCGATTTGGATTGTTCGTCCGTTTTCTGATAGGAAGATGTCTTGTTCTAGTGTATAGCCTTCTTCTCTTGCGAGTTGTAGGTAGTCTCCTTGTTTCTGGATTGGGCCGTGGCTTGGGACGATGTTGTCAGGCTGCAGGAATGTGATGAAGTCTCTGTGGTCTTCTTTCTGTGCGTGGCCTGATGTGTGGATGTTTTTGTAGAGTCTGACTCCCTGGTCTGTGAGTTTCTTTTCGAGCCAATAGCGGTTGGCTTTACTTGGAGGTGTTGGGATGACTCTTGAGGAAAAGATTACGTGGTCTCCTTTCTGGAAGCTGAATGGGTACTGCTGTGAGGCAAGTTTGTCCATCTGGCTTCCCGGTTCTCCCTGGTTTCCTGTGGCTACTACAAGCCATTCGTCTCTTTCTCCATCGATTCTGTCCATCAGTTTCTCGCATTCATCGTAGTAGGATGCGACTTCAACATCTGATAGATCGATAAGGTCTAGCTCTTCAGCTGACTGTGTGTATTCCTTAAGTGAGCGTCCGACGAAAGCTACTTTTCTTCTTCCATCGTTGGCTTCAAGAATTGAGTTCAGTCTCTGGATCTGACTTGAGAAAGTTGTTACGAAAACTGCGCCTCCTGCATCATAGCAGTTCTCAAGAAGCTGGTTCATCTCAACTCTTACAGCTTCTTCTGGCTTGACACGTCCGTCCTTGTCTGCGGAAGTGGTTCCTGGGATCATTACTTTGAGATCTTCGTGGTTTCCGATTTCCTTCATTCGTTCGATATCTCCATTTTCCCCGATAATAGGCTCCCTGTCGAATTTCATGTCGTTACCGTAGATAACTCCGCCTTCAGAAGTCTTCAGGTAACTCAAAGTTGCGTCAGGTATTGAGTGGTTGTTCCTGATGAACTCGAGTGAAAGATTATCGGAGATCTGGTATTCCTCTCCGGTCTCCATCTCGATGATGTCGTTGTTGATGTTTTTCCGGTCTCCTTCAAGGCCTCTCTCTACGATCTTTTTCGTGAAAGGCGTGCAGATAATCGGTGCATCGTACTGGCCTGCCAATTTTGGAATTGCTCCAACGTGGTCAAGGTGTCCGTGCCCGATTACGATGGCGCGGATGTCCTTGTTCATTATCTGTTTGTCTTTAGGGATTGCTCCGGTTTTCAGGGTTTGATTTGTTGTAAGTTCGTCGATTTGTTCGTCGGATCCGATAACCTCTTCCATGTTATAACCCATGTCAAAGATGACAAGTTCTCCGTCAACTTCGACTGCGGTCATATTCATGCCGACCTGTTCGTATCCTCCAATTGTGTGAATTTTCATAGTAAAAACCTTAATTTGAATACTTCTGCAAGTTTTGCAAAGCTTATATTATGAAAATCGAGGCCTAACTTTTTAAATCAGGACATTTTACAGGGCGAACCGGTTTACATTCTTAAGATTTCACTCCGTCAACTATGAATATGTATTCTGAAGAAATCCGTGAGAAACTCCAGGAAAAAGATATCGAGACCGGAGACCAAGTCAAAGTCAATGGCAAAGAAGGAAAATTAATGCCTAAACCTGATACTGGAGATCAAAACATAATCAACCTAAAATTAGAGAGCGGATACAATATAGGCCTAGAACCAGAAAAAATAGAGCTCGTGAATAAACAGGAAAGCCCTGAACAGAAAGATATAGAAATTGAGTACGATGAAGACAGGCCTGATATTTTAGTTCTTCATACCGGCGGAACGATTGCCTCGAGAGTCAGTTATGAAACCGGCGGAGTCAAGGCCTCTTTTGAACAGGAAGACATGATTCAGATGTATCCTCAGGTTATGGATGAAGCTAATGTTCACTCTGAAGTTTATGTCGGAAAGATAATGTCTGAGGATATGGAGCCTGGACACTGGCAGGGTATAGCGGAGAAGATAGATGAAGTGAAGGATGAATATGATGGTATAATTGTGGGTCATGGTACAGATACCCTTTCAGATACTGCAGCAGCTCTTAATTTGATGTTGAAAGGAATAGATACTGGCGTAATGTTAGTTGGTTCTCAGAGATCTTCTGACAGGCCTTCTACAGATGCGAGGATGAACCTGTTCTGTGCCACCAAGTTCTTATCGGAGACGGATTTCACCGGTATCGGTGTTTGTATGCACAAGACCAGCAGTGATGATGTTTGCAGTATCCTTCCAGGCGCTAAGAGCCGGAAGATGCATACTGCCAAAAGAAGCGCATTCAAACCGATCAATGCTGAGGAATTGGCAACAGTGAACTACCAGACTGGAGAGATAGTTTACGATGAAGAGGAAGAAGAGGCCAAATATGAGAAAAGAATGGAGCTGAATGGAAACGTTGGATATCTGAAAACAAGGCCTGGAATGGATATCGATAAACTGGATTTCTTGATAGAACAAGATTATGATGGGGTTATAATTGAAGGGACAGGCCTTGGCCATATGCCGATTAGTGCGTTTGATGAAGAAACTGAGCATCATGAAGAGATCCAGGAGAAACTGGAGGAACTGACGGAAGATACAGTTGTAGCTATGACCTCGAATTGTATTCATGGAAGAGTCGACATGGACGTGTACGATAACCAAGTCAAAGTCAAGAAGAGAGGTGTGATTGAAGCTGAGGACATGCATCCTGAACTTGCTTATGTCAAATTAATGTGGAGTCTCGGTCAGGCCTCAGATATGGAAGATGCGAAGAAATTATTCCGGACAGATATCAATGGAGAGATCAGTGAGAGGTCGATGATTCTGTGAGTAAGAAAATGCTTGATGAGTTTGATGAGAAGGCTAAGGAATTCCTTGAAAAAGGAGAGACCCATAGGATAAGAGATATTCTCAGAGAGTATGCTATGTCGGCTGCTTATGATATGAACGAAGAATTGGAGAATCCTTCTCGATTCCTCCGTACTTCCGGCATCGACATAGAGAACATAGAGGATTTCACAGAGTACAGAGTAGCCAAATCGATTATACGAAACGAGATAAGGAAGAGGAAGAAAGGCGGATACTTCTCAAAGCTGAAAAAGAAGGTGCAGAAATGATGGATATCTACGGAGTCACAGGTATGCCTCTGGCAGGAAAAACCACTGTAGCAGGCCTACTGGAGGAAAATGGTTTTGAAGTAGTTGATATGGGTGATGTGGTGAGGAAGGAGATGGAAAAGAGAGATATTTCAACAGAGAAGACTGGAGAATTTGTAAATGATCAGAGAAAGGAGAAGGGAATGGATGCTATCGCCCAGTTGACAGTTCCTCATATTGAAGAGGCCTCAGAAAAAGTCGTAATAACCGGTATGAGGGGCCTGAAAGAGAAGGAAAGGTTTGAAGAGGAGCTGGCTGAAGATGTTGAGGTCATAGCAGTTTGGGCCTCGAAAAGCGTCAGGAAGAGAAGGAGAGAAAAAAGAATGAGAGAAGAAGATTTGAAAGGCGATGGTTTCGATGAAAGAGATAATCGAGAAATAGGGAACGGGGTCGGAAGACTTATGGCATTAAGCGATTACATGATAATTAATGAAGGCCTTGAAATGAAAGATCTTGAAAGAGAGGTGAAAAAAGTTGTACGGGGAAACTAATTCGGGAGACATTTATGAGTTAGAGTCAAATGGCAGGGCTGCAGATATTGCTGTACAGGTAGCCGAAGAACTAGATTCGACTTACCGGGATAAAGGTGAAAATGGTTTTGCAGTGGATGGGTACACCAGATTCAACCTTTTTCCCAGAAGGCATTTCAGCCGGCATGAAAATCTATTGATTCCGGAAACAAAAGAGGCCTCGAAAATCATAAACGCTTACCTGGAGGAAGATCAAAATGAACTATGAAGAACTTGGGTTCAAATGCGGAATAGAAATTCATCAACAGTTAGATACAGATAGAAAGCTTTTCTGTCACTGCCCTGTAGATTTGGTAGACGAATCAGCTTCAGGCAAATTTTCCCGTTATCTGAACGCTGTCGCAGGAGAATCAGGAGAGAAAGACGAAGCCGCAGAACAGGCCTCGTCCAAAAACACGAATTACATCTACAAATTCTATAATAGGAACAATTGTTTAGTGGAGGCAGATGAAGAACCGCCTCACGAAATGAGTGATGAGGCCTTGAATACTGTTTTAACTTTCTCAAGAATGGTGGATGCAGATATTGTACCAGAAATACAGGTAATGAGAAAGCTGGTAGTCGATGGTTCGAACACATCCGGTTTCCAGAGGACTGCAATGGTTGCTCTGAACGGCGAACTCGAAACGGAAACTGGGAAAGTCAGTATTGAAGACATCGAATTAGAGGAAGAATCTGCCGGTATCCACGAAAGAGATTCGAATAGAGCAGTTTACGACCTCAACCGTTTAGGAGTCCCGCTAATCGAGATAGGCACTGATGCATCCATCAAGAATCCGGAGCATGCAAGAGAAGTAGCCATGAAACTAGGCATGCTTCTGAGATCCACCGGAAAAGCTCGTAGAGGCCTTGGAACAATCAGGCAGGATGTCAACGTATCTATCGAAGAAGGATCTAGAGTCGAGATAAAGGGTTTCCAGGATGTCAAAAATATCGATACTTTAATTGAAAGAGAAGTTAAACGCCAGAAAAACCTGGTCGAACTAGGAAAAGAGCTGGAAGAACATGAGATTCTTGGAGACAATGTAACTCATCTTTTCAAAGATACAGAGAACCAGATAATTTCTACAGTAATTGAAAATGATGGCGCAGTCTATGCGCTGAAGCTTCCAGGCCTCACAGGAAAGATGAAGCAGGAAATCTCTGGAGATAGATATGTCGCTCAAGAACTCGTGGATTATGCCAAGTCCCATGGAGTTCAGGGAATCCTGCATACAGACGAGGACCTGGAAAAGTATGATCTAGTAGAGGAGTTTGAAGAAGTTGCCCAAGTATTTAAAAAGGAAGAAGAGGACGTGATAGCTGTAATAGCGGCTGAAAAAGATCAGGCCCGTGCTGCCGCCCACGCAGTAAAAGATCGGGCAGAGATGCTTTACACAGGTGAAATACCTGAAGAAACTAGAGGCGCTGAACAGGACTTTACAACATCCTATATGAGGCCTCTACCAGGAGCTGCAAGAATGTATCCTGAAACCGATATACCTCCAGTAAGAATCACGGAAGAAGAGATAGAAGAAATTGATGACAGCTTGCCGGAAACACTGGAAGAGAAGAATGAAAGACTGTCAGAAGAAATTGGAGAACAGCTAGCCGATCAAGTTGTAAATTCCAGAAAAATAGGCCTTTTCGACGAATTTGAAGACTCGGTCGATAAAAAAGATCTCGCAAACTACATAGTCAATACACTTCCTAGACTAGAATCGGAAGGCCTAGAAGTATCCGAAGAAGCATCAAAAAGTATTTTACAGGCCTACTCCGAGGGAAAAATAGGGAAAGCCCATCTTGAGAAGGCCTCAAAGTTAGCTGCTGAAGGAGAAGAAGATCCAGTTGAAGAAGCACTCAATTCACAGGCCTCAGAGGATGAGATAGAAGAAGCGATCAGAGAAGCAGTAAAGAGAAATGAAGAAATGGTAGAAGAGCAAGGTATGAGAGCTCAAGGGGCTTTGATGGGAGAAGTTTTACAGGAAGTCGATGCCGAAGGCTCCCGCGTATCAGAAGTTTTACAGCAGGCATTACAGGAGAAAAGTGAATAGGTAAAGCCTTATTAAGCAAAAAAAAAGACTTTATTATGAGTTCTAGAGGCCTGAAGGGTCAGTTTGCTATTGAGTATTTGATGACTTATGGCTGGATGCTTCTAGTCGTAGCGATTACTGGCGGTGCTATTTTTGCTACTGTAGGGAGTCAGTCTACTGATTCGGTTTCAGGTTTTACCGGTAGCGATATTATTGTAGATGATTTTGGTGTTACTGGTGATAATGAGTTAGGCCTGTCAGCTAGGAATGGCGCAGGAAATGAAATAGTTGTTTCCCGGGTTAATGCCAGTGATCCTGATTCTGGAGATTTTGTCTATAAAGAATTCAACGGTGATAATAGAATCGGTGTTGGTAGTGAGAAAATTTTCGAACTTCCTAATGTTTCGAGAGGTGATGGGAGTAATTCTTTGGACGTAGAAATTGTTTATGATTCCGGTGGTCTAAGTAATTTGTCGGTTTCAGGTACTGTTTCTGGTAATCTAGAATTAAATGGTTCTGGCAGTTTTGAAGGCCTTCCTAAGGATGATCATAAGTTTATTGAGGAAAAACCCTCCATGACCAATGAAATTGATGACTTCGAGGAAACAAGTAGCGAGGAGAATTACGATTTTGTACCCAGAGATGAATATACCAAAAATCTTACATTGGATTATCAAACCTCACTTGTCAAAGAAGGTTCCAAAGCAGGTAATTTAACCATCAACATTTCTCGAGGTCCACGATTAATGTCAGGGGGATTTATCATTAGTTCTAGCGGTCTCGAAAATTATCCTCAACGTGGAGATAAATTTGAAGCTACCTTTAGTCCTAGGAATACTAATCGGGCTGATTATTCTATTCGAATGGCCTTTGGTATGAATTCAATAGGAGCGGGTTACATAGTGCAATTATATCAAAATGAATTACCACAAATAAGGAGGAGCGATGGTCGAGATTTATCTTCAGGTAGCATATTGGGGTCGAAAAGGTTTTCTGAAATTGACGCTGATAACTGGTATATATTTAGAGTCGACTGGGATGACGATAATAATATTACAGCCTACTTATTAGATGAGGGGGAGAATGAAATTGCCAGTGTATCGGCAGTGGATAGCACGTATAGTGATCAGAGAGGGTTCGGATGGGGCATGACAGGTTATGCCGGATTATCTAGCGGTTTCAGACACTCTGCGCTATTAGATGATGCCAAATTATTGAAGGAATAGTCTTAATCGCTCAATATTTTTTAATCTAATAAAAATTCTTTCTTTTATCAAAGAATGAGCCTAAATGGCAATGGAAAAAGGAAATGAAATAAGTTTGAGGCCTCAGAACTTCTAACTCAATTTCGATTGTTCTACCGTTTTCAGAGACGAGGATGTCTTGTTCTAGTGTGTAGCCTTCTTCTCTAGCTAACTGTAGGCGGTCTCTCTGTATCCTGATCTAATTAATATCTTGATTTTACAAAATTAATTCAGCCTTCGATGACTTTTTAACTTTTTATTGACGTAAGTAAAAATAGGTGAAATTAATTCTATGAGAGGACTTGGAGGACAACCTGTATTTATCATGTCGGAAGACGCTGAGCGTCAAACCGGTGAAGATGCACAGGAAAACAATATTGCAGCTTGTAAAACAGTCGCAAAAGCGGTAAGAACCACTTTAGGCCCTAAAGGAATGGATAAGATGATGGTGGATTCCGTGGGCGATCTAGTAGTTACGAACGATGGTGTAACGATACTTGAAGAGATGGATATACAGCATCCGGCGGCCAAGATGATGGTCGAAGTCGCACAGACTCAAGAAGAAGAGGTGGGCGATGGAACCACGACAGCTGTAGTCTTGGCTGGAGAACTATTAAAGCAGGCAGAGGATCTGCTTGATCAGGAGATTCATCCGACAGTCATTACCAGAGGTTACAGGATGGCTCGTCAGAAGTCCACTGAAGTACTCGATGATATTTCTCAGGAAGTGGATCTGAATGATGAAGATACTCTTCAGAAAGTCGCTATGACTTCTATGACAGGAAAGTCTGCTGAGGCCTCGAGAGATTACCTGGCTGAAATTGCTGTTAAATCAGTTAGGCAGGTCGCAGAGGAAAAGTCTGATCATATTCTAATTGATAAGGATATGGTAAAAGTTGAGAAAAAGGAAGGCGGAACAATCGATGAGACCGAGCTTGTACAGGGAGTAATTCTTGACAAGGAAAAGGTCCATGGTGGAATGCCTTTGACAGTTGAAGATGCAAAGATCGCTCTTCTTAACTCTCCGATTGAAGTAAAAGAAACTGAGACAGATGCAGAAATTAACATCTCAGATCCTTCACAGATGAAAAACTTCGTCGAACAGGAAGAACAACAGCTCAAAGAGATGGTCGAGGCCTTGGACGATGCCGGAGCCAAAGTAGTTCTATGTCAGAAAGGTATTGATGACATGGCTCAGCACTATCTCGCTAAGAAAGGGATCTTCGCTATCAGGAGGGTCTCAACTTCCGATATTGATAATCTTTCCAAGGCGACAGGAGCAAATGTTGTCACAAATATCAATGACATCGAGGCCTCGGATCTTGGAACAGCAGGAACAGTCGAGGAAAGAGTTATTGGAGGCGATTCCATGACTTTCATCAATGACTGTCCAGAGGCTAAGTCTGTCTCAATCCTTATCAGAGGAGGAACAGAACATGTAGTAGATGAAATTGAGAGAGCGATGGAAGACGCCATAGGTGGGGTTTCCTCAGCGCTTAGAAATGGTAGAGTAGTTGGAGGTGGAGGCGCCACTGAAGTAGAACTTGCTCAAAAACTTCGTGACTACGCAGATTCAGTAGGGGGAAGAGAACAGCTAGCGATTAATGCCTTTGCCGACTCTCTAGAAGTTATTCCGAGAACTCTTGCTGAAAACGCAGGATTCGACCCAATTGACACATTAGTCGATCTGAGAAACAAACATGATGATGGGGAAGTTTGGGCAGGCCTAGATGTATCATCAGGTAAGTCTGAGGCCTTATTTGACAAAGGGGTTGTAGAGCCTAAACAGACAAAGACTCAGGCAGTTCAGTCCGCCAGTGAGTCCGCTGAAATGATTTTAAGAATCGATGATGTGATCTCGGCTTCAGGATTTGATGCAGATGACATGGGAGGAGATGATGCCGGTGGACCTCCTGGAGGCCCAGGCGGAGGAATGCCTGGTGGAATGGGTGGCATGATGTGATTTCTTCCCTTCAAGAAAATCTTTGATTTTCGATTGGGTGGCATGATGCGGCTGCCGTACTTATCCATACTCCATTTTTCTTTCTATTCTTTTCCCGAGATATTAAATACCGTGAATTCAAATTTTAGGTAGGAGGCCTTTAATCTATGCCAAATGATGAAGTACAGCTCGGATCTTCAGATGATGAGGATTACGAAGTGGTCCCGGTTGGACCTATTAGAAAGCTAGAAAGAAGAATAGATGAAATCCAGGAAGAGACTAAACAGGCCCAGAATTCGGGTCAGCACGATGAACTTGTAAGAGATGTCTTGGATATAATGAAATCCAACCAGAAGATTGTCAATGATATGACGGAGTCTACTCACGAGTTGAAGAACTCTGTAGAGGACTTAACTCATAAGATGGATGAAGTAGTCGATAATATGAATAATTTCATGGATCTCCTCAATGAGGCCTCAGAGATGGATATGGAAGGAGAGGTTGTTGGCGACATAGAGGGTCGGCTGGCAGAAGCAATCGGTACCAAAATGGATGATATGGCCCAAGATATCCAGCAGTCTAATCAGGAAGTTGTCGAACACCTTGAGAACATGAATGATAGCATTAGAAAGTCTTATGCCTCTCAGAATTCTCAGGATATGAGGCCTTCACAGCCTCAAGGCCAATCACAGACTCAGTCTGTCCCCCAGAATCAGGGTTCATCGAGGCCTCAGTCCGGTATGGGCAGAGGTGGTGAAAGCGGTGAAGGTCTGAGTTCTGGCCGTGATGATCGTATGAAACGTTTGAAAGAGAAATTTGGTAAAATGAATGATGAGTAAAGGTATTACTCCAGTAGTTGCTACTGTCCTTTTGATGTTGATTGCTGTATCTGCTGTAGGGTCTGCTGCGGTTTTCCTGGATGATACAGTGGAAAATGTGCAGTCAGGCCTTGAGGATGAGATGAGTCGTCAGGATGCGGTCGAAAGCTCTGATATCAGGGTTGATTCTGCTTATAGAGGTGCTGACGGTTTTTTGCTGGTTGATGTTCAGAATACAGGTTCTATTACTCTGGATATAGAGAGGGATGATGTCAAGCTCTGGAATTTGTATGTTGATGGAGCCCCGGAGGATTGGGAATACGTTAATACTGCAGGTCCTGAGGTATCGGTTAATCCAAATAGTTTGATCTCTTTCAATACTACTACGGCTTATCCCAGTAATGGTAACTCAAAGGAAGTCTCATTCAATGCACAGTTTGAAAGTTCAGACTCTTATATCTGTTTCAATGATAACAGCGACTTCTGCTAATATATAACTTATTTAAACAAGGAAGAGGAAATTTTCACTATACTATGTTAACTAACACTAGCAAAGGTATCACGCCTGTAATTGCGATTGTGTTGCTTCTGCTTGTAACTGTAGGAGCGGTAGGTGTAGTCTATACACAGTTCCAGGGTCTAGTACAGGATCCTGATACAGGGTTTCTGGAAGAAGTAGAGATAGACTTTCAGACTGTAACCAGAAATACAACATCTCCTGATACAATGAGTATAAGAATTCAGAATCAGGGAGAAGAACAGTACAATCTCTCTGATGTAGCAAGAATGGAGTACAGCGTTCCCGGTGAACAGAGGTTAGAGTTTGATACAGCTGATGTCCTGGATGGAGTATCAACTGATGGTTCACAGCAACAGTGTCTCACAGATACTGCTCCAAATGATATCCAGGAGTTCAGGCCAGGAACAACAGCTTCCTGTAACACAGGAGTAGAAATGGCTTCTCCAGGAAATCCAATAACCGTACACTTGGTAGATTCGGAGTCCGGAGAAGAAATTAGTTCCTATACCTGTGAGCCTTCGACAAGCACAAGTGCTACCTGTTAATCTTTCATTCAACACATTTTTCCCTTTATTTTATATTCAGGCCTAGGTAACTCTGGAATTATGAAAGGCCAGACGCAGGCAGTAACTGCTGTAATGATTACAGGTATTATGGTTGGTACATTAGCTGCTGTATATGTTTGGGGTACGCCTCTTCTCGAGAAACGTGAAAGCCAGACACAGGTCGAACAGATTGAAAATGATGTGATAGGCCTTAAAGAGGAGATTGATTCCGTAAGTAATGCCGGTGAGAACTCTGGTGGAGAGGTCACGTTGAGGATTCAGGATGGCCGTGTACAGGTGAATGAGGATGAAAACTATATTGAAGTTACTTCTTTTTCTGATACTTCCAGATATCCTCAGGGCACGTGGAGGCTTTTAGACGGTAATAATCTTCAAGGCCTCTCTTTTGCTTCGGGTAGCTACGGTATCGTAGGTCAGGACTCGGCAGGAGTTGTTGCTGTAAGATCTACAGGGGATTCAGGGAGAATAAGGTACAGGATAGAGTTCAGGAATCTTCTGGATGAAAGGTTTGAAGGTACTCAGGTCGAACAAGTTGACCTTCAGGCCTCAGGGTCAGAGGAATCGACAGAAGAAACTACTGTGTCTCTGGTGAATCAGGGCAGTGAGCTTGATGAAAACGGTTTTGAACTTCAGACAGGTGAGGAAGTTGATCAGGTAAGAACACTGATAGAGGTGAGCCTTCAGTGAAGGGCCAGTATCTAGCCTTGGAATCTGTACTGACCTTTGGTCTAGGCCTAATAGCGGCTGTGGGGATAATAGGAGTGTTCGATACCTACAGTGCAGGAATCTATGATACTTCTGAAAAAGTTGAAGCAGAAATTGTCTCAGAGAAAGTCTTAAATAATCTGAACGCAATGGATCCTGTCGACGGCGAGATCTACAGGGAATTGAGTCTTCCGGAAGATATTTCAAACAGAGATTATACATTAATTCTTGAGGATGAATTAGTTGTAGAGGTCGGAGGCAGTGAGTACAGGTCACAGTTACCTGCCAACCAAAGTTTTCGGGGAACTGGGTCTGGAGATGTCAGGATTTACAAAAACTCGACCGGTTTTGAAATGGTGGATACGTAAATGAGCATAAAGATGAAAGGCCTGATCGAAAGGATGCGGAAGGTTAAGCACCCTGAATGGTTTGAGGAAGAGGAAGAAGAGTCACAGGAATTGGGTGAAGGCGTAAATATTCCGAGCCCTGGACCTTTCAGGCCTGAAATGGTTGAAGAAGCTGATGATGGTCAAGAGCTAACTGATGTTGATGTCTCATACCCTTTGATTCCAGAGGATCCTGATGAAGGAGAGATCGTATATGCCTGGGCGCATATCAAGTGGGATGAAGATGATGGAGAATTGAAGTACCATATTATTGAGCCGGAGCTAACTCCAGAGACTGAAGCAGTTCTTGAGAGGATTCAAGAGATAATGGAAAGAAGCTTTGACATCACTTTATCAGAACTGGAAGGCGGGGAGGCAGATGATTATCTCGCCGAGAAAATAGATATGATCGTTGATAAATACAATATATCTCTCAGCGATAAACAGAGAGAAGTTGTACGTTACTATACTAAGAGGGATTTCGCAGGCCTTGGAAAGTTGCAGCCGTTGATGAACGATACCGAGGTCGAGGATATTTCTTGTGACGGGATTGATATACCGGTTTATGCATACCATAGGAATCCCAAATTTGGTTCTGTGAAGACAAGTATTGAATGGAGTGATTCGGAAGAACTTGATAAGTTTGTCATGAAACTAGCCCAGAGATGTGGAAAATCAATATCGGTTTCATCACCTTTGCTTGACGGTTCTCTGCCTGATGGCTCCCGTGTTCAGGCCACACTGGCAACAGACATCGCACGTAAAGGTTCAAACTTCACAATCAGGCGGTTCACAGAAGACCCTCTTACACCGGTACATATGATGGATTTCGAGACAGAAAACGCACAGATGTATTCATATCTCTGGACGCTGGTAGAACATGGAAAATCAATACTTGTATGCGGGACAACAGGTGCAGGAAAAACGTCCCAGCTTAACTCCTTGTCACTTTTCATCAGGCCTGAGAAAAAAATTGTCTCAATTGAAGATACACCGGAACTAAGGCTGCCTCACGATCACTGGGTGCCGGAAGTAGCACGTTCAGGCTTCGGATCCAGTGCTGAAGGTTCCGGAGAGGTATCGATGGATAACCTGTTGAAGGAATCTCTGCGTCAGAGACCTGAGTACATTATCGTGGGAGAGGTCCGTGGTGAGGAGGCCTATATTCTGTTCCAGCAGATGGCAACAGGGCACACAGGCCTTTCGACTATCCACGCAGATTCGCTTGATATGCTTATGGATCGTCTTACCACTCAGCCGATAGATCTTTCTCCGTCTCTGATTGAGACACTGGATTTGGTCATGTTAATTAAGAGGATTAGGCGTGACGGCAATTATATAAGAAGAGTTACAGGCCTTTATGAGGTACTGGGGTATGATAAGAGGAAGGGAATCGATGAGAACAAGGTATTCGGCTGGAATCCGGATAACGATGAATACATTGTTGAGAACAATTCTATCCTGATGAAAGATATTGCAGATACCTCTGGGAGAGACTATGAGGATTTAAAGGAGGAACTGAAGAACAAACAGCACGTTATGAATTACATGCAGGATGAACAGATTAAGCATTACCGAGACGTGGGTGATGTGATAGGCCGATACTATACTGATCCCCAGTCTATACTGGAGAAGATAGGAGAAACATTTAATTCCAGAGAAGAAGAAATAGAAATTGAGGATGCTTGAAAAATACGCCGCGTTTTGCTATAACCAGGTTGGAAGCTATGCACTGGAGATAGTTGAATACTTTGAAGACTTGAGGCCTAAACTTTCAAAGGCGGGTATAGAGATTTCTCTACCTGAATATCTCAGTATGATGATTTTCACGGTAGGTATCACTGGATTGACAACTTTGACGATTGGAGGAACTTTCTTCGTCCTGTCATCAGGCCTTTCAGGGGTTTTAATGGCTTTGATTGCTTCGATGGTGTTGACAGTAATTTCGGCGCTTGGTTTTTACATTTACCCATCTATACTTGTGAAGGACAGAGCGTCACGGATCCAGGATACTCTACCGTTTGCCACAATGTATCTTGCAACTCTTGCGGGTACAGGTACTCCATTGCCCCAGATTTTCAAGAACTTGTCGGAAACAGATGAGTACGGTGAAGTCTCTAGGGAAGCTGAAAAAATTGCGCGTGATATTGAGACATTTGGAATGGATATAAGTGAGGCCTTGGAGAAGTCGGCGAATCGTAATCCTTCTGAGGATTACAAGGAGCTCATGTGGGGTATTAACCATGTTATGACCACGGGTGGATCTCTACGTGAGTTTCTACAGCAGAGGTCTCAGAAATTGATGAATGATTATAAGAGGAGGGTTCAGGAGTTTTCAAAGAACCTGTCTTTGTTAGTTGAAATGTATATTACGGTTGTGGTCGTCGGATCGATTATATTCACGTCAATGAGTGCTGTTATGAGCACATTATCGCCTAACATGAGCGACAATCTAATAGTGGGAGTCCAGCTGATAGCGATCTTCTTCGGGCTTCCTTTAGTTTCAGGAATGTTCATAGTATTGGTAAGAGGTATGTCACCTGGAGGTATCCGATAATGAAAAAAGGAGTTGATCAAATATGTTAGATTTTTTCAGAGAAGAAGAATACGAGCCGGGATATTCAACAGAAGATAAGATAGTCTTCGGAAGCCTAGGCCTTGGAGGAGTCATAATAATCCTTGGAATGTTTACCTATAGCGCTGTATCAATCCAGACCGGAGGCCTAATTATTATCTTAGGTCTTTTGATATCGGTTTTGCCTTATGGCATAATTTCATTCCTCAAAAATAGGGCGGTTTCTGAGATGGAGCGTCAGTTCCCTGCCTTTCTGAAAGATCTTGCAGAATCAAAGAGGGGTGGAATGACTATCCTCAGGTCATTTGAGTCATCTAGAGACACCGATTACGGCCGTCTAAACGGGGAGATAGCGAAGGTTCACAACCAACTTTCATGGGGTATACCATTTCCTGTGGTTATGGAAAGGTTCTCTCGCAGACTTGAGGAATCTCCTGTAATTCAGGAATCGCTTTCGATCATTCTCCAGAGTTACAGGAGTGGAGGCCAGATCACAGAAACTATTGAGTCTGTTGCTGATAATGCCACTATGCTTAGAGAGGTGATTCAAGAGAAACAGTCGGCACTGAAACAGCAGCTGGTGATAATGTATGTGATCTATTTCCTGTTTATAGGCATCACAGTAGGAGTATACTTTTTGATGCAGCAGCTACTGGGTTTAGGCACAACCGAGCCAGGAACTATTGAAAACGTTGGACAGGTACTTGGAGGAAACAGTGGTGAAGGAGGAGGTGTCACCAACTTCTGCAATGGACAGATAACTTACGCTGAACCTTTCTGCGGTATATCTCAAATATTTGGTTTTGTTCCTTCTAATATCTCAGACTTGGGGAGCCCAGCAGCTGAGGAAAGAGCCTTCGGTCAAATGGCATACTATAAATCTGTTTTATTCGCAATGCTTATGATTCAGGGAGCGAGCAGTGCAGCAGTAGCAGGACAGATATCGGAAGGATCACCGAGCGCAGGAATAAAACACGCCTTAATTATGCTCCCCCTTGCTTTTGGAGTTTACATGTATTTAATAAGGCCTCTGGGGTTCTAAAAAATGAAAGCACAGACCACACTTGAATTTATAGGCTCTTTCCTGTTTTTCATTGCTGTACTGGCGTCTGTAATAACATTTACTCTTTCAGACGTTCCTCAGTTTAATTCTTATGCAGAAACAACTGAAAAAAATCTTGAGATAAAAAAGGTTACAGATTTGATGCTTACATCTCCGGGATATCACAGTGATGGAAGTGGTGGAACTGACTGGGAAAACCATCTCCAAGATGTCGAACAGCCAGGCCTTGCATCTAGCAATCTTGAGATTGAAAGAGACAAATTGAATGTTTTGAATACTGTCGATCCGACAGCCTACAATTATGGTAACTTTACTTCAGATATAGATACCAGTTACGACTATAACTTTAATTTCACGTGGTATCCGATTGTGGAGACTCATAGAACCTTTATTAGAGAGAGTCCTCCATCCAGTCCTGGCATTATAGAGCCTCAGACCAGTTTTTATGATGAAGCGGAGAATAGAGTGCATTACGGAGAGATTACATTAGAAGGAGGAACGAGGAGATTCCTTATAACAGCTTACGACGGAAACTACAACACAACCTATGTTACGGATTTCGAATGGGATTTTGAGGGCAGAACACCGAGATCAACTGGAGACACAGTTGATATAGGAGGAACTGAGTTTGTGATTCAGGACATTCAGAACCGTGAAGACAGGCCTGGCGCGGCTCTAACACTTAAAACTCATCTCAAGGAATTTGGTAGAAATCCTCAGACTGCGGAAAGTACTAGGGTTAAAATCAACCGTTATGCATTACTTGAGGATCCCGCCAGCAGTGAGGAATTAGTTAAGGTGGAGGTGCTTGCATGGTAAAAGGCCTTGGATATGCACTGGAGGCGATGATGGCTTCGGTAATTGTCTTTTTATTTATCTTTGGTGCGGTCGAAGTCACAGACCCTGAACAGGACTGGAACGATTATCAGAGGCAAGTAGCTGCTGAAGATCTAACATACACAATGAAAGAATCTGGCAAACTTAACTCGTTTTTGAAGAGAGGAGAGACAGGTACGCTTCAAAATACTATGGCATTGATCTCAGACAGGGATATGGAGGTATCTGGAGCTGTCTCAAACCTCCCGATATCACAGATAGATATAGGATTTTTTACAGTACCAGATAAGAGAGTTGATCAGAACATAGTTCAGGTAGGTTCTGGGGATAGATGTAATGGCGATTTACAGGAGGTAGAAGAGTTTTCAGAGACCGGTGAAATATACAGGACTGACGGAGATCTTGAAGATGACTACGGTGTAAGACTTTACTTCGCGAACACGAATCCAACAGGGGTAGAAGATGCTGAGGCCTCGACAGGATTCGATTCTCTCTGGGTAGATAACGGGACAGAATGCCAGTTTGCCTCGAATGATGGGCCTCATTACCTTGACCAGATTTTTTACTGGGGCGATAACAATACCGAGCAGGCCTCAAATTACTATGAGTTCAACGAGATCGATACTGGGGGTGGAGAATCCAGGTTCTACCGTGGGTCACAGGCCTACAATATAAGCAAAGTCCTTGATATGGAGATTAATGGAATTAGAACTTCTACTCACGTTGATATGACAGATTTTGAGGAAATGAGTAATGAAGATTACAGCCTGTTGATCTTCCCTGAGAGAGACTCTCTCCCGCAAATAGATTCTAACTATGATCAGTTGATATCTCATCTTGTATCAAATCCTGTTTTACTTTTGATGGATCCTCAGGAAGATGATATAGATATTAACCCGTTGCTAGATGATGCAGGCCTCAGCTGGATAGATACTTCCTATCAGTCATCTTACACCGGTGGAGAAGTCCCGGCTAGTTTTTCATCGGAGAGAAAGTCTTTAGACCTTCGAACCCTTTATACAGGTCTTAACGCATCTCCTAGTTTTACTATGGTGGCTCCCGGTAAAACAGTTTCCAATACTACGGATCACCTTGAATCTTCAAATATGCTTTACTCTCCTTCACTCAGTTATAATCTTTCTGACTGGAATAACCAAGTCGATAGCATGAGTTCTCATTCGAATCCAGAGACTTCATGCAATGCATTTGAGGGAACTGCGAACTTCCATGACTATGGGGATGTGGATGTACTGAATGTAGGCCTGGGTCCAGACTGTCCAAGTGATTGGGAGACCAGAGGCCTGATAATTGATTTTGAGGGCGACGGTTACAGCGATAATGAGCTTTTCCTTAACGGTGAAAGGGTTATTGTCGAGAACAGACAGTATGCGATTGATCTATCGTATCAATCCGGTTCTGATAGTTACAGTGATGACTCTGTCGAGTTTATTGCTCTGGGTCAGGATAACGTGGAGCTGATGCCGAATACTGCAAGTTTTGATGGATTCGATGGTAACAGGGTTGCGATGCTTGGGTATCAGAAACCTTATTCCCTGGACCAGAGAAAGCTGGTTAGCTCCGTGATTTACTGGCTTGTAAAAGATGAGGTCAGGTTTGAAGGGAGGGAAGATCCCGATGCGGTTTCTACCTCGGTACTAGGAGGAATAAATGAAAGAGTGTACATGCCTTATGAGGTGAACCTGAGATGGTCCGAATGAAAGGCCAGTTTATGCTATTATCCGCTGTGATCGTAGGCCTTACAGTTATGACTGTCGGAAGTGTCGTGTCAGGGATTCAAAACACTGAGTTCAGCCCTGAGGACTCTACGACTGATGCAGTTTACCTCGAAAATGAGGCTGAAAAGGTAACTGAGGGTGGGCCTCCGACAAGGCTTGACAGGGAAAACTTCCGTAAACTGGTTTCAAATACACAGTACAGTTCAGAGGTAGACTACTGGAACGAAGAAAACTGCTTTAACGTAACTTTAACAAGGCCTTCAGAGAGAATTGAGATGACATGTATTAACTGATCAAAATTTCCTTACAAAATCTGTTTCATCTTCTTCAAGCTCAAGTTGTTGACTCAAGGCCTCGTTATGCTGCAAAAGATGTGAATAGAAAGGTAAATCGTTTTTCACGTCTCTTGGGGATAAGTGAAGTTTTTTACCTATTTTTGAAGTTATCTCTTCCATCCTTTTTCTTGAAGCATGAGTTTGTCCCATCTTCTTGATCTTTGATGGATACTGATACTTCGTCCAGCCAGAATACTTTTCGTCCTTGCTTAAGGCTACTCCAACTGTTGAAAACTCATAGATATACTTCATCAGGCTCCAAGACATTCTTCTTCTGATTCTCCCATTGAAAAGATCTGCCTTTGAGAGCCAATAGTAGGCCTTTTCATTGTCAACAGGTCTTTCGTACTCTCTTGGAATGTTTTCTCTCACCCACTGCATAAAGGTCTCGGCATCTTCATCAAGATTGTCTGAAGCCCTTCTTGCATTTCCAGCATCAGTGGTTTTGAATATGATCTTCAACGCATCAAAAATATCCTGTCTGGAATCCCTTTGATCCAGCTGTTCAACATCTTGTTTTTCAAGCTTCTCTCGGCCTAAAGCAACCGACTCCAGATCATTGATTGCCGAACGCATCTGCCCTCCAGCCCGCCGAGCCACTCTTTTCACAGCACCCTCATCGTAATCGATGCCTTCCTGTTCCAGAATCGACTTCAAGTGGGCATTGATCGAGTTAGTATGAACAGAATCAAGCTTGACCTGTCTGGAAATATTCCTTAGAGGCCTGATCTTTTGATCATATGCATCATTTGCAGTCATGACAACCGGAAAACGGCTCTCAGAAATTATATTCTTTAACTCTGATACCCCGCCTCTATCACTCCCGCTCATACCATCTACCTCATCAACCAGAATCAACTTATTACCTCCGAAAAACGAGGCCTGACGTGTAGCCTCCTTTAACTCATCCTTCAAGGCATTTTTTGTCCTGACATCTGAGGCATTTGTCTCAACTAACTCCAAATCCAGGTCATTAGCCAGTGCTTCTACAAGAGAGGTCTTGCCTGTACCTGCCTGACCGTGCAGTAAAACAGGTTTGTCTCCTTTCTCCCAGTTCTCGGCCCATTCCTTTAACTCTTTTTTCTCATTGGATGCTCCTCTGTAATCTTTCAAAGTTTCAGGCCTGTATTTTTTTACCCACATAGTAGTTTCCTCAAAGTAAGACGCCTCTTCAATCCTTTAAAGCTGCGATTTTAGCCATCAAGGCCTCAATTTGTACGTCAGCGCTTGCACCTTCTGTAATCCTGAACTCAAACTCTCCAAGAGCCTCTATCAGTTCTAATTTCTGTTGATCGGTGATATCAAGATTGTAGACCTCTCTATGAATCGAACTGACGATATCCTGTCCGTCCAAGCCTCTTTCAATCATAAGATCTGAGAGCTGATCTCTCGCCTCAATGAAGTTGTTTGAAAGAGTTTTTTCAAGTATCTCTGTAATTTCCTCAGGCTTGAGAGATGCAGAGACGCTGTAGACATCTTCCTCTTCAATTTCATCCGTTGAAATCGCTGCAGTCTGTAATACATTTGTCACACGTCTTAAATCTCCGTCTGAAACTCTCATCACAGCCTCCACGGAGTCTTCAGATATTGTAAAATCCTCGGCATGACCAAGCCTCTGAATATAGCCTTTTACATCTTCTTCTTCCAATCTGTTAAACCGGAAAACCGCACATCGGGACTGAATAGGATCGATAATCTTGCTCGAGTAATTACACGACATTATGAATCGGCAGTTATCGGAAAACTGTTCCATAGTCCTTCTCAAGGCCTGTTGAGCGTCTGAAGTTAAGGAGTCAGCCTCGTCCAAAAATATAATCTTATAATCTGCATTAATCGCCTTGGTCCGGGCAAAATCCTTTATTTTATCTCTTACAACATCTATCCCTCTCTCCTCGGAAGCATTGGTTTCCATAAAGTTTTGCTTCCACTCATCACCGTATAGATCTTTGGCCAGTGCAACAGCACAGGTCGTCTTACCGGTTCCTGGAGGCCCCGAGAACAACATATGAGGGATTGATTCTTCTTCAACAAAGGCCTGAAGCCTCTCTGTTATCTCGTCTTGCCCTACTACCTTATCCAAAGTATCAGGCCTGTGCTTCTCAGTCCATACATCTATCATCTGGGTTTTACCCCGTCTGAAATCCTAAAGTTTGAGAAAAACTTTTTTCGCGTCCGGATATTCATCTTTCGGGTTTCACCTGCAAGTTTTGGTTTCAGAGTCAGTGGTTCTTTCATATCTAATACTTACTGTTCATTCTTTTATTCCTTGCAGAAACTGTTTGTTATATGAAGGTGGGAATAACAGGTACTCCGGGAACAGGTAAGACAACTGTATCTGAGGGACTGAATAGAGAAGTTATCGATCTCAAAGAGTTTGCGTTAAAGCAGGAACTCGGAGAACAACAAGAACTTTTCAACATAGACATGGAAAAAGTAAGAGATTTTCTACCAGAAGATTACTGGATTGAAGGCCATCTAACCCATAAACTTAATCTGGATTACTGTATAGTCTTGAGAACAAGGCCTGAAGAACTGGAAAAACGTCTCGAGGCCAGAGGATATTCACAGAGGAAGATACGTGAAAATGTCGAGGCCGAGGCCATGGACCTGATTCTCAGTGAGGCCTGTCAGAAAGATTTCAAAGTCTATGAAATAGATACAACGGCAAAATCTCCTCAGCAAGTTGTGAATGAAGTAATTGAAGCAGTGAATAAGAAAAAAGAGAGGTCCGGTATCGTAGACTGGACGGATTTCCTAGGCCTCTGAATTTATCCAGTTTTTGAGCTTGTCTTTATCCATAAACCCTGATTTCCGTGCGATCTCTTCTCCATCCTCAAAAATCAGCACCGTTGGAAGGGCTCTTACACCCATCTTGCCTCCAAGCTGTTGGTGTTTGTCCATATCAACTTTTCCAAAGTTCACATCCAGTTCCTCACTTGCTTCCTCGAAGTGAGGAGCCATTTTTTTACAGGGTCCACACCAGTCAGCCCAGAAATCGATCACCCAGGCCTCTCCGGAGCCAATGGCTTTTTCCAAGCCTTCTTCATTCAGTTCTTCTGGCATTACTTGAAAACCTCTGTTTTCTTTTTATGTAAGCCATTAACCGGGTTTTTT
>Ga0102942_1000016_pt1 | contig 54145 bp, 50 predicted proteins | sample SalPon2_C_H2O_MG_FD_78171 | JGI IMG/M metagenome (GOLD analysis project Ga0102942, IMG submission 78171) | Salt pond water microbial communities from South San Francisco under conditions of wetland restoration - Salt Pond MetaG R2_C_H2O_MG | ecosystem: Environmental > Aquatic > Non-marine Saline... | reverse complement strand
GTCGATCCGCCCGGCGACGGCGTCGTGGGTCGGATCGAACCCGGTCGGATCGACGACTGCGACTACGACGCCGTCGCCGGTGATCCCCGCCTCGCGGACGCGGGCCAGCGAGTCGGCATCAGAGGGCGTCGGGGACGTGTCGGTCCCGTCGTCGGGTGCGCCCGACAGTCCGCGGACGGACAGAACGCTCGCGGCCGCCGCGCCGCCGATCGCCAGCGCGCGGCGGCGACTGATCTGCATCCCGGGTCCGTCGGTCGGCATCCCCGTGACGTATCGGAGGGACGCTCATAAGCGTTCCTGAATCCGACGTTTCGGGGGCTGTATGTAGCGTAAACGCCTCTCGAAGCAATCGGTCGTTCTTAGTTCCGGCCGGCCGTCGATCGGCGTGTATGCCCTCCACAACTGCATCGAGACGAGTCGTCCCCCGTCAGGAGCGCGCACACCCGGAGGTTGCGGATGCGTAGCCGACTGATGCGGCTTCTGCTCTCGGTCGTGGTCGTCGCGAGCGTCCTCGTACCCGCGACGCTCGCTGCGCCGGCCGCAGCGGATCCGAGCGTCGCGGTGGACTACGAGGGCGACCGGGTGACCGTCGCGAACGGCACCGCTCAGGTCGTCAGCGGTACCGCGGACGCGCCGGTCGGGACCGAGATCGTGGTTCGAGTCCGGGCGGCGGGCAACACTGAGCCGGTCTTCCTGAAGACGGCGACCGCGGTCGTGACCGACAACCACACCTGGGCGGTCTCGTTCGACTTCTCACAGCAGGCTGCAGGCGACACCTTCGACCTGACCGCCCGCACCGAGAACGGTTCCGCCGAAACCGACCTCACAGGCGACGTCGTCGCCTGCGAGGGCGACTGCACCGAGACGCCGCCCGCCGGAACCCCGACCCCGATTCCCGAGCAGACCGCGACCGCGACGCCGACAGCCGAACCCGGCGCGCCGGTGGCGTTCGGGGAGAGCGTCTTCGTGGCCGAGGGCGGCGGCGTGGCCGCGGTTCCGGTCGCGTTTGAGGGCGACGCCGACGAGGCCGTGCTCGTGATCGGTAACGAAACCGACGTCAACTACGAACTCGAAGCGGTCGTGACCGACGGCGACGACGACGGCGACGCGGTGATCTACGTCGACACTGCCATCGCCGGCCGCGGGGACGAACCCCTCAGCGTGTCGGGCGGCGACGGCGTGACCGTCCGCTCGGAAACGTCGCTGGAGTCGTCGCTCGATCCTGCAAACTACGGCGTCGCGCTGTACGCCGGCGGCGGGCGGTCGGATTCGCCATCCGACGTCGGGAGCCTGGTGATCCAGGCTGGGTCGACCCGAACCGCGACGGCGACAGCCGACGCCTCCGAGACGCCGATCGGCGGGCCCGACGGACCCGTCGGTCCCGGACTCGACGCTCTCGCGGTGGGCGGGGTGGTCAGCGGGGCGTTCCTCGTCGGCGGCGCGCTCCTGGCGGCGATCCTGCTCAGACGGTGAACTGCAGGACGGGGCCGAAGACCGGCGCCGTAGCCTCGCGCTGAAGCACGACTGGTCGGCTCCCTGCACCGCAGTGCATAATACGCTGCTGTGGTGAACAATAGTATGGAATACCGGTACGACGGTGACGCACACGAACGGCTCTTCGCCTCGTACGCGGACGACTCCGAGCCGTTCCCGACCGGCGTGACGGCGTGTTTCCCGGACCGCAACCACCGTCGGGAGGAGGTCGAACTCCTGCAGGAACTGCTGTTTCCGACCTGCTGGAACGCCCCCGAACTCGTCCGCGACGAACTCGCGGTGTTGGACCACCTCGACGAGTTGGGGGACCTGTTCAGAGCCGGCATCTGTCCGTATTCCGACGGCGAGACGCGTCCGCGCGAGGCGGTGTCGACGGTCCTCGACAGCCTGCCCCGGCTCCGTCGGGTGTTGAAACGGGACGTCGAGGCGGCGTACAAGGGCGATCCCGCCGCGAAGACGTACATGGAGATCATCCGGTCGTACCCCGGGTTCTTGGCGATCGCGGTCCAGCGCGTCGCCCACGTGCTCTACGGTATCGGCGCCCAAGAGTACGCCCGCGAACTGACCGAGTACGCCAAGACCCGGACCGGGATCGACATCCACCCGGGCGCTGAGATCGGCGAGCACTTTTTCATCGATCACGGGACAAGCGTCGTGATCGGCGAGACCGCGACCGTCGGCGAGTGGGTCCGACTCTACCAGGACGTAACGCTCGGGGCGCTCCACTTCGAGGAGGAGGAAGGCGACGAACACGCGCTGAAGAAGGGCTACAAACGTCACCCCGACATCGGCGACCACGTCGTGATCGGCGCGGGGACGAAAGTACTCGGGGCGATCACGGTCGGTGACCACGTCAGCATCGGCGCCAACTCCTGGATCACCGAGGACGTCCCGGACCGCACCAAGGTGTACATCAAGGACCACCCGACGCAAGAACGGAAACGCTACCAGGAGTAGGTCCGCATCGCATCCGACACCGCGGACGAAAAACCGAAGCCGCTCGGCTGCGTCGGGGTGTGTATGCCGAACAGCTCGACAGCAGTTAACGACGTGATGTCGACCCCGCTCGTGACCGTCAGCCCGGACGCGAGCGTCGCCGAGGCGGCGGCGCTGATGAGCAAGCGGGAGATCAGTGCGCTTCTTGTCCCGACCACGGAGGTCGGAATCGTGACGAGCACAGACGTGATCGACACCGTGGCGCGGGGACAGGACCCCGAGGAGACCGCCGTCGAGACGGTGATGACCGAGGCCGTCGAGACGGTCCCGCCGGGGATCCGCCTCACCGAGGCGGCGGCCATGATGGAGAACTTCGGGATCAGCCACCTCCCCGTGGTCGACGACGACTTCGTCGGGATGGTCTCTGCGACCGACATCACCGCCGAGATTTCGTAGGCCGCGCCGGCCGAGGTCGGTGCTGCGGTGTGGCGTCGCCGCCGACCACACGATTCAAGCGGGCCGGGGGCGTGGCTCCGATATGGACATCGTCGACGCGCTCGGAGCCGACACAGGGACGATATGTGTCGTCGGTGCCGGCGGCAAGAAGACCACGATGGCGACGCTCGGCGAGCAGTTAGACCGCGCGGTCGTCACCGCGACCGTCCGCATCCCCATCTTCGACGAGTGGGCCGGCCGGGTCGTGATCACGGAGACTCCCGTGGAGACGGTCGAGGCCGCGCTCGAACGGTCCGAGCCCGACGAGTGGCCGCTCGGGGTCGTGCCCGAACAGGAGCGGGAAGACAGGTATCGGGGGTACGATCTCGAGACCATCGACCGCCTCGGCGACCTCGACGTGTCGATCCTGTTGAAGGCCGACGGCGCCCGAATGCGGCGGTTCAAGGCGCCGGACGACCACGAGCCGCGGCTGCCGGTCACCGCCGACACGGTGGTCGCGATCGCCAGCGTCCACGTCGTCGGCGAACCCCTCTCCGGGGAGTTGGTCCACCGGGTCGAGGAGGTCAGCCGTATCACCGGGCTCGAACCCGGCGACGAGATCACGGCCGCGGACGTGGCGGCGGTGCTCGCGAGCGACCGCGGCGGCCGGAAGGGCGTGCCGGACGGGGCGACGTACATTCCGCTAGTGAATATGGTCGACGACGCCGACCTCGAAGCGACCGCGCGGGCTGTCGCCGCCGAGATCCACGGCCGAATCGACGTGCCGCGGGTCGTGCTCGCAGAAATGCGCGCCGAGGAACCGGTCGTCGACGTGGTCTGAGCGGGCCGGCCGCGGCTATTCGTCGCCGAGCCGGCTGTTCGCCGTCACGAACTCCTCACGGGTGTTGATGTTGTCGAAGGTGTCGGCGGTGGCAACCTGTTCGATCTCGTCGGCGCCGACCACCGCGTCGTCGAGGTCTTCGAGCGGCACGACGATCCGGTGGGCGCCGCGGTCGAGCGCCCGGCGGCACGCCCGGGCCATCGCTTCCGTCCGGTAGACCGCCTGGGTTGTCTGATACCACTCGTCGGGGCGCGGGACCGCGGCGTCGCGGCCGGCGGCGCGCTCGAACAGGAACGCCACGAACGCGGGATCGACGAACGGCATATCGCAGGCGACAACCAAAGTATAGTCCGACGAGACGGCTTCCAGTCCGCGGGCGATCCCGGCCATCGGCCCCTCGTCGGGATCTCTGTCGACCGCAAACGTCGGCTCGAAGCCGCTCCCGGCCAAGGCGTCGCGGATGGCGTCGACCTGGTCGGCGCGGCAGTTGATCACCACCTCGTCGACGACGCCCGCGATCCGGTCGACCACCCGGCGGATCATCGGCGTGCCCGCGAGTTCGGCGACCGACTTGTCGGTGTCGCCGAACCGGGTGGAGCGACCGCCGGCAAGCACCAAGCCTGCGCGCATACACTCGGGTTCCGGCCCCTAGCGCAAGAAGCTGACGAGTGGAGGTGGCGTCACCGTCCGGACCCGAGCACATATATCCGGGCGGCGACACCCCTCCAACGATGCGGGAGGACGAACTGGCGACAGCGGTCATCGAACACTTCGAGTCCGCTTTCGACGACCCCGAAGTCAGACTCGAGGAGCCGTACAACCACTACGGCACCCGAGGCGTCGTCGACGTCTACGCCCGGACCGCGCCGCCGGATCGGGTGGCCTACCTCGCCGAACTGAAGGCCGATCCCGCCGTCCGGATGGCGTCGGGCGCCAACGAGATCCTCCGACAGTACCGGCGGGCCGAGCGGTACTTTTTCCAAGATGACGCCCACGATCTCCGGACCCGACTAGGCCGCGACGGTCCGGGGGTCCACCTGCTGTTACTCTTCGCCCCCACCACCCAATGCGTCGAACACGTGTTCGAGCACCGGTCGATTTACGGGTCCCTCGACCCCGAACTCACGATCGACGGCGTCCCCGCCACCCGGAAGGTAGCCTTCTTAGTGAATCTCGACGCCGCGCCCGACGGCGGGCTCGGCTTCCTTTCGGTTAACGGCGACGTCGATATGGGGTCCGCGACGTTCCGGCAGGCCATCCCCGAGGAGTCGAAGCTGGAAAACGCGGTGTCGGAAGCCGATGTCGATCTCGGTCTCGACAGCTGAACCGTTTCCCCGGCCGCTACCACGCGCTGTCGAGAATCGATTCGATCTCGTCGACGCCCGGGTCGATGCCGTCGGGTGCGACCGCCAGCAGGTCGTCGTCGTGGATCGCGTCGGCGACAGATGGGAGATCCGATCGCTCGACGCCGCCGACGTCGCGAAGCCGGCGCGGGAGTGCGAGGTCGTCACGGACGCCCACGACGGCATCGATCACGGCGTCTGCTGGATCCGCCGCCGGGTCGGCGACCCCGAGCGCCGACGCCAGCAGGTCGCGCCGGCCGTCGACCCGATCGAAGACGTACCGGAGGACGTGGGGCGCGACGATCCCGTGGATCGTCCCCTGGTGGGCGTCGTAGCCGTGGGAGAAGCCGTGGCCGAACGCGTGGATGATCGACGCCCGGTACCCCTCCGCACCCGCGAGGCCGTACTGGACGGCTACGATCCCAGCGAGGACGTCTGCCAGTCGGCCGTCGTCCATCGGGGTCTCTCGGAGGGTCCCGAGCCCCGACCGGAGCAACCCGAGGCCGCGGGCGGCCGTGCCGTCGGTGATCGGGGTCGCAAGCGGGGAGTACAGCATCTCGACGCCCTTGTCGAAGCCGTTCATCGCCGACGCCGCGAGGATGGACGTGGGGGTCGTCCGGTAGAGATCCGCGTCGTAGAACAGGGCGGTCGGCATCAGCCGCGGGTCGCGGACGCCGCCGCTCGGGGGGGCGCTGTCCCCGGCGACGTCCCGGGCGAGAGTGAGCGTCGTTCCCGCTATGTCGGAGAGATCCGCGCCCGCGAGCGTCGTCGGGACGGCGACCATCGGGAGGGGGTCGGCGTCGTCCGCGAGTGGTAGGCGTCCGGTCTCGACCGCATCGCGTGCGACGTGACCGGCCGACTCGCCGTGCGTCGAGAGCGCACAGAGTACTTTCGCGGTGTCGAGCGTGCTGCCGCCGCCGACCGCGACGACGGCGTCGGCGCCGCGCTCTCGCGCCGTCCGGAGCCCCGCGAGCGCCGCGCCGAGAGTTTTTGCGGGCGTCGTTTCCGGGAACTCGCCCGCGAGGCGGTCGCCGAGGCCGTTCCGGATCGGATCGACGACCGCTGGCGTCGTGCCGACGGTCCGCCCCGCAACGAGCAGCGCCCGGTCGAGTCCGCGGCGGCCGAGTTCCGCGCCCAGTTCGTCGGTACAGCCGGCCCCGACCCGGATGGTCCCCGGACGGAAGTCGAAGCTGAACCCGTCGGTCGCGTGCATTGCCACCTTCTACGCTGGCCGACCGGAAAGCGTTACGCGTCGCGGGTGGAGGTGTCATCGCGGTCGCCGTCGGCGTCGAGTGCCGCGATCGCGTCGTCGAACGCCTCCCGGGTGGCGTCGTCCGCCGAGTCGCCGGGGTACGCCTCCCGCAACGCCGGCACTGCCTCCGACGCACCGAGCGCGCGGAGGCCGGCGGCGGCCCACGAGGGGTAGCCGTTGCCGTGGCCGCGGTCGAGCAGCCCACTGAGTTCGTCCACCAGCCACTCACGGGGGACCGCGCCGCCGTCGGCCGCCTCGGCGTAGGCGACGACGAACACGAGATGTTGTGGGTGGTTCCGGTCGTTCCGGAGCCGGTCTGTCACCTCCGTGGCGTGCGGGACGAACAGCTCGGGACGCTTCTGTGCGACGCGCGCCAAAGAGTCCGCCACGTAGATGACCGTCCGGATGGCCTCGGATCCCATCCATTCGACGGGCGCCGGAATCCCCTCAACCTCGTCGGGGTACGGCCCCGCGGCGTCGAGGAGGTCCTCGACGAACGGAGCGAACAGCGATGGTCGACCGTAGAGGTGCTGCAGTGCCTCCGCGGCGGCAACCCGGGTCTCCGGGGTGGCGTCGGAGAGCAGTTCGACCACTACCGCCATATCGGTGTGGGCGATGGCTTCCGGGTCGTCGTCGGCTTCGGACGCAAGCAGCTCTGCGAGGGTCCGCCGTTCGGCGGGGTCGTCGGGAATCGAGCCGGGTTCGGGTGGGTCGTCCGGGCCCACGTCGGTCATCGGCTCAGGTCCAGATCCAGGTGTTGTGACCCCAGAATGTGGTAGTAGGCGGCACGCTTGTCCGTTCCCGACGCCGCACAGAACTGGTCGAGTTCTGTTGCGGTGAACGTCGGGCCGACTTCCCCCAAGAGGCTGTAGAACGACGCGGAGTACCGCGGCCGGTCTTCCGCCGTTCGAGCCACCAGGCCCGCGTCGACGAGGTCCTCAAGGATCGCCTCGAAGTCGGGTTCGGTCGACGGCGCATCCGACCCTGTCCCGTAGTCGGCGTGGGTGTCGAACTGATAGAAGTGATCCGTGACGGCACGGATCGACTCCGCCGCCCTCAAGAACTCGTACACATCCCGGTGGACGCTGTCGAGGCCACCGGGGTCCGGAACGTCGATGTCGGTGCCGTAGCGCCACAGCACCCCCTCGATCAGCTCCGAGTCGAGGTCGTGTTCGTCGACGAGGTCGTGTGCGCGATTACTCATACGCCCGCACATTCGTCATATTATATTAAGCCTTTGATATTTTGTGGGGGGAGCGGGGCAACACCGGTCGAGTAGCCACGCACACTCGTCGCCGAACGGAGGCGGATCCGGCGCCTCGGCGTGGGGACTACGTCTCCGGTTACAGCGACATAAATATTTTTTTTTTTCAGATATACATATATTTCTGATAAAGTCACTACCCAAGACCGCCTCATAGTCTCTCAGCTTTCCGGAAACGCATTCGAGAGCTGAAGTGGAGTTCACGTTTTTAGACTTATCAGTTTCATATATAGTATAATAATACATTCATCTGATCCACTACCAGCGGACGCGCCCGTCACCCATCTCCGAGCTCCGACAGCCGATGTATCCCCTCCCGCATCGAGGGGTAGAGTTCCCGGTAGACGTCGTAGTATTCGTCGTACGTCGCCCCCCGAGTTGGGTCCGGCGTCGTCGTTGTCGACACGGTCGCCGACGCCCGGAGCCGATCGAACCCGTCGAAGACGCCGGTACCGGCCCCCGCAATGTAAGCGCTTCCCAGCGGCGCGCCCAGCGGGTCGCTCACGTACGCCTGCTCGGCCCCGGTGACGTCGCTGACAATCTGCCGCCAGAGGCCGCTCCGCGCGCCGCCGCCGATGGCGAAGGTGCGACCGATCGGGACGTCCGCGGCTTGCATCGCCTCGAGGTTGTGCCGAAACCCGTAGCCGACGCCTTCGAGTATCGCCCGGTAGACGTGCGCTTCGGTGTGTGACAGGGTGAGCCCCGCGATAGCCCCTCGGGCCCGGTCGTCGTTGAGCGGGGTACGGGAGCCGCTGAAGTACGGGAGGACTACGAGCCCGTCCGATCCCGGATCGATCCCCGCAGCCGCCTCAGTGAGCCGGTCGTAGGGGTCCGAACCGTCGGTGCCGTCGCCGAAATCGCTCGCGAACTGTGTGAGGAACCACTCGGTGATCGCCCCGGAGGTCGCCATCCCGCCCCCGACCGCGTACGTGCCCTCGATACAGTGCGGCGTGGCCCAGAGGTCCGACACGGGGTGCGGCTCCGAGACCGTCGTGTAGACGACGCCGGTCGTCCCGTACATGAACACCGTGTCGCCGTGTTCGACGCCGCCAACGCTCAGCAGCGCCGCGATCGCGTCGACCGCCCCGGTCACGACCGGGGTGCCGGCCGCGAGCCCGGTCGCCGCGGCGGCGTCGGGCGTGACCTCGCCAGCGACCTCGGACGACCACTTGGTCTCCGGTAGTAGGTCGGGGTCGATGTCGGCTGCATCGATCATCTCCCGGCTCCACTCCAGGCCCGAGAGGTCGTACAGCGGGTCGTAGAACGACGCAACGGCATTGTCCATAACGTATTCGTCGGTTAGCTGCGAGACGACGTACCCGATGGCGTCGACCACGACCTCCGTCTGCGCGTACCGCTCGGGCTCGTTCCGCTTGTACCACAGCAGCTTCGCGCCTGCGGACTGAAACGAGAGGCCGTTGCCGCACACCTCGGTGAGCCGGTTCTCGCCGATCCGATCGGTGAGGAGGTCGATCTCCGCGCCCGAGCGAGTGTCGACCCCATAGAGGATTCCGGGCCGGAGCGGCTCGCCCGCGCCGTCGAGCGGCAACACGCTCGGCGCCAACCCGCTGATCCCGACTCCGGCGATACGGTCGGGCGTCACCCCCGGCTCCGACAGCAGTTCCCGGACGACCTCGACGAACTCTCCCCACCACACCCCCGTGGCGTCGTGTTCGACCCAGCCGGGGTTCGGAGTCGAGACTCCGTGGGAGACCGACGCAGACGCCACCACCCCGAGGTCGCTGTCGACCACGATCCCCTTGGAGTTGGTCGTGCCGATGTCGAAGCCCAAGAGCAGCTCGTCCATACCCAACGTTGATAATATATTGTGATATAACAGTTGCGCCGGGGCTGGAACCCACGGAGTCCGACCGGTCGACTCCGGAACGGGACGTGGAGGGGCGTCAGGACCGGTGTCGGATCGCGTCCGCAGCGAGCACGATCCCGGTGATCATACTCTCGGGCGAGGCGACTCCCCGGCCGGCGATGTCGTAGGCGGTCCCGTGGAGGGTGGTCGCGCGGACGAACGGAAGTCCGAGGATGAGGACCGTCGCCCCGACCCCGCCGCCGTCGACGTGGCTGTTGACGAAAAGCGGGATGTGACCCTGGTCGTGATACATCGCCACCATACAGTCGTAGTCGTCGTCGAGTGCCCGGTTGAACGCGCTGTCCGGCGGGAGCGGCCCCACGGCATCGATCCCCTCCCCGCGGGCCCGCTCGACCGCCGGCGCGATCTCCTCGTCGTCGAGCGTCCCGATCACACCCCCGTCGCCGGCGTGGGGGTTGATCCCGACCACGCCGATCGAGGGGTCTTCGAGTCCGGCCTCGGGGACTTTCTCGTGGGTGACGCGGATGGCGTCGAACACGTTGGCCTCGGTGACCCGGTCGATCGCGTCCGACAGCGGCACGTGAATACTAACGTGAGTGACGTGGATCTCCCCGTCGGTCAGCAGCGCGGTGTGGCGCTCGGTGTCAGTGCGGTCGACCATCATGTCCGTGTGGCCGGCGTACTCGCTGCCGGCCATCCCGATCGCCTGCTTGTGAATCGGACCGTTGCACAACCCGTCGACGTCGCCCGCAATTGCGAGGTCGATGCTCCGGTCGACGTACTCCAGGCTTACTCGGCCGTTCTCCGCCCGGAGGTCGCCGTGTTCGAAGTCGTCGACGTTGTCGAAGTCCACGACGTCAACCGGGCCCCCAGGGGTCGCGTCGTCGGCACCGTCGACCCGCCGCAGGTCGGCGTCGATAGCGTACCGGTCAGCGAGCGCCGCCAGGTGGTCGTAGTCCCCGAGGACGACGACCGTCGCCGCGTCCCGGACGCGGCCGTCCGCCACGGCCTTGAGAGTCACTTCCGGCCCGATCCCGGCGGGATCGCCCATCGTCACCCCGATGACTGGCTGTTGGGTGGACACGGTTCGGTGTGTCTGTCAACAATACTTAAAACTTCGCCAGACGAGCCACAGAGTTATTACCCCGCCACGAGACACCCGGCGTGATGCTTGACCTCGACAGCGACTCCGCCGTGATCGTCGCGATGGACCACGGGATCAACTGGGGGGTTCAACCCGGCTTCGAGGATCCGGAAGCGACGCTCGCGGCGGTGCTCGCCGGCGACCCCGACGGCGTGCTCGCCGGCGTTCCCTTCCTGCGGCGGTTCGAGGCGTTGCTCGACGACCGCCCCGGCGTGGACCGGGTCGCAACCCTCGATCTGTTCCACGAGTCGACCCTGCCCGGGGTCCGCGAGGACGCGGAGATCCACCGTCGGGTGTTCAGCCCACAGGCGGCCATCGACGCCGGCGCCGACGCCGCGAAGATTGCGCTCGTCTACGGCCGGCACGCCGAAGCGACCCTGGAGACCAACCTCGTGGAGACCGCCGAGGCGGCCGAGTCGTGCCGCGAACGCGGCCTCCCGCTCGTGGTGGAACCGACGCTGTGGGGCGAGCGGATTGACGACGAACGCGACCCGACGTCCATCCGAAACGCCACTCGGGTCGCCTTCGAGCTCGGCGCCGACGTGCTGAAGTGCCACTACCCGGGCGACCCCGAGGCGTTCGGGCGAATCGCCGAGGACGCGCCGGTGCCGGTGTACATCGCGGGGGGTCCCGCTGTCGACACCGACCTCGCGGCGCTCCGGATGGTGGCCGACGCGGTCGGTGCCGGCGCACGGGGCGTGATGATCGGGCGGAACGTCTGGCAGCGCGACGACCCCGCGGGGATGATCGACGCCGTCGGCGCGGTCATCCACGAGGGAATCGCCCCCGAGGCGGCCGCGGATCGACTCGACGCCACCCACAACGGCTGAGGAAGGTTTATGTAAAGTACCCCACAGTGTAGACGTATGAGACCGGTACTCGTGGGTGTCGACGCCGGCACGACGAACATCAAAACCGCGACGTTCACCCTCGAGGGCGAGGAGTTGACTCGAGCGTCGCGGGAGACCCCCCTGGAGATGCCCCGAGAGGGGTGGGTCGAGCAGGATATGGTGGCGACCTGGGACCGGGCCGCCGCGACGATCTGCGAGGCGGTCGGCGCGCTCGGTGACGACGCGACGGTGATCGCTCTGGGCGTGACCGGGCAGGGCGACGGGTGCTGGCTGATCGACGGCGACGGCGAGCCCGTACGGGACGCCATCCTCTGGTCGGACGGCCGGGCAGCGACCTACCTCACCGGGTGGACGGACGACGGCACGGCCGACCGGGTCCGCGAGATCACCGGCAGCGACCTCTTTGCGGGCGCCGCGCTCCCGATCCTGCAGTGGCTCGCCGACAACGAGCCGGACGCGATCGCGGACGCCGAGACCGTGTTCTTCTGTAAGGACTGGATCAAGTACCGGGCCACGGGCGAGCGGGTGATGGACTACAGCGACGCCTCGCTCCCGTTTCTCGACATCGAGTCGCGGAGCTACTCGGAAGCGATCCCGGAACTGGTGGACGTCCCCGGGCTGGCCGACCTCCTCCCGCCGCTGTCCGACGGCCGGGACGTCGTCGGGACCGTCACCGATCGAGCGGCCGAACGGACGGGGCTGCCCCCCGGAACCCCCGTCGTGTCGGGCGTGATCGACATCGCGGCGAGTGCGATCGGATGCGGGGCGGTCGCGCCGGGCGACAGCTCCTCGGTTGTCGGCACCACGTCGCTCAACCAGACGTTCCGCGCGGACCCGCCGGCGGAGCTGACAGGCCACGGGTTCACCCTCGCGGTGCTCGAGGATCGGTACTGTCGGACGATGGCGTCGATGGCGGGGACGCCGAACCTGGACTGGGCCCTCTCGGAGCTGGCGCCGGAGTGGGACTTCGAGGACGCCGAACGCGCCGCCCGCTCGGCGCCCGCGACGGCGAAGGGGCTGCTGTACCACCCGTATTTGAGCGCGTCGGGCGAGCGAAGTCCGTTCAACGACCCCGACGCCCGCGGGCAGTTCCTTGGGCTGTCGCCGACGCACGGCCGAGCGGACCTGGTGCGGGCGGTCTACGAGGGAGTCGCCTTGGCTATGCGGGACTGCTACGAGCACATCGACGTCGACGCCGACCGGGTCACAGTGAGCGGCGGCGGCGCGCGGTCGGACTTGTGGTGTCAACTGTTCGCAGACTGTCTCGACAACGAGGTGGCGGTGCCCGCCGGCGAGGAGTTCGGTGCCAGGGGGGTCGCGCTGCTGGCCGGGGTGGGTACCGGCGAGATCGACGACTTGGAGGCGACCGTCCGGGAGACAACGGCGTACGAACGGGTCTGGGAGCCCCGCGACCGGTACGTCCGGATCTACGACGAGTGGTACGAAGCCTACCGGGACACATACCAGGGAATGGCCGACGTGTGGCAGCGACGGGCCCGCACCGTCGACTGGTTGCGCGAGGAGACCGAGCTCGCCTTCGATGACTGAAGTCCGGTCGGACGCCGGTGTGTGGCGTTGCGCCCGACGTCTGACGGCCCAACGTATATGACGCCGCTGGCCGTGGACGGCGTATGGAAATCAGCAACTACGAACTGTTCGAGGTACCCCCCCGATGGGTGTTCCTCCGAATCGAAACCGACACCGGACTGGTCGGCTGGGGGGAGCCGGTCGTGGAGGGCCACACCCGGACCACGGTGGCCGCCGTCTCCGAGATCATCGACAACTACCTCATCGGCAAGGATCCGCTGGACATCGAGCGCCACTGGCAGGCGATGTACCGCGGGCGGCACTTCCGCGGCGGTCCGATCCTGATGAGTGCGATCGGAGGGATCGACCAGGCGCTGTGGGACATCAAGGGGAAACACTACGACGCCCCCGTCTACGACCTGCTGGGCGGGCGGGCCAGAGACCGGATCCAGGTCTATCAGTGGATCGGCGGCGACACACCCGCCGCGGTTGCCGACGCGGCCGTCACCGCGGTGGAGAACGGATACAACACGCTCAAGATGGCGCCCATCGGGCAGTTCCGTCGGATCGACTCGCCCGAGGCGGTCAGGAAGGCCTGCGAGCGCGTCGCCGCCGTTCGGGACGCCGTCGGCGACGGGGTCGACATCGCGGTCGACTTCCGTGGACGGGTCACCAAGGGAATGGCGAAGTGGACCGCTACCGAGATGGACGAGTACGATCCGATGTTCTACGAGGAGCCGGTGTTGCCGGAACACGTGGACTCGCTCCCGGAGATCGCCGCTCACAGCAAGACCCCGCTGGCGTCAGGTGAACGGCTGTACTCCAGGTGGGAGTTCAAACACACGCTGGACGAGGGGTTGGTCGACATCGTCCAGCCCGACCCCTCACACGCCGGGGGGATATCCGAGACTAAGAAGATCGCGAACACGGCCGAGGCGGCCGACATCCAGGTCGCGCTCCACTGCCCGCTGGGTCCGATCGCCTTTGCGACCTGCGTCCAGCTCGATATGGCGGTTCACAATACAATCGCCCAAGCGCAGAACCTCGACATCCACGCGCCGGATGGCAACGAACACCTGGCCTATCTCGAGGATCCGGACGCGTTCGGCTTCGAGAATGGCTACGTGACCGCTCCGGACGCCCCGGGACTCGGCATCGACATAGACGAAGCGCAGGTGCGGGAGCGGTCACAGACCGGACTCGGGTGGCAGAACCCCATCTGGTACCACCACGACGGAAGCGTCGCGGAGTGGTAGCCGCCGGACGGAGAGGCAGTTTTTCGGCACGACCGAACAACTTCTGCACAGGTGCGTTTCACTCGCATAGAGCAACGACGAACTCCCGGCGACGACAGCCATCGGGCCGGGAGGACAGGCTGCGTGCCGACCCCGACAGTATGGTTCGCCGTGCGCTGGGCCTCGCCAACCGGTGATTCGTGTACTACTAACAGTCGTACGTTCGTTATTTGTCTATCAGAGGGCCGGATTTCCAGCGCGTCGTCAACTTCCTGGAAATTATTCGTTCTTTCCGAACAATATACCACATTTACAATCAGGAAGGATTCTCCCGCAGGTTTGGCATAAGAAGCGAGTCGCGGCGTCAGCCATATTATTCCGTATTGGTGAACTATTCGCGCAGGCGACCGGGCAACGCCTACCCCTGGCGGATCCGGCGGCGGATGCGGTTCGCGGAACTGAGGACTAACCCCGATGCGTCCTGTTGGAGCGTCTTTCCCGACAGTTGGTCAGCGCTCCCGGTCACGTAGAGCGCGCCGAGCAGCGCACTCTCCGAGTCGGTGACCGCCGACCCGATCCCGCGGACGCCGTCGCGCCACTCCTCGCGTTCCAGGGCGAGGCCTCTGTTTTCGACCTCGTCAAGGTGGTCGAACAGCTCCGACCGGTCGGCTATGGTGGTCTCGGTGTGGCCGGAGAGCGACCCCTCCCCCAGCACGGTGTCGGCCGCGTCGCGGTCCAGTGCCGCGAGCATCGCCTTTCCGCCGGCCGTGCAGTGAAGCGGAAGCCGGTCCCCGGTCTCGACGACCGGCGGGTCAGTTCCTCCGGCCGCGGTCGCGATGCAGACCGCAGTGCCGTCCTGCATCACCACCAGGCTGGCGTCAAAGCCGGCGCTCGCGAGCGCGCGAGCTTCTTCGACGCCCGCCTGGTGGATCCGGTACCGACGCCGGACGGTGGCCCCGATCTCGAGGAATTTCAGGCTCACGTGGTAGCTCCACCCCTCTCGGACGACGTACCCCAGCCCCGCGAGCGTCCGGAGGTGGTTGTGGACCGAACTCTTCGACAGCGGGAGGTGGTCGGTCAACTCCGTGACCGTCGCACCGTCCAGTTCGAGCAGCGCGGCGATGACGTCCGCGCTCGTCGTCGTCGCCCTGACCGGTAGGTCGCTCCCGTCCATATCCACGTGTGGAGTCGCATCCGGCATAATTGTTCGGAATAGTCGAACAAACCGCAGAGAAGCGTCCGGACACCCCGCTGATCCGGGGCCGTGACGGCCAGTTGTCGGGGTTAGGCAAACATTTATAATGATTGATTACTACGGCTGGTGACGAGGCAGGAACAAGGAACGCAGGGACTGCGGCGTCACGGCGTTCCTGTTTCGGAGCCGAACCTATGACAGACAATAATCGAAATCGAGTCTCGCGGCGTAGAGTGCTTCAGTCACTCGGCGTCTCCGCCGCAGTCGGCCTCGCCGGCTGTGGCGGGAGCGGCGGCGGATCGACGTCGACACAGTCGGATGCCGGCAGCGGCGACAGTACCGGTAGCGGCGGCAGCGACAGTGGCCTCCCCTCACAGTCGGAAGCTGTCGAGGAGTGGGGACAACGGATCAACGAGCACGCCCGCCAGGCGGGAATCGACTGGGAGCAGTTCGAGGGCACATCGCTGATCTTCGGGATGAACGTCCACCCGTTCACGTCGGTCACGGAGCCGCTACTTCCGTACTTCGAGGAACTGACGGGGATCTCAGTCACGTACAACACGTTCCCGGAAGACCAGCTTTGGCAGAAGCTCACCCTCGACCTCAACAACGAGAGTGGTGTCTTCGACGGTATGTTCCTCGGGTTGTGGCCGAGCGCCCGGTACCACAACGCAGGGTGGGCCAAGGATCTCAACCAGTACATTACCGATTCGAGCCTGACCGATCAGGACTGGCTCGCGCTGGACGACTGGCCGGACTCGGCGCTGAACGCGTTTACCTACGGCGACGGGGAACTACTCTCGATGCCGTTCGGCGTCGAAGCGTACGGCGCAGTCGCGTACGACGTCCCGTCGTTGGAGGCGGTCGGAATGGACGCTCCGTCTTCCTACCCGGAACTCCGCGACGTCGCGAAGGCGATCCACGAGTCCGACGACGTCGACCGTTCGGGGATCGCCTCGCGGGCGAGTTCAACCACTCTATCGTCGGCCAACTGGGCGACGGTGTTCAAGTCCTACGACGCCGAGTGGCTCGATTACGAGGCCCAAGAGGCGACGCTGCACTCGGACAAGGGGATCGCGTCCCTGGAAATCTTCGCCGAGATGATGGGTGACTACGGGCCGAGCGACATCGGGAACTTCGATTGGTACCGTTCGAACCAGGCGATGGGTAACGGCGACGTCGGAATGGCGCTGCACACCCCGTCGGCAATCGGCCCGTGGACGCAGGAACAGATCGACCGGACGGAGTGGCTGCCACCGCTTCCCGGTCCCGACGGAAGCCAACTTGCGAGCACGTGGGAGTGGGGGCTCGGAATCAGCCAATTCACCGAGAACCCCGGCGCTGCGTGGCTCTTCATGCAGTGGGCGCTCTCGCGGCCGATGATGCTGCTCACGAATACCCAGCAGTGGGAGGGACAGGCTGTCTACGGTCCCGCTCGTTCCAATTGGCTGTTCGAGCAGGACGAGTACCAAGAGCTGGGTCCGAAGGAGTCGTGGAATGAGGCGCACAGGCAGGGAATGGAGATGGTGCCCTCGGACCCGCCACCGGTCCCGCTCCACACGCCGCAGAATATGGATATTATGACCGAGGCAGCAATCGCGATGAACAATGCCGTGACCGACAGCAAGAGCGCCTCCGACGCACTCGGCGACGCGGCGTCACCGATCACGGAGTACGCAAAGGACATTCCGGGGGAGTACCTGTAACTTCCTCGGGAGGAAACAACCGATAGCGTTCCTCTCACAACTATGCTTGGAGCCAAATACGTTCGTTCGCGGGTCGATTGGGGCGACTCCCGGGAGCCACTGCTAAACCGGGTCGATATCTCCGATCGGACTCTCAAGTGGCTGTTTCTGCTCCCGTCGGTCGCAATCTTGGCGTTCCTCGCGATCTACCCGTTCATCCAGGGCATCTGGATGAGCTTCCACGAGTGGCCGCTCGCGGCCGACACGCGAATGTGGGTTGGCCTCGGGAACTACGAGGCTCTCGTGGAGTCCGATCGCTTCCTCGGATCCGCCAGAGCGACCGTCATCTTCACCGGCGTCTCAGTGGGACTCGAGCTGATCATTGGGGTTGCGTTGGCACTGTACCTGCGGTCGCTCTCCAGCAACTGGCGACCAGTGTTCAGAACCATATTCATCCTGCCGATGGTGATGACGCCGATCGCGACGGGGCTGATGTGGCGGCTGCTGCTCAACGGCCAGATCGGCGTCGTGAACTGGATGATTATCAACTTCCTGGGGATGTCGCCGCCCGCCTGGACATCGTCGCCGATGGTCGCGATGGCGACGGTGATCATGATCGACATCTGGCAGTGGACGCCGCTCATCGTGATGATCGTCTACGCCGGGCTACTGTCCATTCCCGAGACGATGTACGAGGCCGCCCGCGTCGACGGCGCCCCGCGGCTGGCGGTGTTTCGTCACATCACGCTGCCGCAGATCAAGTACATGATCGGGATCGCAGTGGTCTTCCGGCTGATGCGGAGCTTCCGTAGCTTCGACATCATCTGGCTGGTGACGAACGGCGGTCCCGGGACCGCGACGGAGATACTGAACATCTACCTCTACCGGGTCGCGTTCGTCAATCTTCAGGGCGGCCAAGCGGCCGCGCTCGGTATCATCCTGCTCGTTGTGACGATCGCAATCACGATGGGCATCATCAGGGGGCTAGGTATGCAATGAGTACAAGAAACCTTCCGGACATCGGCTCGACAGTGGCGTTCGCGACGGAAAACCCGCGGGAAACGCTCGCGACCGCCATCAAATACGGCGCGGGGGTCGTCGTCGCCATCTGGATGCTGTTCCCCATCTACTGGATGCTGACGGTAAGCATCCAGCCCCAAGAGGTCATTATGAATTGGCCGCCGAAGTTCCTCTTTTTCACCCCGGTCCTCGAGCACTACGTGGCGCTATTCACCGAACAGAGCTTCGGTCGGTACCTGTTGAACAGCCTCATCGTCGCGGTCGGAGCAGTGTCGATCAGCGTCATCATCGGCGTTCCGGCGGCGTACAGCCTCTCGCGGATGGACGTGTACGGCGGCCACCACATCGGCTTCTGGATCCTCTCGACCCGGATGATCCCGCCGCTGTCGATCATGGTGCCGCTTTTCATCTTCTTCAGCGACGTCGGGCTCGACCGGAGCCTGGTCGGGCTGACGATCGTTCACTTCCTCATCACGCTCCCAATGATCATCTGGATCGTCAAGGGGTTCATCGACGAGTTGCCTCGCTCGCTCGAGGAGTCGGCGATGGTCGACGGCTGCAACCGCATCCAGGCGTTTCGCGAGATCGTCGTGCCGCTGGTGATGCCCGCCATCGCCGCGGCGGCGTTCATCTCGTTCATCTTTTCTTGGAACAACTTCCTGCTGGCGCTGGTACTGACCGGCGGGGACACGCGGACGGCACCGCTTGTCATCCAGTCGTCGATGGGGTATCTCTCCATCAACTGGGGGATGCTCGGTGCGGCCGGCACAGTCACCGTCCTGCCCGTTGTCCTGATCAGCCTCGCCCTGCGAAACCACCTGGTCGAGGGACTCACTATGGGGGCGGTCAAACAATGAGCAGTACGCTCCGAGGCGACACTGAATCTATGAAGACGCTGATAACCGCTAACATCGACGACGAAAGCCTGCACCGGCTCGAAAACGACATCGGACTCGAAATCGACTACCGGCCGATCGCGGAGCGGGAGGGCCGGTACCCGACGGACGAGCTCGTCGGGCTGCTCGACGGCGTCGAGGTGTTCATCGTCGGGTTCGAGGGCGTCTCCGAGGAGGTGCTCGACGCCGCCGACGATCTAACGCTCGTGGCGTGTCCGCGCGGCGGCCCCGACGCGAACGTCGATATCAAGGCGGCGACCGACCGCGACATCCCGGTATTGTACGCGCCGGGACGGAACGCGGTCAGCGTCGCCGACTTCACCCTTGGGCTCGTGCTCGCGGCGACGCGCAATATCGCCCACGCACATCACCTGCTCCACACCGGGACCTACACCGGCGAACCGCGGGCCGATTCCGCGAGCGGGGGCGAGCGCGAGGACGTGACGTGGGGTGTCGCGGAGGGATCGCCGTACGTCGAACTCAAGGGTCCGGAGCTTGCGAACAAGACTCTCGGGATCGTCGGACTGGGCGCGATCGGACAGCGCGTCGCCGAGCGCGCCGCGGGCTTCGATATGGACCTGCTGGGGTACGACCCGTTCGTCGACGCCGAGCGGATGGCCGAGTGGGGCGTCGAGAAGGTCGACCTCAACCACCTCTGTCGGGGTTCCGACGTGGTCACGGTACACACGCCGGTGACCGAGGCGACCCGCGGGCTGATCGGCGTCGAGGAGTTCGAGCTGATGCCCGAGTCGGCGTACTTCGTCAACACCGCCCGGGGGGCGATCATCGACCAGGACGCCCTACTGGCCGAACTCGAAGCGGGGACGCTCCGTGGGGCGGCACTCGATGTCTACGACGAGGAGCCGCTGCCCGACGACCATCGGCTGTTGGAGCTCTCGAACGTCGTGACGACGCCGCATCTCGCAGGGGCCGCAGAGGAGGTCATCGACCGCCACTCGAAGATGATTGCCGACGACATCGAGGCGGTGTTGGACGGCCGCGAGCCCGACCACATCGCGAACGAGGAGGTCCTGTCGGCCGTCGCCGGAGGGGGTGACGACTGATGGCGGGCGTCACCTTCGACGGCGTGACGAAGATCTACGAGGACGTCAGCGAGCGGATCGTCGCGGTCGAGGATCTGGATCTCACCATCGACGACGGCGACTTCCTCGTCCTCGTCGGTCCCTCCGGCTGCGGGAAGTCGACGACGCTGCGGATGGTCGCCGGCCTCGAAAGCATCACCGAAGGCTCGATCTCCATCGGTGACACCGTTGTCAACGGGATGGAACCACGGGAGCGAGACATCGCGATGGTGTTCCAGAACTACGCGCTGTACCCGCACAAGACCGTCCACCAGAACATCGCATTCGGGCTGAAGTACTCGAGCGACCTCTCGAGAAGTGAAATCGACGAGCAGGTCCGCAACACCGCCGAGATGATGGGAATCGGCGATCAGCTCTCGGAGAAACCCGACCAGATGTCGGGCGGGCAACGACAGCGGGTCGCGCTGGGGCGCGCCATCGTGCGTAAGCCCCAAGTCTTTCTGTTCGACGAGCCGCTGTCGAACCTGGACGCGAAGCTCCGGACGAAGATGCGCACGGAGATCTCACAGCTCCAGAACGAACTCGGGATCACTTCGATCTACGTCACCCACGATCAGGCCGAGGCGATGACTATGGGCGACATCGTGGCGGTCATGAACGACGGCCGGCTTCAGCAGGCCGCCCCGCCGAACGAGGTGTACAACCACCCGGCAAACGAGTTCGTCGCAGGGTTCATCGGGTCGCCGTCTATGAACTTTCTCTCGGCGACGTACGAGGAACGTAGCGGGCGGCCGACGCTCGTCAGTACCAGTGGCGCGACGGAGTACCCACTCGCACAAGAGGTCGACGCCCGGATCGACATCGCGCCCGGCGACCGCGTCCGGATCGGTGTCCGCCCGGAGGACCTGCAGGTCGTCCGCGACCCCGAGGGGAGGGACCAAGCCGAACTCTTCGACGCTGTCATCAAGGTGGTTGAGCCGATGGGCAGCGACAACTACCTCACGGTCGACGTCAATGGGGCCGGCGAGATGTGGGACGCCCGCGTCGATTCGGCGTACGCGCCGGAAGTCGGGACGCAGGTTGCTGTCGACTTCGACGACAGTGTCCTCCACCTATTCGACGACGAGGGCGAGACGGTCAAATCACAGGGCGTGAGCGGGGAGTCGTTCCATCAACAGGCGGGCGAATCAGTTCCGGTCGGACAGCAGTAGACAGATACTCACGCAGCGGTGCGTGTTTCACGCAGCCACGAGAATTCACGAATGGCACACAACACACAACTCGACGACAAGCGGCGAACAGTCAGCGAACTCGGGCGCAGGATGCTCCACCAGGGGCTGACAAAGGGCACCGGCGGCAACATCAGCGTCCGAGAGGGTGATCGGATCGCGATCAGTCCCTCCGGAATCCCGTACGACGAGATCGATCCCGAGGACGTCCCGGTGGTTGGACTCGACGGCGAGCAGGTCGCCGGCAACACCGATCCCTCGAGCGAGTCCCGGATGCACGCCGGGATCATCCGCGAGCGCGACGACGTGGGGGCGGTTGTCCACACGCACTCACCGTACGCCAGCACGTTCGCGAGCCTCAACCAATCGGTGTTACCCTCGCACTATCTCATCGCGTTCGTCGGCGACGAGATCCCGGTCGCGCCGTACGAGACCTACGGGACCGCAGAGCTGGCAGCGGCGGCGCTCGACACGCTGGGCGAGGAGTACAACGCGTGTCTGCTCAAGAACCACGGCGTCATCGCGACCGGCGCGGATGCCGAGGCTGCCTACGAGGTGGCGCTGATGGTGGAGTACGTCTCTCGGATCCACTACCAGGCGTTGAACGCCGGCGATCCCGAGTTGCTGGCGGACGACGAGATCGGCGATCTGATCGAGATCTTCGAGGGGTACGGCCAGAGCGCAGGCGGGGGCGGCGCCGCGGTCGCGCCGCCGCCGACCGACCTGCAATCGGAGCGCGAGTCGGTGGCTGACCTCGGCCGAGCGATGCTGGAACAGGACCTCACCGAGGGGACCGGCGGCAACATCAGCGCCCGGCGCGGCGACCGCGTCGCGATCAACCCCTCGGGGGTCCCATACGAGGAGATCGACCCCGAGGACGTGCCGCTCGTGAGTATGGACGGCGAGCAGGTCGCCGGCGAACTGGGCGCATCCTCCGAAAAGCCGATGCACCTGCAGATTATGCGCGAGCGCGACGACGTGGGGGCGGTCGTCCACACGCACTCACCGTACGCGAGCACGTTTGCGAGCCTCCACGAACCGATCCCGGCGACCCACTACCTCATCGCGTTCGCGGGCAAGGAGGTCCCGGTCGCGCCGTACGAGGAACCGGGGAGTGAAGAACTCGGGGCGGCGGCCGTGGCGGCACTGGGCGGCGACCACAACGCCTGTCTGCTGGGGAACCACGGCGTCATCACGGTCGGCGAGGACGCCGAGTCGGCGTTCGAGGTCGCGCTGATGGTGGAGTACTGCGCACGGATCCACTACCAGGGACAGAACATCGGTGAACCCACTCACCTCCCGGACGAGGAACTGGAGCACCTGTTCGACCGGTTCAGTGACTACGGACAGAGCGGCTAAGTAACAGCCGTATTCAAATTATTTAGAATTGGTACGATTGTGGGCTGCCGCCGAATCTACCGGATGGCAGCCTCAGAGTCGGCGTGAATGCGCCTTAGTAACTGACAGTGATACAGAAAGGTGTGATATACGTACTGTATGTTAGATACTACCGTTACTTATACATCGATCGTTCGGTGGATCCCGGCAACGACGAGATAGTCGCGGGCGAACACGGACAGCGACGCCGCGAGCACCACCGCGGCGAGTGGTGAGACGGTCGAGAGCGGCACGATCGGAACCAGCGCAACCGTGATAACCGCCATTTGGGTCCCCGCGAGCGGCCGCCGGACGAGGCTGGGCGGGAGGTCTGCGACCGGCTTGCCGCGCCGGCGGCGAAGCCAACACCCCAGTTTGAACAGGTACCGCGCGGCCGACAGCGATAGATACCACACCGGCAGTTGGTTCCAGAGCACCCCAACCACCGGCGCGACCACGAAGCCGGTGGTGTCGATCGCCATATCTAGCTTCGCTCCGAGGAGGGTGGTGCGCTCGGTCCGGCGCGCGAGGAAGCCGTCAAGCAGGTCCATCCCGCAGGCCGTCCCGTAGAGCACCGCGGGGAGCCACGCGATCTCCGGCCGGGGCGTGAGCGTGGCGAATCCCGCGAGCGCCGCCAGCAGCGCACCGCGGCCCAGGGTGACGAGGTTCGGGAGCCCCAGCGACCGGTAGACCGCCACGCCGCCGTCGGCGCCGCCCGGCCGGTTCGCGTCGAGGTGGCGGTAGGCGAACCACAGCTGGAAGGCCAACACCGCTGCCACGGGTGGAAGCCACCGCACCGACGCGAACCCCGCCGCGATCCCGACCGCGTCCGCGAGATCAACGATCCCGCGGGTCGAAAGCCCGAACAGGTCGGCCAGCAGTCCGAGAAGAAACGCCCCGTCGCCGTCGATCGTCAGCGCCAGCAGCCACGCGCTGCCGACCGTCAGGAACGCCATTGCGGCCACTACGGCCGCCCACTCTCGGCGGAGCGTCGTCGGGACCGCCGTGGCGTCGGTCATCGCTCGAACTCCGGGTCCGCGAGGGTCGCCAGCCGGTCCCGGTCAGCGTCGGTCAGCCGGAGCCGCGCGGCCGCAAGGTTCGCGGCGACGTGGTCAGGGTCGTTGCTCGCGGGGATCGGGACCACCCCGCGGTCGACGTGGTACGCGACCGCGACAGCCGCGGGTGTCGTGTCGTGATCGGCAGCGATCTCGGCAAGGATCGGTTCCTCAAGCAGTCCCGGCGCCGAGAGTGGAGAGTGCGCGAGCACCCGGATTCCTTCAGCGTGACACGCCCGGACAAGGTCGGTCCGGGGCTGGTAGGGGTGAGATTCGACCTGAACGATCGCGGGCGGGACGCGGGCGGCGTCGAGGAGCGTCTCCAGCTGATCGAGTGAGACGTTACAGACGCCGATGGTGCGGGCGAGTCCCCGGTCGTGGAGCTGCTCCAGCCGGCGCCACGTCTCGACCAGCGAGACGTCGACCGTCTCGAGAGTGCCGTCGTCGCCCGTGGGAAACGTTAGTGCCTCCTGTTTCTCCGGGGGGCGCTCTGCGAGTTCCGACAGCGGCCCCTGGTAGGCCCACGCGTCGGGCCAGTGAAGCAGGTAAGCGTCCACCGCATCGACCCCGAGTTCCGCGAGGCTGCCGCGGCAGGCCTCCGCGACGTGTTCGTGGTTGGTATTCCAGACTTTGCTTATCAGAAACAGCCCCTCGCGGTCGGGCGAACCGGGCGCGTCGAGCAGGTCGCCGATCCGCGCCTCGTTGCCGTACAGCTCCGCGGAGTCGAACAGCCGGTAGCCCGCGTCGACCGCGGCCGAAATCGAGCCGATCCGGTCGACGTACTCGCCGTCGCGGTAGCGCGAACACCCGAAGCCGACGGGCGGGAGGCGGACCGCGGCGGGGCGGGCGAGCGCGTCGGCGCCGTCGGGGTCCGAGTCCGCCGAGCGGTCGGTCCCGGACGGCGGGTCCGGCCGGACCGGTGGCGGCGACCGGGTCTCCGGTTCCCGGGGTTCCAAGCCGCCGTGCGGGACGTCAACCGGGTTGTGAGTGTCGGCCGCGCGCTCGACGGCGTTGCAGACGGCGACGACGTGGGCCGCACGCTCCGCGCTCTCGCTCGGACGGGCGCCGCGGTTGATGGCGGCCGCCAGCCGTTCGGGTCCCGAGAGATACGGCTGCTCCCGCCGTGGGGTGAGACAGGGAGCGGCGACGTAGGGTCGGCCCGCGCCGGCGATCGAGACCGTATCCGGGTCGGCGACGAGTGCGCCCGCGTCAGAGAGGTACAGCGACCCGTCGTCGCCGTGGAGTTCGAGGCTGTTGAATTCGCGGCTGCGGTGCGGGGCATAGAGGCTGGCGGTGAGCCGGATCACGGGGCCAGCGGCGAACTGAAGCGTCGCCTCGACGTGGGCGGGGCGGTCGGGCCGTCGCGACTCCCGGGCGGGCCAGACGTCGACGGCGTCGGCGGTGCGGACCCGGTCGACGGGGCCGAACCACGCAGTTAGGAGCGACAGCGGGTAGACGCCACCGTCGTAGAGCGGGCCGACCGACAGGAAGGAGTCGGGGCTGTCGTGCCACTCCGTGACCCGGCCGACGTGGGCGTGTGCGTACCCCAGCCGGACCGGGCCCAGCCGACCGTCGCCGATGAGCGAGGCGGCGTGGCGCTGAGCGTCACACCGGTGGGTGATCGGCGCACACCCCAGCGCCAGCCCGCGCTCGGCGGCGATTCCGACGAGATCGGCCGCCCGGCCGGCGTCGAGCGCGAGCGGCTTCTCACTGAACACGTGGTGGTCGGCGCGGAGACACGTTTCGGTGACGTCGGCGTGTGCGGCGTGGCTGGTGAGATTCACCACCATCGGGGCCGACTCGGCGGCGAAAAGCGAGTCAAGGCTGGTGTACGCCGCGGCGTCGTGTGCGCTCGCGAGCGACTCGGCGCGATCGGCATCGAGATCGCAGACGGCGATGAGGTCGAGTGGGGAGTCGGCGAGGGTGGCAGCGTACTTCCCCGCGACCGCACCCGCGCCGACGAACGCACACTGCATAGAGAATCGATCGGCCCCGACAGATAAAAACGCGCGGGCCGCTTCCGCCGGCGCCGGCAGTGAACCCCGGCCGTATATGATGCCGCCGCCGGTAGGAAGAGTATGGCACGGGTGGCGGTTCTCCACAACACGCTGGACTTCCAGGGTGGGGCCGACGTGGTCTGTCTGTCGACCTGTGCGGCGCTCCAGCGCGACCACGCCGTCACGCTGTATACGATCTCCGAGACCGATCCCGGTGATCTCGCGGCGCGGTTCGGGGTCGAACTCGACAGGGCGGCGCTCGACGTTCGGATGCCGACGGGGGCGGGGGCATCGGCGCGGGTGCTGTCCGCGAGTGCGCCGACGATCGGCCCGCAGTTGGCGCTTCGGAGCGTCCTGCTCCGCCGGGGCGTCGAGGGACGTCTAGAAGGGTTCGACCTCGCGGTGAGCACCGCGAACGAGGTGTCGCTGCCGATCCCGTCGGTGCAGTACGTCCACTACCCCCAGTTCCGCACGCACCGGCTCCGCGACGGTGACGATGGGGTGCTAAACCGCGTGTGGAGCCGGCTCGCAGCCCCCGGACCCGACGACCTCGGCGACGAGACGACACTGCTCGCGAACTCGGCGTGGACCGCTGGCGTGGTCGAAGCGGTCTACGGCGTCCGGCCGTCGGTGGTCCACCCGCCGGTGGATCCCATCAAGGGAGCGGCGGCGTGGGAGGATCGGCGGGACGGGATCGTGGTCATTGGGCGGCTCGCGCCCGACAAGCGGATTCGCGACGCGGTGCGGATCGTCGACGGGGTCCGAGAGCGGGGCCACGACCTCACTCTCCGTGTCGTCGGCGCCGCACCGCGGGCGTACCGCCGGTACGTGCGGCAGGTGCAGTCGATGGCCGACCAGCGGCCGTACGTGACCGTCGAGCGCGACGTGTCGCGAGCGCGGCTGGAAGAACTGCTGTGCACCCACAAGTACGGGCTGAACCTCAAGCCCGAGGAACACTTCGGGATGTCGGTCGCAGAGTACGTCGCGAGCGGAATGGTGGCGTTCGCCCCCGACAGCGGCGGCCAGAAGGAGATCCTCGACGGCCGCGAGGACCGGCTGTTCGGGTCGGTGTCGGACGCGATCGATCTGATCGCGGCGGCCGCCGAGGCCGACGACCCGCCCGTGCTGCCGCCGGGCCGGTTCGCGAGCGACCGGTTCCGTCGGGGGGTACGCGACGCTGTCGAGCGGACGCTGTGAGTCGCGGAATCGACCGGAACCGGTGTCCCGTCCGGGAAAATCACACGAGGATGCCGTCCTGTCACGCGCCGAGCGCTGTGTTACTCGATGTGTCCTTCTTCGCGGAGCTGCTCTGCGTCCTGCTCGGAGTACCGCCACTCGATGTTGGCCTTCTCGTCCTGCCAGTCCCACGGTTCCACGAGGACGACGTCGCCCTCGTTGATCCAGGTGCGATACTTCATCCGGCCGGGGATTCGGCCCATCCGGTTCTTACCGTCCGCACACCGAACGCGAACGTGGTTGCCGCCGTTGTGTTCGGTAACCACGGCGAACAGCTCCTCGTCGTTGGGCATTCGAAGGTTCCGACGCCCTGATTCTTCAGTCACACGTTACCTACGACAGGCGTCCTCATAAATGAACGGTTACGGGGCGGGGCGCAGCCCCGCGTCGGGCCCAAACGCCGGCTACAGCTCCTCGTACGGCTGGACGACGACGAAACCGTCGGGGCCCTCGAAGTCCATCTGGTACCGCTCGCCGGACTCCTGACCGACCATGTCCGAGAGGCTGCGGTTTACCTCGACCGTCGGAGCGGTGCCACTCCACGCCACGGTCGCGGCCGGATCGGTCGAGACCGGCGGTTCCACCACGATCGGGTCGCCGTGGGTCGTGATCGCGACGGAGCCGGGACCCTGGAGATAGACGTTCGTGAACCCGCCGGCGAAGGAGCCGGCGAGGCTGTCGATCGTGCTGATCTCGTAGTCGATTCCCTGCTCGAAAGCCAAGACGTCCTCACCGTTGACCGTGATGGCGTCGCCGTCGTCGAGCGCGAGCACCTGCACCTTCTTCCCGCGGTCGGCGAGGTAGGCGGTTCCGGAGCCTTTGACGGCCATCACGGGCGTGCCTTCGTTCGTGGCGGCTTCCTTGAGGAACCCTGTGATACCGCCTTCGGCACTCGCTTGCCCGGTGAACGACAGGTCGCCCGTGTACGCGACCATCGATCCGGCCTTCGCCATCACCGTGCCGTCGACCGTAGCGTCGAGCGTGTAGCTGTTCTCGAGTCGAAACGTCTCGCCGTCGGGGACGTGAGCGGATTCGAACTGTGTGGTGTCCATTGGTGCACCGAGCCGAACGGAGGGCGGCCCGGTTGGTGTACCCGCGCCACAGGTAAATAATCTACTGAAACTGTGTCTGGAGTGTTCGATTATATACTATTTATTAGATGTATATCAAATTTAAATTTGACTCTGATATACACTGTAACTGATCCTGTGTGCGACTGAATCGTATGCTAACATAATATTGCGATTATATTTTTCCGGAATAATAACTGTTCAAATATGAATTCGATACCCCAACGACGTAGAAAGAAGGTTGATCGGATAACCCGGACGACTCGTCGCTCGGGCTTGGGGGGACGGCGTATCGGGAACTCGAACGCGGGACCCACACCAGGCACCCGGTCAGGGCACACAATGCCCGAAGTCAACCAGGTGCGTTCGGGGCCCCGGACCACAGTGTGAACGGATAACAGGCGTACTTTTGTTACGACGTTCCGGGCCGCCCCGACCACGTCAGGTCTCAGTCCACGACGACGGCTGCCTCCGGGGGGCGCCGAATGTTCGTCTGGTAATACCGGACGCACGATCGGAAACGGGTAGCGGTCTCGGCCGAGGGCAGCCTCCGTGGAGAACCGTGCCGGCCGCCGACAGTCCGATTCCGCGGCTACGGCCTGTCGTCGTCAACCCACACCATCTCCACGTCGGCATTGTCGGTCGCGTCGATCGTCGCATTGCGGGAGACCGCACCGAACAGGAACGCCGCCGAATCGGCGTTCTGGACGTGGTACCGGACGCCGTCGGCGGCGACCCGGAGCTTGAACCGCACGGCGACGGCGAGTTGCGTCCCGAGGACGGACGATCGGACGAGTGCGTCGAGACAGCATACCACTTCGCGGTCGGTGGGTCGCAGCGTCGGACGTCCGGAGACGTCGTCAGTAGTACCGGTAGTTGACGCTGATCTCCTCGGCGGCAGCTTGGACCTTCTGGGTCAGGTCGTCGCGGTAGTCGTCTTGGCGGAGCCGTCCGCTCGGACACGCCACGGAGACGCTCCCGAGCAGTTCGCCGTCCTCGAGCACCGGACACGCGACGAACCCGATCCCGAGGGCCTGTTCGTCGTGGTCGACAGCGGAGCCGCGTTCGCGGATCGTCTCCAGCTCCGAGCGGAGCGCGTCGGGGTCGGTGATCGTGTGTTCGGTCACGGCTTCGAGTTCGCCGGCATCGACCAGGTCGTCAATCCGCTCGGCCGGGAAGTTCGCGAGCAGCACTTTTCCGGCGGCGTGGGTGTGGATCGGGGTCCGGAACCCCGAGTACGTCCGGGTCTGAATCGACGTGAGGTCGCCGCACTCGTGGAGCATCACCCACTCGCCGGACTCCGCACAGCCGAGTTGCGCCAGTTCGCCGGAGTCCGCCGAGAGCTTCCGGATGACGATGTCCGAGGAGTTGAAGAATCGGCTTTGATGCTTGAGCCGGCTGCCGCGCTCTAAGAACCTGTAGCTGATCCGGTATTTACCCCCGTCTTTGACCACGAACCCCGTCGACTCCAGGGAGACCAAGTAGTCGTGGGCAGTACTTCTAGTCACGTCCATCAGCGTCGCGATCCGCGCCGGGCCGGCTTCCCCCTCACGCTCCAGTAGGTCGAGCACCTCGAACGCTCGCGCAACCGTCTGGAGTGGAACCGTGTCGGAACTCACATCAGTGAATGAACGCCCGGTATTATCAAATAACCGGGTCCAAACGGCGAAGGCTAGCCCGACGCTCACGCGGAAGACGCGACCCGCTCGAACGTCGCTGCGGCGTCGAGCGCCGTCGCGTCGTCGGCGTGCCCCCCGACGAACGACATCCCGATCGGCAGGCCGTCGGACTCGCCGCAGAGAACACTCTCCCTGGATGACCGGTCAGGTTGATCGGGTGGGTGTCCCAGTTGACCGGTGGCGTCGTCCCCCGGTCGAACCCGTCAATCTCGAGTGCCGTCGTCGCCGTTGGTCCCCTCGCGTGTGCGTCCGAACCGCGTCAGCCACTGGTTGTCCCTGTTCTCGACGCCCGGCGGCTGATACGGGGCGGTCACGAATCGATCGCCGCCCGTCGGGCCGCCCGGTACGCCGTCGGCCGGCGCGTCTTCGAGCGTCGTATACACCGTCTGCGAGCGCGCCGATCCGGTCGACGGCACTCCTCGCCTCGTCTGCGGCGAGCCTCATCTCGAGCGTTTCGGCCAGGTGTCGGACGTCGCCCTCGGAAACGGGTCTGAACCGGTGCATCGGTCCGTGACAGGACGCTGATGTGTAACTGTTTTGCTCGTCTGAGAAAGATTTAAGACCGCTATTCGAGACCTATCGACATCGTATGACACGAAGCCTTCAAGACGCACTGTCGGCAGCTGCGAGTCCGATCGAGTTCGTGAGTCGGGTCGGCTCCCACGCGGATTCGGGACATCTCCGCCTGTTCGCCGACCTCCCCGAAGAGGTCACGAATTGGCGGGAGGAACAGGCGGCGTGGGCCGACAGCGTCGGGTTGGCGGACTTGTCGCATCATATGACTGACCTCTACGTGGAGGGCCCGGACGCACAAAACGTGTTCGCCGACCTCGGCATCAACGATTTCGACGGGTTCGAGCCGGGCCAGGCCAAGCAGTTCGCTGCGTGCAGCCCCGACGGCTACCTGATCGGCGACGGCATCCTGTTTCATCTGGACGATGGAGAGTTCACACTCGTCGGGTATGGCCCAATCAACTGGGTGCAGTACCATCTCGAAACCGGCGACTACGACGCGACGTTCGAGCGCGACGAGCACGGTGGGATCCGCGAAGGGCCGCCGGAGACGTTCCGATATCAGGTCCAGGGCCCCGACGCGCTCGATCTCATCAAGGACGTCGCCGACGAGCCGCTCCCCGAGATCCCCTTCTTCAACTTCCGCGAGGTCTCGATTGCGGGCCACAGGATCAACGCCCTCAGACACGGGATGATGAACGAACCCGGCTTCGAGTTCTTCGGGCCGTGGGAACTCGCCGACGACGTCCGAACCGCGATTATGGAGACGGGCCGGGACTACGGCATCCGGCGGATCGGCGGGAAAGCCTACCCCACCAACGTGATCACCGCGGCGTGGATGTCGATCCCACTGCCAGCGATCTACCACGAGGGTATGGAGGACTATCGAGAGTGGCTCGACGCCGACAGCTTCGAGGGCGCGCTCGCGATCGGCGGGAGCCTCGACTCCGAGGACATCACCGACCACTATCTGACGCCGTTCGAGGCGGGCCACGGCCGGTTCGTCGACTTCGACCACGAGTTCGTCGGCCGCGAGGCCCTGACGGCGGAGGCCGAAGACCCCGATCGGGAACGGGTAACACTCGTCTGGGACAGCGACGACGTCCGCGACCTATACGGGTCGCTGTTCGAGAACGGCGACACCTACCGCTACACCGATCTCCCGGTCCCCGAGTGGGCGCTGACACAGAACGACAAAGTGCTGAAAGACGACGAACTCGTGGGCATCGCGTGTAACACCCGCTACCTCTACTGGGAGAAGCGGCTGTTCTCGCTGTGTGCCATCGACACCGACCTCACAGACCCTGGGACCGAGGTCGAAATCCTGTGGGGCGAACCCGACTCGGGGAACCCGCGGGTCGAGAACCACGAGCAGAAGCTGATCTCCGCGACGGTCGCACCCGCCCCCTACTTCGAGGACAAACGGAAGACCGCGGACTACTCGATCTGAGCTGGCCTGACGCCGCGGACGCCCACCGAATCGGCGTCGTCGCCGGGCGTCGTCGGCTTCGCCACGCCGGTTTCGAGGAGCCGTTCCGGGGACGACTATCGGCTCGCTACTGTATATCAGGAGCTGATAAATAGTGGCGTCACTCGGAGTGCGTAACGGGTTCGATTTGCCGTGTCTGCTCGCTTCAGCCGCTTCAAGGCCATAATATTCGCCTCAACGCGTCGGGTCGAATGCGGTTTTCAAGCTAGTAAAATTAAGTATAATTCGATATGGGTGTCGAGACACTTAGACGTAGTGGGAGACGAACGGCGGACTAAACGGTCGTGATCAGATACGCCGGTGGCCTCGGGACTCCCTCGAAGGCTCTGGCCGCTGTCAGTCCCGAGACGGGCTCAGTCCATCCGTCCTGGTCTGGGCAGTGACGATCCGACCGCGTGCAGGCTTCGGGACTGAAATCGGGGCGACGGGCGCAGCGACGCGCGGGCGTGACGTCGAGTGCGGACAGCCGGAACCGGGGCGGGTCCCGGGATCAGTCGAGGTCGAACCGGTCGGCCTGCATCACTTTGCTCCAGGCGTCCACGAAGTCGTCGACGAACGTCTCTTCGCCGTCGTTGCTGCCGTAGACCTCCGCGATGGCCCGGAGCCGTGGGTCCGAACCGAAGATGAGATCGAAGCGGGTGGCCTCCCACTCGAGTTCGCCCGTGGTACGGTCGTACCCCTCGTAGATCGGCTCGGACGTCGGGGACTGCTCCCACTTCGTGTTCATGTCCAGCAGGTTCACGAAGAAGTCGTTGGTGAGCGTCCCCGGCTCGTCGGTGAGGACGCCACGGTCGGAACCGTCGTAGTTCGCGTCCAGGGCCCGGAGGCCGCCGACCAACACCGTCATTTCGCTGGGCGTCAGGTTCAGCAGGTCCGCCCTGTCGACGAGCGTCTCCTCGGGCCGCTCGTCGAGCCCGTCGCCGAGGTAGTTTCGGAACCCATCGGCCGCCGGCTTGAGCGCCTCGAAGGAACCGACGTCGGTCTGCTCCGCAGAGGCGTCCGTCCGGCCCGGCTCGAAGGGGACTTCAACGTCGTATCCGGCGTCGGCCGCGGCCTGCTCGACCGCCGCGTTGCCCCCCAGCACGATCAGGTCGGCGAGCGAGACGCGGGTGTCGTCCGACTGTGCGGCGTTGAATTCCGCCTGGATCCCCTCGTAGGTCTCGAGGACGGTCTCCAGCTCCGCGGGCTGATTGACTTCCCAGCTCCGCTGGGGTTCGAGCCGGATGCGGGCGCCGTTGGCGCCGCCGCGCTTGTCGCTGTCGCGGTACGTCGACGCCGACGCCCACGCTGTCCGCACCAACTGTGGAACCGACAGGTCCGAACCCAGGATCGTCTCCTTGAGTTCAGCGGCCTGGGCGTCGTCGACGAGGTCGTAGTCGGCGTCCGGCAGGGGATCCTGCCAGATCATCTCCTCGTCGGGGACCTCCGGGCCGAGGAACCGCTCGGGCGGGCCCATGTCGCGGTGGGTGAGCTTGTACCACGCCTTCGCGAACGCCATCCCGAACGCCATTGGGCTCTCGGAGAACTCCTCCATCACCTCGCGGTAGTCCGGATCCCGCTTCAGCGCGATGTCCGTCGTGAGCATCATCGGCGTGACCTCCTCGTCGGGACTGTGGGCGTCCGGCGCTGGCTCGACGAGTTCTCCCTCCTTCGGGGTCCACTGCCACGCACCGCCGGGGCCCTTCTCCGGCTCCCACTCGTATTCGAGCAGGTTGTCGATGTAGCCCATATCCCACTCGGTCGGCGAGGAGGTCCAAGGACCCTCGATACCGCTGGTTATCATCGCGCCGCTCGTCGCACCGTCTTGGTCCCACCCGAGCCCCTGCTGCTCGATGGGCGCGGCGTTCGGCTCGGGCCCCATATTCTCGTCGGGGTCGTCGGCGCCGTGGACCTTCCCGAACGTGTGGCCGCCGGCAATGAGCGCGGCGGTCTCTTTGTCGTTCATCGCCATCCGGTCGAACGTCTGCCGGATGTTCTTTGCCGAGGCCATCGGGTCGGGCTGGCCGTCCGGTCCCTCGGGGTTCACGTAGATCAGCCCCATAACGGAGGCGCCGAGGCCGTCCTGGATCTCGCCGGGCTCCTCGAAGCGCTCTTGGGTGTCGAGTTCCTTTTCCGGTCCCCAGTCGGCGGCGTCGTCGCCTTTGAAGTCGTCCTCGCGGCCGCCCGCGAAGCCGAACGTTTTGAATCCCATCGACTCGATTGCGACGTTCCCCGCCAGGATCATCAGGTCGGCCCACGAGAGTTTGCGACCGTACTTCTGTTTGATCGGCAGGAGGAGGCGCCGGGCCTTATCAAGGTTGGCGTTGTCGGGCCAACTGTTGATCGGCGCGAAGCGCTGCCGTCCGCCGGCGGCGCCGCCGCGGCCGTCGCTGGTGCGGTACGTGCCGGCGCTGTGCCACGCCATCCGGATGAAAAGCGGCCCGTAGTGGCCGTAGTCGGCCGGCCACCACTCCTGCGAGGAGGTCATCAGCTCCTCTAAGTCGTCTTTCACCGCGTCGAGCTCGAGCGTCTGGAACTCCTCGGCGTAGTCGAAGTCGTCCGCTACTGGGCCCACGCTGTGGGCATTGTCGTCGAGGATGTCCAACTGCAGTTGATTCGGCCACCAATCTTGATCGGACCTAGACATTGAGTGAACGTTTGCTTCTTTGGCATATAATCTTGTCCACTCGGGTGTGCAAACCTTCGTAACACCCAAAGGGATCTGTCCGATTCGTGAAGCCTTCCGGGCGGACCTCCCGGTTCTCGTCGGCCCTCGCTCCCCGGAACGCCCGTCCAGCGACGCGGTTCCGGGAAGCGACCGCCGGAGTACGAATCTTTACCACGACTGAATCTGTATAATTATTTGTAATGGAAATACAGGCCGCAGTCACCAACGAGGAAGGCGCACCATTCACGATCGAGACGGTCGAACTCGAAGAACCGCAGGACAACGAGGTGCTCGTCCGGGTCGTCGGAGCGGGCGTCTGCCACACGGACATGATCGTCCGGGACCAGATGTATCCCACGCCGCTGCCCGCAGTGCTCGGCCACGAGGGCTCCGGCGTCGTCGAACAGGTCGGCGCCAACGTCACCAACGTCAAGCCCGGCGACCGCGTGGTACTGAGCTTCGACTCCGACCAGGAGTGCACCAGTTGCAACGCCGGTCACCCGGCGTACTGCGAGGACTTCTTCGCGCACAACTTCGGCGGCAGCCGGCCGGAGGACGGCACGTCGCCGCTGTCTCGCGGCGGCGAGGAGATCAGCGGCCGGTTCTTCGGCCAGTCGTCGTTCGCGACACACGCGGTGGCGACCGAACGCAACGTCGTCGCCGTCGAGGACGACGTCCCCCTCGAACTCCTCGGGCCGCTCGGCTGCGGAATCCAGACGGGCGCCGGCGCGGTCATCAACACCCTCGACCCCCAGGCGGGATCGTCGATCGCGATCTTCGGCGCCGGATCGGTCGGGCTGTCGGCCCTCCTCGGCGCGACCATCAAGGGCTGCACCGACATCGTCTCGGTCGACCTCAAGCAGAACAGACTGGAGAAAGCCGAGGAACTCGGCGCGACCGCGACCATCAACCCCGGCGAGGTCGACGACGTCGTGGAGGCGGTCCGCGAGGAGACCGGCGGCGGCGTCGACCACGCCGTCGAGTCGACGGGCGTCCCCGACGTGGCCGAGCAGGCGGTCGAGACACTCACCCAGCGGGGGGAGCTGGCGGTCGTCGGCGCGCCGGCGCTCGGCACCCGCGCGAGCTTCGACGTCAACAATCTCATCCTCAACGGCCGGTCGATCACGGGCGTCGTGGAGGGCGACAGCAACCCCAAAGAGTTCATCCCCGACCTGATCGAACTCTACCGGCAGGGGAAGTTCCCGTTCGACGAGCTCGTGACCTACTACGACTTCGACGAGATCCAAGCGGCCGTCGAGGCCTCGGAGGACGGCAGTGCGATCAAGCCCATCCTCCGCGTGAGCGAACCGTAACGGCGTACTGAAAACGTTTATATGTCCCGTGCGGCAAAATTCGGTGAGCGAACTCGTCGGTCCGGTCGGAGTCGGTGGGGCGGTCGCCCCGGCGGCACTCCGGTGGACGCGACCACGACTTCTGGTGGCTCCGGCCTACGACGTTCCAGACACGTATGAGCACGAACGACACCACGGACCCGCTCGAAACGGTCAGAGCACGCCTCGAAGACGAGATTCCTGACGACCTCGTCGTCTCCCGGGTCGCCTACGAAGGCCCGAAGCTTGTGGTCTACACGGAGACGCCAAAGAAGTTCGCCGAACGTGACGGCCTGATCCGTCGGCTCGCGAGCATCCTCCGGAAGCGGATCACCGTCCGTCCCGCCGCGGGCACGCAGTTGGATCCCGCGGAGGCGAAAGGGAAGATCCTCACCCTGATCCCCGACGACGCCGGGATCACCAACCTCGAGTTCTACCCGGCGACCGGCGAGGTGCTGATCGAGGCCGAAAAGCCCGGACTGGTGATCGGTCGCCGTGCCAGCACCCTCCGAGAGATCACCCAGGAGGTCGGGTGGACGCCGGAGGTGTTGCGGACGCCGCCGATGGAGTCTTCCACCGTCGACAACGTCCGGAACTTCCTCATGCAGGAACGGGACGACCGCCGGGACTTCCTCGAACGCGTCGGCCAGGAGATCCACCGGAAGAGCGCCGGCGACACCGAGTGGGTTCGCGTGACCACCCTGGGGTGTTGCCGCGAGGTCGGCCGCGCGGCGTTCGTGCTGTCGACGCCCGAGACCCGCATCCTGGTCGACTGCGGCGACAAGCCCGGCGCCGAAGGCGAGGTGCCGTACCTCCAAGTTCCGGAGGCCAACCCCATCGCCGACCTCGACGCGGTCGTGCTGACGCACGCCCACCTGGACCACAGCGCCCTGCTGCCGCTGCTTTTCAAATACGGCTACGACGGCCCGATCTACACCACAGAGCCCACCCGAGATCTGATGGGGCTGCTCCAGCTCGACTACCTCGACGTCGCCGCAAAGGAGGGTCGGACCCCGCCGTACGCCTCGGAGATGGTCCGCGAGGAGCTGAAACACACCATCACGGTCGACTACGGGGACGTGACCGACATCGCGCCCGATATCAAGCTCACGTTCCACAACGCCGGCCACATTCTGGGAAGCGCGGTCACGCACTTCCACGTCGGCGACGGTTTTCACAATGTCGTGTTCTCCGGCGACATCCACCACACCGACACCCGGCTGTTCAACGGTGCGTCAAACGACTTCCCAAGGGTGGAGACGCTGATCATGGAGTCGACGTACGGCCGCCGCGACGACTACCAGACCGACCAAGACGACTCCGAGCGGAAGCTGATCGAGTTGATCGGCGAGACTGCAGCGGCCGACGGCACCGTAGTCATCCCGGCGTTCGCCGTCGGGCGGTCACAGGAGCTTATGCTCGTCTTAGAGGAGGCGATGCGCGAGGGGAAGCTGCCGACGATGCCGATCTACCTCGACGGTATGATCCGGGAGGCCACCGCGATCCACACCGCGTATCCGGAGTTCCTTCGCGACGGCCTCCGGGACCGGATCCTCCACGAGGACGAGAACCCGTTTCTCGCCGAGCAGTTCCAGCAGGTCGACGGCGGCCAGGAGATGCGCGAGGACATCGCTGGCGGCGAGCCTTGCGTTATCCTCTCCACATCGGGAATGGTCACCGGCGGGCCGATCATGTCGTGGCTCGAGCTCCTCGGCGGCGACGCCGACAACCGGCTGATCTTCGTCGGCTACCAGGCGCAGGGCACCCTCGGGCGGCGGATCCAGAGCGGCCGCCGGGAGATTCCCTTCTCCGACCGCGGCGGTCGGAGCGAGCAGCTGACGCTCCGACTCGATGTCCAGTCGGTCAGCGGCTTTTCTGGCCACGCCGACCGGCAGGGGCTCGAAGACTTCGTCGGGACGATGAACCCCCGCCCGGAGGAGGTCATCTGCGTCCACGGCGACGAGGCGTCCACCGATCAGTTCTCCTCGGGGCTCTACCAGGAGTTCGGGATGCGCACGTACGCGCCCCGGACCTCGAGACGTTCCGGTTCGACTGACCGACCGGCAGCGCCCACCGCCAGCCTTCTTACCGGCGGCGACGACTCCCAGGTATGGATTCGTGGGAGTCGCTGTTCGAGCGCGCCGCGGGAACCGACGTTGACGAGCGCGCAGTTCGAGAGTCGCTGGCGGCGGTCCGGGAGCGGGCCGGCGGCGCCGAGCCCGACGGTCCGGCCGACGTGGCACCGCCCGCCGAATCCGGGCCCGCCCGGGTCGTCGCCGACGCGGACGTGCTCGCGGCGGACCTCCTGGTCGGCGGCGACGCACGGAACGCGCTCGACCCCCTCCGGAGTCACAGTTGGACCACGTTGCTCGCGAGCGACCCGCTCGTAGACGACGCGGCGGCGGTCGTGGCCGACCTCGCCGATGCGGGCTTGGCGAGCGCGTGGCGCGAGCGCGTCGCGCGGTGGCGGGAGCCGGTCTCACACCCCCCCGAGGACAACCCCGCGCTCGGGAGCGCCTACCGCGGCGGCGCGATGCATCTTCTCACCTTCGACGACCGGCTCCGGTCGGCGAAGGCGGGCGCGACGCTCGGGCCCGACCTCACGGTGAGTGCCCGCCACCCCGGGGCGTTCGCGGCGCTGTTCGACGCCGGGAGCCTCTACCCGGAGGTCGTCGGCGGGGAGTATCCCGGTCCCGACCGCGACCCGCGGGCATAAGATGTCACAGCAGGCAGAGAGTATCGGTCGGAGGACTACGGCAGAGTGCGCCGGGGCGTCACGCCTCAGGGCAGAGATTGTCGTCCGTCCGCTCTGTGACCGAGACAGTTCCGTCGCCGTTGACAACCACTGTATAGCCACAGTATTCGAACGTCAGCGTCGACGGTTCGGGCAGGTAATTGAAGATCGTGGGGTCGATCGCCTGGAAGAGTGGCGGGAGATCGTCGGGGGCGACGTCGTTTCGTTCGGCGGTCTGCTGAGTAATGGACTGAATCACCGCATCCTGTTGCTCATCTGCCAAATCTGACATACGTACACACACCGGTTTGTTACAGTATAAATAAACGTATCGTTATATCCTGAGCCATAATTTGTGCAGAAGACAGTTAGTTGGATGACAGACGCGTTTTTGCGGAATTTAGCGACGTCAGCGCTGCAGAACGCGGTAACAATGACTGTCAACCGACATATCAGTCGTCTCCGCGGGCTGTCGCGGCATCGGAACGGTCGGCGGGGTGCGTCCGGGTGTGATTGACGAATGGGCAATTTTCGGGGGCCGACCCCACGGCTTCGGCCCCGGACGCGGTCCGGAGCACGTCGTTGCGACTCTCGGCGACGACCGCCGGTGGGACGGCTGCCGGCGCGTTGGTCCGTACAGCCTCCCGGTGTTCGGACGGCGACGCTCCGCAACAGAAGTCGAATCACTCGACCCGTACGCACTCCGGGTCGGGTGTGCCCACGGATCTCCCCCGATGGGCGGCCCCGGGGCCGAGACGGCCGCTACTTCCCGCGACGCTTCTCCGACCCGATGCTGGGCCGGGTGTGTTCGGCGCCCTTCCCACGGTTCTGGAGCCCGCGGTTGGAGCGACCGGCGTTTGTGAGTCCGCGGAACGCCCGCCCCGTGTGGTCGTCGTCGCAGATCCACGAGAGATCGTCGTCGTTCTCGATCGCGGGGTGTTCGGGGTCAACCAGGATCACCTCGTGCCACTTCTGGGAGCCGTCCTCCCCGACCCAATACGAGGCGAGCGTCCGGAGGTTGGGGTACTTCCGGGCGACGCGCTCCTCGGCGATCCGCTGGATGCTCTTTCGGCGGCCGATCCGGTTGACGCCCTGCCGCTTGCTGCGGCGGCCGGCTTTGAACCGCTGTTTCCGTGCGTTGCCCTTCCGGACGGACGCACGAGCGACGACGATGCCCTGCTTGGCCTTGTAGCCGAGTTCTCGGGCCTTGTCGAGCCGCGTCGGTCGGTCGATTCGGACGATGGCGCCTTCGTCGCGCCACTCCTGTTTTCGCTGCCACTGCAGCTCGGCGAGTTTGCCGTCGCCGGGCTGCTTCCACGCGTCCTTGATGTGTGAGTAGAAGCTTCGTGCCATTGATTCACAACGGGCGCTTGCGATTCGGGCGACGTTCGACGCCGGCCCACATTTCGTCCCGATCTCTCGGGTGCCCGCTGGCGTCCCGCCCGACCAGCGAGTTGTCTGTGCTACTGCCGTGGCGGTCTTAATCACTTCGAAACCGGGCCGAGCGCGATGCCCGGCGTTGGGGTCGCGTCGCGCCGCGGTCCGCCCCGAGCGGGAACGAACGGCTTTTGACGCCGGGTGTCGGAGACGTACGTATGGCTACGGAATCGCAGGGCGGCCTCTCCGATCACCTCCGGGGAGTCACGGTCACCACGCTCGCCTGCCTCGCCGGGGTGATCGCGGCACTGGTGTCGGCGCGGTTCGTCGGGACCGGCGTTGCCGACGCCGCGAGCAGGCAGTCGCTGCTCATCGTGGGCGCACTGACCGCCGCGCAGCTGCCGATCCTGCGTGCGATCGGCATCGACGTCTCGGAGTTCGGTGCGAAGGACTACCTCTACGTGGTGTTTATGACGTTCACGCTGTGGTTCGTCACGTTCGGAATCATACTGACCGAAGGCGTCTCGATCTGACCGATGGCGGACGACAGCATCGCGGTCGTCGACCTCGACCGGTGTCAGCCCGATCGGTGTAACTACGAGTGTGCGAACTACTGCCCGCCGAACCGGACGGGCCAAGAGTGCATCGTCACCCGCGGCGACCATTACGATGACGACGAGCCGTTCGACGGCGACCCCGACCAGATCCGGATCTCCGAGGAGATCTGCTTGGGTGAGACCTGCGGAATCTGCGTCGAGAAGTGCCCGTTCGACGCGATCGAGATCATCAATCTCCCCACCGAACTCGAGGACGACCCGGTCCACCGCTACGGCGAGAACGCGTTCGCGCTCTACGGGCTACCAGTCCCCGAACCCGGAACCGTCACGGGAATCCTCGGTCCCAACGGGATCGGGAAGACGACCGCGGTCCGGGCGCTGGCCGACGAGATGGTCCCGAACCTCGGCGAGTACGGTGCCGAGCCCGACTGGGAGCGCGTTCTCGATCGGTACCGTGGAACGGAGCTGCAGACGTACGTCGAGCGGGTCCAAGCCGGGGAGATCACCATCGCACGCAAGCCCCAATACGTCGATCAACTCCCCGCACAGTTCGACGGAACCACGATCGACCTCTTGGAGTCGACCGACGAGCGCGGCGCCTTAGACGACTACATCGACCGGCTGGGGATCCGGCCGGTGGTCGACCAACCGCTCGATACTCTCTCGGGCGGGGAGCTCCAGCGGGTCGCCCTGGCGGCCACCCTCGCACGCGACCGCGACTTCTACTTCCTCGACGAAGTATCGCCGTACCTCGACATCGGCCAGCGGGTCACCGCTGCGCGGTTGATCGGGGAGCTCGCCGACGAGGAGGACCGCGCCGTGCTCGTTGTCGAACACGACCTCGCCATCCTGGATCTGCTCGCAGACTCGCTGCACGTCGCGTACGGCGAGCCCGGGGCCTTCGGCGTGATCACCGACCCCAAGTCGGTCCGGAACGGCATCAACGAGTATCTCACGGGCTATCTCTCCAACGAGAACATGCGGATTCGCCCCGACGAGATCACGTTCCACGAGCACGCGCCGCGGGAGACCTCGAAGTCGACGCCGCTGGTCGACTACCCGGCGCTGTCGAAGTCCTACGGCGAGGGCGAATTCTCGCTCGAGGTCGAGCCCGGCACCATCTACGAGTCGGAAGTCCTGGGCGTGGTCGGCCCCAACGGGATCGGGAAGTCCACGCTCGCGAAGCTGTTTACCGGATCGCTGGAGCCCGACGAGGGCGACCTCGACTTCCGGCTCGACATCTCGTATAAGCCGCAGTATATCGAGATTGACCAGCCGATGCGCGTCGACGCGTTCCTCTCGTCTATCACCGACGACGTCGGGACCTCCTACTGGAACACCGAGGTGGCGAAGCCGCTCCAACTCGACCGGATTATGGAGCGCAACCTCAACGACCTCTCGGGCGGGGAGCGCCAGCGGGTCGCGATCGCGGCGTGTCTCTCCGAGGACGCCGATCTCTACGTGATGGACGAGCCCTCCGCACACCTCGACGTCGAACAGCGGGTGCAGGCGACCACCGCCATCCGCCGATACGCCGAGAACCACGACGAAACGGTGCTGGTCATCGATCACGACATCTATATGATCGACCTGCTGGCCGACCGGCTGATGGTGTTCGACGGCGAGCCGTCCGAGTACGGTCACGCGGGCGTCCCCCAAGAGATGCGTGCGGGGATGAACGACTTCCTCGAAGATCTTGACATCACGTTCCGCCGGGACGAGCGGACCAAACGCCCCCGGATCAACAAGCCCGACTCACAGCTGGATCGAAAGCAGAAGAAGCAGGGCGAGTACTACTACGCGCCGTAGCGACCGAGCGCCGGCGTGAGCCGCAGCAACGCCGTGTGAGACCCAGCGGTTCTCCGTGGCGCTGGAACGTGGCCCGCACGCGCTGGCGTCCCGGAGTCCCGACTGTCACAGCACATATTACGAAGAGACGATCGTCGGCACCCCGCAGCCGCGTTCCTCGATCGAGACGTCGTACCCGAAGGCCGAGACGAGATCGACGTTGGTGCGGACGTGATCCGTGACTCGCGGGATCGGGACCGTCCCGCCGGCGAGTGCGACCCCTACCACGAGTTGGTCGCCGAGGTGGGCGTCAACGGGCGCTTCGGTTGCCAGCCACCTGTCGGCCGCGTCCACGGCGGTCTCGGAAAGCGACGACAGGGAGTCGTCGGCGTCGGCGTAGGCGACGAATCCAGCTTGTGGAGGCGTCCGGCCGGTTTCGCCCCCGAGTTCGGCCGTGTCGCCGACCGCGACCGTGACCACCACCCCGGGGGAGTCGGCGTCGACGGACGCGGTCGTCGCGGTCGCATCGCTGTCGATCCCGCGGTCGTCGAGCGCTGCCACCACCGCGTCGGCCGCCCGGTCGGCTGCGTCGCCGTCGCCGAGGTCGTTCGCCGCGACGGCGTAGACCGAGACGCTACCGTCGGGGCCGGGACTCGAGGCGTCAGCGCGGGGTACGTCCCGTTTGTGTGCCCCGAGTTCGATGGGGTCGAGCGTTGAGGGGCGGAGCCGGACGTCGAGCTCGCCCCCGCCGGCCGGGAAGAATCCCCGGCGCTCGACGTCCACGTCCGCATCAAGTCCGAACGCTCGAAGCAGCGGCAGTTTGACCCGCCGGAGGTAGTCGGCCGACGGCGACCACCGCACGTCGGTCCCGCCGGTCAGGTGGGCACGAACGGGGCCGTCGATCCGGGTCGCAAGCGGGAGCAGCGTGTCGGCGACGAGCGTGACGCTGCCTGCGGTCCCGACGTCGACTGCGACCTCGTCGGGGCTGGCCGCCGCATCGGGGCGCACACCGGGCTCGAATCGGAGCGTGTCCGAGCCCACCGCGGCCCCCTTGACGTCGGCGTCAGTCAGCGCCGCGACCGCGTCCACGCACGCGAGGTGTTGGCGCTTCAGCCCGGGAGTCGCCCGGTTACCGCGGACCTGCTCCATTCGGAACGGCGTCCCGTCGAGTGCGGAAAGCGAGAGCGCACTCCGGACCAGTTGGCCGCCGCCGTCGCTGCCGTCAAGGTCGATCACGGCCGGGCCTCCGGCGCGGCGACGAGCGAGATCACTTCACGACGGTCACCGGGACGGTGGCGTTCTCCACGAGCCCCTTGGCGACGCTGCCGACCATCCGTTCGACCTGAGTCGAAAGCCCCCGGTGGCCGACCACGATCCCGTCGACGTCCTCGGTGTCAGCGTACGCCGCGATGCCGTCGACGGGGTCTCCATACAGGAGTTCCGTCTCGACGGACAGACCGGCCGACTCTACCGCCGCTCTGGCGTCGGCCAAGACGTCCTCACCGCGGTCTTCCGCCACCTCGATGTCCTCGGTGTAGATGCGCTGGCCGACCGCGGCGTTTGTCGGCGCCTCCTCGCCCGTCTCCTCGACGAGGACCCGCGGCTCGACGGCGTAGACGATCCGTAGGGCGGCGTCGGCCCGCGAGGCGAACTCGATGGCGTGGTCTAACGCGTGGGTGCTCGGTTCAGAACCGTCGACTGCGACGAGATACTCCATCAGTATCGGTTGATACGACGGGGATCAGTTTAATGATTTGTTACGGGAGCGCAGAGTCAGTACAGCGACTGGCTGCAGGAGCCACAGAGGTTCTCCTCTTTGACGTCGACCTCTCGTACTGTCGGCGAGAACGACATCACACACTTGCTGTTGTCGCAGTGTTCCAGCCCCAGCGTGTGGCCGATCTCGTGGACGACCTCCTTCCGGACGCGGTCTGCGAACACCTCCGACTGAGGCTTCGAGGTGATGCCGCCGTCCGAGGAGGTCTGGAGGCGGTGGGTGGAGATCACGGAGCCGTTGCCGTTGAGATACGCGAGACCGAAGACGTAGTTCCGCCGGCGGTAGTAGAGATCCTGGGCGGTGATCCCGATGTTCTTTTCCCCCGTGCCGACCCGGCTCGCCAGTTCGATGAACTGCTCGGCCCGGTACTGGTTCCGGCTCCGGTCGAACGCGCCGTCGGGGATCGACTGCTCTTCTTGGACCGTAACATCGCAGTCGTAGACCCCCCGTAACGCGGCCGACGCCTCCCGCTTGACTTGGGCTGGGAGGTCCCCGATCGGCACGATGTCGACGAGCATAGCAGGGCTTAAGCAGGGTGGCGTGATAAATATCCCGCCGTGAATACGCGTCGTGATACCGGCTTGATCGCCCGACTTTCGGGGTACGCCTCGGCGGTCGAGGTCGGCGTGGGGCGTCGCCCGGAGGTCGCCGCCGGGCTCGCCGACGCCGACGTGTCGGTCGCCGCGACGGACGTCGTTGACCGCGACGTGCCGCCGGGCGTGTCGTTCGTCCGCGACGACGTCGTCGCGGCCGCCGATCGCGACGATCCGGGCGACACCTACCGCACCGACCTGATCTACGGGCTGAATCTCCCGCCTGAGTTGCATCGGCCGGTGCTGAGGGTTGCTGGCGTGGTCGACGCCGACTTCCTGTTCACGACGCTCGGCGGTGATCCCCCGGTGGTTCCGTGCGATGTCGAGTCGATCGCCGACGGGGAGACGCTGTACGTCGCCCGCCGAGGCGAGCGGTAGTTCGCCGTCGAGGTCGCACTTCGGCTACGACTGCGTGAGTCTCTTCGACTCTCGGAGGTGTCGGAATCCTTCGCGCGACTGGAGCCGATAGCGTCAGCCGCCGGTCGGTGTGCGGCCGGTCGTGAGATACCAGACGGACTGGAGGATCAACAGTACGCCGAACCCGGCCCACCACACCCCGGTCACGAGTGAAAACAGCGGATCACCGAACACCGACGCATAAACCATGTAACAGCCGAAAACGAATCCACACACGGCCGAGAGAAGCGACAGCGGCCGGAGGAGTTTTCCAAACGTCCGACGGAGTGACGACTCGCTCATCGCTCGGGAGAGCCGACGCCACGAATAAGAAAGCCACTATCCGCCAGAGTGAGCGGATGAGGGCGACAGTCTCCGGGTCCGATCCGTCGTCACTCGACGTCGATTCGGTGTGAGTCGCCCCGCTCAACCGTCCGCTTCGGGAGCGTGACCGTGAGCACGCCGTTGTTGTACGTGGCTGTGGCGTCGTCGGTACGGACTTCTCCGGGGAGCCGGATCGAGCGGTGGACGGAGTCGGTACGGCGTTCCTGACGGACGTACCGTCCGTCGGCGGATTCGTCCTCGCTCGTGTCGTGAGTGAGTTCCCGCTCGGCGTCGACACTCAGGTCGCGGTCCGCTACCGCGACCTCGATGTCGGACTTCTCGAAGCCCGGGAGGTCGATCGCGACCACGAACGCGTCGGGGTCGTCACGGAGGTCAACCGCGGTGTTCCGCCGGAACGTCCGCGTGCCGTCGAACTGTCGTGTGAGTTCCTCGAACTGCCGGGACATCCGGTCGAAGAAGGTGTCGAGTTCGGCGCTGTCGAAGTCTGGAGTTCGCGTCATCGTGTGATAGTCACCGGGAATACGTTGGATGGCTAAGGACATAAATACAGCAGGACGTGTGATCGCAGGTCGCACACCGAGGTGCGCGGCTGCTCGACTGCGGCGGCACCGTCGTTGCTGCGAACAGATTGGACGGTCGCGAGGTGGTTCGCGCGGTTGGGATGACGGAGAATCGCTTGAAGAAGCGAAATCCAGCAGCATTCGGGAGCGAACGGAGTGAGCGAGCGGTTCACCGACGGAGCCGCCTTCGGCGGCGTCGGGAGGTTGAATCCGCACGGAGTGCGGCCGAGGACCCCCCGGAGACAACCGTGGGGTTAATAGAGCACGTGCCGCTTGTCGTACGACCCCAGCCGCTTGACCCACCCCTCGGACGCAATCGCCTCGAGGTCGTCGAGGGCGGCCTGTGCGCGGTCCTCGTAGAGCCCGGCCTCGAAGTCGACGTGAAAGAGGTAATCGCCCAATCGGTTGCCGCTCGGGCGAGACTCGATCCGCGAGAGGTTGATGTCGCGGTCGGCGAACGCCTCCAGCAGCTCCAAGAGCAACCCGGGGTAGTTGGCGTTCGGGTAGACCACGACGGTGGACTTGCCGCCGCCGTCCGACCGTGCGGAAGTGGGGCCGACCACGAAGAACCGCGTCGCGTTCGAGGAGCGGTCCTGGATGTCTTCGGCCACGACAGCGAGGTCGTCGCCGGCGTTGTCGGGGTGGCCGATCCCGGCGACTGTCGGGTCTTCGCGGGCGCGTTCGACCCCGGCTGCGGTGCTCGTGACCGCCGTCAGGTCGTGGTCGGGGTACTCCCGTTCGAGGTAGGAACGACACTGCGCGAGCGCCTGGGAGTGAGAGGCGATGGTGTCGAAGTTCGGCGACTGCGCCAGCAGGGCGTGACGGATCGGGGTGATGATCTCTTGGGTGACCGAGAGCTCCGCGTCGGCAATGGCGTCGAGCGTCTCGGTGACGCTTCCCTCGATGCTGTTTTCGATCGGGACGACGCCGCGTTCGTACTCTCCGGCGTCGACCGCAGCGACGATTGCCGACACCGACTCCCGGAAGGCCACGTCGTCGTCGACCGCCCGGGCGGCTCTGTGGGAGTACGTACCCGCCGGACCCAGCGTGACTACCTGCATACGGCGGCTTACTGCCGGGACTGTCAAAAGCCCTCGGGGCTCGGTCGCAGCATCGGCCGGGCCGCGCTCGCGACGGAACCAGCCCCCTTCACCGCTCGGCGCAGTACTCCACGAAGTTCCGGAGGATCCGCAGCCCGGTCTCGCCGGACTTCTCGGGGTGGAACTGCGTGCCGAAGACGTTCCCCGCGTCGTTCGCGATCACGGCCGGGAAGTCGGTGCCGTAGTCGGTCGTCGCCACCGTGGCGTCGGGGTCGTCGGGATCGGCGTAGTAGGAGTGGACGAAGTACGCGTAGTCGCCGTCCACCCCCTCCACGATCGGGTGCTCGCGCTCGACGTCGAGTTCGTTCCACCCCATATGCGGCACTTTCAGATCGGTCTCGAACCGGAGGTTGGTGCCGGGGACGAAGTCCAGTCCCTCGACTTCCCCCTGGCCGGCGTGGTCGGCCTCCTCGCTCGTGGTCAAAAGCATCTGCATCCCGAGACAGATCCCGAACACCGGCTGACCCCGGTCTGCGGCCGCCGCGAGCGGCGCCCGGAACGGGCCGGCGTTGTCCATCCCCTCGCTGAACGCGCCGACGCCCGGGAGCACGATCCCGTCGGCCGTCGCGAAGTCGTCGGGATCCTCAGTGATCGATACCGACGCGCCAGCGCGCTCTAACCCGCGCTGGGCGCTTCGGAGGTTGCCGAGGCCGTAGTCGACGAGAACTACGTCCGCTGCCGTCTGGGCACTCATACGTCGGTTTCGCGACCGCGGGACAAATCGGTTCCGACACCTGCGAGGATCCGTCTGCCACCGGGACTATATGTGTGCATATGTGTCTATATACTGGCGTAGCAGAAACTTTATCCGGCTGATATCATAGATTCAGGTGTTCGTATGACGAAACGACGAACGTTTCTCAAGTCCGCTGGGGCTGTCGGGGTGGCCGGCCTCATCGCAGGGTGTAGCGGCAGCTCGAACAGCGGCGGTAGCACAGACACCGACGCGGCAACGGACACGGCGACGTCGACACCGACGGCGACGGCAACGCCGGACCCACAGATGACGTTCGGTGGCGACGGCACGGTCAACTTCGGCCTCTCGCCGTCCGTACCGCAGGAGGACATGGAGGTCCAGTACTCGCCGCTGCTCGACCATATGGGAGGGTACCTGCGGGAGAACCACGACGTCCCCAGCGGCCTGTCGGTCGAGGGAACGGTCGGCAGCAACTACAGCGCCGTGATCCAGTCGCTCGGCCAAGGCACGATGGACGTGGCCGAGACCGGCCCGTTCGCGGCCGGCCTCGGCGTTATGACCGGGAACGCGGAGATCATCCTCCAGCGCTACGGCTACGGCGGGTGGGAGTACAAGAGCATCATCGCGACGCCGAACGACAGCGACATCACCGACCTGTCGGACCTCTCCGGAAAGACGGTCGCGTTCTCCGATCAGCTGTCCACCAGCGGCGCGCTGTACCCGCTGTACAGTATATCCAACCAGGGCGGCCTCGACGTGGGGGAACTCCCCGAAGGGAACGGCTCACAGGCCGAGTTCGACGCTCGCTTCGCCGGCGGCCACGTCGGGTCGTACACGCTCCTCGAACAGGGGCAGGTCGACGCCGCCGCGATGGGTGGATTCGTCCGCGACACGAAGACGGGCCCGGCCCCCGAAGAGTGGCAGGAGGTGGCCACCACGCTCCACGAGGACAGCGGCCTCCCGCGGGCGCCCATCGTTGTGTCGCCGGAGCTCGGCGACGAAGTCAAAACCGCAATCCAGGACGCGTTCCTCGACGGCCCCGACACCATCTACTACGGCGCCGACGGCGAGGACGGCACCGATGACGACCTCTGGTTCGGTGACGTCCGGGAGGCGGGCCAAGAGGAGTACCAGTCGGTCATCGACGTCGCCGACGAACTCGGCGTCGGGACCGACATCTTCGAGTAACAGTCATACCGGCCACCCGACGGGAGCGTCCGCGTTGCTCCCCGTTCGGACGGGTCTCCGCTACGCTGACAACAATAGATGCCAACCATCGAATTCGACGACGTCACCAAGGTCTACGGTGAGGACACCGTCGCCCTCGACGAGATCTCGCTACGCGTTTCGGAGGGCGAGTTCGTCATCCTCCTGGGGCCGTCCGGGGCGGGGAAGTCTACGATGCTGCGCGTGTTGAACGGGCTCACTGATCCGACCGAGGGGTCGGTCGGGGTCGGTGGCGCCGAGATATCCGAGAACGACAGCGACGTCGGGATGGTGTTTCAAGAACACTACCTCATCGAGAGCAAGAGCGCCTTCGGGAACGCGCTCACCGGCGCGCTGTCGCGCAACGGCCTCCTCAGGAGCGCGATCGGACTCCACTCGGAGGGCGACAAACTCACCGCGCTCGAAGCGTTGCGGACCGTCGGCCTGCTCGACGAGGCCAGCCAGCGCGCGGAGTCGATGAGCGGCGGCCAGAAACAACGCGTCGGGATCGCTCGCGCGCTCGTGCAAGAGCCCGAGATCCTGCTGGCGGACGAGCCGGTGGCGAGCCTCGACCCCAAGGCCGCCCGCGAGGTGATGCGGTACCTCAAGAAGGCGGCGACAGAGCAGGACCTCACGGCGGTGACGAGCCTCCATCAGGTGAACATCGCCCGGGAGTTCGGGGATCGGTTCCTCGGGATCCGCGACGGGCAGGTCATCTTCGACGGCGACGCCGACGACCTCACGATGGAACAGATGGACCGGATCTACTACGGCAGCGAGGCGACCGGCGACTCGCTCACCACGGATCCGACGGGCACGGATGCGGTCCCCTCCGGAACGCCCGACCCGAGCGTCACCGCCGACGGGGGTGACGAAGCGTGAGTTCCGGCCCCGACGCCGCCGGCCAAGCGGTCAAAGAGAAGCTTCGCGCCCTGCGCCGGCTGCGCCGCCTCCAGTATCTGCTGTGGGTTGCGATCCTCGGGGTGGTCGTGGGCGTGACCTACTGGGGACTCGGGTTCATCGGGTTTCAGGCCGGCGTCGTCGCCGGCCGGTTCCCCGCCATGTACGAGTTCATCTCTCAGGGGTTCTTCCCGCCGGACTTCCAGAACTTCACCGTCTACACCAAGGAAAACGAGATCACCGGACTGCAGGCAATCCCGGCGAGCTTCCGGGACTGGGGGGCCCCGATCTTCGAGAGTTTCAGGTCCGAGCGGCTGTCACTGGTGAAAGCCAGCCTGGTGACGCTGCTGCTGGGATTCATGGGGACCGTGATCGCGTTCCCGTTCGCGCTCGTGTTGGGCGTGTTGGGGAGCGAACGCGTCACCCCGTTCCCGTTCAACTTCCTCTTTCGGGGCACCCTGAGCGCGATTCGGGCGATCCCCGCCATCGTGTGGATCTTCCTCTACATCCCGATCGGTCCCCCCAGCCAGATCACCGCGGTGCTGGCGATCGGGACCGACAGCATCGGCAATCTCGGGCGCCTGTTCACCGACGACCTCGAGGAGATCGACGAGGGACCCATCGAGGCCATCCGGTCGACCGGTGCCTCGGGTACGCAGACCGTGAGCTTCGGGATGTTGAGCCAGGTGTCGCGGTCGTTCATCGCGTGGACGCTCTACATCCTGGAGATCAACACCCGAATCGCCATCTCGCTGGGCGTCGTCGGCGCCGGCGGCCTCGGGTTGATGATCCGGAACAGCCAGGATCTCTTCCAGTTCCAGCGGACCGCCGCCGGTCTGATCATGGTGTTCGTCGTCGTGCTGGGGATCGAACTGATCTCCTCGCGGATCCGCGCCCGACTGCGCCCCGGCGAACACGACTCGAAGGGCGTCGTCGAGGCGGTCCGTGACTTAGCCGACGGCAGCAAGTGGCTCGGGATCTCGACGAAACGGTGACCGGCCGAACGCGTCGGGGGTGGTTCCCCGCCCCCGGTTCAGCGCCGGATCACGAACCGAACGCCGTCGTCGTACTCCGAATCGACGTCGACCATCCAGCCGTGGGCCGCCGCGAGCGTCCGCACCACCGGAAGTAACATTCCTGACTCCGCGTCCGGCACCGCCTGGCCGTACGCGAACGCGCGGTCGACGTCCGTGTCCGACAGCGGCCGGCCGTCGTCCTCGATCACGAACGCATCGGGGGTCTGTGCGACTTCGATTGTCGTGGCGCCGTTCCGGAGACAAAACTCCAGGAGGCTCTCGAACAACTGCTCGACGCGCCGCCTGTCGGCCTCGATCTCCCCGGTATCGACCGTCGTCAGGTCGTGGTCGGGGTCCGCGATGGCGGAGAACGCCCGGCGGGCCACCCCGTCGAGGTCGACGGTCTCGATCTCCTCGGCCCGGCGCCCGAGTCGCGCCAGCGTCACCAAATCCGAGACGATGAGCCCCATCCGGTCGGCGGCGTCCGACGCCGTCCGTATCCGTTCGTGGACGTCGGCGTTGTCGGGGTTCAGCTCAGTGGCGATCAGTTCGATGTTCCCCTGGACGACGTTGATGGTGTTCCGAAGCTCGTGGGTGACCGCCTCCTCGAAGTTGTCGAGCTGTGACTGCTGGCGGCGGACCCGCTGTCGCTCGCGTTCGAGCGCGGTCACGTCGGTAAACACCAGCGCCTGCCCGACCGTCGTCTGTCCGGCGGTCAATGGCTGCACCGACAACAGGTACTTTCGGTTCGACGCCGGCTCGGTGAACTCGACGACGCGCGACTCCTCGACCGGCAGCAGGTCGTCGAGCTCCGGCACCACGTCGAGGAGGCTCGCACCGACGTTGCCCGTCAGGCTGGGGAACAGCTGCTGGGCCGCCTCGTTCGTGTCTTTGATCCGCCAGTCGGAGTCGACGATGATGAGCCCCTCGTCGAGCTCCTCGAGGAGCTGTTCCCGGCCGAACCGGCGGACCGCGACGAAGCTGCCGTCGGCGACGTAGAGTACGCCAACGGCGAACAGCCCGACGCCGATCGGCTCGTAGTTGAGCGTGATCACGGGATCGAACCCCGAGTACGCGATCAGGTCGAACGCCACCGGCAGCCCCGCCAGCGCGACCAGGGCGCTCAGCCGCCCAGTGGCGTAGTTCGAGTCTTGAAACGTCTCGAACAGCATGTAAAACCCGATCGCCGACAGCGCGTACGCCACCCCAGTGACGATCCAGTGGAGAGTTCCCAGCCGGATCACGAGGTGAGGGAACGGGATGGCCGACGGCGTCGTGGTGAAGTACAGCCCGTGGATCGGGCTGGTGAACTTGACCGCGAGGATCAACGCGAAGACGAACACCGCAAGCTGCCGGAACAGCGGCTGTCGGTGGTAGGACTGCCCGGCGTACGCAGAGCAGAAGTAGAGCCACGCCCCGATCGAGGTCAGGCCCGCAGTGAGCCCGAGAACGTAGAACGTGAGTTGGACTTCCGGGGCCGAGGAGAGTATGCGCCCGACGTAGAACGACGCCCACATTCCGGTGGTGGTGAGGAGTGCGACGAGTCCGATCCGGGTGTCCGAGTCCTCCAGTCGGTCGAGCGCGCGGGAGACGGCAGCGAAGCAAACCAGCGCAGTCACGCCGAACACGAGCGAGTAGCCGACCTGCACCGGATGTACCGGATCCATACGAGCGGAGTGCGCTACCTTATTCGGGAGGCTATCTAAGTCCTATCGGTTCAGTACTGAGTAGTGTCACAACACACGTGTGTCGAGCCCCGTCGGCCACGAATCGCCACGCACCCGGCCGTCGCTCGACGTCAGAACGCGTCCAGGCTCGATTGGCCGCCGTCGTCGTCACCGATGCCCGCGAGTTCGGCGGCGCGAGCGACGGTCTCGAAGAACGTCTCCCGCTGGCCGCCGTCGTACAGCGTCGCCGCGGGGTGGACCGAGATCACGGCGCGGTACGACTGGTCACCGACCCGGACGTCGACGACGTCGCCCGCCTCGGCAGTGACCGCGACCGACCGGTCGAGCAGGTGTTCTGAGGGGACCTTCCCGAGCGTGACGAGAAACGCCGGGTCGACGGCGGCGAGTTCGCGCCCGAGGTGGCCGCGGCAGTTACCGAGTTCGTCGGTGGTGGGGTCGCGGTTCTCGGGCGGCCGACACCGGACGCAGTTGGTGATTCGGACGTCGGCGCGGGCCACCCCGGCGTCGCGGAGCGCGTCGTCGAGGACGCTCCCCGACCGCCCCACGAACGGCGCCCCCTGTTCGTCCTCGTTGGCGCCGGGGGCCTCGCCCACGAACAGCAGGTCGGCGTCGTCCGGGCCGACGCCGTTGACGATCCGCGACCGCGATTCGACCAGCCGGGGGCACCGCGTACACGAGACGACGTCGGCACCGTCGGTCGTCGGGCCGTCCCCACCGTCGTCGGTTCCAGAAGTCATACCGAAGCCCCGAACGCGCGGGACTTACCCGTGACGGTCCGAGTCGGCGGCGTACCACTCTTGGGCCCCGCGGGCCGCCAGCCGGGCCACCCGGACCGGTTCCGGACGGCCGCCGGCCGGCGTGTACGCCCGGATCACGCGCGCGGCCTCGGGAGGAGCCGTCGGCGTCGACCCCTCCTCGAGGGCCGCCGCGTCGCCGACGTCGTCTGCGTTGTCGAGGCCGACACTTCGGACGAACACCGTCTCGTCGTTCACGCGCACCCGCCGGCGTGGCGGCAACCGGTCGTATGCCGCCAGCCGCTCCGACCGGGCCTCGCCCGCGAACTCCCGCTCGATTGTCGGCGCCAGCCCCGGACTCGTCTCGTAGGAGATCGAATACACCGGGCGGTCGGCCGCCGCCGCGATCCGATCGAGGTCGAGCAGATTGAACCACGCGGGAGCGACGCCCGACACAAGCAGGTATCGGACGTCGTCGCGGTCGAGGCGGTCGAGCAGCCGCAGGACTGCGTCGGTCGCGTCCAGGCCGCCGACGGTCGCCGACGCGAAGCCGACCCCGTCGACGGCGCGGTCGGCGCGGACGACGGCGCCGCAGAACAGACAGTGGTCGTCGACCGTCGACTCGGCCACACCCAACGCCCGTGTCCCCGGTTTCACCGTCGGCCCATCCCGTCCGGCCCCACGCGAGTCGTCACTCCTCTTTGATGTCCTCGAGCCGATCGAGGAGTTCGTCGTTCGATGCGCCGATCTCGAACTCGACGTCGCCGCCGTGGTCCGCCTGGGAGGTGGCGACGCCGTCCTCGTCGTCCAGATCGGTGTCGAAGTCCTGGTTCTCCTGTTCGGACTCGTCGTAGCTCCCGAATCCCATATGTGATACAATAACACGGGCAGCGGTAAAAAACACACGCAGGATCACGTTGCGGCACAACGCTGGAGATTTGGGGTGGCAGCGAGGTCGTGTTTAGTTAAGCGAATGCTGGTCGAACAACCGCCACGGGCGGGACTGGAAGGGGCTGCGCTCTCGACGAAGACGGGCGAGACAAGAACCGCAGGAGTGAGCGCAGC
>Ga0102942_1000015_pt1 | contig 55197 bp, 57 predicted proteins | sample SalPon2_C_H2O_MG_FD_78171 | JGI IMG/M metagenome (GOLD analysis project Ga0102942, IMG submission 78171) | Salt pond water microbial communities from South San Francisco under conditions of wetland restoration - Salt Pond MetaG R2_C_H2O_MG | ecosystem: Environmental > Aquatic > Non-marine Saline... | reverse complement strand
GGGCGAGGAGGTCGTCGTCGGCGTGAACCGCTACGAGATCGAGGAGGACGCCGAGCCCGACCTGCTCCACGTCGACCCCGAGATGGTGAAACGACAGCGACATACCCGGAGTGGGCTGCGGGGAGAGATAAACCGTCGGGCGCCGCGTGCGGCTGCCGCCCCGACGACGCTACATCCGGGGCCGGTACTCGCCGAACTCCTCGCGGAGCACGTCCGAGATCTCGCCCACCGTCGCGTAGGCCTTCACCGCGTCGACGATCGGCGGCATCACGTTGTCGTCGCCGGCGGCGGCCTCCCGCACGGTCGCGAGCGCCGCCTCGACCGCAGCGTCGTCGCGGTCGGCTTTCACCGCCTGCAGCCGCTCCTGCTGTCGGGTCTCGTCGTCCACGTCGGCCTCCTCGACGTCGACATGGGGCTCGTCGTCGACCTGGAACTCGTTGACGCCGACCACCACTCGGTCGCCCGACTCGATCTCCTCCTGTCGATCGAAGGCGACGTCTTGGATCTGGCGTTTCACCCACCCCGACTCCACGGCGTCGAGCATCCCGCCCCGACGGTCGACTTCCGCGAGGATCTCGAACGCCTCCGCCTCCAAGTCGTCGGTCAGCGACTCGACGTAGTAGCTCCCGCCGAGCGGGTCGATCGTGTCGGCGACGCCGGACTCGTGAGCCAGGATCTGCTGGGTCCGGAGCGCGGTCCGCACCGACTGCTCGGTCGGAAGCGACAGCGCCTCGTCTTTCCCGTTCGTGTGGAGGCTCTGGGCGCCGCCGAGGACGGCCGCAAGCGCCTGGTACGCCACCCTGACGACGTTGTTCTCCACCTGCTGGGCGGTCAGCGTCGACCCGCCGGTCTGGGCGTGGAACTTCAACTGCCGTGATCGCGGGTCCTCGGCGCCGAACCGGTCGTCCATAATCTCGGCCCACATCCGTCGAGCGGCCCGGAACTTCGCGGCCTCCTCGAAGACGTTGTTGTGGGCGTTGAAGAAAAACGAGAGCCGCGGCGCGAACTCGTCGACGTCCAGCCCGGCCGCCAGGGCGGTCTCGACGTACTCGATGCCGTTCCCCAAGGTAAATGCGATCTCCTGGGCCGCCGTCGACCCCGCCTCGCGGATGTGGTATCCCGAGATGGAGATGGTGTTGAATTTCGGGGTTTCGGCCGCACAGAACTCGAAGATGTCGGTGATCAGCCGCATCGACGCCGCCGGGGGGTAGATGTAGAGGTTCCGCGCGATGTACTCCTTCAGGATGTCGTTCTGGATGGTGCCCCGGAGGTGGTCGCGGGGAACGCCCTGCCGGTCGCCGATCGCGACGTACATCGCGAGCAACACCGCCGCGGGCGCGTTGATCGTCATCGACGTCGACACCTCGTCCAGCGGGATCCCGTCGAAGACCACCTCCATATCCCGGAGGGTATCGACCGCGACGCCCGCCTTCCCGACCTCGCCGGCGGCCATCCCGGCGTCGGAGTCGTAGCCCTTCTGTGTGGGGAGGTCGAACGCGAGCGACAGCCCCGAGGAGCCCTGATCGATGAGGTATCGGAACCGCTCGTTGGTCTCGGCGGCGGTTCCCATCCCGGCGTACTGTCGCATCGTCCACAGCCGCCCGCGGTGCATAGTCGAGTAGACGCCGCGCGTGTACGGCGCCTCCCCCGGGAACCCAAGATCGTCGTCGTAGTCGAGGTCCGAGACGTCTGCCGGGGTGTACAGCCGCCGGACCTCCTGGCCGCCGGTGTCGGTCGTGAACGTCTCCCGCCGCTCCCCGAAGCGATCGAGGGTGGGCGAGAGGGTCTCTTCGTCCCACTCGCGTTTCCCCGCGCGGATCTTCTCGAGGTCGTCGGGGTCGAACACAGTACCCAAGAGCGCCTGCCGGCTATTGAAACCCACCGGCGGCCCGAACGGTCGCGGGGCGTGGGTGCCCGGACACCGCAGAAGGGAAAAAACAAAGCCTGAGCCGACGAACTGCGGGGTATGTCAGAGGAGACGGACCCCGAGCGGGTCCGCGGCGGCCGGATGACCGACGCGGAGGTCGACGCGTTCCTCACCCAGCAGGGGACGGGCGTCCTCGCGCTGGCGGACGGCAGCAGCGCGTACGCCCTCCCCATCTCGTTCGGCTACGAGACCGGACGGGCGGTCTTCGCCTACTGGCAGTTCGGCCCCGAGAGCACGAAGGCTGCGTACACCGAGGCGACCGAGCAAGCGTGCCTGACGGTCTACGACGTGGTGTCGAAGCGGGAGTGGCGGAGCGCCATCGCGCGGGGGCCGCTTCGGGAACTCACGGCCGACGAGTGGGGTGACCTCGGGGGGCTGATCGACGACAACGCGTGGTCACCTGACTTCAGGGGCGTGCGAGACCGACAGCTCTCGGTGGTCGGATACGAACTCCGGATCGACGAGGCGACCGGCTTTCGGCGCAGTCCCGGGCCCGACGAGAAGTGACCGGGTCCACGGCGTCGTCGGGTCGGGACGCATTGCGCGCTCGGATCCCCGTTCACCGGCCACAAAATCCGGGTGACACCGCGCGTTCGCCACGTTTTTGCGACCGGCACCCGTCGGTTCTGGCAGCTATGTTCGGTGGAGGCGGTATGAACCCGCGGAAGATGAAACAGATGATGGAACAGATGGGCATCGACGTCACCGAACTCGACGTCGAGGAGGTCGTGATCCGGACCGGTGACGAGGATCTGGTGTTCTCCGACGCCCAGGTCACCCGGATGGACGCTCAGGGCCAGCAGACCTACCAGGTCGTCGGCGAACCCGAATCCCGCGACCCGAGCGCAACCGCGCTGGAGGGCGGAGACGCCGACGCCGACGCCGCCGACGCCGACGCCGACGACGGCATCCCCGACGACGACGTCGCCTTAGTGGCGGAGAACGCCGACGTCGACGCCGAAACCGCTCGGGAGGCCCTCGTGGAGACCGGCGGCGACCTCGCGGCCGCCATCGCGAAGCTGGAGTGATAATGCGCACTCTCAGTGTGTACCGCCAATCGCCACCCCCGCTACCGGCGATCGGCGATAAGAGACGAGAGTAATCGTTGTGAGCTACCTCCTCGTCCACGACGACCGGGAGTACCTCCGGGCGCCCGGCGACGAACTCCACACGGATCTCGGGGTACTTGACGTTCCCGAGGACGTCGAGCCGGGGACTGTCCTGGAGACGCACCTCGGCGAGCCGTTCGTGGTGCGTCGGCTCCGCGGCCCCGACCTGTTCAATCACTTCGAGCGGACCGGCGCGCCGATGATGCCCCGCGACGTGGGGCTGGTGGTGGGCCACACCGGGATCGCGGCGGGCGACCGGGTGCTCGATGCGGGGACCGGTACCGGCGTCCTCGCGGCGTATCTCGGCCGGTGTCGCGCCCGCGTGACGACGTACGAAGTCGATGGGGAGTTCGCCGACGTTGCACGGGAGAATATGCGGCTCGCGGGCGTCGCCGAACGCGTCGACGTCCGGACCGGCGACCTCACCGACCACCTCGACGACGCGGCCGCGGCGGGCCCGTTCGACGCGATCACGCTTGATACCGGCGACGCGCCCGAGATCGTCGCCGCCGGCGCCGACCTGCTTGCGCCGGGTGGCTACGTCGCCGTGTACTCGCCGTTCGTCGAAAACAGCCGTGCGACAGTCCAGGCCGCCCGCGAGGCGGGGCTGATCGATGTCGAAACGATCGAGACCATCCAACGGGAGATGGAGTTCGGCGACCGGGGCTCCCGTCCCTCGACCGCGGGTGTCGGTCACACTGGTTACTTGACGTTCGCGCGCAGCAGCGTCTGACGCGCGGGCGAAGGAGTCGAGCGCCGCCGAGCGCCCGGACACCCGGTCACTGGATCGACCGCATCATCCCGAACAGTTCGCCCCGAGCCTCGTCGCGCTCGAACGACGTCGACCCGGGTAGTGACACGGGGTATGCACCCCCGCCGAGTAGGTACTCCCCGTCGCTGGGCCAGGCTGCGAAGTACGCCTCCACCGGGAGGTCGCGGTCGTCGAGACGGACGCGGGCGCGGTACCGGGTCGCCTCCACGTCGTCGCCGCGGACGGCGAAGCGATGGGTGTCAGCGCGCTCGATGTCCGAGAACCCGCGCTCTGCGAGCACGTCCACGAACGCCGACGACGCGCGGTCGGAGACGAGCCGAGTGAGCGCCCGCGACGGCGGCTGTGCGGGCTGGATTTGGAGCCGGCTCGCGAACACGAATCGCCACGTGGTCTCGGTGCCAGTCACGTCCGCCAGCCGCTCTCGCAGTGCCGTGTCTTCGTAGATCCGGGTGGTCGCAGTGATCGTCACGACCCGGACGTCGAAGGGAGTCGACGTCTCTTCGGAGGCGAGCCGCCACGACTCGGGGACGTCGAGCTCCGGCGGCGGAACGGCTGTGGGCACGGCCAGCCGTTCGGACGGCGACGGCTTATATCACCGTCCTTGACGCGGCGCGGGCGCGGCCGGCCGGGGGCGTTGCGGCCCCCGGCTCCGCCAACTCGGCGTCAGTGGTCGTCCTCGCGCCACTTGTGGCCGCACTCGACGCACGTGAGAAACCGCGTCTCCGACTCGTCGGCCGAGCGGATCTGCTTCATCTCGTAGCGGGCGCTGTCGTGGCCGCACTCCGGGCAGATAACCGTCGTTGTCGGCCCGATTTCGGCGTCGTCGACGTCGGACATATCGACGACCTCGCTGTCCTCGCGCTTCGCAGTCGAGGTCATCGCGGCCTCACTGTCGGCGTCGCGAGGCTTCTCGGCCCCGCAGCTGCCACAGACCCAGACGTCGTCGTCGGTTTTCATCATCGAGCCACAGTCGTCGCAAAACTCCATCGTACCCCCACGCAACAGCTTCAACGACTTAAGTAGCCGGGATGGACCCGGCGAGCGACCGGTGGCCCGCCGGCGTACCGACGCCCCGCCGAATGTTGAAACGTCTTTGTACCTCGGTGCGAAGAAACGCGTGTGACAGACGACGGAACCCTCTCCGAGGAGGCGGTCGACCGCCTGGCCGACGTGGTGCGGCTGCAGCCGACCAAGAACAAGGAACTGCAGGACCAGTGGGGGTTGGAGTCCGGCAGCGAGGTGCACCAGTACCTCGAATCGGAGCTCGGCGACTACTACTACCGCGACGACAACAGTCTGATTCGCGCCACACCGGAGGCGGCCGATCTCGTCGACGTCGACCCCGGAATCGAGGGCGGCGGGGCCGACGGCGACGGGGTGCCGACCGTGATCAGGGTCCCGGAGCTGGAGGCGCAAGTGTTCCGACTCGTCGCGGACCACGACGAACGCTCCGAGAGCGTCGTGCGCGTGCTGCACAAGATCAGAGCCGAGTTCGATGCCGACCCGCCCGTCGACGACGTCCGAGAGGCACTCCAGAGTCTCCGCCGGAAGGGGGTCGTGGAGGTCGTCTACCGCACTGTCCCGACCTTCAAGCTGGCCGCCCCACGCGAGGATATCGACGTCGAGGTGACCGATTCGTAGGGCGGAGCCACCGCGCTCCACAGGGAGTTGTCGCCGGGTCACGAGTCCGCGTGTCGATCCCTGAGCTCACGCCGCCGAACCCACTCCCGGCGGCGGCGCAGGAGCCGCTGAATTCCCCTCCCGGGCCCGCCCTCGACCGGCCACCCGCGGGTTCGCCACGCTGGGGGTTCGGGCTCGAACTCGTCGCACGATCCGGCACACTCCGCGGCGGTCTGCGAGCGGCCCTTCGCGGCGCAGTACGGCACCAGCGCGTGTCCGACCCGCCGGAGCTCGAAGTGCCGGCAGTCGGGCCGCATCGTGTCGTGGTACGACCGCCACCCCCGGCCGTAGGCCCGTTCGGCGAGTTCGAGCCGGCGGTCGCGGCGGTCGGGGCCGCGGTCGCCCGCCGGCGGCGTCACGCTGCCGGGGAGCCACTCCACCGACGCGCCGTCATCCGCGGCGGTCGGGTCGTCGGCGTCGACGTCGAACGCCAGGATCCCCACGTCGACCGGGAGGTCCTCTAAAAGCGCGGGCTCGACGCGGTCGCCGGTGGTCGCGGTCGCCACCCACACCTCGTCGGCGAGTCCGGTTTCGACGTCGTGGCGGAGTTGGTCGGAGAGCACCCGCGCCGCGGCGGCGTCGAGGTCCGGCTTGTTTTCGATCGCGATGATCCGGCGGAGCCAGTCGGGATAGGGGGCGGTTCGTCGGAGTTGGACCCGGTTGCCGCTCCGTCTGGTCTCGACCACGCCGCGATCCGCCGCGCGGTGGACCGCCGCCCGGACGTACCGCCACGGGTAGCCCGGGTCGGGAAGCGCATCGCGGTACCACGCCCACTCCGCGGGTGCGTTGCGGACGACGTGGAGGAGATCGGAGTCGAGTTCCTCGGAGCCGAACTCGGCGCGGGCCGCGAGGCCGTCGGGATCACACTCGAGTACGACCGTGTCCCACCGGCGGTCGGCGGTGCCGAGTTGCCGAGCAACCACGACGGCGTCCTCGCGAGTGTTCGAGCGAGGGCTCGTGAGGTGGGGCTCGACGGCGTCCTCGCGAGTGTTCGAGCGAGGGCTCGTGAGGTGGGGCTCGACGGCGTCCTCGCGAGTGTTCGAGCGAGGGCTCGTGGGGTGGAACGCCGCGGCGTCGTCTCGGATTCTAGACGAGGGCCACCGCTCCTCGACCCACCGGCAGACCAGCAACTCGAAGCCGAACTCGGTGTCGCCGGGGGACACGGGGCGGGGGCTACGCGAGGTACTTCCCGTCGGCGCCGTCGTTCTCGGCGGCGAGCTGATCGAGATACTCGTGGGCCTGCTCGAAGATCTCCCGTGGGCCGTCTTGGGTGATCGTGTTGAACGCTTGGTCGTAGTCGCGCCACTGGAGGTCGCGGTGCTCCGTGGAGAGCTCCGCGCTGGCTTCGAACGAACGCGCGATGAACAGGTGGACCGTCTTGTGGATGGTCTCACCGCCGGCCTCGAAGACGTAGTCGTACTCCTCTCGGAACCCGTCTATGAGTCGAAAGTCTTCGATGCCCGCCTCCTCTTTCACTTCCCGAATCGCCGTCTGCTGGAGCTCCTCTTCGCCCTCGACACCGCCTTTGGGGAACTCCCAGTCCCCCGGCCGGCTCTTCAGGAGCAGATACTCCCGTTCGCCGCGGGTGTCGCGGAAGAGGATGGCTCCGGCGCTTACCGCTTCCACCGTCATTACGTGCACAAACCGGACAAGACGTTAAGAGACTATCGGACAGGACAGATGATCTGCTGCAACTCGGGGAAGCCCGGGCACAGAACAGTCGGCTGCGGTCTGCTGCGGCGGTACGGACGCTCCGGACTACGCAGTCAGATCTTCGGTAATCAGCACCGAGTTCGACGGTACGTGTACCACGCGGACGACGACTCGATCACCTGGATCGAGCGGACAGTAGCCGCTGCTGCCCGCGAGCCGGAATTGGAGCCACGAACCGGCGGTGAACTCGTTGGTCGTCCGCGAATCGAGAACGCCGAGTTCCGTGTATCCGCCGCTGACGATGCTGTCGCCGATGTCCCCCGATTCGACGTTCGTGTCCGCGAACCGCCCGGCGTTGTTGCTGTCGTCCTCGGGGAGATTGACGAGGCGTTCCCGTTCGCTGCACGCGTCCGTCGCGTCGATGGCGATCTCCAGATCCGCGACGGCGACGGTGTCCCCAGCCAGGTGCGTGATCCGAACCATCCCGCCGGTGAACCCCTCCTGTTCGACGAACTCACCGCTGGACTGTGCAACGTTCGGAGCAGGGTCCCGGAGCTCCGACCCCGCCCCGAGGAGGGCGGTGGCGATTGTCGCAGAGAGCACGACGACAACCGCGATCAGCAGGAGCGTCGCAATGACCGAGGAGACGGCGCGGGAGTTTGCGCTCACATCGAGAGCAACGGTCGTCGGGAATATACGTGTTCGCTCCCTGTCCGGGGCACTCCGGCGACCCATAGGTGTGTTTTTACGCCTCCACGCCGACGTATCGCGTATCCAATGACCTTCGTCACGAAGCTCCGGTTCTCCTCGGGAAACCGATACGAACTGGAGTCGGCGGTGTCGGACCTCAAGTCGATGATCGAACGTAAGGGCGCCGAGTGCAAGGGCCCACACACCGACCCCCCCAAGGAGGTGTCGGTGCCACAGCACCGGACGCTCAGCCCGGGCGCGGAGTTCCCGTCGTGGACGTACACCGTCTACTCCCGGCGCCTGGAGATCCACGGCAACGACCACATCGCCCGCGAGGTCGGCCACCGGAAGTTCCCGGAGTCCGTCCACGTCGAGATCGAAGTCGAGCACCGGAAGCCCGCCGGCCACCTCGACGGGTAGCTACCGGCGGCGACGTAGCGGTCGCGTGGCGTCGGCGTCCCGGTGTCTCGTCGCGGCGCCGACGCGCCTTTGTCGCTCGACACCGGAACTGGTGTATGACCGGCGCCGACTTAGTCGACCTCAGACGCGACCTCCACCGACACCCCGAACCCGCCTGGCGGGAGTTTTACACCACCGCACGTGTCGTGGACGAACTGGAGAAACGCGACCTCGACGCGCTCTACGTCGGGGCGGAAGTCCTCGACGACGACCGCGTCGGCGTTCCCGACGACGACGAACTCGACGCGTGGCGCGAGCGGGCCCGCACCGCCGGCGCGCGGACGGACATTCTAGAGCACCTCGACGGCGGCCACACCGGCGCGGTCGCAGTCCTCGAGCGGGGGTCCGGCCCGACTGTCGGGCTCCGAGTCGACATCGACGGCCTCCCGATCGAGGAGTCGACCGACCAAGCCCACCACCCCGTCACTGCGGGCTTCCGCTCGGAGAACGAGGGGTATATGCACGCCTGCGGCCACGACGCCCACACCGCGATCGGGATCGGCGTGGTGGATTCGATCCTCGAAAGCGACTTCGCGGGGACGCTGAAGGTGTTTTTCCAGCCCGGCGAGGAACGGATCGTCGGCGGGAAGCCGATGGCGAACTCCGGGCATCTCGACGACATCGACTACCTGTATGCGGTCCACATCGGGCTCGATCACCCGTCGGGCGAAGTCGTCGCCGGCATCGACGGCTTTCTGGCGGTCGCGCAGTTCGGGGCCGAGTTCCGGGGGGCGTCCGCGCACGCGGGAGCGCGGCCCGAACGGGGCGACAACGCGATGCAGGCGGCCGCGACCGCGATCGGGAACCTCTACGGCATTCCCAGACACTCCGAGGGGGCGACCCGAGTCAACGTCGGCGTCGTCGAGGGTGGGACCGCCACGAATATCGTCCCCGAACGGGTCTCGATCGAGGGCGAAGTCCGCGGCGACTCCACCGAGTTGATGGAGTATATGGACGACACCGCCCGCGGGATCCTCGGGTCGGCCGCGGAGATGCACGGCTGTGAGGTCGAGGTCGACGACCTGGGTCGCGCCCCCTCTGCCCGGAGCGACCCCGAACTCCGCGGCGTCGTGGCCGAGGTGGCACGCACCACCGACGGCGTCACGTCGCTTCTGGAGGCCGACCGCCTCGGCGGGAGCGAGGACGCCACCTACCTGATGCGTCACGTTCAACAGCAGGGCGGAAAGGCGGCGTACGTCGGCGTCGGTACCGACCACCCCGGCGGCCACCACACCCCGACGTTCGACGTCGACGAGGACACGATCGGACTCGGGGTCGACGTGCTCGCCGGGGCGATCGTCGAGACCGCGTCGCGGCGGCCGTGATGTTGGATATGCGGAACGAACGGACGTCTGACGCTCCGGAAAGTATTTGATCCGCATTCGGTCATACGTACGTAAATGAATAGTCGAACCATCGACGTGGTGACCGGCTGGGAGACGGTCGCCATCCCTGCGGGGTACGAGGGGCTCCGCCAGCTCGCAAATCGGGAGTTCAGCGGGGGCGTGTCCGCCGGGCCTGCGTGGGCGTTCTTCCTGAACGGCCGTATCGTGGGGCTCCTCGAGGGGAGCCTCGAGGATTTCGAGGATGTCGACGTCACGGCGTACCGCGCCGCCGACCCCAGCCTGCCGCTGCTGTTCTCTATGCAGGAACGTGACGGCGAGACCCGGGCGAGCTACTACACGAAGGAGACGCCGCTGCGCGACGTGGATGCGACCCTCTCGGGCGGCGGGTTCACCGGCTACGTCGAACTCTCGGAGAACGTGCTTTCGGGAGACTACTACGTCGTCTACCACGGCGGGAAGTCTATGAGCGCTGCGTTCGTGGGCAGCTCCGAACGGCTGGTCACCGGCGAGGAGGCGTTCGAGACCGCCGCCGACGAGGTCGGGATCTACGAGGTCGTCGACGTCGACGTCGATCTTGTCGACATCCCCGAACCGGACGTCGACGACGGAGACGACGCGGGAGCCGCCGCGGCGGATCCGGAGCCGTCGGGCGCTGTGAAGTCCGAGCCAGCAGACGACGACAACACGGGCGCCTCCGATCCCGCTCCGGACGCCGACCCAAGTCCCGAAGCGGGGGCGGCCCCGGTGGAGCCTGGCGCGGCGACACCGCCAGACGGGGTCGCCGCGGATCCGGCCTCCGACGACGAGAGTACCGAGACCGGATCGGAGTCGGCCCCCGACCCGGAGGTCGAACCTGAAGCCGACACGGGCCCCGAGGCCGACACGGCCCCCGAGGTCGACGCGACTGCGGAAGCCGACCCCGACGACGTCACTGGTGTGGCGGGCGAGCAGGAGGCGCCGACGGATGCCAGTGTGGACTCCGGCGACGGAGGAGACGCCGTGCCGGGGAGTCCGACGGGCTCGGACCACGACGGGCAGTCCCCGGAGCGGACGGGTGGGGGCGACGCCGGAGCGACGTCGGGCGATCGGCCGGTCGGGTCGCAGCCGGGCGGGCCCGGAGGCCCAGACGGCTCGCTCACCGACGAGCAGCGGTGGCAGCAGGCGCGGACCATCCCGTCGCTGGATCCCGACGAATCGACCGGCCGCGGGCAGGCAGCCGACGACGATGTGGACGATCGGGACGCCGCGCGCGAGCGGACCGCACAGATGCAGCGACAGCGGCGACGGAACCGGGCAGCCAGAGACCGTGCCGGCACCGACGGAGCCGACCGTTCGGCCGCCAGTGGGTCGGAGCCCGAGTCCCGGACCGACAGCGGGGCGGCCGAAACGCTCCGCAAGCAGCTCTCCAGTGCGAAAGACAGAATTGACTCGCTGGAGGCCGAACGCGAGGACCTCCTCGCGGCGCGCGAGACGCTGGCCGAAGAGCGCGACAGCCTCCGGAGCGAGCTGGCCGAACGGACCGAACGGATCGAAGAGCTCGAAGCAGAGTGCGAACGGCTTCGCGCGGAGGTCGACCGGCTTGAGTCCCGGCTTGACGCCGGGAACGGGGGCGGCGCCCCGTCGGAGTCGATGTCGCCGGACCGGGCGCTCTCGGGGACGAACCTGTTCGTCCGATACGACACGAAGGGGCAAGCGACGCTGAAACACGCCCACGCGGGCGAGGCGTCGCGGTCGGACGTCCGGGAGAACCTCCGGTTGGAACACCACACTACCTTCGAAACTGAGGGGGTCGCCGTCGACGGCAGCCCCTACGAGGAGTTCCTCCGCGACAGTACCGAATACACGTTTGCACGGTGGGTCGTCTCGGACCTCCTCTACGGAATCGGCGAGACGGGGAACCGGTCGGAGCTGGCCGGGGTGTTCGACGCCATCCCCGACATCGACCGGGTCGAAGTCCGTGGGGAGGTCGGCGTCGAGACCGACGACGGCGTCGAACAGCGCTCGTTCGACGTGGTCTTTCGGGACCGGATGGGTGACCCGCTGTTCGTGGCGGACATCAACCCCTCGCGGGACGCGACGACGGAGGCGATGGTGGGGTCGCTGGTGGAGAACACCCACACCGTCGCAGCCGAGGCGGAGACGGTCGCGGCGGGGTTCTACGTCACCGAGTCGTTCTACGAACCCGGCGCCCTGGAGACGGTCGCAGACCGAACCGGCGGGGGGATCCTCTCGCGGTCGAAGAAACGCTCGTTCGTGAAGTTGTCGCGAAAGCGTGGATACCACCTCTGTCTGGTGGAGGCCCGGGACGGCGAGTTCCACCTGAACGTGCCGGAGTTGTAGGCCGCCGCCGGGGGCGGAGCCACAGACGTCGGCAGCGTGGGCAATCGCCCAGAAAGTGACGCGGGCCTGCCGGAGACGAGTGTGGGTCGTGTATCGTGTCGTCGCGAAATACAGCCGTCTCCACGGGGGTGACGGCCGGAGGGTGTTACCGCCGTGTCACCCTTCGACTTCCACGGTCTCTTCGATCTTCATCTCGTCGAGTTTGCCAACGATCCCGTCGAGTTTCTCGTCGAGTTCGTCGACGAACTCCGCGGTCCGTTCCGTCGTGATCGCCCCCTGGCTCGAGGGCTCGATGAGGCTCTCCTCTTCGAGCACGCGCAGAGAGTATCGAACCTTGTGATGGGGGTAGCCCGTCTCGTTCGACATCTTTACGATGCCGATCGGTTCGCTGTCGATCACCATCCTGAGGACCTGAAGATGGCGTTCTAGCATATCCACTTCTTTTTCAAGTCGATCTATCATGTTATCTGTTAACTCGTCTGGGCTGGGTTTAAATGTTACCCTCCGGCACGGGAACCGGCCGTCTGGGTGGGTCTCGGCGGGGCGGGCTGAGGGTGGCGGAGGTGTGGGCCGACCGCTCGTGCGGCGGTGTTCGCGCGGACGCCATTGTCACCGACTGCGTAGCGGACCGTAATGGGTTTTACGGGGCGCGGAGAACCAGCGTGTATGACTGTGACGATCGTCGGCTCCCAGTTGGGCGACGAGGGCAAGGGCGCCTTGGTCGACCTGTGGGGAGGCGGCGCAGACGTCGTCGCCCGGTATCAAGGCGGCGACAACGCGGGCCACACCGTCGTCAAGGGCGACGACGAGTACAAGCTGTCGTTAGTTCCGAGCGGGGCGGTGCGCGGGACTGTCGGCGTCCTCGGCAACGGGTGTGTGGTGAATCCGCGGACGCTCTTCGACGAGATCGACGGCCTCCGCGACCGTGGCGTCGACCCCGACGTTCGGGTGGCCCGGCGCGCACACGTCATTATGCCGTATCACCGGGTGCTCGACGGGATCGAAGAGGAGGTCAAGTCAGACTCCGACCTCGAAGCGGGCACGACCGGTCGCGGCATCGGTCCGACCTACGAGGACAAAGCGGGTCGGCGCGGAATCAGAGTCGGGGATCTGCTCGACCCCGAGGTGCTCAGAGACCGCCTGGAGTACGTGGTCCCGCAGAAGCGCACGCTCGCCGAGGACGTCTTCGGCGTCGAGACCGACGAGGCCTTCGACGTCGACGCGCTGTTCGAGGAGTACAGCGCGATCGGCGATCGCCTCGCCGAGGAGTCGATGACGGTCAACGCCGGTGCGTTTCTCGGGGCCCACCTCGACGCTGGCGACGAGGTGTTGTTCGAGGGGGCACAGGGCACCTCGATCGACATCGATCACGGCATCTACCCGTACGTGACATCCTCGAACCCGACCGCAGGCGGCGCAGCGACCGGCACGGGTGTCGGCCCCACGGTCGTCGGTCGCGGCGAAGTCGTCGGGATCGTGAAGGCGTACCTCTCGCGGGTCGGGACCGGCCCGCTCCCGACTGAACTCAACGGCGACAGCGAAGCGCTGGCCGACGAGATCCGCGAGAAAGGCGGGGAGTTCGGCACCGTCACCGGCCGCCCGCGGCGCATCGGGTGGCTCGACGTCCCGATGCTTCGCCACGCCGCCCGGGCCAACGGGTTCACCGGGATCGCGATCAACCACATCGACGTCCTCGCCGGCCTCGACGAGGTGAAAGTGGGTCACTCCTACGACCTCGACGGCGAGGAGCGGCTCGCGATGCCCGCGACGACCGAGCGGTGGGGTCGGTGTGAGCCGAATCTCCGGGCGTTCGAGCCGTGGCCCGAAGTGGACTGGGCCGCCGTCGCCGAGTCGGGGTACGACGCAATCCCCGAGAACGCCCGGGCGTACCTGGAGTACGTCTCCAAGGAAGTCGACGCACCGATCTACGCGATCGGCGTCGGCCCCGATCGGGCAGAAACCATCCAGCTCGTCGACCCCTTCGAGGCCGGAGCGTAGTCAGGCCGGTCGGCGCTGGGCTCGGTGACCAGAACCCGTAGCCTTTTCACCGCCGGTTTCCTTCCCGAAAGTGATGAAAGAGTCACTGATGGACATCCTCTGTGACCCCCTCGACAAGAGCGACCTCGAACTCGAAGTCGACGAACGCGACGGCGATGAGATCATCGAGGGACGGCTGATCGGCAGCGTCACCGGGGAGGTCTATCCGATCGAGGACGGGATTCCGAACCTCCTGCCGCCGGATATGCGCGACGAGGAGTAGGGCCACGTCACCTGAACGTTTTTACACGTCGCCGACGTGCGTGCCGACGTGTTAGAGTCGCTCCCGGTCGGGTTGAACGGTGGGTCAGTCCACGCCATTGACGCCCCCGAGACGTTCACCGTCCGGGGGCCGTTCCACCTCGAATTCGCGAACGAGGGCGGAGCCGTGCACGTTCACGTCCACTTGGACGACAACCTCTCACAGGTGGCCCAACTGCGGGCGGTAAACCACTACGTCGAGAGCGGCGAAACCACCCGGGTGCCGGTGGGGACGGTGTCGGGTCACGGCGAGGTCACCGGATATCTCGACGTCGTCACGGGGTACGGCGCCGAACGGGAGCGCATCGAAGTCACGGTCGCGACCGACGCCGGTGGGGACGGCGGCGACGAACCGCGGCGTGAGCGCGACAGCGCGGCGGACAGTCGCGAGTCGACGGAGCAGACGGTCGGGACGGCTGCCGCGGGACCGTCGACCGGACACTCGATGGAGCGGTCTGCAACCGGGATGGGCGTCCGGGGTCTGGCGAACAGGTCGCTTCCCGAGTTCCCGGCGTCAGTCGGCACGGACACCCGCGGAGGCCTGGCGTTCGTCGGACTGGCCGCGGCCACGGCGGCGATCGGGGGTGCGGTGATACTGACCGTCGGCGACCTGCTGCTGTCGCTCGTCGTCGCAACCGTCGTCGTCGTGGCCGTCGCGGCCGTGGGGTGGTTACTGCTGGGCTAACGGAGCGAGGTCCCCGTCGGAACGCGGCGTGACGGCGTGGCGGCCTTCGGTCAGGTCGCGCTGTGGCGCGTCTGACGCCCACACCTCACTGGAGGTACGACGGATCCTCGGCGTCGCAGTTCTCTTCGTGGGCCTTCGCGTCCGCCTCGTCGTCGAGCAGCAGGCCGCACTCTTCGCACTCGTACCACGTCTGGCCGTCCCGCTGCACGGTCGAAACCATATCGTGAGACAGATTATCACGAAATAAAACGCTTCCCCCGACGCCGCCTATCCCGTCCCCCCTCGGGTAAGACAAAAGACGACGGGACCCGAAACGGAGGTATGAGCGCGGACGACGGCCTCGAACTCACCGTTCGTGGGGCCGAAAAGCGGGACGCCGGCCGGGGCATCGCCAGGCTTCCGGAGCCGGTCAGAAAGCGGCTGGGCGTCCTCAGCGGCGATACCGTGGTCGTTGCGGGCGAGCGCGAGACCGTCGCGAAGGTGTGGCCCGCCGGCGGCGACGCCCCCGACGACGCAGTCCTGATCGACGCCGACACCCGGACGAACGCCGGCGCGAAGATCGGCGGTACGGTGACAGTCCGGACGATCGACGTCGACGACGCCAGGTCGGTCACGCTGTCGATGCCCGACGACGTGGCGTTCGAAGACGACGAACGCGCCGTCGAGCTTATCAAACGGGCGATCAGGGACCGGCCGATCCAGCCCGGCGGCCAGATCCACTTTGAGTCGCTGAGCGCTGAGCCGTTCGTGGTTTCGGAGACGGCGCCGGACGGGATGGTCCGGGTCACCGACGCGACGAGGCTGAAACTCTCCACCGAAGGCCGGGTGAGCCGCGTCGTCTCCTCGATCGCGGGGCGCAGGGAAGACGACGACGCCGGGGGCGGCGGATCCGGCGACGACGACGCCGGGCCGTCGCCGACGATTACCTACGAAGATATCGGCGGCCTCGACGAGGAGCTCGACCTCGTCCGTGAGATGATCGAACTCCCACTGTCGGAGCCTGAGGTGTTCGCTCACCTCGGCATCGACCCGCCGAAGGGGGTGCTGCTCTACGGTCCGCCCGGGACCGGGAAGACGCTCATCGCACAGGCCGTCGCCAACGAGGTTGACGCCACGTTCATCAACGTCTCCGGTCCCGAGATAATGTCGAAGTACAAGGGCGAATCCGAGGAGAAGCTCCGTGAGAAGTTCGCCCAGGCCCGGGAGAACGCCCCGGCGATCGTCTTCTTCGACGAGATCGACTCCATCGCGGGCAAGCGCGACGGCGACGGCGACGTGGAAAACCGGGTGGTCGGCCAGCTTCTGTCGCTTATGGACGGCCTCGACGCCCGGGGAGACGTGGTGGTTATCGGGGCGACGAACCGCGTCGACACCCTGGATCCCGCCCTCCGCCGCGGGGGCCGATTCGACCGCGAGATCGAGATTGGCGTGCCCAACGAACGGGGACGCCGGGAGATCCTCGAGGTTCACACCCGACGGATGCCGCTGGCCGACGACGTCGACATCGGCCGGCTGGCGTCTCGAACCCACGGGTTCGTGGGTGCGGACCTGGAGTCGCTGATGACCGAAGCGGCGATGGACGCGCTCCGGCGCGGGCGCCGCGACGACGCCAACGCTCCGATCACGGACCTGACGGTGACCCGTGCGGACGTCGAGGCCGCGATGGCGTCGGTCGACCCCTCGGCGATGCGGGAGTACGTCGCGGAGTCACCGACGACCACGTTCGCTGACGTGGGCGGGCTGGCCGACGCCAAGCGCACGCTGGAACGCGCGGTGACGTGGCCGCTCATCTACGCCCCGCTGTTCGACGCGGCGAAGACGGATCCGCCGACCGGCGTGTTGCTCTCTGGCCCGCCGGGGACCGGCAAGACCCTGCTGGCGCGAGCGATCGCGGGCGAGAGTGGCGTCAACTTCGTCCAGGTCGCCGGGCCTGAGTTGCTCGACCGGTACGTCGGCGAGTCGGAGAAGGCGGTCCGGGAGGTGTTCGAGCGCGCCCGCCAGGCCGCACCCGCGATCGTCTTCTTCGACGAGATCGACGCGGTCGCGGCCGACCGCGACGGTGCCGGTGCCGGCAGCGACTCGGGCGTCGGCCAGCGCGTGGTCTCCCAGCTACTGACCGAACTCGACCGGGTGTCGGACCACCCCAACCTGGTGGTGTTGGCGGCGACCAATCGGAAAGCCGCCCTGGATCCCGCGCTCCTCCGTCCGGGTCGGCTGGAGTCACACGTCAACGTGCCCGACCCCGACGAGGCGGCCCGCCGGGAGATCCTCGACGTCCACCTCGACGGGCGGCCGCTCGCCGCCGACGTCGACCGCGACGACCTCGCGGCGCGGACCGAAGGCTACTCCGGCGCCGACATCGCGGCCGTGGTTCGAGAGGCGTCGATGCGCGCAATCGAGGGCGTCGCCGGGGCCTACGAGGGCGAGGCCGCGAACGACCACGCCGACGAGGTAGTGGTGACGCGGGAGCATTTCGAGGCGGCGTTGGCGCGGGTCGAGGCGGCCGGCGGTTGAGCGGCTGTGAGCTGTGCTGCCGTCTCCCGGCAACGCCGACTCACCGACCGTGTCGTTGCCTGCTACGGAGTACGGAAGTGGAAGTCGTATATCGGATCCTCGGGAGCGGGGGCTTTTTGATCGCTCCGGCTATGTGCGTCCCTATGCGGAATCCACCCGATATCGACCAACTCGACGTTTCCTCACGGATCCTGATGGGTCCCGGCCCCAGTATGATCTCGCCGCGCGTCCGCCAGGCGATGTCCGCTCCGGCGCTGGGGTATATGGACCCCGAGTTCCTCGACGTGCTGGACGACATCCAGGACCTGCTGTGCTACACGTTCCAGACCGACAACGAGTGGACGTTGGTCACGAGCGGCACGGGCACCGCCGCGATGGAGACCGCGATCGGCAACCTCGTCGAACCCGGCGAGACGATGCTCGTCCGGACGAACGGCTACTGGGGCGACCGGATGGCCCAGATGGCCCGTCGCGTCGGCGGCGAGGTGGTCCCGCTGGACGTCCCAGCGACGGCGCCGCTCGACCCCGCCGACGTCGAGGCGGCCTTCGCCGAGCACGACGTCGACGTCTTCGGCTTCTGTCACGCCGACACCACGACGGGGATCCGCCAGCCTGACGTCGCCGACCTCGCCGACATCGCCCGCGAACACGACGCGTACACGATTCTGGACTGTGTCACCTCGCTGTCGGGCGTCGAGGTTCGCGTCGACGAGTGGGGTGTCGACGCCGCCTACGGAAGCCCACAGAAGTGTCTCTCCTGTACGCCCGGGGTGACGCCGCTGACGGTCAACGACCGGGCTCGCGAGAAGGTTCTGAACCGCGAGACCGACCCGAAGTCCTGGTATCTCGACCTCGCAGGCGTGACCGAGTACTGGGGCGAGGAGCCCTCGTATCACCACACGCCCCCGACCTCCGCGCTCTACGGCCTCCGGGAGGCGCTGCGGCTCGTCGCCGAAGAGGGCCTCGAAGCGCGCTGGGAGCGACACCAACGGGTCGCGGGCGAGCTCGTCGAGGGGCTCGACGCCCTCGGACTCGAACTCTTCGCCGACCGCGACAACTGGCTCCCGAGTCTGAACACGATCAGGGTGCCCGACGCCGTCGACGACACTGCGGTGATCGACTTCCTGCTCGAAGAGTACGACATCGAGATCGCGGGCGGCCTGGGCGAGCTGTCCGGTGAGGTCTGGCGGATCGGCTGTATGGGCTACTCGGCCCGCCGCCAGAACGTCGCTGCCCTGCTCAACGCGATGGAGGCGGCGCTCGCGGCACAGAACTACGACACCGGTGGGACCGTCGAGACGTGAGGGAGCCCCGAACACGTTCGGCCCCGGTGTCGCTTCCGACGAGCCGTCCGAAGTACGCGGAGACGGCTCCGTTGAAACCTGCTCTTCAGACATATTCTCGCGCAAAACAGCCGCTTGATGAGACCTGCGGGTGCACCGATAAGAGTATTCGGGAGATCGCACACACCGGGAGTATGACCCTGTCGCGCCGTTCCCGGTTCGTAACCTACGAATCTCTTCTGATCGTTCTCGGATTCGCTATCGCTGCTCAGGTGTCGCCTCCAGATGTCTACAGTCAGATTATTGCGACACTGGTGATCCTAACAATCACAGTCCCGCTATCGTACTGGTTGGTCTACAAACGTTAGCAACCGATACGCGTCGTCTCTGTAGGTATCCCAGTTCAATCGGCGAACCGACTGATACGGAGGTGCTGTGCACTGAGCGAGTGGGGGGCGTGAAACTGTCTTTACTGAGGAGTTCAACAAAGCCGCGGAGACCCTTTCGTACGGATTATTGTAACGAACTACCGGTCATCGCCGGAGACAGGGTCGGCGATGACTGGCAATTGACGACAATAATCCGTATCACTAGTCCCAGAACGACTGCGTCCGCGCGTACTGCCGCTCCTGTTGGAGGATATCGCGGTAGAAGTCCCGCTCGTCCTCCCGGAGTTTTCCGATGATGCGCGCGGCGGTTTGTGGGCCGACACCGCGGGCCGCTAAGGCGATCACGGCCTGCTTGCCGTGGCTCTGGACCAGGCTGGCAGAGCGGTACGCCCGCTGCACTAAGCGTTCCTTCTCGTCGTCGCGGTCGGCTGCCCTGACAGCAGCGACGGTCTCCTCGTCCCAGGGGTTCAGACACGCAACCTGCGTCGCGCTACACTCCGGACACTCGGGCTGGTCCCGGACGCGCCGGACCTTCGTCGTGTGCTCCCAGTCGGTGCAGTGGAGACACAGGAGCCGGACCCGGTCGTCGTGAATGCGGTCTTTCACCGTCTCGATCACGCTCGCGTCGGCGTTCTCGGGGACGACGAGTTCCCGGCCGCTGGAGCGGCCACCGGTCCCGATCGGAGTCCGCTCTCGGGCGGTCTCCAAGCAGCCCGACCCGTGCTCGTCGTGGAGGGCTGCGAGCACCGACGCCGCGGCGTCAACCGCGAGGTCGACGTGGAACACCTCCCGGACGGCCTCGTCGTAGACGGGCGTATCCTCTAAGGCGGCGAGCAACCGGTCGGCACCGAACCGCTCTCGCCCCTGGTACCGTTTGAGTGCCCCGAACTTCGCTGCGACCTGCGCGAGTGTGAACTTCAGCGTGTCGGAGTTCCGGAGCGCAAGTTCCAGGGTCGGCTCGACGTGCTCGGGTTGGGTCGTCTCCAACACCTCGGTGACGTCCCGGGCGGAGGCCCGCGAGGGGACCTCGAGTTCGATCCGGTACGGGGAGACCTCCAGCCCGACCGACGACCCGGTGCGTTGGCCGACCAGCGCGGCCAGAAGCCGGCCGAACGTCTCGTTGATCCGGTGGCCGTGGGTGCTGTTGAGCACAACCATCCGCGTGTGTCCCTCGACGACGAACCGATCGGGCGTCGGGATCGGATGCTCGGCCTCGACCTGCCGCTCGATCGGCTCCAGCGCGGTCGAGAGGGTGTGGGTGTCGGTCGGGTACCGGGCCCGGAGGTCGGTGGCGACGCTCTCGCGGTCGGCACCGCGCTGGAACTGCTCGGCGGCGACCGCCCGCATTTCACCCACCTCGCGGGCGACGTGGGCAGGCACTGGGATCTCCGAACCGGTCCACGAGGGCACCTCACCGCTGGGATCCTCGATCGGGGTGACGTTCACCCGCGCCTCGTCGTCGTCGATGTCGTTGATCCGCCACATCTCGCCGCGCTGGACGAACGCCGCGCCGGGTTCCGCGAAGTTGACCACGAACCGCTCGTCGAGGGTCCCGATCTGCCCCCGCGAGGAGATGTCGTGGACATCGTAGGTCTCCTCGTCGGGGATCATCGAGAGGTTGGCGTAGAAGTACTGCCAGGTGCCGCCCGACTTCTCCAAGCGATCGGCGTCCTCCTCAAGCCACACCAGTCGGTTCGTCGAGAGCTCGCGGACCACCTGCCGGAACGTCTCCTCCGTGAGGTCCGCAAAGGGGTACGCCGCGGTCACGAGCCGGTACGCCCGCCGGGCAGACACCTCGCCCTCGTCCATAACGATCCCGACGATCTGGTTTGCAACCGTGTCGAGGCTGGCGTGGTGGATCCGCGCGGGCTCGACCTCACCCGCCGCGGCGCGCCGGGCGATCGAAAGCGCTTCTAAGGTGTCGTCCGGCGAGGACGTCACGACCGTCCCGCGAGAGACCTCGTCCCGGCGGTGACCCGCGCGGCCGACCCGCTGGAGCAGCCGGGCGACCTCCCGGGGACTGCCGTACTGGACCACGTGGTCGACCCGCCCGACGTCGATTCCGAGCTCCATCGAGGAGGTACACACCAAGGCGTCTAGCTCTCCGGATTTGAACCGGTCTTCCACGTCGATCCGAACGTCCTTGGAGAGCGACCCGTGATGGACCTCGATTGGCTGGTCGAGCGCTTTGAATCGGGACCCGAGCGCTTCGGCGGTCTGACGGGTGTTGACGAACACCAGCGTCGACTCGTGGTCGCAAACGAGATCGCGGACGAACCGGACGTGGCTCGCGATGGTGTCGTCGGTCGCGAGTTCGCCCGCCAGCCGCTCGTCCTCGGGCGTCACCTGTGGATGGACGACCTCGAACTCGACCTCGCTGCCGACGTCGACCTCGACGATATCGAAGTCGCGGTCGCCGGTGAGGAACTTCCCCACCTCTTCGGGCGAGCCGACGGTCGCCGAGAGCCCGATCCGCTGGAACGGGCCGGCAAGCGCCCGGAGCCGCTCCAGCCCGATTGTCAACTGCGCGCCGCGCTTCGCGGAGGCGAGTTCGTGAACCTCGTCGACGACGACGTGGCGGACGTCCGACAGCGCCACCCGAAGCTTCTTGCCGGTCAGCATCGCTTGGAGCGTCTCGGGCGTGGTCACCAGCACGTCCGGCGGATCGTCGGCCTGTTTCGACCGCTGGTACTGGGTGGTGTCGCCGTGTCGAACGTCGATCTCGACGTCGAGGGTCTCGCCCCACCACTCCAGCCGCTCGCGCATATCACGGTTTAGCGCCCGCAGCGGAGTGATGTACAGCGCCGACAACCCCTCCCGTTCCTCGGGGTCGGCGCGGACGATCGCGTCGAACACGGGAAGCATCGCGGTCTCGGTCTTCCCGGTTCCGGTGGGGGCGATCACCAAGCCGTTTCGACCGGTCGCCAGCGGCGGGATCGCCCGGCGTTGCGGCTCCGTCGGGGTCTCGAACCCCCGATCCGACAGCGCGGCGCGGACCGCATCGCCGAGGCTCGCGAACGCGTCCATCCCCCGCGATGCGGCGCCGTCCGTCATCACCGGGACTACCGCCGCGACGGGATTAAGCCCGGCGTTTCCCGGATCGACGGTTCGTGTGACACTCGTCCGAACGCGGCCGGGACCCCCGCCGAAGCTTCACGATCGCCAGCCTCGCGTACGGTGTGCGGCCGCCCGCGAACGTTCTCCCGACAGCCCGGACCGGCGCCGCACTCGGCACGGCCATCGTCGCAGCCGGGACGCTCCGAACTCGCCGGTCAGCGTCAGACCGACCGGTACGGCCCGAGCCGCGTGCCGTCGAGGAGGTACGCCTCGGTCCGGTCGCCGACCAGGGCCGCTGGGAGGAACGGCGCGAGGAAGCCCTGGCTCTGCACGTTCACCCAGGTCCCCCCCGAGCGGTCGTTGAACGCGGGAAAGACCACCAGGTCCGGATCGTGCCACTCCACCTCCGCGACGTCGGTCCCAAAGTGGTCGGCGAACGGTTCTGGGCGGAGCGGGCCACGGAGCCACGCCCGCTCCTTCCGGCCGCCGCCGACGTCGTCTTGGAGCCTGACAGCGGGGTGTTCGTGGCCGATACACACCACGTCGCCGGCGAGCGTCTCGCGGGACGGCCACGTGTGGCCGTGAACGAACCCGACCCGGCCGAGTCGCATACCGGTCCCATCGGCGACCGTGAACCGGTCGTCGTCCCCGAATCGGTCGCCGACGCCGGCGTCGTGATTGCCCGGGACAAGCGTGACCGGCACGCGGTCGAGCAGAGCCTCCAGCAGCGAATCGAGCTCTCCCGCCTCCGCGCCGTCGGCCCCGCCGACGCGGTGACCGAGGTCGCCCAGCACCACTACCCGGTCCGGATCAGCCCGGTCTACCAGACCGAGCAGCCGGATCCGGCGGAGGTCGGCGTTGCTCTTGAGTTCGACCCCGCGCTCGTACCGGAGCCCGATCTCGATTCCGGCGTGGTAGTCGGCGACGACCAGCGCGCTCCCGTCGTCGGTCCGGACCGTTGCGGCGGGTTCGCCGGGGATCGGCTCGACCAGCGGGTCGGAGTCCGGCGGTTCGGTTCCGAACCCCGTCGCATCGGGCATCAGATGGCTTTCAGCCGGCCCTCGGCGGGCTCGTAGCACTTCCCGCCCATAAGTGCGCCCTGTATCGCGGACTCCACCGCGTCGGGGTCGACACCGTGTGCTTCGACCACCGCCGCCACGACCGCATCGCGGTCGGCGCCGTCGCCCTCATCGAGGTCGCTCATCACGTCGACAGCGGCCGCTTCGAGGTCGACGTCGCCTGCGGCCACGTCTTCAGCCTCCGGCGCCGCGGGATCTGCGTCGTCTCCGGCACCCTCGCCGGGCCCGTTATCGATCGATGCCGGGTCCGAAACCCCGTCGGGGCTGGGCTCCGTCTCGACCGCGGCCGACGGGTCGGAGTCGTCAGGTGGTGTCGTCGCGTCGTCAACGGGCGCTCCGGCGTCGCCCTCGGCCGCCGCGGCCGCCTCTGCTTCGAGATCGCCGACGTCCGGCACGTCGATGTCGGCCTCGCCGGGATCGTCGACCTCGTTACCCGTGGCGAACTCCGTGCCGTATTCGGATTCGATCTCGGCGCGCTCCTCTTCGTCGAGTTCGTACATCTCCGACTCCTCGGGGGCGTCGCCCGTCCCGAAGTCGCCGAGGTCGTCGAGGCCTGTGTCCGCATCCTCCCCGTCGTCTGCCGAGGTCGACAGCTCCGACCCGGCGGGCTCCGGCGCCGTCGGACCCGTCTGTCCGGACTCCGGGTCGGCCGCCGGCGAGGCCGACTCCTGGGCCGCCGATTCGGGTGTGGGGTCCGCCTCGGGGTCGGGGTCGGCTGTCGCTTCCGTGGCCGAAGTGTCGGCTCCGGCCGCCGTAGCGTCCGCGACGGCCTCCGACTCCGTCGCGGCGGCGGCACCGTCGACCGCGTGGTCCCCGGCAGCCGTGTGGTCGGACCCGCTCGTCGCGTCGCCTGGGTCGGGCGACGCCGCGGGTCCCTCCGGGAGCGGGCCGAGTTCGTTGGCCCCCGGCTCGTCGGGGGCGACGTCGAGCGTCTCGACGGTGTCGCGGTCGCCCGCGACGAGTTCCAGCGTCTGGATCGTGAGAGACCGGACCGACTCGAGGTAGTGTTCGGTCGGCCGGTAGTGGTCGATCGCGAGCGCGACCCCGCTCGCGTGCGCGGCGTCGACGCCACGGGACTCGAGCACCGTCCGGAGGTCGTCGCCGCGGGCGTCGATGTCGAGCGCCGCAGCCATCGTCGCGATCCGGTCGAGCGTGGCGGCGGCGGCGGCGACGACCCACCGGTCGCGGGTGTCGGCGTCGACCTCGGTGAGGCTCTCGGGTCGCACCGAGGTGAAGATGCGGTCGGAGTCATCGGGCTGGTACGTCCGGCCCTTCCCGGTGATGGAGACGAAACACGGCGGGGTCGTCCGCTCGAGGAACGCCGCGGCGTCGGGCTGGTACTGACCGGCGTAGGTCACGAACGCCCCGGTGGGGTCCGCGATCCGCCCCCGGAGGACGTTCTCGTTGACCCGCTCGACTTCGGTGAGCGCACCGACCGCGAACAGCCGGTTGACCCGGGCGCCGGTCGGTGTCACCACGTAGTTGGGCGCGCGCTCCTCGTCGCTCTCCGAGTACGAGAGCGTGGCGTCGTCGAACTCCGCGGCGAAGACTCGCCGGGCGACCTCCCGCTCTTGGACCTCGTCGCTCACGGCTGTACCTCCGTCAGGAGCCCGGTCGCGAGCGCCGCGGGGTCGTCCGAGGTCCGCTCAAACGCCGTCGCCTCGAGGTTTGCGCCGTAGTCGTCGACCGAGAGGTTCCCCCGAACCCTGTACTCTCGCCCCACGATCCGCTGGCGGATCTCGTCGGCGACGACCTCCTTGTTCATCGCGTCGCGGGCGGCGGTCATCGCCTGCTCCATCGTGTCGCCGTAGATCGATTCGGTGAGTTCGCGGTCCAGCATCGCGGTCACCGTGCCGGTGCCGTCGTCGACGATGGCTTTCACGCGCATATCGTCCTCGCCGTCGACGTCGCCGTGGGCGCGACACTGGCCGTTCTGGAGGACGCGCCCGCAGTCGGGACACCGCTCGATGAGCCCGGAGCCGTCCCGAACCTCGAGGACGTTGCCGACGACCTCCACGTCGAACAGCCCGCCGGTGCCCACCGCCTCGGCGATCGGGAGCCGAGTCGCCTCGTCGTCGACGTCGATCGAACGCCCAAGCGGCGTTACGCTGGTGTACTCAGAGAGGTTCACCTGCGGGACGCCCCGGAACTCCCGGACGTACACCTCTTCGACCCGGAGTTCGGAACCCTCCCGGAGCTCGGGCCGGGCCTCCCAATCGGTGAAGGGAAGCCGGCCGCTCTCGTCGGCCACGACGCCCGACCGGATGGTGGTCTCGCCGTCGCGGCCGTCGATGACCTGTTCTTCGGACTCCAAGAGTTCGACTTCCACGTTGCGGCCGCGGTCGCCCGCCCGCAGATCCACGAGGTCGGTGTCGCCACCGACGTCGTAGGGGACCTCGACGGGCGTCGTTTCGATCGCGACAGTCGAGGACTGCCCGATGTTGAGCTCGGGCTCGCCGTCCCACTCGCGGACGTCGGCGTTGCCGACCGTGATCGAGTCACCGGGCTCGAACCCGAAGTCCTCCCACGCGGTGTAGGAGATCCGACCGGTTCCGTCGGCGAACTCTCCTTCCCGGATGGTCTGTTCGTCGCCCTGGTATCGGATCGACCGGCGGCCGACCGAGAGCACGCGGATGGTCACCGTGACGTTGCCGTCCTCGGTGGTGACGTCGGCGACGTCTTTGGTGGTGGGCGTGGCTTCGGTGCCGCCCCCGCTGCCGTGCTTCCGGCGGATGCTCTGTTTCGCCTCGTCGATTGGCACACTGTACGACAGCAGGTTCTGCAAGTCGTCTGTGACCTCCGCTTTGTCAACACCGAGGGCGGAGGCGAGTTCCTCGGCGTGTTCGTCTACGTCCATCACCTGTACCGTACGCCCGCCCGGGCTAAAAAGGGTCGGCGACCCAGGGGTCGCGACTGCCGGCGGTCCCGCGTCGATCCGACCGCGTGCGGTGCTCACCCACCGTCGTCGATCGTCTGCGAAACGTAGATCACGAGCGCCAGCGGCACACCGAGCACTAACGCAATTGTCAGCCCACCGTAGGCGGCGAACCCTACCGGCGTTGCGGGAAACGGGATCGCAAACAGGAACCGTGGTTGCTGGAGCCCGTTCACGAACGTTCCGGTCAGGAACCCGGCCGCGGTCGCGACCCCGACCAACGCGACGTACAGTACGATCACGAACCGGCGGCCGTCGCGCCCAGTCGACTTGGGGCCCGACGCCGGCGGTCCCTCCGCCTCGGTGGGGTCGCGTTCGGTCACACCACGCGGTCGGGCGTGCGGTCGGTTAAGCCACGCGTTTGACAACGAGCCCACTCTGCGGGGAACCGACGCCCATTTGATCGCGCCCCGCCAACGTCGGGTATGAGCGACACGGATCTCCTGGCGGTCGTCCTCACGTCGATCGTGGTACTGATGTTCGCGACCGGAATCCTGCTCGCGGTCTGATACGGAGCCCCCCGGTGTCTTCCCGCTGATCGTCGCCAACGTGGGGCAATCGGCGGTAACAACTGACGCAGTCAGTACGAGCGCGGGTCGCAGTCGGAGGGCCCAAGTCGAACCGAAACGGGGCGGTGGAAAAACGCCGTTGGGCTACTCGTCGGCGCCGTCCGGGGCGTCCTCGATCGTCTGGCCGCCGTCGGGCACCGCCTCCTCTGCTTCGCCTCCGTCGGCGATCGCGGTCTGGAGCTTCTGGTCGAACCAGTCCCACTCGGCGGTGTAGAGGTCGGAGTCTCGAAGGTCCCACGGGTCGCCGTCCTCGACCTTCGGGGCTTCGAGCCACGACTGCACGAAGTTCCACACGAAGATGATCTGACCCACGAGCAGGATGAGCGCGCCGAGAGTCGCAAGCTGGTGGAGCGTCGCGAACTGCGGCAGGTAGTTGGCGTACCGCCGCGGCATCCCGCCGTATCCCAGCAGGATCATCGCGAAGAACGTGATGTTGGTCCCGATCATGGAGAGCCAGAAGTGCATCTTCCCCAGCGTCTTCTGGTACATCCGACCGGTGTACAGCGGGTACCAGTAGTACAGTCCCGCGAACCCGGCGAACGCGATCGCACCCATCACGACGTAGTGGAAGTGCCCGACCACGTAGTAGGTGTCGTGGAGCACGAGGTCAACCGGGATCGACGCGAGGAACACGCCGGTGACGCCGCCAATGATGAAGTTCGAGACGAACCCGATACAGAACAACATCGGGGTAGTGAGCCGCACCCGGCCGTTCCACATCGTGGTGATCCAATTGAACGTCTTCACCGCACTCGGGATGGCGATCGCGAGCGAGACAGCCATGAACGACGCGCGGAGCCGGGGGTCCATACCGGTCGCAAACATGTGGTGGGCCCACACGCCGAACGAGAGCACGCCGATCGCGAGCGTGGAGTAGACGACGAATTTGAATCCGAACAGCCGGCGGCCGGCGAACCGGGGCAGAACGTAGCTGACGATTCCCATCGGCGGCAGTACCAGGATGTACACCTCAGGGTGGCCGAAGAACCAGAACAGGTGCTGCCACAGCATCGCGCCGCCCTCGCCGGCAAAGAACGTGGTCCCGAAGTTCCGGTCGAACAGCAACATTACGAGGGCGCTCCCGAGGAGCGGGAACGCGAAGAGGATGAGGCCGGACTGGGTCAGAATCGTCCACGAGAAGATGTCGAGGTTGGCCCACGAGACCTTGTCGCCACGCTCGGTGAAGATGGTGGCGATGAAGTTGATCGCACCCATCGTCGCCGAGACGCCTGTGAGGTGTAGTCCCAAGAGGAACAGGTCAACGCCGGCGTTGCCCTGGTTCCCGAGCCCCGCACCGGTCGACAGTGGGGTGTACATCGTCCAGGCGGTCTGTGCCGGGATGAGATCCGGGATCGGAAAGAAGCCCGCCCAGATGAGCAACGCCCCCGGCGGCAGCAGCCAGAACGCGATGGCGTTGATCCGCGGGAACGCCATATCGTCCGCGCCGATCAGGAGCGGCACCAGATAGTTCGCGAAGGCTGCGATGATCGGCGTTCCGAACAGGAACAGCATCGTGATGCCGTGACTCGTCAGAAGCGAGTTGTAGAACGTGTTCGAGATGAACGTCTGTCCGGGGTTGATCAGTTCAAGGCGCATCACGACGACCATCAGCCCGCCGACGACGAACGCAATGAGGGCGTAGGTGCCGTAAAGCAGCCCGATGTCCTTGTGATCAACCGTCGTGAGCCACCGGATGATGCCCGACGGCTTCTCGCTGGAGACGTAACTTTCCTCCTGCCCGTAGCCACCGCCGCCCGCGATCGGCGTGTACGAGCGCCAGTTTTCGACCCGCGCGACCCACGCGGCGACGGCCACTAGGAAGAGTCCCATAAGGACCGTCAGTGCTAGCTGTCCGTTGACCTGCATAGTCTTGGTTGAGAATCGGAAGGTAATGAAAGGTTCGGGAAGGCGCCGCCGAATCGGCCTCGCGCTCGCGCGAGGCGACTCGACGACGAATCTGTCGGTCGGAAGGCAGCATCGGGGCCCGGCCGGATTGTCCGGGATCCGGATCAGGTGGTCCGATCGACGTCGTCTGCGTCGGCGTCCACAACGCCGTCCTCGGTCCCGGCGTCAGCGTCCGCCACGGCTGGCTCCGTCGTGTCTCCCGCAGCCGGCTCCTCGGACTCTGCGGCGTCGCCGCCGAGTTCCGCGGGGGCTACGTCCGAGTCGTCGGGCACCGCTTCGGCGTCCGCTTCGTCCGGCACTTCGAGAGGTTCGGCCCCCGACACGCTCGCCTGTCCGGGAAGGTAGACGGGCCCGCTCTTCTCGCTCCCGGCGACCGCCACCGCGGCGAAATACGTCAGGACCGCCAAGAGCACGAACGGGACTGCGATCAGGCCGAGTTGGATCGACGACGCGAGCGGGTCGAGCCCGAACGGCGCGAACATCACAAAGCCCACGATGAAGAAAGCGAGAATGAAAAGCGGGATGATGTTGACGAGGAGGTCGAGTTGCGTCTCCCGGTCGAAGATCTCGTTGCCCATACCTCGCGGTTTCTGCGGAGGAGCAAATAGGTTATTGATTCGACGCGCGAGTGACCGACCGGGAGGTCAGTACGGGGGATCTCGGTTGGGTGCGAACAGCGCGCCGGCGCCGGCGATCGCGACCAAGATCACCGCGGTCGCGAGGATCGCAAAGCCCCGATTCGGGAGGTCGATCGTGGTGTACACGAACGCGGCCCCGAGTGCGGCGAGCGGGAGAGCGGCCCCGACGAGCGCTCGCCACGGCGTCTCGGCGTAGCCCGCCTCCGTGGCCATCCCGGCGGCGCTCCCGCCGAACAGCAGCAGACCGCCGACGGCGATCGGAAACAGGTCGAACACGATCCCCACCTCCGCGATCGGAATCCCGAGCGCGACGAAGATCGGCCAGGGGCTCGCTCGCCGATACTGCTCGGAGAGTCCCGGTTCAGCTTCCATTGTCGTCGGTACGTGCCGGAGCGTACAAAACGCTTCGTTCCACGCCGGAGGGGACGCCCGTGCGGTCTAAGTGTGGACACGGGCGGGGCGCGGAAAGAACACCTTTTTCGACGCAGGTCGCAGATTCCTACCCGATGGGACTGGAGGACGAGATCGAAGAGCTTCGCGAGGAGATCGCGAACACGCCGTACAACAAGGCCACCGAGCAGCACGTCGGCCGGCTGAAGGCGAAGCTCGCGGAGAAAAAGGAGAAACTCGAAAACCAGTCCGGGAGCGGCGGCGGCCACGGCTACGCGGTCGAGAAGACCGGCGACGCGACGGTCGCCCTGGTTGGGTTCCCGAGCGTCGGCAAGTCGACGCTGATCAACGCGCTCACAAACGCCGACAGCGAGGTGGGAGAGTACGAGTTCACGACGCTCGACGTCAACCCAGGGATGTTGAAGTACAACGGAGCCAACATCCAGATCCTCGACGTCCCAGGGCTCATCGAGGGTGCCGCCGGCGGCCGTGGCGACGGGAAGGCGGTCCTCTCGGTCGTCCGCACCGCCGACCTCGTGGTGTTTCTGTTGTCGGTGTTCGAGATCGCCCGCTACGAGCGGCTTCAAGAGGAGCTGTACAAGAACAAGATCCGGGTCGACGCCGAGCCGCCGAACGTCACGATCGCGAAGCGCGGCAAGGGCGGCGTCCGGGTCACGACTTCCGATGATGTCTCACTCGGCGAGGACACGGTCGCGAGCGTGCTGCGGGAGCACGGCTACGTCAACGCCGACGTCACCGTCCGCGGCGACCACTCTATCGACGAACTCATCGACGGGATAATGGACAACCGGGTGTATCTCCCCTCGATGGTGGCGGTCAACAAAGCCGACCTCATCGACCGCGACTACCTCCCGACGGTCGAGAAGAACCTCCGGGACGTCGGGGTCGACCCCGAGGCGGCCGTGTTCATCAGCGCGGAAGCCGAGAAGGGCCTCGACGCGTTCAAACAGCGGCTCTGGTCGGAACTCGGCCTGATCCGGGTGTATATGGACAAGCCCGGTCGCGGCGTCGACTACGAGGAGCCGCTGATCCTCATGGAAGACGAGAGCACCGTCGACGACGCGCTCCGGAAACTCGGCGGAACCTTGGAGGAACGGTTCCGGTTCGCCCGGGTCACCGGACCGAGCGCCAAACACGACGAACAGCAGATCGGCCGCGACCACGAACTCGAAGACGAGGACGTGCTCCGCGTCGTCGCCAGGAAGTGACCGCCGTGGGGACGCCCACCGTGCGGTCACGGGTGGCGGCGCTGGGGCTTTTGGGGCTCCTCGCGGTCCCGTGGTCGGTCCAGGTGTTCTCCGGGCGGGACGCCACACTGCTTTTCGCGTGGGGGCTCGTGAACACGAACCCGCTGATGGTGACGACGCTCCCCGAGTTCCTGTTTCTGTACACGCAGGGGCTGCCGGAGTACATCCTCGCGTGGCCGCTGTCGGTCGGGCTCTACGCGGCCGCCCTCGTGAGCGCCGGCGTCGGGTGGTGGACGAGTCGTGAAGACCGTCGGGTCACCGCCGGACTGCTCGTCGTCGCCGCCGTCGCACAAGCGCAACTCGCGTGGGGATTCTCGGTGCAGCCGAGCCGGGTCGCGTGGCCTGTCGGGTCGGTCGCGCTGGTCGCGGTCGCGGCGGCCCACTACTGGATGGGTGTCCGGGAGACTGCGGCCGCCGCCGAGGGTGGCTGACCGCCGGCGTCGACGGCGGCTGAGTGGCTTCGGTATCCTTTTTGAGTGCGGCGACCGTTCTTCCGGATATGTCCGGCGTACTCGATCACGTGATGCTGCGCGTCGAGGATCTGGAGGAATCGCTGGAGTGGTACGAAACCCACCTGAACTACGAGGAGAAGGGCCGGTGGGAGGCCGACACCTTCACCAACGTCTACCTCGGCCCCGAGGAGATGCACGACGAGGGCGCGAAGCTGGAGCTCACCTACAACCACGACGATCGGGCCTACGAGATGGGCGACGCGTGGGGGCACATCGCGGTCCGCGTGCCCGAGGGCGAACTCGAAACCGCTTACCAGCGGCTACTGGACGAAGGCGTCGAGGACTACCGCGACCCCGCATCGTGCGGCGGCCGGTACGCGTTCGTGAAAGACCCCGACGGCCACGAGGTCGAGATCGTGCAGCGCGATTCCGACCTGCCGACGTGGAGCATCGATCACACGATGATTCGCGTCGAAGACGCAGACGAGGCGCTGGGGTTTTGGACCCGGAAGTTCGAGTACGAACACACCGGGCGGTGGGAGTCTGACACCTTCGCGAACTACTTCATGAAGCCGGAAGGGGCGTCCGACGCCGCGATGGCTGTCGAGCTCACGTACAACTACGACGGCCGGTCGTACACGATGGGCGACGCGTGGGGCCACCTCTGCGTCCGCGCAGACGATCTCCACGACTACTGGGCGACGCTTGTGGAGCGCGACGCCGCCGAGTACCGCGACCCCGCGTCCTGTGACGACCGCTACGCGTTCACGACGGATCAGGACGGCCACGAGATCGAGATTCTCGAAGCCTGAAGCTCCACGATAGAGCCCTGCGGACGGTTGCAACGCGGACACCGGGTCGAATGTCGAAGTCCGGGATACGAGATTGGGCTGAGAGGCGGCCACGACTGTAGTGACAACGGTTTTCAACGTCAACGTGCCATCCGGCATACAATGGTCCACGACGACACCGAGGCGGGTTGGGCGTCGTTCCGACATCCGAACACCCTCGTCGGAATCGGCGGCGCGGGAAAGGCGGTCGTAGACCGATTCGTCTCGCGGGAGTGGATCATTCCGGACGCGTTCCGTACCATCGAGGAATCAGGGGGCTTTCGGGCATATATACTCGATACCGCGACCGACGAGCGGGACGCCGACGAGGCCCGCGTCGCAGAGCACAACGACCGGACCGAAGCGGTCGCTGAGCGGCACGGAACGAACCCTGACCTCCTCGATATCGACGTTCACTACCGGAATCCGCTCGATTACGTTCCGGAACCGCTCCGCTCTCGTTCGGGGCTCACTGCCGACGAGTCGGTCGAGCGGATCCTCGACAGTACGGCGGTACGCGAGTGGTGGCTGACCGATGATGAGGCGATGGTCACCGACGACTACGCCACGGGAACCGACGGCCGCCGGGCGCTGGCCGCAGCATTACTCCACGCGAGCCAAGTTGGTGGCGAGCCGATGGTGGAGCCTGTCGGTCCACCAGGCACCCGGGATATGACGATCGTTGCCGGACTCGGCGGTGGAACGGGCTCCGGGATGGCGATCGACCTCGCAAAGTTGAACGCCAGGGACGCACAGATCACGCTGGTCGGAATCCTCCCCTCGGCCGACGAATCAGACGAGCGGCTGGCGAACGCGTTCGCGGCGCTGTCGGAACTCGAATACCTCGCAGTCAACGATGAGAACCCGTTCAGGAACGTCATTTTACTCCCGTACGGTCCCGCCGCGGATCTCGACCACGACGGGCCGTTCCTCGACAGCGTGGTCCGGACGATCCTCGCCCGGGAGAACCTCGTGGGTCACGCGTCCTATCTCAACGAGAGCAGTCCGGTGGCGATCCCCAAGCGGTTCGCTCCGTTCACTGTGGCTGTCCCGCAGACTCTCCGGTATGATGTCGGAACCACCAGAGCGCAGGAAAACGCGATCTACGAGTACCGCCAGGCGAAGCGGGAGGCGCTCGATACCGAACTGAAGCTGTACGAGGCGCTCTCCGAGTTCCTTATTGCGGAGACGGAAGCCAGCGACGCGCTCGAAGCCGCGCGGAACGGATTCACTGTCGACGACGAGCGGTTCGCGCTGAGCGACGAGAAAGCGAGTGCCCTCCGAGACCGACTCGACGACCTCCGGTCGTGGATCGAGAACACGGACCAGTTCGGCAGCGTCGACAATAGCGCCCTCATCACGTGGCGGAACCGGCTCGGCCGGTGGATCGCCGACGAGCGGAGGATGTGCGACGACCGGCCCGAAGAGGAGATCGAGAAGCGACTCGTCAGCCGGGTCCCCGAGCGCGTCCAGACCCTCGGACCGGTCGACGACCTGTACGTCGGCGAGCCCGTCGAGCAGGAGGTGGCGGGCGTGCTCCGCGACGAACTCCGGGCTATCGGATACCGCGCGGATCTGTTTCGGGCGCGTGAACTCCTCGAATCCGACGTCGAACGGCAGGCAATCGCCGCAGCGATGAACCCCGATGGCGACCTCCGGACGGCGACGTGGCAGCTCCGGGCGGCGATAGACGAGTTGAGACATCGGTACGGTCAACGGAAGGCAGACCTCGCGACGCTCGACGACGTGGAGGCGGACCTGGTAGCCGAGCGGTGGGAGTTGGTCGGTTCGTGGGAAAATGCCGTCATCGACGACCTCGAACCCCTCGTCGCGATCGACGCGCACGCCGAGGAACTCCGGGAGCTACTCGACGACCTCGAAACGGGACTCGAGCGTGCGGTGCGGGAAATAGAAACGGCCGACACCCCCGCAGAGGTCTCCGTCGACGTGAATAGCTTCGAGTTCGGGAGGCTCGACTACCGACTCCGGGCGGTCGGGCTGGATCCAGTGGGTGGCGACGCGATCAGGCGGTCCGTAGACCAGGCGGTTAGGGCCTTCGAGGCGTGGTACGAGTACAACCGGAGCGGGCTGGTGGGTCGGATCACCGGACGGCAGTCGGCCGCCGCGGACCGCTACCGGGACCACGTTGCCGCGATCGACGATCGGTTCCTCGCGGTCAGGCCGACAGCGGACGACGAGGTCGGAGGGGAGTTCTACTGCCGAGCACTCGTGTCGGAGCGGGTCGAATCGGCTCGGGAGGCCCTCGAAGAGAAGCGGACGGCACACCGCGAGGCGCTCGCGGCCGAACTCGAACGCCTCCTGTCGGAAGCGGACGTGTCGAGGGTGGCGGACCAGTATCGCGATCAGTGGGTCGGCGGAGAACTCGACATCGAGCGGGATGTGGCCCCCGAAGAAGCGTACACGCGGGTCAGGGAGGTCCTCGCCGACGGCCTCGACGCGGACTCCGTACGGGAGGCACTCGGCGACCTGAGCGCGGAACCGGGACCTGACGGCGACGCGGGTGTCGTACGCGCCGTCCTCGACGACGCGCTTCTCGCCCCCGTCGAACGCAAGCGAGCGGAGGTCGAGGCGGCGGTGTCGGCGATCGACGAGCGGGTCGCGCGGCACGAGCGGCTCGAAGACGTCGTCGAGACGCTCGGGGGACAGTTCGACGGCACCGGTCCCCGTCGCCCGGATGTGGACGGCGACCCGCAGGTCCGCGCCGACGCCGACAGTCCATCTCTCACGAAGGTCAGCCCGGACGATCAGCTAATGTTGCACCAATACGAGGACGTTGCGGACGCCGGGGTCTGGAGCGAGCCTAAGTGGGAGGACGAGCGGTACAAAATCCGGCGGTACTTCGAAAAGCGGTTCGCGGAGAGTGTCGTCCGGACCCCCGAGCGACGTGGTTTCGACGACGGGCAGATCGACCTGCCACACGGAGCCGACGGGGAGTACGCTGACGCCCGAAGCCCCACATACGATGGTCACTACGTCCTCAACGTCTTCCTGAGCCGGGCGTTTGACGCCGATATGGACCCGGATCATCCGATGTTCGATCGTGTTCGGGAGGTGTTCGAGGGCTCTAAACTCCATTTCAGAGAGGCCGAAAGCGGCTACCACCACGCGTCCGTCGACTGTGGCGACCCGTGGGACTTCTCGATGGTCTCGTTCGTTTCCGGGGTGTTCTTGGACAACATCCACGGTATCGAACGGTACAGGGAGGCGTACGAGCGACAGCGTGACGAACTCGGAGACCTGATCCGGGTCAGGCATACGCACGGACTCGACGGTCTGGACCCCAATCTCGGAGCCGAGGACGATGCCGGATACGTCTACCGGCAATCGCTCCTCGATCTCGACGATCCGGACGACGTGTACACGCTGCTCGACGCCACCGAAGAGGAGCTTGCCGACCGTCTTCGGGAGGAGTACATCGGCTCGTCGACGTTCTCGAATCCGACACGCTCCGAGTGAACTGCCTCGGGGGCAAGCTCCGAGGCACCCGCCTCGACCCACCTGTCGAGCGACGGCCGGTCTCCCGGCGCCGGCGCACGCAACGACAAAGGATTTATTCGCGAATCGCGTTCCGTCGGGTATGCCCGGTCTGCTCTCCGACGCGTTCGCGTGGGTCGTGATCCTCACGTTCGCGGCGGGGACGCTCTCCGTCGGCCGGAACGAGCGGCTCGCGCGATACCTCACGGCCGCGGCGTGGGTGGGCTTCGCCGTCTTCTGGCTCCAACTGGTCCCGCACTTCGCATTCGTCCACAAGAGCTACGTCGAGGGGCTCCTCGCGGTCGTCGCGGTTCCGGCCTCGCTGTACACCGGCTATCTACTGTGGGGCGGTCGTGACTCCCTGTACGTGCTCTCGCGGTCGGTCGCCGTTATGGGGCTTCTGTATCTCCCCTTCGAGACGATCCCCGCAGTCACGCTGTTGGGGATCGCGGTCCCGGCGCCTCGCGGCGTGCTGATGGAGACCGTCGCCGCCCAAACCGGGTTTCTGGTGAACGCATTCGGCTACACGCCCGAACTCATCGTGGGCGAGCAGGGGTATCTGAACACGTTCCGCTTTTTCGACGGCGACCACCGCCTGACGGTATCGGTCGTGCTCGCGTGCACCGGACTCGGGAGCATCGCCATCTTCGCCGGGCTGATCGCCGCGGTGAAGGCCCCGTTCCGCCGGAAACTCCGCGCGCTCGCGATCGCGGTCCCGATCATCTACGCGTTGAACCTGCTTCGGACCACGTTCATTACGATCGTCTTCGGGAAGCAGTACATGCAGTGGTTCGTCACGGAGATTCTGTTCCTGTTCGGCTCAACGGACCCGTACATGGTCTCGTTTTTCATCTCCGACCGCATCATCAGCCAGGTGCTCGCGGTCGTGGTGCTCGTCGGGATCACCTATCTGGTCGTTCGGGAGGTGCCGGAACTGCTGACGGTCGTCGAGGACGTGCTCTACCTCGTGACCGGCGACGAGTACGACCTGGCGGCACAACTCGACCTCGAACGCCCAGACCGGGGCGAGCGGGCCGTCTGAGGGTGCCCGCAGGCTACCGTTCCCGGGCCGCCAGCGCAGCCTGAGGGGCCCCGCCGAGCGTGGCCAGGGCGTCGGATTCGACGTGGTGGAGGTCGCCCGGCACCACGAGCAGGTGTAACGGGTCGCCGAACTCCCGATCCGACAGCGCCGAGAGCGCATCCGCCGCAACGACCGGGTCGGGGCTACCTGCCCGCGCGACCGCGACGCCGAGGGTGTCACGCCACCCGTCGGCGAGCAGTCCGGCGGCGACGTCGGCTGTCAGGTACTCGTCGCGATCGGCCTTGATATCGAGGTAGACGAGGGTGTGGAGGCCGCGCTCCTGGTTGGCCTCGATCGATCCCGCAACGCTCCGGGGGACGTCGCCGCCGCCGTGGGCGTTCGGGAACGGGAGTGTGACCGACTTCCCGAACCGGTAGTTCTGGAGCCCGGTGAGCCCGGAGGCTGCGGTTTGCGCCGTCACGCCGTGAATCACGCGCGTGTCGATCCCACGGTCGATCGCCCGGAGTCGGAGGTCGACGTGAGTCGTCGAGATCATCGTGTCGCCCGCGGTCAGGAACGCGACGTGGCCGTCCTCGGCGGCTGCCAGAAGGTCAGCCGGGTCCTGTTCGACGCCGGCACGGTCCCGGAGTCCGATGTCGATCCCGTGGTGTGCCGACAGGTCCTCGACGGTCGCACCGACGAGGTGGCTGGTGTAAAACTCCGCGACCACGCGGTCGGCGTCGGCGAGTGCGGCCCGCCCCTCGACCGTGATCGACTCTTCGTCGTACAACCCGAGGCCGATGAACGTGAGCATACGTCGGGTGGGCGGCCGCGGTGGATAAACTGTCCGTCTCGATCACGCGTCCTCGGACTCGTAGAGACCGAGGTCCTCCGCGACGTGGTCGGCGAGTTCCTCGACGAGAACGGGATCGACCTGCGCGATCTCCTCGCCGTCGTGCCGGTGGTCGTTGTGCGTGTCCAGCGACTCCGGGAGGTCATCGAGTGCGACTCGTGACCGCGTCCCGCAGGCCTCACAGACGATCGGGACCGTTGGTTCGTCGGTGTCGTCGCTCATACTCGGTGTTCGGCGCAGGGGGATAAAAACGGATCCGGTTTCGTCGGTTCATCGCCGTCGTCGCGTCGTCGAAAAGGGATTGACAGCGGTACAACTACAGTAGAGTTTGTACGTATTCACTCGCTCGCACGACGGCGTGCGATCGGATGCGAAAGCAGTTGCAAACGCTGGTATCGGTTTTATCAACGCCGCTGTGAAATCTCGGGCTGATGACAGATCAAGCAACGTACGATCCCGATGCCGCGGTTTCAGCGTTCGAGGGGTTGGTCGACCGGCCCGACGTATCGGTCTCCGGCGACACGGCAGAACTCGTCGAGGAGTTCGGGCGTCTTGTCGAGCGGTACGAATCGATCGAGCCCGAACTCCGGGAGCTGCAATCGGCGCTCCCGGGTGACGGCGACGGGATCCCGGTAGCGGCGTTCGTCGCCGACGAGACGATCGAGCAGTGGCGTGGGCGGAACCCGGAGGTTGTGACGGAGATACAGCGGCTGTTCGAGGACTACCAACGCATCTTCGAGCGCGTCGATCCCGAGGGCGACGCCGCCGACGAAACGAGCGGTGACGACGCAGTGGGCGCGCTGATGGATCGACTCGTTGTCTGGAAGACGATCGTGCAGTCGCCCGACGAGTAACCCCGCACCGGGAACCAGTCGGGAGGTAGAGCAGCGTCGTCCGAGGTGGCTCCGGCGATCACGCGCCGACTTCCGCGCCGACGTACAGCACGACGACGAGGAAGATCCACACCACGTCCACTAAGTGCCAGTACATCGAGGCGGTGCTGACCGAGACGTGGCGTTCAGCAGAGTACTGCCCGGCGAGCGCCCGGGCGAGGACGACCCCAAGGAGGACGGCACCGAGACTCACGTGAAGGCCGTGGAGTCCGGTGAGCCCGAAGAACGCCGATGCGAAGAACCCCGAGGTCAGCGTGAAGCCCTCGTGGATGATGAACTCGTAGTATTCGTAGATCTGGCCGCCGATGAAGATCACACCCAGAAGCACCGTGACGACGAGCCCGATCAGGAACTTCCGCCGCTGGTCCTTCCGGATCGCGGTGTGGGCGTAGTGCAGCGTGATCGACGACAGGATCAGAAGCGCTGTGTTGCCGATGACGAGCGATCCCGTCAGGTTCGGGATGCCGACGAAGATCGACTCCCAGTCGCCCGCGCGGATGTAGAAGTAGTAGCCGAACAGTGCGCCGAACGTCGCCAGTTCCGACCCGAGGAACGCGAGCATACCCCACCGGAGCTTGTTCGCGCTCTTCGGGTTCACCTCGCGCGACCAGAACGTGCTCACGAAGGCGTGGTACACCCAGCCGTACAGTCCGACGAGGAAGAGGCCGACCGCGGCGACCAGTGCGGCGGGGCCGGCAAGCGGGCTGACGAGGCCGGCATCGCCACGGCCGATGATGTATAGCGCCGCCGCGACGTAGACGCCGGCCGCGCCGGCGGCGGTGACGAACGGCCACCAGCTCGCCTCCCCGAACCCACGGGGCCAGTCTTCCACCGCGGGGAGGTGGTGTTCGTGGTCGTCGTGTGCGTCTTCGGTACCCATAACCGAAGTTTTCGCTCCGACGGATAAAAAGCCTCCCAATGCTCGCGAGTGGACTACGCGGGTGAGAGCGGGGAGCAGGAAGGCGTTCGGACACGGCCGTGGAGGCCCGCTTGTGCGTCTCTCCCGACGAGCGCCCGATTAACGATCGCTCACGTGAACAGGGCCATTCGGAACCGGGAAAACGCGTCCATAGGGGCGCAGAGGCGGTTCCCGTGGGACGACACCACCGTCTCAATCGAGGCTCGACGCCGCGCGGTGGTACGGTCCGGCCGAGATCACCCGGCGGAGGTCCCCGAGCGACTCCCGGCTGCCGCCGTCGCGCATTTCCGCAACGACCGCCAGCACCTCCTGTCGGGAGATCTTCACCCCGGTCGACGACAGCGCGTCTTCGGGTCGTGAGAGCAACTCGCGGCGGGTCCCAACCGCGAGCAGGAACGGGACGGCCCACGCCGCGAGGGTGTTGCCGTCCCGCAGTGGGACCGTCTCGAGGTACGTCTGGGCGTCGTCGAGGAACGACCCCGCGAACTCCGCGGTCCGGCGGACCACCGATGCCGCGCCCGATGCGTGTGCGTCGTCGAGGACCGCCTCCTGGGGGACGCCCTCGTCGGCCAGCCACTCTGCCGGGAGATAGACGTTGTCCTCGGCGGTGTAGTCGTCGTAGACGTCCTTCGAGATGTTGACCAACTGGAGGAGGAGGCCGAACTCCTCGGCGGTGTCGTACAGTCGCCGGCGCCGGTCGGCAGCGACGTCGTGGCGCGTCACCAGGTTCGTGATGAGGTTGCCAACCGTTCCGGCGGCGTAGTAGCAGTACTCCTCGAGTTCCCCGCGGGTCTGGATCCGGAGTCCGCCGTCGTCGTCGTACCGCTCGACGAACTCGGCCATTCCCCCGACTAGCTCCCGCGCCGGCGGAACGACCGCCCGCTGGACGTCCAAGGGAAGCTCCCGGAAGGTGCCGATCACCCGGGGGCTGTCGCGGACGACCGCCCAGTCGTCGGTCATGGCCTCGTCGGCGGGCAGGTGCGGTTCGACGGCGGTCACGAACGCGTCGGCGTCCGTGTCGTCGTCGGGGTCGAGAACGGCGTCGTAGGTCCGGAGCAGTTCGGCCTGTTCGGCTGGGGGGATATGCGAAGCGTCCTCGACAGTGTCGGCGATCCGGCAGACGAGATACCCGAGACAGATGTACGACGACATCGGCTCCTCGAGCACGTCCACCGTGAGGGCGAAAGTGCGGGACACCCCTTGCACCGACTCGTGACACCACTGGAGGTCGGCCCGGTCGACGTGAGGACGGTCATCCTGCTGAGACATTCGGAGTGATCCACTCTACGAACGGTGGAATAAAAAGCTTCGTGGGGCGGCTCGGTCGGCGTCGCGGCCGGTACACCCGTACGTACCCTGGCGCGCCCGCCGACCGGGTCAGTCGGGTCGACCGGACGGGGCGTTGGACTGGTCACCGTCGACGTGCGCCGAGAGCCAGGCGTAGTGGGACTCGACGCCGTCGACGCCCGGGTCGGTGAGCCGGTAGACGTCGTGGATTCCGTCGGCCGTCTCGGCGACGAGTCCGCGGTCGACCAGCGCGTCGAGGCTTCCGTAGAAAGCGGTGGGATCAATCCGGGCGTCGTAGGCGGCTTCGAGTTCGGATTTTAGCTCCTGGCCGCGGAGCGCCCCCGAATCGTAGAGCAGCGTGCAGATGTCCCGTCGTCGCCCGCTCTGAAGCCACCGTGTCATACCGGATGGTGGATCCGGATGATCACACGGTTTTCGCTTTCGATGCGGTGGAACCGACACCTTCGACTGTCCCGGGTTCGAGGTGGCGGTATGGCCAGCGATGAGACAGCCGAAAACGGAATTACCGCCCGGTACAGCGAGACCGAGACCGAACGGGTACTCGACTTCGAGGTCGACGGTCGAACGGCCGCGATTGCACAGAACATCGAGGGGTATGCGATGCTGAAGGTTCGTCCCAGCACCGACGGTGACGAGCTAGAACGCTACTACGGCTTCGATATGGCGCTTGACCACGCCGCCGAGCTGCTCGGAGTCTCACCGCACGACGTGCCGGTACCTGACGCCGCGGCGGATATGGGAATGTAACTCGGGGTCGACGGCCGACCCCTGGCTGCGCCGCCGCCGTCGCGTCAGTCTCGTCGCCAGTAGAACCGCGGGCCCAAGAAGAGGTACGAAAGCGAGAGAAACAGCAGTCCGAACGCGAACCCGCGGCCGATCGAGCCGACCAGTTGACGGCCCATCTGACCCCCGAGCGCGATCGCGGCCGCCTGGACGACCCCCATCACGACCGCATCCTGGGCGTGGAGGTCGGGGTAGGTGATCGGCGCGAGCATCAGGCCTGCGAGCAGGAACGTCAGCGGGACGAGAACGACCGGAGCGGTGAACCCCGCGAGGACGGTCGCACCGAGAATCGTCGCCGCGAGCGTGGTCTGAACCCCCTCGGTCTCGGCGGCGTCGCTGTCGTAGGCGGTGTAAAGCCCGAGCCGGGTCACTGCGGTCGCGACGAACAGCGCCGCGCCGACGACGGCGGCCGCGCCGCGAGGGGTCGCAAGCCCCCACGCGTCGTCGACCGCCATCGTGACCAAAAGCGCCGGAGTGACGCCGAACGACCCCACGTCGGCCAGGGAGTCGAGATACGGGCCGACAGCGGTGCCGCCGCGGCGACGAGCCACGACCCCGTCGAGTGCGTCCGCGATGGATGCGAGCAACAGCAGCCGCGCCGCGAGTTCGACGTCGACGGTCGCGGCCACGGCCGCCAGAAACCCCACCGCGGCGTTGGAGACGGTCACCGCGTCGGCGAGTCCCAGTCGGCCCACGAACCGCGGCTTCATATCTCGGCCGACTCGGAGGACGGGTTTACCTCTTTACATCCGGACCGCGCTGCATATACCGCTCGCCCCCCGAAGCACGACTATGAGAGGACACCGAGCGCGAGACCACACTGCCGTCTCCAGGCGACGCGTGCTCGCCGCCCTCGGGACTGCCGCAGCCGTCGGCGTCGCGGGGTGTGCGGGCGGCGGCGCCAGCGCCCAGGACGACTACGACGTGGGGATGACGGCCGTGGCGTTCGATCCGACGGAGATCACGGTCTCGGTCGGCGACACCGTGGTGTGGGCGAACACGAGTTCGCGCGGGCACACCGTCACAGCCTACGACTCGGGGATCCCCGACGACGCGGCGTTCTTCGCCAGCGGCGGCTACGACTCGACCGAGGCCGCCCGGGACGCGTTCGGGTCGGAGCTGGGCGGACTCATCGACAGCGGCGACACCTGGTCGCACACCTTCGAGGTTCCCGGCGAGTACGAGTACCTCTGCATCCCCCACGAGGCCTCGGGGATGATCGGCACCGTCATTGTCGAGGAGTGATCCGAGAGCGGTCGTCGGCGACTGCAAACACGGCGGAGCGGCCGCTCGCAGCCACTCGCGGGTCGAGAAAAGTGGATAGCCTGGCGGACTCAGGCGTCGTCGACCGCGACGTCGCCCTCGTCGACGTCGACTGCGGCCTCTTCCTCGGCAGCGACCTCGTCGGGTCGCGCTTCGAGGGTGAGCTTTTGAACCTCGACCCGTCGAAGCGGGTAGATGGTCTTCGCCTCGCCGTAGATGGCCGAGGAGAGCCGACCCTCGATGATGCTGTCGACGAGTTCGTCGAAGGTGCGCTCGGCGGCGGCCTCCCTGACGAGGTCGATCATCACGCGCCGGATCGCCTTCTCTTGGTTCCGGTCGGCCTTCTTCGTAGTGAACGCGACGGGCTGCAGTTGGACGCGGTAGTCGTCCGTGGTCAGCACCGTGATCGCGACGTCGACCTTCGAGGCCCCGCGCCGCACGAGGCTGCGGACGTAGTCCCGCGCGAGTTCGTGTTTGATGAACTCGGTGTAGGCCGCGTCGCTGGACACGTCATTCACCTTGAAGGTGAGCTTCGTGTTGTTTTCGCCCTGGTCGCCGGTGATGTCGCCGAGGGTGACCTCGACGGTTCGCCCGTAGACCTTGTCGGGCTCGTCCGCGAAGGTCGAGCCGAGTTCGGTCCGGTCGAACTGTTCCGGCGCGATCAGGGTGTACCATCGCTTGCCGTCTCGCTGCTTGGATACTGATCGTTCGCTCATATGTTGTGTGTTCGTGTAGTGTCGACGATGGCGTCGGCCACCGTCAGGTTGACCACGGTGTCGTCCACCGTGGACTGGAGCCCGCCGGTCGTCTCCCGGGAGACGGTCGTCACGAGGGTCTCGCCCTCGACGACCATCTCCATCGCTTCGGTGTTGTCCGGACGGAGCGCCGCCGCAACCGTCTCAGCGTCGGCGTGGGTCGTCCGGAGGCGGGCGGTTCGCGACTCGCGTGTCGCGTCGGTCGTCGGGTCGGTTCGGTCGGTCACGGCGCCGATTCCTCCGTGGCCTCGGTCGACGTAGTCACGTCGACTCCTCCCTGATCGCGGCGACGATCTCGGCGACGGGCGTGTCGGCGTCGAACCGAGCGAGTGCTCGGGTGGAGGCGCCGGTCGAAGCCGCTTTCGCCGAGGGGAACTCGGCGGCGAGCGTCGCGGCGGCGGCGGCCGCGCCGGATTCGCGGGCGGAGACGGCGGCGATACCATCGCCGACGGCGACGACGAGCGGTTCCGGCGACCGGAAGTCGCGGGCGAGCCGCGCGAGGGTCGCCAATCGCCCCGGCGTCCCGGCCACCTCGCCCTCGACCCGGACGGCGAACACGCCGTCGTGGCGGGTCGTCGACGCTGCGTCGAGCCCGTGGTGGACCGCGCGGCCGTGCTCGCGCCACGCGTCGAGGGCGGCATCCCGACCGCCGTGACCGAGCGCGAGCGCGACGCCCGTCCCGGGTCGCTCCCGGGCCGTGGCGGTCAACACGTCCGCGAATCCGCCGAGGGTCGCGACCGGCGCTTCGGGCGTCGTGTACGGCCGGAGCACCCGTTCGACGGCGTCGGCCGCCCACGGCGTCGCGTCGTCGTCGCCAGCGATTGCGAGCGCGACGCGGGAAGCGATCGACCGTCGGGACTCGGCGTCCGCATCCGCGTCCGCTTCGTCGTCCGGGAGCCGTAGCGACGACACCGCCGATGCCGTGGCGTCGCGGTCGCCCGAGAAGGGCGCGTGCAGGAGCGTCGAGTGGGTGAGGCCGTCAACGGCGTCGTCGACGGGCGTCGCCACCCCCGGCTGCCTGACGAGCGCACCCGCCGTCTCGGCGGCCTCGACGAGTTCCGCTGCGACCGACGCCGGGTGTGCCCCGCCGGCGACGACGCCTGCGAGCGCCAGCACCGGATCGGGCGTTGCGGCGTCGCTCCCGTCGGTTACCGCCGCTGCGATCCGGTACGCCGGAAGGCTGGCGGGTCCCGCTTCGGGCGCGACCGTCACGTCAGCGGTCGCGTGGTTCGACCCGACACCCACTACGAGGCCGTCGCCGCCGGACAGCGCGTCGGTTCGCACCGCGTCGACGCGAACCTGAAACGGCACGCCGGTGCGCCGCAGCGCCCGGGCGAGCAGCCCCGCTGCCGCCAGCCCGTCGCCGTCCGCGCGGGCGAGGAGCCGGACGAACGACGCGCTCGAAAGCGTCGCCGCGACGCTCTCGGCGGCGTCGTCCGCGGCCGTGGCGGTGTCGGATCGTGAGGCCATCGGTCGGTTAGTCTTCTAGGAGGTCGACGGCGGTGTCGTAGGTGTAGACGAAGTCCTCGTCCAGCTTGTCGCCGCGGTAGTAGTTGGCGAGTCGGCGAATCTTCGCCTCGGTGTTCTGCAGGGCGCGTTTGTTCTGCATGTCCTGTCCGTTCGCCTCGACGTGACGGCGGAGCCGGATCGCGCGCTCCATCAGGTTCCGGAGGTCCTCGGGGAGCTCCGGGGCGGCGTCGTTGTCCTCGAGGATCTCGGTTACTTTCTTACCGGTCGCGGCGTTGACGTCGGGGACTGGAACGCCCTTGACGCCTTCGTCGCGGAGCTTGAGCCCGATCCCGCTGGGGTCGTGGCCCTGGTCCGCAAGCTCGACGACGCGCGCTTCGATGTCGTCTGGGTCGACGTCGCTCCACTCCGGGGGGTCGTCTGCCACCGGCCTGTCCGAACCGGACGAGCCACGGCGGCGAGTGTGCATTCGTGCCATTGTGTTGGTTGGAACGGCACAGACCGCAGAAGATACGATGTGATGCAGCCGACGGCGTCGGCGGCATCGCACTTCCGCAATCCCAAGCCGCGGCGAACGCGGCGAGTCGGACTTGCGGCCGTGCTGTTCCCATCTGACACAACCAGTGACGGCGGCAAAAGGGTTGCGACCCGCGGCCGCAGATGCCCGAGTCGAAGCGCTTAAGAACGGAACAGGAGTACGATTTGGTGTTGATATGGGCTCGTAGATCAGCGGTAGATCATCCCCCTGGCACGGGGAAGGCCGCGGGTTCAAATCCCGCCGAGTCCACTCGACTCAGGTCGTTCGTCCCGTTCCTTCGCCGACGTCGCGCTTGCTTCCCGCAGTCGCTCGCGTGACTCCCGGCGAGTCCACGTCGTGCTCACGATCGTGACACGAGAACACGGACCCTCGCCTCTTCGCACGCGTCGTCAGCCCGTCGATATCGGGTGGGCCCCCCGTCGCAAGGAACGACCGGCGCGCCGACGCCACTCAGTGGCCGCCGACGGGACCGGAACGTCCCCGCGGCTGCGTCGGAATCGGGCTTTCGGTCGAAGCGTGGTGAAACCCTTGGCGGAGTGAGCTGGGTCGGAGGCGACGCCGGGTCCGTGAGCCCGGATAATTACAGATAATCAGATTTCACTGCACGGAGGAGAACCGGCGGCGTATGGAAACGCACCGCCGATCGGTGGCAAAGGCCGCCACGTACCGGTTGTTTGCCACGTCCCTCGTGTTCCTGATCGCGTTTCCGTACGCCGGAAGCCTCGGCAACGCCGCGAAGATCGGCGTTTCGGCGGCAGTCGCGAAGACCGCACTCTACCACGTCTGGGAACGGCTGTGGAGCCGTACCACGTGGGGGCTGGAGACCCGGTAGAACGGCCACCGGAGGCCTCGCCCCGCTCGAACTCCGGACACCAGCCCCCTTGAGACGCGGGCGTAACGACGTTACGGAGTCCCGGTCGGGGTCGTCCGCCGGCGGGGCGTCCGGAGCATCACACCGAAGTTTAACCCCCGACGGGAGAAGTGAGGGTATGAGCACGGACGAGGAGTACGTTCGAGCCGCGATCGACCTGGCTTGCGAGGCGGTCTCGAACGGGAACACGCCGTTCGGATCGTTGCTGGTCGTCGGTGACGTGGTCGTCAATCGGTCGCGGAACACCACGGTGACCGAGGACGACATCACCGCCCACCCCGAGTTGAAACTCGCACGGTGGGCCGCCCGCGAACTCGAGCCCGACGAACTCGCGGACTGCACGATGTACACCAGCACCGAACCGTGTGAGATGTGTGCGACGGTGATCCACTACGCCGGGCTGGATCGCGTCGTCTACAGCGTCTCCGGGGAGTCACTCGCCGACGTCCGGGGAAAAGCCGAGAGCGGAATCCCCTGCAGGGACCTGATCGGACGCAAGGGCGGGACCACGGATGTCGACGGGCCTGTCCTCGAATCCGAAGGAAAACGCGTCCACGAGGCGTTCTACGCGTAGCCCGCACGACAGTCGTCGGGTCGCCCGGTCAGCCCTCGCCGACGTGTCCGCGGACGGCCTGGAACGTCTCGGCGGTCGGAGACCCGGCCGCGTCACTCCCGCGGCATTTCGTGTCGGCGACGCGCTCGGCCCCCCTCCGAGAACGAGTTCGGTCGCGTCGGCGAGTCCGGCGGGAGTGACCGCACGGTCACACCAGCGAGCCGAGCCAGTCGAGGAGAGCGGCGGGCCTGACGCGGACGGCCGGAACCGTCGCGTCCCGTGGCACGAACGAGGTCACGGCGTCGTCGATATGGCCGGCGTACTGTTCGTCGCTGTCCCCGTGCCAGACGATCGCTGTGTCGGTGGTCGAATCACCGTACTCGCCGGCGGACCACAGGGTCGCCGGCGCCCGCACGACGAGGGGCCGGCCGTCGATTCGGGTCCGAAGCTCACGGCGTTCCCCCACGAGGACGTACCCGACGTCCCTGACGACGGCCCTCCGAAGCGTCGCGTTCCGGAGCGTCTCGGCCCCCCGTGCGCGCGACACCCGGGCTGTGAACGTGGCGGTGCCGTTCGGATGCACCCGAACGGCCATCTCCGACGTGCCACGCGTGATCCCCGCGTTGTGATCCTCCCCCACTCGATCGAGCGCCTGCGTGCAGACGCCGCAGACGGGTTCCGTGGGCGCACGCGCCGTCGCCGTCGTCGAAGCAACGTCCGCCCCAGCGACGAGCAGAGCGAGCACCAGGAGAAGCGCAGTCGATCGATTACCGCGAGGGGACGAGCGTGACGTCACGGCACTACCCACCGTGACGGCCGTCTAAAGCACCACGGTCGCTACAATGGACGAGTTAGCCTCTCGTGTGGCGAAACCCACTCGCAAGCGGGCGTTCCGGAGGCCGCGTGGAACGGCGCCGGCGACGCCGAGGGCTCCGACGACCGGGACCGCGATTGCGAGTCCGTCCCAGCGGAGCGGTCGCCGCCACTCGACGGTCGCCCCGAGCCAGGCGCGGACTGATTCGCCACGGAGACGCGTCACGGTCGCTCCCGCGGCGCCGGGGGCGAAGGCTCCGAGTGCCATCCCGAGGAACCGGAGTCCCGACCGCGGAGCGGTTGCCGAAAACGTCGCGATCCAGACGGTCCACGAGAGTCCGATCGCCGGTGCGGAGAACGCCACGACCGGACGGTCCGTGGTGAGTCGTGCGAGCCGCGAGCGAGTCGAGTGCGGCATACCTGGACGAACGGCGGGAGACCCGTCAGGACCGCCGCTCGGCTTCACGTCTTGAACTCACCGTCCGGGCTCGCAGGCCCCGGGGGTCCCCGTCGCGGACGGGTTTTTGTCCGTTCCGTGCCTACGACACGTATGAGGATTGGTGCTTCGGTCGGGCCGTACCACGACCGACTCGACGCGCTGCCGCCCGGCTTCGAGTTCGTGGAGCTGGCGGTTGGCGAAGGGGAACGGCCGGCCGACGCGATCGACCCCGACGACCTCCGGTCGCGGTTGCGGGCCGCCGACCTCGGCACGACCGTCCACCTGCCGTACCGGCAGCCGCTCGCGACGCCGGTGTCCGTGCTCGACGATGCAACGGCTACGTATCTTACAGGGCTGCTGGACGTGGCCGCGGCCGTGGGGGCCGAAACCGCCGTCGCCCACCCACGAACGCGCGGTGTCGACCCGACGTCCGAGGCCGTGATCGACCGGCTCTCGGCGCTGGCGGCGGCGGGTCGGGAGCGCGACGTCACCGTCTGCTTCGAGACGGTGGGTTACGCCGGCGGACCGTCGCTTGACCGGGTTGGCCGCCTCGCGGTCGCGGCCGACGCAGCCGTCTGTCTCGACGTCGGCTACGCGTACCTGGAGGCGGGTGCCTCGGGCGTGAGATCGTTCCTGGGCTCCTACGGGGACGTCGTCGAACACCTGCACGTCCACGGCGTCCGCCGTCGCGGCGACACCCACATTCCGCTGGGAAGCGGCGACTTCCCGCTCGGTGACCTGGCGGGCCCGCTCGTCGACGCCGCCGGTGACGCGACCGCAACCATCGAGGTGTTTACCGACGACGCCGACTATCTTGAGGCGTCGCGCCGCCGGTTCGCCGACGCCGTCGGGACGTAGCGCGACCGCACCGAGGCGCCGTGCCGGACGCGACCGCGACACCCGACGGTCGAGGCGTCCGGCGCCGTGGATGGCCCCTGGCTGTCGCGACGACCCGGGGACACGGCAGGATTTTGGGCGTCACGCCGTAAGAACTGCCGATGGTTCGACGGCGCGCCGGCGACGAGATCAGCCTGCTGGATTCGTCCATCCGGACAGCGGGCGGGGCAGTGGTGTCGACGCCGTTGTACGTCCTCAGCGGGGTCGTCTACGCGGTCGTGACGTCGCCGGCTGCCACCGGGACGTTCTTTTTCGTCTCGATCGTGGCGGCACTCGTTCTCCGACCGGTCCGAGGGATCAGTCAGACGCTGCAGAAACTCGGCAGCGAACCCGACGAGCGCGTCGGCGCGTACCTCGGGTTGGCGATCCTGTTCGCGGTCGGCTATCTCGTGGCCGGCGGCGCGGTAGCGACCCTGTCGGGCGGGGTGCTCACCCGCCGAACCGTGTTCACTGCGGATCTGCTCGCCCCCGCAGGGGTGTACGCCGCGTCGCTCGCGCTGTCGATGATCGTTCTGAGTCTGCTCGGCGCGATCGGATACCCGAGCGTACAGACGTGGCTCGGCGGCGCACAGACCGGCGTGCGGCTGGCAGTGATCGTGCTCCTCGACCCGTTCGTGACCTCGGCGACCGAACTCCTGCTCGTGAGCGTCGGCGTCCGGGTCGCGCTGTTCGCGCCGGTCGCCGTCTACCTCGGGGTGCGTCCGCGGCTCCCCCGCCGTCGTGAACTCCGGCGCGCGTGGGCGTTCGCCAGGTGGAGCATCCCCGATCAGGTGCTCGACCGGTTCTCATACAACATGCCGGTGTTCGTGCTCGGTGTCGTGGCCACGCCGGCGGCCGTCGGCGTCTACGAGGCCGCGGACCGCTTCGCGGATTTCGGGGCGACCATCTCCTGGCGGCTCTCGTCGCCGCTGCTCACGAAAATCAGCGGCGACGCCGCCGCGGGGAACGACTACGCCGCCTACCTCGACGGGGCGATCACCGGGGGGACGGGGGTGACGTTCGTCGTGTTCGGATACCTCCTCGGCGCACACGACGTGGTGGCGCGGATCGCCTTCGCCGGCGCGGAGGCGGCGTTCGCGACGACCGTGCTCGTCGTCGGCGGGGTCAACGTCCTCCGCGGGTTCTGGACGCTGACTTCCCACGCGATGGAGGGGCTCGGCAAGCCGAGCGTGAGCTTCCGGACGAAGCTGTACGGCCTCGTGTTCAGCGTCCCCGTCCCGGCGCTCCTCGGCGCGGAGTACGGGGCGGTTGCGGGCGCGGCCGGCTACGGAGTTATGAACCTCATCGTCTTCGGGTACGTCTGCTACTACGCTCGCGACGTCTTGGGACACGTCCCGCTCGACGCGACCACCGCAGCACACCTGACCGTCGGCGGCGTGGTCGCGTCCGTCCTCACCGTCGGCGTCGTTTCCGGCGGGGCTCCGGCCGGGGTGTCGCCGGCCGGGGTGGCGGCCCTCGCGGCCGTCGTCTGTCTCTGTGGGTTCGTTGTGGTGCTCCTGGTCGTGTCGCCGCCCACCCGCGCGGTCGCCCGCCGGGCGGCGGAGCTGTCCCGCGGGACGTTTCGCAGGGCGGTGTGAGCCGACCGACACGCCGCGGGGGTCCGGTGCGACGGGCCGCAGTGGACGCGGTCGGGAGGTCGCCGCACGCGACCGGAGACGACGCGGGCGCACGGCGGGCGGTATCGTTAATTGATCGAGACGCCTGGGTAGGGTACGTTGATCACACCAGTCGTCGGGGAGACGCAGGCGTACGGGATGGACGATCCGAACCGGGTCCCGTGGGTTCTGGGCACGCACCTCCATCCGGACGTCGGCCCACTCGCTCGGGCGCCCGAGGGGTCGCGCGTCCTGATGATCGAGGCGCACGACTTCGCCAGACGGAAGCCGTACCACCACGACAAGCTGACGCTCGTGTTCAGCGGGATGCGCCACTTCAGGGACGAACTTCGCGATCGGGGGTACTCGGTGACGTACCTCAAAGCCAACTCGTTCGGCGAGGCGATGTCGGAGTACTTCGAGGAGCATCCCGACGACGAGCTCGTGTTGATGCGGTCGCCGAGTCATCGGAGCGCGGAGCGGTTCGCGGAGTTGGTGACCGACGCCGGCGGACGGCTCGACGTTGTCCGGAACGACCTGTTCGTCGGAACGCGGGAGGCGTTCGACGAGTGGGCGAACACCACCGACAAGCAACCGTTCAGACACGAGACGTTCTACCGCTGGATGCGACGTGAGACCGGCGTGTTGATGACCGACGACGGCGACCCCGAGGGCGGCGAGTGGAACTACGACGGGGAAAACCAGGCGTACCCGCCCGACGAGTGGGAGTCGCCGCCGGTGTACCGCCCGGACCACGACGACCTGACCGTACGGACGAGCGAGTGGGTCTCCGAGGAGTTCGACGTGTGGGGCGACATAGACGAGTTCGTGTGGCCGGTGACCCGGGAGCAGGCGCGGCGAAAGCTGTCGCACTTCGTCGAGGCTCGCCTGCCGGAGTTCGGACCGTATCAGGACGCGATGCGGAGCGACGACTGGGCGATGGCACACGCGCTGCTCGGGTCCTCGATCAACCTCGGGCTGCTTCACCCCTGGGAGGCAGTGCAGGAGATCGAACGGGCGTACCACGAGCGGAGTGACGTGCCGCTCAACTCCGCGGAGGGTGTGCTGCGGCAGCTCATCGGCTGGCGGGAGTTCATGCGCCACGTGTACCGGCACTCGATGCCGGACCTGAGCGAGGCGAACCAACTGGAGGCGCCACACGACCTGCCGGAGTTCTACTGGACCGGCGAGACCAACATGGAGTGTCTCAGGCGGACCGTCGACGACGTCCGACGGCGGGGCTACTCGCACCACATTCAGCGGCTGATGGTCCTTGCGAACTTCGCGACGCTGTGGGGGGTCGAGCCGAAACAGCTGAACGAGTGGTTCAACGCCACGTACGTCGACGCCTACCACTGGGTGACGACGCCGAACGTCGTCGAGATGGGTCAGTACGGCGACGGCGTGTTCGCGACGAAGCCGTACGTCTCCTCCGCGAACTACATCGACAAGATGAGCGACTACTGCGGCGACTGTTACTACTACAAGACCAAGGACACCGGCGAGAAGGCGTGTCCGTTCAACGCGCTGTACTGGGACTTCCTCGATCGGAACGAGGAGGAGCTGCGGTCGAACCACCGGATGGGGCTGATGTACAGCCACGTGGATACCAAGCAGGAAAGCGAGGAGATGGACGAGATCCGCGGTCGCGTCGGGACGCTTCGGGAGAAGGCCGAGTACGGCGAGTTGTGAAGGTTTGTCGGCGACCGGCGAGGTGAGGGGCCCCATACGGCTGTGAGCACCAACGGCCTATGTCCCGTCCGGAGCGTACGTACTGCCACGATGACGCAATACACCGTCGAGTTCGCCGAACCACACGCTCTCACTAGCGGCGACGACCGAACGCTGACCGTCGACGGGTACGACGACTTCGGGAGTATGTACAGCCTCGAGCGTCCCGACGGCAGCTCGCGATCCGTCGCAAAGCAGCTGGTCGAGCGCATTACCGAAGCCGGCGAGCAGGAGTAATCACCCTCCCGGCGATCGGTCGGTCGCCGGCGTCCGCCGGCGTATCGACGTGAAACCCCGGGTCACCCACCAGTCTACGTAGTGGTATTTGGATTACATCATAGCTGTGGTTCGGATGGGACAGGGAGCTTTTGTAATAAAACTGCGTAATATTACTTGTGTTAGTTCAAATTTGTTTGGTTCTCCGACCCCCGGAAACGCGTTTAATTATATGTACGCCTGCTATGGGGTATGTCTCACACGGAGGCAGGCAACGTCGAAGCGAACAAGGATCGCCGGCTGATCGCCCTGGCGGCGGTGGCGATCCACCTGTCGATCGGATCGATCTACGCGTACAGCATCTACCAGATCCCGCTCAAGCAGACGCAGGGCTGGGCGACGTCACAGGTCACGCTCGCGTTCTCGATTGCGGTGCTCGTTCTTGGCGTCACCGCCGCGTTCCTCGGGACGTACGTCGAGGAGTACGGGCCACGGCTGGCGGGGCTGGCGGCGGCCGTCCTCTACGGACTCGGGATGGTCGGCGCGGGAGCGAGCATCCAGTTCGGAAGCCTCCCGCTGTTCCTCGCAACGTTCGGCGTCGTCGGCGGGATGGGGATCGGGTTGGGCTACATCTCGCCGATCGGGACGCTGCTCGAGTGGTTCCCGGACCGCCGCGGGATGGCGACCGGCCTTGCGGTGATGGGGTTCGGCGCCGGGGCGCTCCTGACCGGCCCGCTCGGGAGCTACCTCATCCAGGAGTTCGGCGTTTCGAGCGCGTTCTACGCGCTCGGGGCGCTCTACTTCGTCCTGATGACGTTGGGCGCGAGTTACCTCGCCAAACCCGCCGACGGATGGCTCCCGAAGGGGATGGAAGGCGAGGAAAACGCACACGAGAAGGCGCGGAGCGCGGTCCCGGGCATCAACGCCCTCACGGCTGCGGAGGCGCGGACGTCCGTGCGGTTCTGGATGGTCTGGCTGATCATCTTCATCAACGTCTCCGCGGGGATTATGCTGCTCGCGTTCGCGTCGCCGATGCTCCAACAGGTCGGCGGTGCGACCGCCACCACGGCCGCGTTCATCACGGGCTACATCGGCATCTTCAACGGCGGCGGCCGCATCTTCTGGTCGTCGCTATCGGATTACGTCGGGCGCACCACCACCTACGGGGCGTTCATGATCATCCAGATCGGCGCTTTCCTGCTGATACCGCAGCTCGCCGGGGTGTGGGTTCTCGCGGGAACGATGTTCCTCGTGATCACGTGTTACGGTGGGGGCTTTGCGTGTCTGCCGGCGTACCTCTCCGACCTGTTCGGCACGAAGGAGGTCAGCGCGATCCACGGCTACGCCCTCACCGCGTGGGGCGCTGCCGGCGTTGCAGGGCCGCAGCTCGCCTCGTTCATTCTCGAAACCACCGGCGGATACACCAACGCCCTCTACGTGATGAACGCGGCGCTCGTCGTCGGCCTCCTGACGGTCGTGACGCTCCGGTGGCGGCTGCGGACGCTCAAGGGCGACGACACCACCCGCACGGCGGGTGCCGCGACGACCGACTGAGACCAACCCCGGCGCGTCCGCCCCGTCCCGAAAGACCGACGCCGGATCAGCCGTGGTACCGGTACAACGACGTGACGTACGGCAATCGGTTGAGCATCCAGATCGTGACCGGGAGCCCCACGATCGTGAGCGCGAGGACCGACGCCACGTTCGCCCACAGGAGGCTGAGCCACCAGCCGACGAGGACGGAGTAGACCACCCGGACGGCGAGTGAGTGCTGTCCGCGCGCCGACTCGGGCGTCGAGAGCGACCGCGGCTCGGTGAGCGTGAGCACGGTCGGAACGGGGTTGATCAGCTTGATCCCGATCGGGAACAGCACGACCGTGACGTTGAGCAGCCACGCGGTGTTCACGACGATCGGCGTCGCCCACCAACCGACGAACACGAACCACAGCGCACGCACTGGAGTGGACCGTCGTGTCATCGCCTCCCGTAGACCCCCGGGACGCAAGTCCGCATCGTTCGGCCCGGCGGCCGGTGCGGTGTCCGCGGGAGCGGCGTCGGGCGGTCCGGCGCCGTCGGGGTCCGGACGCCGACCGGGCGACCGCCGCCGGAGTCTGGGGTTGCCCCCGGCCGACGCACGACCGCAACGTTTGTACCCTCGCTCCGACCCATATCCCCACGATGGCGTCGATCCCCGTGACGGACGACCTCCCGGCGTACCTCGCCCCCCTCCCTGCCCGGCTGGAGACCCTGACGCTCCGACTCGTCTGGGTGGTCGTCGCGGTCAACCTCGTGGGTACCGTCTTCGGGTTCTGGTATTACCGGTTCCAACTGCAGAACACCGCGTTCGTGATGTGGCCGGTCGTGCCCGACAGCCCGACGGTGACGATGCTCATGGTCGCGAGCCTCGTGTCGTGGAAGGTGGGAAGAGATCGGAACTGGCTCCACGCACTGGCGTTCGTCGGGAACCTCAAGTACGGCCTCTGGGTGGTCGTCGTCCAGCTCACGATCAACGACGTGCT
>Ga0102942_1000012_pt1 | contig 57320 bp, 64 predicted proteins | sample SalPon2_C_H2O_MG_FD_78171 | JGI IMG/M metagenome (GOLD analysis project Ga0102942, IMG submission 78171) | Salt pond water microbial communities from South San Francisco under conditions of wetland restoration - Salt Pond MetaG R2_C_H2O_MG | ecosystem: Environmental > Aquatic > Non-marine Saline... | reverse complement strand
GAAAGAAAATACTAGAGTAATTGATGAAAAAGCGGATAGAGCATTTTTCGTCCGAGAACCAGTGAAAGCGGGGATTTCAGGCCTTCCAGAAGATCTAGAAGCAGAGATTCCTGTACATCCAGAATTCCCTGAGAGAGGAAACCGAGTCCACGAACTAGGAATTGAGAACGGTGGAGTCGAAATTTTCGTTGAGGAAAGCGATCTCTCAGACGGATACTTCAGACTGAAAGGCCTCTGCAATATCGAGGTTGAAGATGGAAAAGCAGAGTTCAGGCCTGGCGATCATAAAGATGCATTGGAGAACGATGCAGAATTCATCCACTGGGTTCCAGAAAATTCAGACGAAGCAACTGTCAGAATGCCTACAGGAAAAGACATTGAAGGCCTTATAGAACCTGTTGAAATCAAAGTTGATGAAGTTATCCAGTTCGAGAGATTTGGATTTGCTAGGAAAGATTCGGAAAATATTTTCTACTTTGCGCATGAGTAATTACCCATCTGTAATATCGGAGAGGAATGTCTTCAGAGAAAAAATTGGTTTAATAGTTCTAAAAGAAATAACTGTGTGAAGCCTTCGGAAGGGTTGAAGAATGCATCAAAAAATAAATTAGGAATCTGTGTTGACAGAGTTTTTACAAATGAAAACTATCTCAAAGGAACCGAAGTATGCTGCCACAAAACCTGCTTACATAATCTAAGGCCTTGCATGTATTCCTCCAGATTTGACATTAACTTTATCGAATAAATTGATTTTTTGTATAGTATAATTTTTTATTCTGAGATAGTATAGAATGTGCAAACTTGAAGATTAAACAAAAGAACTTGAGATCAAAGTTTTTTAATTGAGATTACTATTTGCATGCTACAACTGCGGTTACATAAGCTGTACTGAAGCTACTACTTCCCCGAGATACACTAACACCCTCTCCCTTTGTTCCATCTCTGCTCAAAACTCTACCACTACCATACTCTGGGGCGCCAAAAGATCCATCGTCATAGAATTCGCTATCTATGTTGAGCCAGGTGTCATACCATCCGAACGGATCATCCTCCTTGTATCCAGATTTATAGGCCTCGGCTATGAGGCTTTGATCGGAAGGACAGCTGACTGAACAACTAGCACTATCGCCGCTGTCTGAACACTTGTACCAGTTAAGATTTGATCCATCAGTCACTCCTTCGCTGCCTGCGTTGTTGTCTACGTAGTTTTTTGTTGCCGCATCTTGTGCATTAGATGGGTCTTGGAGGCCTGTTATCGGGTTGTTGTTCATGTTAAGTTCTTGGAATACATTTAGGTTGTCCCGGACGTTAACTGTGGCTGTGCCTATGGTTATGAACATTATGATTGCAAGAAATGCAACGTGGGTTTTCTTGATCTCTATGTTTACCTCGTACTTACCAGACATAATGTAAATATATAATTGTTTATGGTTTTACTTAAAACAAAGGCCTGAGTCAAAATTGATGGAAATTGAAATTACTCGTTGAGGCCTTTGAGTTTATTTTTCTTTATTTAAAATGGTTTGAAAGTATTTTGAAATATCTACTTTGTATTATGGATTGTCTGGATTCGTGGGGATTCAATTTTTCAGAGGCTTGAAAGTCAAGCCGTGCTAGAAAAGTTTTTATAATTTTTACTATTATACGATGACATATGGTTAATCTTAGTAGGAGGGATATTCTTGGTTCTTCTTCGGCGGCAGCTATAGGTGCTTTGACAGGTTGTCTTGGAGGAGACAGGGATGATATCTTTGGACCGGATCAAGATGGAGGCTTTCAAGGCCTTTTGCAGGAAAGAGGGGGTTCTCAGAGGAATGGATATATCCCCGGTTCAGTCACTGATACAGAGTATGAGAAGGATTTTTCTGTCCCCAGAGAACTTGAAGGGGATCTGAGATACTCAGATAATTTGATGGCTGGAAACGGAGACGATAGCTTTCATCTATCATATCCAATTGATGGATCAGGCTTTACCTGGAATTTAGAGGATAGGCCTGAAGATATAGTGTTGAGTGGTGAAAAGGTATTTCTGATTTACAGTGATAGAGGCCTAGAATTAAATTCAGATGCTCAAGAGGATTTAGATAAGTGGAGGGATTCAAGCATCGATTTCTCTTCTTTTAATTTAGATTCGGATTCTGGATGGTTTGAGGTCTATGACATGGGAGATGAAGTTTTGTTTGCTGGAAAGGACTTTATGAAATCTACCAGCGACTCGACTGTGGGAAAGGGAGTGTTTGAATATTCTCTTCCAACTGATTTGGTCTCGGATACTATATGCGGTGATCAAGATTCAATTTATACTGTCGATCGAGACCTGAATCTCAGGAATTTCTCATCTAATGATTATTTTTCCTCAGGAGAGAAAAATCCTGATGTTTTATCTCTAGCTGAACCGTCTCAGGCCGTCAGTGAGAGGCCTGTAGGAATGTCGACGAGAGAAGGCCTTCTAGCTGTCAACCTAGATGATCAGCTGGCGGTTATAGACCCTGAGGAAAGTCAGATAAGGTCTTCCACAAGCTTGGATGAGCCTACCGAAGGAATCAGGCCTGTATTTGCGCCAGAGTACCTGGCTCTGGAGGTTGATGGATCGGTTCAGGCCTTCAGTAGAGATGGAGAGAATCTGGACAGAATACAGACTGCAGACTTTGACCGAGATATTGAGGAATTGATGGGATATGATGATGCTATTTTTGTCAGAACTGAGGATACTTCCTGGCTGATAGATCTTGAAACCGGTAGAAAGGATTTAATCGGATCAGAGATACTGCATAGAGATCCTTACAGTGAGATAGTAGCTGAAAATGGGAAAACCACAAAAAGAAAGAGGAGAGATCAATCCAGCCTTTTCTGAAAAACTGATTAAAATTTAAGCTTCTAAAGTGATAACATGACAGAAAATGAGGGAGATACACGCAGGGAAGTACTCAAAAAGGCAACAGGCCTCGCAACGGCCGGAGCAGTTTCAACAGCCGGATGTATAACTGAAACAGGCTCAAGCAGGGATTTTGTTCCACTGAGTACAGGCCTTCCATACGTGAAAATTGTTTCACCTTCTAATGATGACAGGCTTCGAGGCCAGACAGGTGGAGGCCCTTTCAATACTGACAGAACAGATTCTGAAATATCACCGGTTTCGGTCGAAAATACTGAGAAAATATCTGAAAAACCGGTTGACAAACAGCCAGTTTTAGGCCCAGAAGGTAACGTAGTTGCAACAGGGGTAGGTATAGAAGGCGGAGGCAATCATGATCAGGGAACCGCAGTTCTGGTAGATTCCACAGGCAATGTAAACGAGATAGACACAATCGAAGAAACCAGCACCCCGATCATTCTGGATGGAAGCGCTATCTTCGGAGACGCCAGAGCCAATATGAAATATGATATCTCAAGTGGAGAAAAGCAATCAGAGATAATGGGAAGTAGCAGGGCCTTCAAAACACTGGGAGAAAATAAGGCATATCAAGGTATTGGAGGAGGATTTGCCAGCTTCGACCCTGAAACAATGGAAATTGAGACAGAGTATACACAGGATTTAAGTAGAAATCCTACCGGTGAAGCCTTGCTTCCGTGGAGCCAGGACCGGGTAATAATGTCTAATGCAGGCAGCTTAAGGACTCATGACTTGGAAACCGATGGTAGACTGGGCTTAAATACTGATTATGACTTTACCCCCGGAATATCAAGTGATGGAGATGTAGCAGTAGTAACAGGAAGATCTGACGATGTTCTTGCTGTTGTTGATCCTGAAACCGATGACTTGGAGATAATAGATAAACTGGAAGGAGGCTTTGGAACCTTTAACGGAGTAGGGCGATTAGAGAACCAAAGAGCTGGAGGTGACTCCTGTGCCCTGATAGATGAAGGAGAAACTCTTGGAATATACAACGTAAATGATAAAGGAAAGGCCTGGAAAGCCAGCTTCGATAGGGGCAATGAGTCACTCAGCAGAGGATGGGAGGAAATGCTGGAGGGAGAAGGTATAGGCCTAGTAACGTGGGGAGAAATCGCTCTTGCTGGAACGGAAAAAGGCCTTTACGGACTTGATACTCAAAATGGAGAAGAAGTATTTTCCACTACAGAAGCTAAAGGATATCCTTCGATAGGAAGAAATAATGAAGTATATTCTGCAGACCAAAACTCAGGCCTGTACAGGGTAGAATTTGAGATGGGACAGCCAGACAGAGGAGGAGTCCCCGAAATAGGAATGGATATAAGAGATGAAACAGTAACTGAAACACCGCTGGTAAGGGGGAAGGATGATACAGATATAGTTCTTTACATAGAAAATACTGGAGATGGAGATTTTGATGCAGCATTAACTACCGAATTTGATGCAGAACACGACGGAGAAACCTACACAGGGGAAATACCCCTGACTCTGGAATCTAACTCAAACGGAGACATAGCAGTAAACTACAATCCAAAAGGAGAGAACAAGGAATTCCAATCGGAGGTAATAGAGAGTCTTGGACAGTACCTAGATTCTCAGACTATCGAAGACTACGAGCTAATTCAGGCCTCAAACGTGGAACACCCTGTCACAATTGAAGACGGATCATCAGAGGTAACAATAGGATTCACAAACGGCAAAATCACGTCAGAAAAGGCCTGAAAACTTTTATTCAATATCCAAATTACCTTCCAACGGAACAATGGTATCTAGCTCAAGCACGAACCCGGTCTCAGTTTCCTGATTCTCTCCTGACAGAGCCTGGCCTGAAGGATTGGATAGATCTCCTCCACACCCAACACCTATACACATGTTTCCTCCGTTCTGAACTCTCAAGACTCCAGGGTGTAGGCTCCCAGACATACCATCTCCGGTTTCGTTGACATAGTTGTCAGTGTCATATCCCGATCCTATCGAGGCCTCGTTAGAGGCACAGTTTGTTCCTATGCATATACTTCCTGACAGTGGCTTGAAAATCATATCCCGACTTATCGCTGGATCATTTGGTGTTGAGATCACACCTATCTCTCCATCAGTGCTACCTCCTGTTTCCAGCAATTGTCCTTCTGTCTCAGGATCAGGAGTAGGATCAGGGCTAGGATCAGGGCCTTCTGTAGCCCCTCCATCTTCTTCTACAGTAATGGTTTTTGTTTCTGTATCTGATACTCCATCATTAATTATTGTTAGTGAAACTTGGTATGTTCCTGATGTTTGATAGGTTGTCTGGGGGTTTTCCTCTTCAGAGGTATCTCCATTACCGAAGTCCCAGTTTCTTTCTGCATCGTCGAGGCCAGGAACTGTTGATTGGTCTGTAAAGTATACGGATTGACCTGTTTCAGGATTATTTGGGCCGTAGGTGAAATCAGCATCCAAAACAGGCATGTCTTTGACTTCGAAATCTCCCAGTATGAAATCATCGTCTCCAGAGAGTTCAAATTCATGTATTCCTTTATCGCTTTCTGTAGTCTGCCATTCCAAAGTATTCATCTCACTCGCTGCCCCCGCTAAGGTATGGGTTTCAGAGTCTTTGACTTCACCATCGATCTCCAAAGTAATCTCCTGTGTGTCAAATGCAATTCTTGTATTTTCTACACTGTATTCTAGTTGGAAGTTATCTCCTGTTCTAACTGGATCTGCAAAATCTTCAAGAGTTAAATCGAAAAAACTATCTTCCAAGACTTGAATTTGTCGTGTCTCAGTATCTGAATAACCTCTCACATCAGTTACCTCCAAGCCAATCGTCTCAGTCCCCGGCGAATTAAAGGTATATGTAATCTCCTCCGATGAACCAGTGATCGCACCCTTCCAACTCCGAGACTCAATCAATCCCTCACTTTCATCTTCGAACTTAGTAGGCCTTCCTTCAATGACAGGCCTAGGCTCATAATCTATTTCAGCATCTGGCATCGGCACCACGACACCACATGATGCTTCAAAGAAATAACCCTGATTTTGAACTCTAACATCGACAGACCCATCAAAGTAATCATCTGTTTCCAAGATAAAAGTTTCCTGAGGCCTGACCCTATCCTTATTAGATTCAAAACTCTGTGGTTCTCCATTGACAAAAACACTTAGAGCTCCAGTGTTCAACGCATTTAGACGGTTACTATTCCTGACAGATAGATAAGTTCCTGACTCATTAGCCCAACACGATTCAACAACAATTCTTGTATCTCCTGAAACCTCAAAATCCTGGTCTGAGGCCTCATCTATCAGAGAATCTTGATAAGTATAAATTATAGATGCACTGCCCACAGTGATAGCTGTCAAGAGAGTAACTGCTACAACCTCAGTGACTCCTCTCTTGGAGCCACGTACTTCCCAAGTCTGCTTCCTTGAGATTTCCTTGACTCGTTCTCTGTATTCATCCAAACCCATCCGATAACTCTGAAACAATATTTGAATGCCTTCCTTTAATAAAATGGGAAAGCCGGGAATCGAACCCGGGACCTCTGCGTATCTCACAAACTTGGAAATCAAAGATTTCCTGCGAACAGAAACTGTTCTAACAGTTTCCATGTTTCTGGAAATAAGTCTTTAATCATCGGAAAAAGGCCTTACCAGAATAAGACCTGATTCCTCATCGCTCATAAATTTTGTTATGAGCGCAGCGCTCTAACCCCTGAGCTACTTTCCCTGTTAAATCTAATTTGGTTGGCTGAATTTTATAAGATGGAGTCTAGGCCTCTTTTACTGGATGTATTCCTAGTAACGGGTTTAAAGTTTTCAGCTGTCTAACCGGTTTATTTCTGTTTTTACTTCGGGAAAATCTTCTATATCCATAAACTTAAGTTTGTAGGCCTCTAAAGGTAAAGTTATTGGATTTGTGGCCTTTCCAATTCTTATTACTTTTTCAGCTACTTTCTCGGCGTAATTTTCAAATACTGGTTCTTTTTCTCGGTTTCCTCTGTGTTCCCAGGCATTTCTCCTCCAAGATATTATCGTATGATCCAGCTCGTATCTGGATATTGGTTTAAACATCTCAGCGAGGAAAGCATACTTATCGTGGTCTTTCATGATGAGGTGATGAAGATTCTCGGACAGGTGGTCTCTCAAAACAGGGTTCACACGGTTATAATCCTTGAATGATCTAAAATCCGTGCTGTTTAAGGCCTTAATCAAATCTCCATTGACATGTGAATTAATCCCCAGAAACATAGCTATCGATGCTGATGCATCCTCGTTCATACAGTAATTAATGTAGTTTTCCCAAGGCTGTATTTTCTCCTCGTGAAGAAGAAATTTCTCCATAGCCTCGAAGTAAAAATTTGCAAACTCTAGGTCCAGTTTCTCCATCTCTGAGGCCTGTCTGAACCCGTTTCTATCATAGATTCTGTCGACGCCCAATGTGATCTGTCTGTAAACACGTAAGAACTCGCTGAAAGAACTGTATGAATCGCTTTGCTCGAAAAAAAACTCAAGGCCTCCCATTTTTTTCAAGAGATCCTTTATATCATCTGATTTAGGATCTAGGTCAAAAATACCTTCTTGTCTTAACTCTTCGATTTCTGAGTTCATAGAAGTATTATTTGAGGCCTCGTTTTAAACAGTTGCAAGCTGAAACGCCTTTAGTTTGAAATTTCAAGGTGAGGTGGTTGGGTTCGCCCAGATTCGAACTGGGGATCTCCGCCATGTCAAGGCGGTGTCATAACCAACTAGACCACGAACCCCCTTGTATCTGGTTATTCTGGTTAGGCTTAAATACCTCATCTACCAAATATTTGTTGATTGAAAGTGGCTCCAGAATGTGATACTTGCGGCGAAGACCTTCACGTAAACGCTGTAGACAAACCTAACGTTGACTGGGTAAAGGTAGTTTGTAGCAACTGTGGCAACGTTGAGAACATCTCAATGATACGGTTAGATTCCCAGGTGAAAGGCCCAAGACGCGACAACAGTTAAATTTCTTATTTCTCAATCCTTTTCTATGGTAAATAAGTGGCACGACTACGAGACAGGGCCTGACAGTCCTGAAGAAATCTACGCAGTAATTGAAAATCCGACCGGAACACAGAACAAATACGAATACGACAAAGACAAGGAATCAGTAGTACTTGACAGGGTACTGCATTCTTCAATCAACTATCCAGGAGACTACGGATTCATCCCTCAGGCCTATTATGAGGACGGTGACCCGATGGATATCCTAGTCGTCACTACACATGGGACTTTCCCAGGCTGTGTAATCGAGGTAAGGCCTATCGGAATTCTCTACATGGACGATGGAGGTGAACAGGACGATAACGTAATCGCTGTCCCTACAGAGGATCCAAGATGGGACAATGTAGAAGATCTCGAGGACCTGAACGAGCACAAGAAGAAAGAAATCGCGGAGTTCTTCAAGACCTACAAGAACCTCGAACCGAAAAAAGAAGTGATTATAGAAGGCTGGGGCGGAAAGGAAGAGGCCTTTGAAGCTATTGAGAGGTCACAGGAGCTTTACTCGGAGAAATACGAGTAAAGGCCTGATTTTCTCTCTCTTTTTTGTCATTCTTTTACAGTCACGGGCACGCCTTTTTCCTTGAGTAATTCTACCTGTTGTTTGACGAAGTCTTCCTCATTAGAACCTTTTGTCGCTACCATGTAGACTTGGGCGTCTCCTACAGGCCTCATGACTCTTCCTGCTCTCTGAGTTGCCTGTCTTCTCGAGCCTCCCTGACCGGACATTACGATGCCTACTTCTGCGTTCGGTAAGTCTAGGCCTTCGTCTCCGATTCTAGATACAATCATTTTATCCAAGTCTCCTTCTCTGAACTCTTCGAAGTACTCTTCTCTGTCTTCAAAATCAGTTTCTCCCGATATGAAAGGTATATCGTATTCGTTGCTCAGGTCTTCTCCCTGATCCAGCCAGTCACAGAAGATCAAAGTTTTCTTACCTTCGTGTTCGTCTAAGAGCCCTTCGAGAATCTCTTTTTTCGCAGGATTTTTTGATGCGATAATTGCTTTCTTGATGCCTGAGGCCTCCTCGTATTTATGCCTGTAAAAGTCTGAGGCCCATTCAACCATTCTAATCTCTACATCAGGTTTTACAACATGGCCTTCCGAGAAGAACCTTGCCCAGTCTCCTCCTATCTCTCTACCTATCAGTGCGAAAATCTCTCTTTCCTTTGTATCTTCTCTTACAGGAGAAGCTGAAAGGCCTATCCTTCTGGTTGACTGAAGAGATGCTGTCTTCCTGAATAGATCGGATGGAATGTGATGGACTTCATCGAAAATAATCAGGCCCCAGTCCTTCCTGAATAGATTGGTTTTCTCTCCCGCAATATGATAGGTTGCGATTGTCACATCATTCATTTCCTTTGTATCGCCGTGGTATTCTCCAATCTGATCCTCAGTTATCGTAGTCTTATCTAATAACTCTCGTTTCCACTGATTTACCAGGTTTCTCTGAGGAACCAAGATCAGAGTCGGGGCGTCAATTTTACACATCAGGCCTATACTTGTAACTGTTTTACCTGATCCGGCTGGATTAGCTAGTACTGCTGCTTTCTCTGAATGAGCTTTTTCCACGTATTCCTCCTGATAATCCCTGAGCTCGATGCCTTTCAGATCTGCGCCTATAGATTCATCGACTTCTCTGAACTTGGAGTTATCCTCAACAGGGTATCCTTTCTTCAGCAAGGCCTCTTTGATCTCTGCTCTGGACTTGCTGCCCATAGCGATTCTCGAGGAAGTATCTGATAGATCTACTGAAAGGTTTTTCCTGACTTTTTCGATTCCTCTGGCCCATTCCATTCTTTCTTTTTCCTCTGCTTTCAGTACATGGTAATGGCCTTTGTGTTCGATTGAGAACATCTGCTGTTTGTCATAAGTTCTTTCCACCCATTCAAGGAATCTCGGGTGATTCCCTAGGACACGAGAATATACTTCTCTCATTTCTTCCAGCGACATGTCGGAGTTCCAGATATCCATCTCCCGGACCTGGAACTTGTAGTGTTCGCCCGAAGAGGTCTCCATATGCGCCATTGAAGAGATCTCATTCAAGGTCTCGCTGTCAGGATGTGACAGGATTATCTCCCTCTGGGCCTCGAAGAATACTACGTGGTTTTCAATCATATCTATAAGTTCTTCTCTTTCTTTTTCTTCCAAGGACATGCCCATTAAAACATATCCGAAACTTTAAATGATTCAATTCCGGGTCGAAAATGAAGAAATCAGAGCTGAAACAGAAACTTTCCAGGATAGAGGCCTTTAACTCCCCAAAAGTTGAACTGGAACAGTACGAGACTCCGCCTCAGCTGGCAGCCGATATAGTTCATAGTTGCTATATGCAGGGAAATGAAAAAGTGATCGATCTCGGCACTGGCACGGGAATACTTGCCATCGGAGCTGCAATTTCTGGGATGAAAGCCAAGGCTGTGGAGATAGACTCTCAAGCCCTAAAAACAGCTCAGAAAAACGCTGAGGCCTCTAGTGTCGAAATAGATTTTGTGCAGAAAGACGTGACAAATTATCAGTCCGAGGAAGATTTTGATGCTGCACTGATGAACCCTCCTTTCAATATCCAGAGCAATGAAGGCCTGAACTTCTGGAAAAAGGCTATGGAGATCAGCGATACTGTCTACGGCGTTGCGGGTAAAGGCTTCAGACCACGTTTAAAACGTTTGTGTAACGAATACAATCATGAAATAGTGGCTTCTGAGGCCTATACTATTGGATTGCCTGCGAGCTACGAGTTTCACACCGAGGCCTCGAGAGAGACTCCGGTGGATGTATATATTACAAGGAGGAGATCAAAAAATGGAACTTGATGTGATGGAGAAGGACGGAAGACTTCTGGTAGATATGGAGCAAAACCATGCAGTAGCCAATCTTTTGAGAAAGGCTGTGTGGGAAAACGGTGGAGAAGCCGGATACGATAAAGGACACCCGCTGGGCGATGAATCAGTTCTTATAATCGACGACGGCAGTCCGGAGGAGACGCTTCAGGACGCAGTCGAGACCGCTGAGGAATGGCTCACCGATATTGAATCAGATCTTTAGTTCAGTCCTTGACGGGAAGTTAATTAATGCAGTGGATCCGGTATAATTTTCATGACTGAATGGGAGTCTCCTGTAGGCAGAGAACTTTACTTCATAATTCTGGCTTTAGTGCTTGCGTTCGGGATTTTACAGACATCTGGAACAGTACTGGGGACTGAGCAACCTGTGGTTTCTGTAGTATCATGTTCTATGTATCCAGAATACGATCGTGGAGATGTCTTAATAGTCAATGGAGTCAGCTTTGACAGTATCGAAGAAGATGAAGTCATCGTCTTTGACGTGCCTTTACAGGCCTCTGTATCAATTGATGGAGAGAGTTACAATCTATCAGAGGACCCGTCCAATACTCAACTTGGAGATGCAAAAGTCACTTCTATAAACGACAGGAATTCAGTAATCAAGTTCGGAGGGGAAAAATACCGAATGACCCAGGGCGAGAGTTACAGCATTGAAGGCCTAAAAGTTGAACTGCGCGGGGTTTCAGGTGTCGATATACCTGTTGTCCATAGGGTTGTTGAGAAAGGAGCTGAAAGTCTTGAGACTAAAGGCGATAACAACCCTAGACAGCTTGAGTTCGAGACCGATATCAGGCCTGAACAGGTCTACGGCAGAGTGTTTTTCAAGATTCCAAGGATTGGCTCTGTGAAGCTCGTTGCGATGGATCTAGCCGGTTTAACTGGTAGGCCGCTAGAAATTAATTCGGAGTACGGCTGTAGATGAAAGGCGTTTTAAAGTTTTGATGCCTGAGTTTGTAGGTATGGAATTCTGTGATGAATGTGGAGGAATGCTTGTCTCAGAGAAAGAAGACGGAGAAACCTTGATGAAGTGCAGGAACTGCGGAGAGCACCAAGATGTCGAAGCAGACGAGATGAAAGTTACAGAGGAGAAAGAAGACGACCCCATGAACCGGTTGAACGTAAATGAGGAGGGTGACGATGAAGCCACAAGGCCTACTACTGAAAAAGAATGCAAGAAATGCGGAGAAGAAACTGAGCAGGAATGGTGGATGGAACAGACCCGGGCATCAGATGAACCGCCTACACGTTTCTACAAGTGCAGACAATGCGGCAACGTCTATAAAATATATGACTGAAGGCCTTAATCAACTTCCGTCTTGATAGAATCGTCCTCGATCTTATCGGATATGTCATTTATAGATGCTCTTAGCATCGAGATTTTTCTGTTAACTTCGTCTCTGTGCTGGTCGAACTCAGAGTCATCTACCTTCGAATCCACATCGACCTCAGTACTGTTGTTTTTAACCAGAAAATCGCTTTCAACCTCATCAATTTTGTGTTTAAGGCCTTCAAGTTCTTCGAAGATCGCTTCCTGACTGTTCTCAAGTCGGGATACTCTAGATTCCAAACGGGAAATACTCTCGTCGTTTTCAGATACATTTGAATCAATGATATCGACGTTTTCGATATAGCTGGACTGGACTTTAGCAAGTTGGCTGAATAGCTTTTTCAGCTTTTCAAGCCGGGACCGATTGAACTCAATATTCTGGAGGAAATCTTTTTCCATCCCCAGATTATCAACTATCTTATCAAGCTCCTTGTCATGGTGTTGAACAGCATTATCAAGAGCATTCAGATGAGAGTTAAGGTCCTCCACGGCTTCAACCACATCATTAACTTCTTCAGAGGCCTCCTCACCTTTTTTACCGAGGATATCCATAAAACCCTTTTTTCATAGCCGGTATTTGAAATCAACGGTTCAAATAAAACATTTCACCAACAAAATTCAGATATGCCAGAACAACAGCAGATGAGAAGAGCGCCGGCTAGGCCTAAAAAAATTGAAGATATAGACCCTCAAAATGATATCAGGCTGCGGATTATAGGGGCAGTACTCTCAAAGGAAAAAGACTCGATCTCTCTCGATGATGGAAGCGGTAGCGTCGAGGTATTTCTGGAAGACGAGCAGATGGACGATCTGGAAGAAGGTATGAGGGTCAGAGTTTTCGGCCGGGTATTACCAACTCCTGACAGCTTTGAGCTACAGGGAGAGGTCCTACAGGACTTCTCTGAAGTGGATCCGGAGCTCTACGACAGGGTTAAAAAAGTTGTTAACACTAACAAGTAACATAGAGGATTGGAAAAATGTTTACAGCAGAAATTGAAGAAGTCGGCCTACTGAAAGACTCGATGAAAACCATATCAGACTTGATCAGTGAAGGCCTCTTCCAGCTTGAGGAAGATGGCCTGAGACTGGTGGCTGCCGATCCAGCACTGGTCGGACTCGTGCATTTCAAGATCGAAGAAGACCTTTTCGAGGAATACGACCTCGATGAGGAGACGATGGTAGGCCTCAACATAGAAAATTTGTACTCTATTCTACGGAGAGCAAACGCAGACGATACTATAACTTTCGAGCTCGATGATTCGAAGTTCCATATCAAGATGGAGAATTCAAGCACTAGAGAGTTCTCACTACCGAGACTGAACCTCTCCGAAGATGACATCCCTGAGACGGACCAGCTACAGTTCGACTTTGAAGCAGAGCTAGAGGCCTCAGTAATCGAAGGCGCTGTAAAAGACGCCATGGTTGTAAGCGATGCTGTCACGATCTCTGCAAATGATTCAGAGCTCAACATCAAAGCTGAAGGGGATCAGAGCAACGCAGAGTTCACAATCACAGAAGGCAGTGAAGGAGTAATTTCGATGGACGGCGACCAAGTAAAATCCATGTTTTCACTTGATTACCTTTCCAAGATGATCGGAGGGAAGAAACTTTCCGAAAACGCCACGGTCAAGCTGGGAGATGACTTCCCGATGAGGATGGAATTTGTCAGGCCTGATGAGATGGACTTGAGCTTTGTACTGGCTCCAAGAATCGAAGAGGACTAGAGTAAAACCCGCATTGAATATAGTAGTTACCAGTTAAATCTTTCACGTGGAACACGACCTCAAAAACTGGCAGGTAAGACAGTACTACGAGCAGGACGCTCTGAAGGAAATATTTCTTGAGATCAGCGAGTATAGAGAAGTTGTTCCCACATATGAGAATGGGTATGGGACGAGGCCTGATGCCATAAATTTTCCGGGGGATTTTGAACAGTTCGTGGAAAATGAAGCTATCGCATTTCACGCATCCGTGGAAAGATGGAAGAATCCGCTCCTCATAGATCAGGTCTCTGAACTCGATAACCTGAGGACGATCTGGGACCTTGTATTGGATATCGACTGTGACGAAAGCTTTGAACTGGCTAAAAAAACTGCAGAGCTTGTAATCGAGGAATTACGCCAACACGGAATAGAAAATATAACAATTAAGTTTTCCGGAAACCGGGGATTCCACATCGGGTTAAGAGGCGAGGCCTTTCCAGAAGAGATTGGAGACGAAAAGTTTTCAGACCTTTACCCGAATCTTGCCAGGGGAATAGTGGACTACCTGAGAGATCAACTGGAGGATAAAATGATTAGAGAGGTCAGGAAACAAGGCCTTGAAGAGCATATGAAAACCGACTCGGGAAATGATCCTTACCAAGTCTCTGACATAGAGAATGACTGGGGTCAGCGCCACCTCTTCAGGATGCCTTACTCGCTTCACGATGGTTCAGGCCTGGTGTCTCTGCCGATCGATCCTGATGAGATATCTGAGTTCGAAAGAGAAGATGCCAAGATAGACAACATTGAATTTGAAACGAGGTTTCTGAACGAGGTAGAGGAAGGTGAGGCCACGAATCTTGCGGTTCAGGCGATGGACTTCATAGAGGAGAGGAGAGAGGAAAAAAAGGAGAAAAGAGTGAATCAGGACTTTGAGAGGCCTGATGATACGATACCGGAGCAGTATTTCCCTCCTACAATCAAGAAATTACTGGAGGGTTTGGAAGATGGTAGAAAGAGAGGCCTGTTCATACTCATTAATTTTTACCGCTGCATGGGTTATGACTGGGATACTATCGAATCCAAGATGTGGGAATGGAACGACAGGAACGACGAAGCTCTGCGGGAGGCCTACGTGAAATCTCAGCTGAGGTGGCATCGTAACCGGGATGAGGATGTTCCTCCTCCGAACTACGATTCCAACGGGTACTATAAGGATATGCAGATCTATGAGGGAGACAATCTCGAGGAAAAGGTCTCTAATCCTGTGAGTTATGCGTTTAGGAAGGCTAAGAAACGTGATCAGAGTGAAGACGATGATGAGTTGGTTTGTGAGATCTGTGGTAAGGAGTATCAGATAGAATCATATTACAAGGAACATGTGAAACAGTGTTTTGAGTAGTTCAAAGCTAAAAAGTTTTCATCAACTTTCTTTCTACAGGATGGACACATTGACTTTCAGCGACCTCAGGAGAATTCAGAAAGATGAGAGAAAAAGCCAAGAACTGACGGATATCAACGAAGATTTCATCCTAAAAGCAAACGAATACCTCCAGAGAAAAGAGGAAAACGCAGATAGAAGGGAGTACAACTCATCCAAGAGAGTCTACAACAAAATAATAGCGCTTAGAGAGGAAAAAGTGGTAGAAAACGCAAGAATGGCACTAAGATCAAATATTAAGGCCTCAGAACTCAATCTTTTGCCTAGAGAAAAAGAATTATTTAGAGAGACACGCGAACTATTCGAAGACCACCGTGATAGACTCAAGGAAGGCCTGGAATCAGATACGAGAGACGTAGAAACCGAAAAGGAGCGTGATGAAGATCAGGCCTCTCAAGAGACGAATGAGGACGAAATTATCGAAGAGCCTGAAGACATAGAGGAAAAAACCGATGTTAAAGATGGATACTCGAAGGTAGAGATCATATCATCTGTTCCGGAATTTATGGGGACTGATCTCGAGTCCTACGGTCCATTTAATCAAGGAGATACTCCAGTAATACCTGAAGATAATGCTGAAATCCTTGTAAATCGTGGAAACGCCGAAGAGGTATAAAAATGAGAAAAACGAACATCCAGGAGAGGCCTGAAAAATGAAAATCAGAGATATCTCAGAGCCAAGAAACATTGGAGATGCATCTTCATGGTAGAAAAAGTTTTCGCTGTCAGCGGATCAGTTATCACAGGCAATCTTGAGAAGCTGGGAGAGATAGCAGAGGCCTTGAAGAGAGATGAACAGATTCTTGTTGTAACTGGTGCCGGAGATCTTAAAGAGTATATTTTTGCTTCTGGAGAGTATGGAAATCAGGGTGAGCAAGATTTGGTTGGAATTGCAGCAACAAGATTAAATGCTCGAACCTTGATGACTGCCTTGGAGGCATACCCTAATGTACCGGATACAGCCGAGGAAATAAGGGTCGCTTCCAGCACAGGCATGGATGTTGTCATGGGAGGCCTGACTCCAGGACATTCTACTGACGCGGTCGCAGCAATCGCAGCAGAGATACTAGATGCGGACTTATTTATTGCGACAAGTATTGACGGAGTCTACGATAGAGATCCTGAGGATCCTGAAGCTAATTTCTTGGAAGAAGTTTCTGTAGACGATCTAAGAGATATAATTTCTGGAAACAATGAAGCCGGGAAGCATGAACTGATTGATTCAACCGCTCTCGAGATAATCGAGAGATCAAGTATTCCGACGAAGGTTTTCGAGGCCTCACTTGAGAATCTTGAAAATCCTGAGAAGTGTAAAGGATCTAAAATAAAGGCAGAATCTTGAAGCCTTTTTAAAGTTTAGATATTGATGCTTCTGTATGGTAAAGATTCCAAAGGAGCAGAGGCGTTATTGTCCTAACTGCGATGAACATACGGATCAAACAGTAAAGGAAGCGACGAACAGATCTACAAGTCCTTGGAGTAAGAAACACAGGAAGAGGCAGAGAAAGATCGATAAAGGATACGGATCATTTCCTTTCGAAGATCCTTCACACTTAAGCAGAGGAGGAAGCAACCCTACTTCAAGCAAGCATGATTTGCAGTTCACATGTAAAGAGTGTGGTAAGGCTTGGAAACCAAGAAACCAGCCTAGAGCTGCAAAGTTCGAAATTGAAAGGTGAATATAATGGCAAGAGAATTTATCAAGGTAGAATGTGGAGAATGCGGAAACAAGCAGAATATTTATTCAAGAGCAAGTACAGAGGTAGAATGCCTTGTATGCAGAGAGACTATTGCAAGGCCTACAGGCGGAAAAGCCGAGATCAACGGAAAGGTTCTTCAGGAGCTTGAAGTAGAGTAATTATGAAGTGGTACAAAGACAGGCCTGAGGAAGGAGATTTTGTTGTAATTGAGCTTACCGATGTTGATAAGAACTCGGCTTACGCAGACCTTGAAGAATACGACGATGTGAGAGGCCTGATCCATATATCTGAAGCAAGTCGTTCTTGGGTTCAGGATCTGACAAAAGAAATTTCTGAGGGGGAGAAGACTGTGGCACAGGTAGTTGACACAGAAGATACTATAGGCCTCTCCCTGAAACGGGTAAATGATAAGCAAAAACGTGATACGATGTCACGCTGGAGGAAAGAGCAAAAGGCCTCGGATTTTGTTGAGGCCTTGGAGGAAAAAATTGATCTAGATGATGTCTATGAGGACGTTGTTTTTCCTTTACAGGAGGAGCTTGGATCTTCTTTCGAGGGATTCGAGATATCTATAGCTGAAGAAGAGAGACTTAAGGAGTTTCTTGATGATGAGGTTGTGGATGCGATTCAGGAAGTCGCGAGAGAAAACATCGATCTTAAGCAGGAGAAGTTTGAGGGCGAGCTGAAAGTAGAGTTTTACCATGGCGATGGACTTGAGAGAGTTAAGGAGGCCTTTGATAAGCCGGGTGAAGGAGTAGAGGTAAAATACATTTCAGCGCCTAACTACTCTATTGAGGCCTGGGGACGGACTCAGGAGCTTGCGAAAAAGCGTATGGATGATGCAGTCGAGAAAATCCGTTCGGAAGTGCAGGAACTCGATGGAAGTTTTGAATTCTCAAAGGCATAAAAACCATGATAAGAAAATGTAGTGAATGTGGGGCTTATACACTCAGTGAAAAACACTGTGAGAAAGATACAGTTACTTCGAGGCCTCCAAAGTTTTCGTTCCCGGATAAGTACGGTAAGTACAGGCGCAAGGCAAAGAAAGGTGGAGAATAATGACAACTGAAATAAGAACTGATGAAGGACTCGAACTTGAAAATCCTTTACTGATTGAAGGCCTGGCAGGGATTGGTCATGTGGGAAGGAACTGTGTTAGCTATTTGGCTGAGAATCTGGGAGCGGAAAAAATAGGTATAATCGATTCTCACCATTTTCCTCCTTATACAATAGTTGAAGATGATAAAACCTTGACACCTCTGCAGAACGAGATCTACAAGATGGAGGTAAACGGGAGAGACATAGTATTAATTGAAGGAAATGCTCAGGCCTCTTCTGCAGAAGGCCATTATGAAATAGCGGAGAAGGTTCTGGATTTCGCAGACGAAATCGGTGTCAACGAAATTATAACTATCGGAGGATATGGAAAAGGAGATGTAGTTGAGGAACCAGAAGTTTTCGGCGCTGTCACCGGAGAAGAATTGAAAAAAGATTACTCTGACTATGGAATCAGCTTTGACCACGATGTAGGGCAGATAGTAGGTATTTCAGGCCTACTGCTGGGACTCGGAGAGCAGATAGGTAAAGAAGGCATTGCATTGCTTGGTGAGACTCCAGGGTTTTTAATGAGCGATCCAAAATCGACTGAAGCAGTTTTACAGGTTATGGAGAAGATACTCGAAGTCGATCTCGATTACTCACAGCTTGATGATAAGGTCGAGGAATCCCAAGAAGTGCTTAAAAAACTTCAGAATCTTAAAGGTTCACAGGAGGCCGAAGATCAGCAACAAAGCAGCGATCTCGGCTACATAGGGTGATATAATGACTACAACAAGATTTGAGAGAGCAAGAATTCTGGGCGCAAGAAGCCTACAGATCGCAATGGGAGCACCAATTTTTGTAGACGCAGATAATGATGAAGATTCAATACACATCGCAGAGAAAGAACTGGAACAGGACAGACTCCCAATCACGGTCAAATAACAACGTTTTCTTTTTTACTTAGGATTCCAAATTTAATGCATGGAAGTAGAAAGCATAGAGCTTACCCAGATCCTTAACTCTCGAACAAACTATACAGTAGAAGCAAAAATAAACGGCGTCAAGGCCTCAGCTCCTTCTGGTGCCTCGACAGGGACTCATGAAGCCAGATGTTTTGTGCCAGACCATCTGGACGATATAGAGGGGCTTTTAAGCAAGACTGAAGGCCTGAATTTGAACCAGGGAGAGTTTGATGAAAAACTCAGGGAGCTTGATGGGACAGAGGATTTTTCACGGATTGGAGCAGCAGGAATTGCTTCCAGCTTTGCATTCAAACAGGCCTCCGGTTTCGAACACTCTAACAATTTTCCTCTGCCTTTAAGTAATATTATAGGAGGAGGAGAGCACGGAGGAAACACCAGCATACAGGAGTTTCTTGTTCTGCCGGTGAATTCTGAATCATTCCCCGAGGCCATAGAGACCAACAGAAATATCTATCAGGACCTGAAAGACAGGTATTCCAGAAGAATCAAGGGGATGAACGACGAAGGGGCTTTGATAACATCTATGGACGATGAGCAAACTCTGAAGGCCTTGAAAAAGGTTGCCGATGACTACGATGCTGCGATAGGTGTCGATGTAGCTGCTTCAGAGTTTTTTGAAAACGGCAGGTACAGGTTATCTAGTCTAGGCCTTGAACATGATGCAGAAGGCCAATTTGATTTCATCGAGAGGTTGATCGATAGCTTTGATCTGATGTTTGTGGAAGATCCTTTTGACCAGGAGGATTTCAGGATGCACGCCAGACTGGCCAAGAAGTTTCCGGATACCTTGATCTGTGGAGATGACCTTTTCACGACTAACAAGGAAAGACTTCAGGAAGGCATTGAAAACGGCGCTGGGAATTCACTGATCGTGAAGCCTAACCAGATAGGAACAATCTCAGACGCTCGTGAAACAGTGGAGCTTGCTAAAGAAAATGATTATACTCCTGTGATCTCCCATCGCTCAGGAGAGACGTGTGATTCAACGATTTCCGATCTCGCTTTGGAATGGGAATGTCCTATAATCAAGGCTGGTATCGCAGACATCAGGATAGCCAAGTTGAACCAGCTTTTGAGACTCTGGAATGACGCTGAAGGGCCTGAAATCAACTTTCAGTGAAGCCCTGAAGTCGGGCGGTATTTAACTTTTGGTATCTGATTAGATTCTATGACGGAAGAAGAACTTTTGATCGACCGTGAGGAATATTTAAAGAGGGGTGTGCATATCGGTACAAAATCCCAGCATACAGACATGGATGACTATATTTTCCATGTGAAGAAAAATCAGCTTGCAGTAATCAACCTTACCAAATCTGACGAGCAAATAAGGGAAGCTGCAGAGTTTCTAGCTGATTACGATCCTGAGAATATTCTGGTTGTTGGCAGGAAGGAAGAAGCCAGAGACGCAATTGAGATGTTTTCAGACGAGCTAGGAACAGATAAAATTACTGGAAGATTCATGCCAGGAACATTGACAAATCCACAGTCAGAAAACTTTACGGAGCCAGAAGTCGTTCTCGTGACAGACCCGGAACTGGACGCACAGGCAATAGACGAGGCCTCTGATACAAATATTCCGGTACTGGCGATTGCTGACTCAGAAAACAGCCTGGAAGACATTGACGTGGTTATACCTGGAAACAACAAGGGCGAAAACGCAATTTCGACTATTATGTTCCTTCTAGGCCAGGAATACTCTGCTTTGAAAGGCCTTGAGTTCGAATATGAACTCGATGAGTTTGCCGAAGTTGAGGAAGCAGAATAACAGGAATGAAACAGCTAATAATTGTTGGCACGGCTCGAGAAGGCAGTAAGACAGGCCTGGTGGCCGATGCTGTAAGGGAAGAATTTTCTGAGGGAAACGACGTCAAAGTATTTGACCTGAAAGACCGAGAAGTTCCTTCAATGGAGAGAATGCTCCAGCACGATGAAAATCCCCCGGAGGATGTCAAGGAGTTTGCTGAACTTGTAAACTGGTGTGAAATGCTTACTTTAATCTCTCCTGAGTACAACCATAGCTATCCTGGTGTTTTGAAGAACTGTCTTGACTATCTTTACTCTGAGTACGGTGGAAAGGCCTTCAGCTATGTAACAGTTTCCGGAGGAGGATTTGGAGGAGTGAGATCTCAGTCACATCTTCACGATCTTACACTGGCTCTCGGCGGAAGGCCTGGGCCAAGTCTTCACGTTTCTCGAGTTGGTGATCATTTCTCGGAGGAGAAAGTTTCTGAGGAGTATATTGACAGAATAAAGACGTTTAGAGATAATTGCAGGGAATTTCTCTAACCGTATCTTTTAAACACGGGCTTTACCAAATCTTTACCTATGTTTAACCTCGGAGGCAACGATAAAGAGAAGCTGAAAGAGAACATGGAAGAAATCCAGAACCTGGTGAACAGCCAGTCAGAGGAAGGGAGTGAACAGATGGAAGAGGCCTCAAACCCTGAGACCCAGGATTTGGATCAGATAAAGGACCAAGTAGAAAACAAGGTTCAGAGCCAGAAACAAGAACCTCAGATTAACGAGCAGAATCAGGGAGGACGGAGGAATCAAACCGAACAGGCCCAGAAACGCCAAAATCCTCAGCAGAGGAATCAAGGAAACAACTCCCGGAGAACGAGAGATTTCAGCGACCCCAGCCAATCCAATTTAGGCCTTGACTCAGGTAGTTCGGATAGGGCCGAACATCTTGAATCCAAAAGTTCAGAAGTAAAGAAATTAGAGGATGGAGAATCTACTGAAGGTGAGACCTTATTCCTTGAGGTAGATGAGTTTAACGATGTAGAGAGCATGGTCGAAGAAATGAAGTATCTTTCCAGCGAGATGAAGGATCTGATGAAAGGCCTTGAAGACGGTGTTGAGGAAGACCGCAGGGTTGAAGCCGAGGCCCAAGATGTTCTGGATGAGTTTTCAGAGAGGAGAGAGAAAATTCATTCATCCATCCAGTAATTCTAAAACATTTGGTAAGTAATTAGAGAATGTGACAGACTTAGACGATCTTGAGAGACAGAAAGAAAAACTGCTTGAATCACTGGAGGAATTAGATTTAGACAACCGGCATGAGCGATATGTTCTTCATGAGATGATCCACGAGCTGGAGGAAGGCCTTCACAGCTTTGAAGAGCGGGAGCTAGATGTACACGCATCGGGAAGGAACCAAGGTTAGTATTTAAAAGTTGATACGGATTTTTTCTTTACACCTTGATGAAAGGTCAACTAGAGAGGTTGAACAAAAAATGAGCTATCAAAAATTCAGTCCAAATGACTCACTTGCAGAAAAAACCTATAACGCAGTAGAGAAAGCAGCTGACACAGGAAAAATAGCAGTAGGGACGAACGAAGTAACAAAGTCCGTTGAGAGAAACAATGCTGATCTTGTTATAATTGCGGAAGACGTCTCGCCTGAAGAAATTGTAATGCACCTTCCAAGTCTTGCAGAAGAAAGAGATACACCTTATACATTCGTACCTGAGAAAGAGGAGCTAGGCCTAGCAGCAGGAATCAATGTTCAAAGCGCAGCGATTGCGGTAACACAGACAGGTAACGCAGAAGACGATGTGGAAGACGTAGCAGAAAAATCAGCTGAACTAATAGAAAAAGAACACGAGGAGTAAGGCCTGAATGGTAGTGGCAAAAGTGATAGAGGTTATAGGTGATCAGGGCCACAGATCCGTGCGGAAGGTACGGTGCAGAGTAATTGAAGGAAACGAGGAAGGTAAAATTCTGGTACGTGACGCCAGAGGACCGGTAAGGGAGGATGACATCGTACACCTCAAAGAAACACAGATGGAAGGGTGAACCAAGTATATGGAATGTGATTACTGTGGAAAAGAAGTTAGGAAGGCAGAAGGCAAACTTCTGGTGAAAAACTCGGGTAAGAAACTTTTCTTCTGCTCCAGTAAATGCCAGAAGAACAACGATAAAAACAGGAAACACACCTACCCTGAGTGAGGCCTAGAGTGATGTCAAGATGCCTCGCCAACCTATACTTTCAGTCCTGGGTCATGTAGACTCCGGGAAGACCACCTTACTGGACAACATCAGGGAATCAAAGATTGTAGAGGGTGAGGCAGGCGGCATCACACAGATGATAGGCGCCACAGAAATCCCTCTTGACACTGTAGAGAACGTATGTGGAGATCTTCTACAGCAACTTGATACAGAACTGACGATTCCAGGCCTTCTATTTATAGATACCCCCGGACACGCAGCGTTTTCATCGCTCAGGAAGAGGGGAGGATCTATAAGTGATATTGCAGTCTTGGTTGTTGACGTCGAGGAAGGTGTTCAGCCACAGACAGAGGAAGCCATCAAGATCCTGAAGGATAGTCAAACCCCTTTCGTTATAGCGTTGAACAAGATTGATATGATTCCTGGGTGGAAGACCGGAGACGAATGTTTCTCGAGGAATTTGAAGGAGCAAAACGATTCAGTGAAGCAGAAACTTGACGATGAGATTTACGAGTTAATGGCAGAACTCAACGAATACGGATTTGTAATAGACCGGTTCGACCGTGTAGACAACTTTACTGAAAAAATAGGTGTTATCCCGATCTCTGCCAAGACAGGCGAAGGCCTACCGGAACTTCTTATGGTTGTATCAGGCCTCGCACAGAATTATTTATCTGATCAACTGGAAGTAAAGGAGGGAGATGGAAAAGCCACAGTTCTCGAGGTAAGCGAACAGAAAGGATTTGGCAAGACTATTGATGTCATCCATTACGATGGCATGATACAGAAAAACGATAAACTTGTATTCGGGACCGCAGAAGGACCAGAAGTTACGGAGATAAGAGCATTGCTGAAGCCTAGGCCTTTGAAGGAGATCAGGCTTGATAAACAGTACGAAGAACTGGAGAAGGTAAGCCCGGCTTCAGGTATAAAGATAGCCGGGAAAGACCTCTCTGACGTGGTCTCGGGAGCGCCTGTGAGGACAGGAAGTAACGTTGATAATCTCAGAGAAGAAGTAAGGAAAGAACTGAAGACTTCGGATTATGAGATACAGAATTATGGAGTAATAGTTAAGGCAGATTCACTGGGATCGCTTGAGGCCTTGATGAGAGAAATTGATGAAATGGATATCAGGGTTCAAAAGGCAGAAGTAGGGCCTATAAGAAAAAGCGATATAATAGAAGTTGAAAACGAGGACGATGTCGAGAGAGCAATACTATCGTTCGACTCCGAGGCCACTGAGAAGGCTGAAGATCTGGCTGAATCAAAAGGTATCAGAATTTTCCAGAGCAACGTCATATACGAAATACTGGATAAGTATTCTAGATGGAAGAAACAAACAGAGGAAAAAAGACGCCGAGAGGCACTTTCGGAAGTTTCAAGGCCTGCAGAAATAAGGACTCTTCAGGACCATGTTTTCCGGTCTTCTAACCCGGTTGTGATCGGCATGACAGTTGTGGAAGGCGTTTTGAATCATGGAGCTTTGATGACGGAAGACGGAGAAAAGGTAGGCAGAATCAAGAGCATACAGGAAGACGGCCAGTCTCTTGATAAAGCAGAAAAAGGAGATCAGGTAGCTCTCTCGATAGCAAACGCATCTCTCGAGAGAGACTTTGAACCAGGAGACCATCTCTATGTCGATATATACTCTGAAGACTACAAAAAGCTACAGCAACTTGAAGACCTGCTTTCACAGGGAGAGAAAAAAGCCCTTGAGAAAATAGTTGAAATAAAAGACTCTGTAGACCCTCATTGGAAACTAGGTTAGACCTGAATTTAAAAGATACAGAAGCCATCACCACGATACTTAGAAACCTGATTCAGGCCTATAATTGAAAGAATCAAACCCGAATGTGACGGTAAAAGGCCTTACTTTCTGAAAAAATCAGAAGTTAAAGATTTCTTGAATAATAAAAATACATGAGCTACGAAAACCTGGCCAAAGGAATGACAGCCGAGGAAGCTCGAAGAAAGATAGAGAGCGTAATGCCTTCAAGAATTGAGAGCAAGGAATTTCAGGCCTATACCCAGAGTGTTTTTATCGGGAGCTATAACTATCCCAAAGTTAATTCTGGAGTTCTCTCACCCAGTCATACCGGAGATCCCAAACTGTTAGACAGCCCTGACGACTGGTACAGTAGAGGCCTGAAAATCGAGAAAATCGCCTCGCTTAGGACTTCACTGATCAACTCGCGTTCCAGAGAGGAGACAATGGAGCAAAAAGAGATAGCAATGGCTAGGAAGCCTGTAAACGTTGAAATAGAGCTGGATAAAAAACCTTCTAAAAGCGGTATAGCAGGTAGAGTAAAACCTGTTTCGAACTCGGCTGATCTCAAAGACATGGTTTTAGGGGAAAATCCTTCTGTCAACAGAAAGATCGAAAAGGCCTACTATGACACAGATCTCAAGGCAGAGACCGCGGTAAACGAACTTTCAGATGATTTGGATGTCTACAAACTTCAGAACTCTTTCTCAGCAGGCCTGTTAGGAGAGGAGAATAATCGTAGAATCGTCCCGACGCGTTGGAGCATTATCGCTGTAGATGATCAGGTATCGAAGAACAAACTGGAAAGAGTAAAGCAGTATCAGGAACTAGGAGAGAGAAGATATTTCAGAAACTCCTATCTTGGTAATGATTTCCATATATTTTTTATTCCGGGGAGATGGGAGTACGAGCTTATGGAGCTCAAGAGGCCTAACTCGACATGGAACGCGTCGAAAAGAACATTCATAGCTCACAACTACGAGGGATTCCATGGTAGAAGAAGTTACGCTGATGAATGCGCAGGAGCCTATTATGCAGCCCGACTGGGAGCTCTTGAGTACCTTGAGAGCATAGGTTGTCAGGCCAAAGTCCTGATTCTGAGAGACGTTACTCCTGATTACTGGGCTCCTCTGGGAGTCTGGATCATCCGTGAAACTGTCAGGAATGCATTTAGAGATCATGAAGTACTGGAACAGAAAGGGATCAAAGATATTGTAGGAGAAGAGTTCAGGTTCCAGTACTCAAATATAGTGAGCCGTAGCAAGCTTCTATCAGGTTCCCAGAAAAGCCTTATGGATTACTGAAACAGATCATCACTCACTTCAAGAATGTAACTGTAAACATAGACTCTTATTGGGACTGCAACTGCCAGACTAATTACAACTCCAACTAGAAGGCCTAAGAAGACTACTGGTACAACAAGCAAAGAAGATACAGCTGCTGCTCCGATCACAAGGAAGATAAACGGTATTAACAATAGGATAAACACAGGAAAGATCACTGTTAAAGTCGCTATACCCAGGCCTATACCTATAATAAGTTTCATCAGCCAGAAGGCCGCAACCTCACCTAACTGATCCCTGACCTCAGAGAAAGATTTCTCCAATGCATGAGAGAGGCCTGAGTCGTTTCGCACCATCTCAGGTAAAGCAAGATTGAATGCAATCCACCGAATAATGCCTACTGCAACGACTCCTGTTAGAACAACTGCTCCTATACCAAGACCTGCCAAGACACCATAAATATTGAATGAGAGGCCTAACGCAACTCCAAGACCTGCTCCAAGGCCTATTATCAATACAGTGGCTACAAGAGTGATCCACCTGAAAACTAAGTACTGAAGGCCTTCACCTAGGAAGTCCTTGGCATGCCCGATTCTAACGTCGTCTATCATGGATTTAAACATCACGAACCGGAATACCGAAGTAATATAGGTAATCAAAAGCAGTAAACCGAACAGTGCAACCCCTACAGCAAATAATACTGCATATGCAGCGTCAAAACCTGTGAGATTCTCCGGTGCCTCGACATTTCCTATCTGAGACATTTCAAGACTGGAGGCCTCAACATCCGGAGAATAATCATTTTGCATTCCATTGTCATAATCTGGGCCGGCAAAATCTCCGCTTCCCAGTCCTGGATTGATATATGATGGCCCTCCTGTTACCTGACCTGTAAGGAAAACTATTACAGCAAGTTTAGCCCAGGTAACAAGATCAAAGGGAAGTAACTTATCCTTCGAATCCTGAAGGGCTTCATCGATATTATCTAAAGCATACCAACCCATAACAAAGAATTGGGCCCTGATTTTAAAATTCTTTTTCAAGGCCTGTATGAGTTTAAAAATCTCGGAAAGCCTTAGAATTTTTACAGTCATGAATATTTTTCCTTTCGAAGAGAAGAGGCCTAGACAGGATGAACTGATTGAAAAAGTCGAGACCGCGATTGAAGAAGAGAAATCTTTAGTATCTCATGCACCAACAGGCCTTGGAAAGACTGCAGCCACAGTAACCCCGAGCCTTGAGGCGACCTTGGAGGAGGATGGCAAAGTATTCTTTCTGACACCCAGGCATTCCCAGCATGAGATCGCACTTGAAACCGTGAAGAAGATCAACGAAAGGCATTCTGAAAACGTGATCTCTGTCGATCTGATAGGTAAATCCCATCTCTGTGAGGCAGATTCTGTTACAAGGGAAGGCCCAAAATGCCCTCGGCATGATGAAACCTTCAACGAGAACGGAGAACTTTCAAAGAAGGCCTGGAGGAAAATCAATGAATTAAAGCATGAGAATCTGAGAGCTGAAGAGCTGAAGAAACGGTGCCAGGAAGTATGCGCTTACACGGTATCTCTTTACATGTGCCAAGAGGCCGATATAGTGATCGGAGACTACTTCCACATTTTCCATCCTGGGATCAGAGATATTATACTTGAGAAATCTCAGGCCTCACTGGAAGATTCAGTTCTTATCGTCGATGAGGCGCACAACCTGCCTTCGAGAACCAGAAGCCTTTTCTCACATACTATCTCGCGTAGACTCATTCAGGACTGTATAACCGAAGCCGAAAAATTCGGGTTTTACAGAGAGCAGGAGCATTTAGAGCAGTTAAAGTCCGAGATTGAAAGACTGGCGCGGGACAAGCTGTCTCAGAAAAAGCATGAAGCCGAGATAAGCAAGGAAGACCTCAAAGACCCGATAGATAACTTCCACAGCTTCGAGGAGATGATAATAGATATGGAAGCAGTCGGCGAAGAGGTGATGGAGGAAGAAGAGAAAAGTTACTGTTCCAAACTTGGAGAGGCCTTGGAAGGATGGAAAGGCGAAGATCAAGGATTTTTCCGTAACATTGAGAGGACCCGAAACGGCTCTGACAGACAGATAAGAGCCAAATACACCTGCCTTGACCCTAGCATCTCTACTGCGAGACCGCTGAACAATTCAACGGCCTCAGTACTGATGTCAGGCACTCTGAAACCGCAGGAGATGTATGTCGATCTTCTAGGCCTTGAAGATGCGATTAAAGCGGAGTTCAAGTCGCCTTTCCCTAAGGAGAACAAGCTCGAGTTGATTGTGAACACTGTGACGACACGTTACAAGGAACGGGACGACTCGATGATCCAGAAATATGTATGGTATCTACAGAAGTCTCTCGAAGAGCTTGAAGGAAGCGCAGGAATATTTTTTCCCTCCTATCAGCTATTGAACCAGATAGGAGAATCCCTGAATGAAAGGACTGACAGACAGGTGTTCCTGGAAAGAAGGACCAACAGCAAGGACGAGAACCAGAAGCTTCTCGATGAGTTCAAGCGGGGAGAGGACAGCGTCCTCCTCGGAGTAGCATCCGGAAGTTTTGGAGAAGGTGTAGATTATCCCGGTGACCAGATGGAGGGAGTATTCATAGTAGGCCTTCCGCTGAAGAAACCAGACTTGAAGACCGAGGCCTTAATCGACTACCTAGATGGAAAATACGGTAAGGGCTGGCAGTACGGTTACACGTATCCTGGAGTAAATACAGCAGTCCAGGCCGCGGGTAGATGTATCAGATCAAATACTGATAGAGGGGTAATCTGTTATATGGACAAAAGATACGGATGGAACAAATACGGAAAACTACTTGAAAACAGGCCTGAAGAGACAAGGGCGCCATGGCAGGAAATAAAGAAGTTTCAGGAGAAAAACTGAATATGAAGACCGTAATGGCTCAGGGAGTATTCGATCTCCTGCATCCTGGACATCTGCACTACCTCAGAAACTCCTGTGAAAAAGGAGACAAACTTGTGGTAGTTATTGCCAGAGACTCCAGAATAGATAAGGAGCTGTATTTTAAAGAGAATGAGCGCAGGGAGATGATCGAGGCTCTTGAAGCAGTCGATGAGGCATTACTGGGGTCAGAGGATTCGATCTATGATACCGTCAGGAAAGTCGATCCCGATGTGATAACGCTGGGTTACGACCAACCATTCGATGAAAAAGAAGTAGCTGAGATGGCCTCAGAAGCAACTGGAAATGAAGTCGATGTGATCAGAATAGATGAGAGGCCTGAGTATTCATCGACTCATATCAGGGAGAAAACCTAAGGCCATTTCACTTTTATTACGAGATGCTCTTTCTCATAAGGCTCAAGACCTACTTCATCAACAATTTCAAGTACTTCTGAGACTTTACGCTTAACTTCACCAAATATCTCTTCGAGAGGCCTAGCATCGGAAATAGAACGTGCTTTTATCGATAACAGTCCTATACCTTCTTTCTTCAGATATTTTCGGCAGTTCTTCAGAAATATTTCAGGCTGATCTTTCTGTGATATATCCTGGAAAATATAATCATATTCAGATAAGTAATCATCGTACTCCTCAGGGTTTCTTGCATTAGCCAGTACAGGAGCAACGTTGTCACGTGACTCAGCCAGATTCACAAGGCCTTTAATCACCGTATCAGAGTATTCTATTCCTACAATTATTCCATCTTGCAGTATATCGGAGAAATGAGAGACTGTAGTCCCTGAAGCCGCTCCAAGATACAAAACATCCATGTCAGGCCTCAAATCGATTTTCATGCCGTTTTGAATCGCTGCACCGACCTTGCTTCTTTTCTCGATCCATCTACGGTACTCAAGGTCTTCAAAATCAATTAAATTTTCTCCATAGACCTGATTACCAGGATCTGAGTTTTCAGTATAGATCAGGCCTTCTCTCTTAAAGATTCCAGGTTGAATCTCTTTCAAAATCCTCACCTTTTTACCTCTTCAAATTTTTCTCTGGTCTCTTCTCTCAGTTCTTCTCCCTTATGTTTATCGCCATAGTTATCAAGTCTTGCAGCAATAACCGCTTTATTGGCCATGAAACGGGCCATTTTACCTCTCTCATTGTTGGGGAGAGGCCTCACAAACTCGTGTTCAAACAGGATTCCGTGCTTTGGTGGAGTGCCTTCCCCTCTCAAATACCTGAAAAGTGCTTTTTCCGCTCCCAGCATCTGAACTGTTGAAGCCGGCATCTTAGCCATTTCATCCAGCCCTCCAGCAAGTGCTATCATTCTCGCAGCCAGAAAAGTCCCGAGCAACTTTGACAGGTTAGGCATTTCCTCTTTCACCAGGTCTTCGATATAGGCCTCAAGTTCTTCTCTCAACACGAGATCGGATTCGAGGTTGCCTATTACAGATTCAATTATTTCCTTTTCTTTTTGTGTTATCGCAGCTCCTGTAGATTTTGAGGCCATTTCCTCAAATGATTCGATCTCTGATTTTTCAACTTCAGAGCCAAGTATTTTTGCCAGATGCTGTATATTATCTACTTCTTCAACCATCTCCGGAAAGTGAAGCGAATACCAGTCCTTGAACCTTTCCTCTTTTTCACTGATCGAGGCCTCGACCTCTTCAAGCATTTTGACCGCTTTGACAAGATGCTTTTCTCTGTCCACTTCCTCAAGTTCCTTCCTTGTATCCTTCAAAGCTTCTCCAACCACATCATCCTTGTTCATACTTCAAGCCCCATCATCCTAAGCTTTTTCTCCAACTGCTGAACATCACGGTCCAGGCCTTCAGCAATTTTCTCAGTCGACGTAGTACCATAGCTCTGAATTATATAACGCTCTTCTGTCCTCGAGAAAGGCCTCCAGTCATCCTGCTGAAATTCTTTCTCTCCCTTCATGAATTCCTCAAGCTCCTCATTACTCATACTGTTCCTGTTGTTCTTCAAGAACTCTATCTCCTGCTGGCTCCACTCAGGATCACTTTTTTCATCAGGCCTCTCCAAAGAAGCATCCTCAAGTTTCTCACGGTGAGTCATCTGCTCATCTATAACACGCTTAGCCTCCTCAACCAGCTCATCCTTCACATCTTCTCTATCCATAGAAAGACATACGGCTTCAAACTTCAAAAAGCTGGCCACCAAAGTACTGATTTAATAAAGTAATCAGCTAAGACAAATTTACATCGAATGGCTGAGACCCAGGGCCGAAAGCCATAATCAGTGGTTGAAATTTCGCATCTCTCTGAGATGCTGATTACAGAAGGCCTTAATGTCTTCGAATCCAGAGGTTCAGGTGATTGAAAACTCACAGAGTTTTCAGCTTCGAGCAAATATCCTATTTGCGGCGATGGTCCAGCGGCTAAGACCCCGGCCTTCCAAGCCCTGAGTTCCGCAAGGAACGGGGCACGAGAAGAGTTTGGCTCTTCGAAACGCACCTTCTCCTTTCTGGAGAAGAGTGCTCGAACAGCTTTCTAGGAGAAAGCTGTGTGAAGATAGCCGGTGACCCGGGTTCAAATCCCGGTCGCCGCACTTTAATAATTATTCAGATGCTTGGAAAATGAAGAAGGTTTTCAAATTAGATTCTCTGGAAAAGTGTCTGATCATAATCGGCTGTTTTAACTTTGTGACAAGTTGATAATAACGACTAAGTCTAATGAAAAAGAGATTATGACTTCTGAAGGTACTGAAACAGAGATATCAGGCCTGGTAAGAGAGACAGGAGATAGAGGGAAGGGATCCTGCCAAACAGCTTGAGAATCGGTTCTGAAAAGGAGAAAGGAAATATTAGTGAGAAAGAGTACCACGATAAGAAGGAAAAACTTATGGATGAGATTTAGGCCTTGAAATTGATTTCCCTGTCAAAACCGGCTCTGAAAATTTCTTTGGTCTCTAGCTTAAGTTTCTCCACTTGTTCCTCTAGATCGTCTATTTCAGAATTCAAATCCTCTCTTTTCGACTCTTCCTCTTCAAGGTCTTCTTCCAATTCTTCAAGATCTTCCCGGAGTTTTTCCAGTTTTTGAGGGCCAGGATGATTTTCAATCCTTGATTCCAGAGAATCTATTTCGTCCTCAATTTCTTCAATTCTAATTTTTTTCTCTGACAGGTCATTGAGCTTTTTTACTCCGGTTTCAAGCTTTTTTCTCTGGACGTCCGAGATTTCGCCTTTCTGTTCCAACTGGGGTAGAGACTTCTTTACTTTGGATGGATGTTCTAGCAAGGCCTCAGTTCTACCGTCTCGCAGATCCTTGATTATCTGAGAGTTTTCAAGCACGAGGTCAGAGTTTTCTGACTGGTAAACTAGTTTTTTCAGACCTCTCTGCATCTTCGAAATCGCCAACTCAATTTCATTTAAAATCTTTTCCTTCTCTTTGTGTTTTTCCTCCAACTGTTCCTTTAGGCCTTCGTACTCTGAAAACTCTTCGCTTCTGCGGTAAATTTGCAACTCGTCTCTCTTATCTGATATTTCGTTTTTGAGAGGTTTTAACTGTATTTTCTCTTTCTCTCCTTCGAGATCCTCTATTTTCTCACTGATCCTGTCTATTTCCGTAATTTTGCGGTTAATCTCTGAGTTTCTCTTGACCGGAGCATAACCATTTTCTATAAAATTTTCAAATTCCTCGATTAGATCTTGAGTTTCTTTCATGTATCTGCCTATCTCTTTCTCCTTGGAGGTTATTTCCAAGACAGCTGCTTCTTTTCTTTTAACGTCTTGAAAATCTAACATAAAGTTTTTAAGTCGTTTCAGGTTTTCCTCTGGGTCTTCAGTCAGCGAAAAATTCTCTATAACCTTTTTTCTGTCTCTTACAAGATTCTCGGCAATATCATTTACTGCTTTTCTACCTTTCTCATCTTGGAAGTCCGATATCTCCTCAAGCACTTCTTTCAGGCCTTCAACTTTCTGACTGGCTTTATCTCTGATCTCAGAGGCCTTTGCATCAGCCTTCTTGATTTCTTCTTTTTTGTGTTCATTGAAGGCCTGGTCTGCGTTCTTGAGTTCTATTTTCAGGGGTTCCTGGCTGGAAAAGATTTTCTTAAAGAACTTCATAACTGTAAACATTTTTGGTGTTTATAGTTTTTCAATCTCGGGAATACTTCTTTAACCGTTTGAGCCAAATCCTTTTTTATGATTGAGTATATTTTAGGCCTGGCGCTGGTTATTCTCGGCGGTGTAGTATTTTACCTTGCTAAAACAGTAACTGAGTTGAAAGAGGATCAAGACCTCGAGGTTGACAGTGAAAAGATAAGGGGTGCGTTAACTGAGTCTTGGAATGACTTGGGTTTGAAGAAAGAGATTGGCCAGCTTGAGAACCATGCCAAAGAGATGCAGGATCTTCACCAAGATATTGAGACAATGCTTGAAAATCCGCGTGAACGGGGAGAATTTGGCGAAACAAAGTTGGACTCGCTTTTGAACCAGCACCTGCCAACTGATATGTATGGTATAAGGGAGAGAGTTATCGACGGCAAAACCCCGGACGCATTTATCGAGTCAACAGGAGGAAAGATATGCATTGATTCAAAGTTTCCGCTGGATAACTACCGAAAGATGAGAGAGGCCTCGGATGAGGAAAAAGACGTTTACAGGAAAAAGTTTAGGCGAGATGTCGAGAAGACTCTTAACCAAGTTGAGAAAAAGTATGTCAGGCCTGAATCCGGTACAGCAGATTTCGCCTTCGAGTTTTTGCCATCTGAAGGGGTTTATTACCATCTGGTAAGGGAAGAGTATGAAATGCTGAACAGGTTTACGAAGAAAGGGGTTCAAGTGGTCTCTCCTCTAACTTTGGGCCACAAACTTGAGATTATAAAATCTGATGTAAAAAGCAGACAGCTTTCCGAGGAGGCTGAAGAAGTACGTGAAAAGCTTCAAAGCCTAGGTAACAGATTCAAAGAATTTGAAGACGACTGGTCTGTGTTTTACTCAACACATCTATCAAATGCAAAGTCCAAGGCCGACGAAGTCGACGGCGATATCCAGAAAATTCAGAAAGAATTTTCCGACCTTTCTCTAGACTAACATAAATAAAGTTAACACTGCAAAGTGACTACATGAGAGAGGATTTTGATACGATTGAGGCCTATGAAAGACTTGAAGACGAACCTATTCAATCTGATTTCCAGTCTATCGTAGGAGATGTCCTAGACGCTAAGAATGCGAATAATTCTTTCACTTCAAATCAGTTGCCTGAAGGCTTTGAATCAGAAACTCTGGAAGATGCAGACTTTGGTTTCCAGGCCTCAAAAAATTATGAAACGGGATTGATCAAAGTTGAGTATAGAGAGCGTTCAAGTATATCTTTTGGTAAGAAGGATTCATCTACTGTCAAAGTCAGTGTCGAGCCTTCCGAATACATGTTCACAGAAAACTGGGATCACAGTATATAAACACCGCTTTTCACATTTTGAATCCATCAAGCCGTAACTGAATTTTCTCTTTAGCCAGAAGATAAAAGAATTTTTTACCCAAAATGATTATGTGAGAAAGGCCTTAGCCATCGATGAATTATACCAGAAGGTCAAGAAATATGACACTGTTGTAACTGCTGATGCAGCTCTGGCAGACGCATTGAACAGGAGATTGGATAGGCCTGTTATCGGTTCTTTCGCAGATACCCCAAAGAGACTGGCTGCCGGTGAGGGATATGATACAAAAAGAGATGTCTTCCTGAAACTTGCGGATGAGACCGATCTTTCATGGAGACAGGCCTCCTACGGACTTGATAAAACGCTTGAGGCCTGGAAACATACAGGGAGAATGAATGGGGTTTTGAAATCAATGGAAAGTGAAATATTTCAAAAGACTGTAGATTTCCTGGAGGAATGCGATACCTCATTCCACAGAATTGAGGAATTCTCCCTGGAAGGCGATATAGCAGTGATAAATTTTTACCAGTTCAACGAACTGGATAAAAAATTGCTTCCAGAGGAATTCGACAGGTTTAACATGCTTACCAGAGAAAAAACAGACTTCCCGAGTTTCAATATTTTTGAATCAGGCCTTGACATAGTCAAGTCACTTCTAGAAAACATTGAAAGGATTGGACCAGAAAATTCGGCAGTTGTTCTCAGGCCTGACTCTAAATATCAGAACCTCTTGGAGTCTTATCTCCGCTCAGAAGATATCAACTTTACATTTCAGAGAGGAGTCTCCGAAAGCGAAAATCTTCGAGCATTCATCAAGCTTGTTGAAACAGGAGGATCCGACAGGAGAATACGTGTAAAAGATGTAAGGCCTGTGGCAGAAGCTCTTGGAATCAATTTGAGGCAGGGAAACACTTTTCTGGACTCGAGAGAAGGCCTAAACGATTTCAAAGAGTTTCTCAATGTGGCGGGGTTCCTGGAGTTTGGCGAAGTGCTTGAAAGGTTCGAGGAACTTTCCGGAAGAAAACACCCCGAGATTAAGCTGATACTTGAAGAATTAGGCCTCTACAAGGAAGAGGTTTCAGACCAGAATATTAACAGGTTGAAGTATTTCCTGAGAAACTATGATATTTCAATTGATGAAAACAGTAGAGGCCTGCTTCTGGCAGATCCAGAACAGGCGACAGTAATAGACAGGCCGGTAGTATTTTTCCTTGGGATGAGCTCGGAGTGGAATTCGAAGGCGCCTAAGGATGACTGGGTTCAGAAAGATAAATGGACAGAGTCTAGGGGTAAGGATTTCCAGTTGCTGATACAGAACGGCGATAAACAAGTGTACATGGTTGAAGACCGTGAAACGGAGGAAGAAATTAAACCCAGCTTCCATTTTGACGAAATTATAGGAGAGAATATCTCCTCGTTCACTCAGCTCCCACATGAATTTAAGGCCTCAAAACAATCAAGAAAACCCAAAAAATTTGAGAAAAAAGAAGTTGAAAAATCGGGTATAACACATTTAAGCCAGTCAGGCCTCAACAGCTTTGCCCAGTCACCGAGGCTTTTTTACATGTCCCAGCTGGTTTCAGAAGCGGATGAGGAATCCGTAAGGAAAGGCCAGCTTTTCCATGAGTTTGCAGAGTTTTACTTTAATAGGCCTGAAATAGCTGAGGAAAATATCCAGGAGATAAGAGAGATTTTCCTAGAGGAGATGGGAAAGATCTCAGATGAAGTCTCGCTGAACCAGTTAGAAACAGAGTTTGAACATGGAGTAAAGAACCTGATGAATTTCATAGGAGGAAATGGTTATTCAGGTAAAGGATACAAGAAAGGTTCAGAGGAAAATATATTTGCCGATAAGCTGGATAGCGGTTTTGAATCCTCCTCTACAGAGATGTATTTCAGAAACGATAACAAAATGATTAAAGGAAAGGTCGATCTGATCAAGGATTCTCAGCACCTAGTCGACTTCAAATCAGGACGCAAAAAATCAGAGAAAGAAGTAGTGAAAAGCACCCGAGCGGAGACATTTGAAAGCTCAAGATTCCCAGATTTTCAGACCTTGATGTATCTCTCACACCATTCTGAGAAAGTCAAAGGCCCCATAAAATTCACGTATATCTACTTCCTCAGCGATCTCGGGGACTCATTGGCAGGAAAGGAATCAGAAATGAAGACGGAAATAAAATTTTTCCCTGAAAGATTTCAGGAAAAGGCCTCGGACACTGATCTTTACGAATACCTCATAAAGGATGTGAAAAAATCTAATGACCGGAGAAGAACACTGGAGGCTATGGGATACACAGGTTTCAAAGAATTCATGGAGAGTAAAAATATACCGAGAGTTTTCGATAAGGAGGAGTTCAGGCAGACAGAATTCGCATCAAAATTCATCGAGCATTGCATAGAGGCCAAAGGAGACTACAAATACGTGAAAAAAGCAGCGGAAACCTCATTAAACAAGATAGTCGAATACCGTAACACTCACTTATTCCAAGACGATGTAGAGGCCTTTGAAAAATTTGTAAGAGAGAAACTTTCTGAAATACAGGAATATGAGGACTCAAAGTACCCAGTACATGAGAAGGCCTCTGATCTTCCTATGGAGGAGTTAATAGTTGAATGAATCCTAACAGAGAGCAGAAAAAACTTATAGAAAATACTGAGGGAAGCTTTCTGGTTGATGCAGGCGCAGGAACCGGTAAAACATTTACAGTCACTGAGAGATACGTTGAAATCCTTGAAAAGGCAGAGCCCAAAGACATATTTCTTGCTACATTCACCAGAAACGCCGCAGAGGAGATGAGTGAGAGAATAGCTGAGAAATCCAGTTATAAGACTTCGAAAATTTATAATGCGCCTATATCAACATTTCACGGCTACTGTCAAGGACTTCTTGAGAGACACGGCTTTGATACTCCGAAAAAACTAGGTATTAAGGCAGAAATTGAAAATATAGAGACTCTTGAAAGCCAGATCCGTGAGAGACAGTACTTCGACAGCTTTTACGAGAATTTCAGGAGTGAGAGGCCTGAATACTTTGAATACTATCACTTGATTCAAGATAGTTCCGATTTGTTGAGTCTGCTCAAGTCTCTGGCAAGCAGGGGAGTAATACCTGAAAAAGATGGCTGGTTTCTTAAATCGGAGGAATATCTCGACGGAGACTTCGATACATACAGGGAAATTTTCAGGGAACTGAACAAACCCCAAGAAGGCCGAAACGGAAACAAAAATCAGAGTATACTCCGTCAAAGGATTTACACCATTAAATACAAGGAGCTTCCTGAGGATGCCCCGAGTTATTCCGATATAGCTGGGGACAGAGGATGCAAACAGGTCAGGAAAGACTTCATGAAAAAGGCCTTCAAACAAGATAGGGAAAAGCTGAAAGAGTTTATCAGAGATATTTACTTTGAGTATCTGGAGTACAGCCTTGAAAACAGCTATCTGAACTTTGGTTTTATGATGGCTCTGGCGTTTGTGACACTTTACAGCAACGAGGAGGCAAGAAATCACGAATCATTCAATTATCTGATGATCGACGAGTTCCAGGACACCAATGAAATCCAGCTGAAAATTTCACTGCTCCTGGCAGATAGGCCTAACATCTGTGTGGTCGGTGACTGGAAACAATCAATTTACAGCTTTCAGTACGCTGACGTGGATAATATTCGTAATTTCGAGGGAAGAATGAATGAGAATATAGCTGAACTGAATACTGGAGGCCAAAGAGTAAGCTTTGACTCGCTTGAGGTAGAAAAGATAGGCCTGAAGAAAAATTATCGTTCCACACAGAAAATTCTTGATGCTGCGGAGCAAAGCTTTGAGTTAAGAGGTAATAACTATGAAAGAATTGAGAAACCCGATCTGGTAAGCCTGGAATCTGAGGCCTCTCATGAAGAGGTTGATGTCAGGAAACTTATGTGCGAAGAGGAGAAAGAAAATATTCTTCGCAGAATCCAGGAAATCATTGGAAATTATTCCATAGAAGGGGAAAAAATAGATTATTCGGATATCGCCGTTATCTCCAGAACCAGAAGCTTCGGCCTAGGCCTTCAGGATTTGGCTGATGAATATGGAGTCCCTGCAGCATATGAAGGAGGCATAGAGCTTTTTAATACTTCTGAGGCAAAAATTGTATTGGCATGGCTGAGAGCCTTAAGAGAGTCGAGAAAAGGATGGGCTGTAATACTTGAAAGATCTGGTTACAGCCTGACTCAGGCTGAAAGAATTCTTGATGAGGAGAAAGAAGAGGAAATACCAGAAAACCTCTTGGGCTTCAGAGAGAAACTGAAAGACATTGAAGGCCTGGAAAGCCAGTTGAGAAGTATTCTAGATCGTTACGGGCTTGAAAACCCTGTTGCGGAGAAAATAATTGAGGTTTTAACCGATGTTTACAGATCCAGCTTTATGACGAGAGGCGAATTAATCCGGTTTATTGAAGACAATATAGAGGAAAGTGAAATTTATGAGGTCGATACGTCAAGGCAACGAGACTGTGTCAAGATTCAGACGATTCACGGCGCCAAAGGCCTTGAATACCCTGTAGTTTTTGTTGCTGACGTCAACAAAGGCAGATTCCCATCGAGAAACGGCAATTACAGGCCTGTCATGTTCGATGATGTTATAGGCCTGAGGCAGAGAAAAGTTTTCGACCCGGAAAGCAGTTACGTATTTGATAACTGGCGTACAGAGATCCTCTCAAGGTGTGTAGGAAGCAAATACGACGAGGAGCGAAGACTGATGTATGTGGCGATGACAAGGGCAGAGAAATACCTGTTCGTCTCAGCAGAAAAGGGCCGAGAAAGCAGATTTTTCGAGGACCTAGAGCTTGAAGAAGAAAATATATCAGGAGAACCTGAAAAACAGGATAAAACCGGTGAAAGAAGGGATGAACTGAAGGTTGAAAGACCTGAAAGCACAAGAAAAAGACTGGTCTCGACAGCTGAAAGGACAGATCTCGATGAGGCCTTTACAGATAACACAGACTACGGGAGAAAAATCCATGAGTTTATGAAGGATTACGTCAAGAACCAGAGAAGGCCTGAAAGCCAGGTAGAGCGCAAGATCTCAGAAAAAATCGATTCTCTGAGTGGAGAAATCAGGGCGGAAGTCGAGTTCACATATCCGAAGGATGAAGTTGTTCACACCGGAAGGACAGATCTGGTGGTCGAGACAGAGGATAAAGTAAGAGTCATAGATCTTAAGACATCGGAAAACTTCAGAGAAGCGCATAAAAAACAGTTAAAGATTTACAGAGAGGCCTTTGAAAGTATTACCGGGAAAAAAGTTGAGACAGAGATTTTCCACGTCTAAAATGCTTGCATCCCGGGTAGATGACCGAGTTTGTCTCGGCCTTCCTCACTCACCATTTCAGGACTCCATTTTGGATCAAAAGTGATCTCTACTTCTACCTCGTTGATTCCATCCAGGTGTGCGACTTCCTGACGAACCATTTCATCAAAGACACCAGCCATTGGACATGCAGGAGTTGTCAAAGTCATCAAAATCTCTATCCTGTCATCTATAACATCTATCTCATATATAAGGCCTAGATCAACGACATTTACGTCTAATTCCGGATCCATCAGTTGTTTCAGTTCCTTTCTGACGTCTTCCTCTGAGACCATGACGTTCAAATCCAGTCTTATTCTTTTAACCATTCCAGTTGAATGACAATCTGTGAGCCAAGAAATAGCTGAGGAGAGAATCAGAATACTCTTCAGAGAAGCTGAGAAAAGGCCTGAATATGCAAAGAGGTACCTGAAGCTAGCGGAGAAGATAGGCATGCGAGCTGAGACCCCGATTCCCGGTGAGCTGAAGAGAAAATACTGCAGTGAATGTTACTCAGTTCTCAGGCCTGGAGATAACTGTAGAATAAGAGTTAAATCCGAGAGTAAAAACATAGAGTATGAATGTCTTGAATGCGGCAATATCTCAAGACACGGGTACAAGTGATTCTAAGTGGACAGGGAAAAACTCAAATGGTTTGGAGCCTCTTTTTTGATAATACTTTTACTGGCATACCTAGCGGACCTGGAGAGACTTTTTTCAACTCTTAGACAGGCTAGAATAAGTATTTTAGCTCTTGCAGTTATTGTAGGCCTGATACCGTTTACTATCTGGAGTTTCACGTGGTACAGGGTTATAAACAAGGTAGGAGGCTCCTTGAAATACAGAGAAGTATTACCCGTATTCCTCGGAGGAAACTTCCTTAACGCAGTTACGCCTCTCGGACAGTTCGGAGGAGAACCGTTCATGGCATACATTATGAGCAGAAACACAGACCTCTCCTACGAAAAGGCCTTTCCGGCAGTGCTTTCATCAGATATTATTAACTTTACACCGAGAATAACATTTACACTTGCTGGAGGCCTGCTCTTTTTGACACAGGTAACAGGTACAGGCCTCTTACAGCAGCTCGTGGCGACAGCATTGATTTTGACGTTGATTGGAGGCCTGATAACATATATTCTGTGGTTCAGGCCTGGAACTTTCGAAAGCAAAATTATCTACTTTATGAGCCTGGTATCAGAGTTTACAGGGAGAGGCTCTGAACTGGTAAGTAAAACGAAAGATAAGATTGAAACAGTAGAAAAATCCTTCAACGAGATAGGTAAAGACCCTTATTACTTGGTAAAGACAGCGGTTGCACCACAGTTTGCATTTCTATTCAACATAATTTGTCTCTATCTATGTCTTTTATCGCTTGGGATTACCACAGAAGTTCACGTACTGGTGTTTGTACTCCCGCTGACATCGGTCGCCAGCATCTCACCAACTCCAGGATCTTCAGGCGCATTTGAAGGTGCGATGGCCTTGATATTAACTTTGTTGACTCCTGTAGGATTTTCAGAAGCACTTGCGGCCGCAATAATTTTCAGATTCGCTACATTCTGGCCAGGTCTGATTATAGGATATATTTCACTTGCAAAAATAGAGGGAGGGAAAAAATGACGTATTTCTATCGTCTGGCAGGAGAAAACCTGAAATTGGCCGAGGCAGAGCTGAAAGGATTTGTTAAAACACAAGGAATCGCCGAGGTAAAGAGAAAAGGCCAGCTTGCTATGACAAGAGAACACCCAGATCAGCTGAAAAGACTTGCTTTAACCCACGAAGTGATAAGAGAAATAGAACCTGAAAAATACAGGCCTAACGGAAGCTACGCTGTCAGGACTGAAAACCTTTCAGAAAAAGAATTCGACCGGGAAAAAATTGTCTCAGAAATCGGAGAGAAAATCTCAGGCCTGACAAACACTGTCGACCTTGAAAACCCAAAAAACATTGTAAAGGCCTACAAAACCGAAAAAGGCCTGATAATTGGAGAACTCGTCCAAGACATACAAAGAGGCCTCTTTGACGAGAGAAGCAACGAAAACAGGCCTTTCTCATCACCTATCTCAATGGACCCGGTCTTGGCTCGAGTACTAGTAAATCTCTCTGAGACCTCGGCCGGCGAGTTTATTCTCGACCCATTCTGTGGCACAGGAGGGATACTGATAGAAGCAGGCCTATGTGGGATCGGGGTTAAAGGCCTGGATATTCAGGAAGAAATGGTTTCAGGGACAGAAGAGAATCTAGAGAACTATGGCATCTTGAATCATGAAATCAGGAAAGGAGATATATCAGATATCAAAGAAATATTCGACGAGTATGATGCCGTTATATCTGATCTTCCCTATGGAAAGGCCTCAAAGCAGGAAAATAAGGCCCTGGAGAAATTCCTGGATTTAATTGAAGATTTTGACGGAAAAACAGTTTTCATGTACAACGAGGCCTCTCTAGGAGATTATGAGGCAGATTTTGAGGTCTATGTTCACAAGAATTTGACTAGGCACATATTCTTACTTCAGTAGCGTCTATCCATTCTTCTCTCAGCCTGCTTAGAACTTGAGATATGGGATTGTTTTTGGCTGTTTTCCTCCAACAATTCTTCCAATGCATCTTGAGTCATCTCTACTGCTACATCATAGTCATCTTTAATTCCTATTTCTTCCCTCAAATATTCCACCGTATTTTTTTTACCGCCATCGTAGAAATTTTGGCTACTTCTAAGACCACTCCATATATACTTTTCCGAGCTCTCTGTATCAAGAACTCCTAACACTCTAAAATCATCTTCCAGAACTACAAATTTCTTATCACCAGCCCGTTTTTGAGTTAAATAATCTCTAGGACTGTCTCCAAACTCAACGCTAGGCCTATTATCCATACCACTAGTAAGTCACTACAATTTATTATATCTTTTGGTAACCGATAAAAGAACTCAGGCCTCAAGTTTTACATGTGAGAGTCTGGACTGTAGGGACTTCTAGTGCTGTACCCACAAGTGATAGAGGCCTAGCCGCAAATTTAATCGAGTTCAACGGTGAGCGAATACTGATGGACTGCGGTGAAGGCACTCAGCGGACCTTGATGCAGGAAAAACTGGGAATCATGAAGATCGATAAAGTTTTTATCTCTCACTGGCATGCCGATCATTTCTCAGGCCTTCTGGGATTAATTCAGACGATGGAGCTGGAAGGCAGGGAAAGACCACTGTACATTTATGGGCCTCCGAGAACTGAGGAGTTTACAGAAAGAATGCTTGATACAGGATACTTCAACCGAAGCTATGACATATTTACCGAAGATCTCATTGAAGGCGATGAAATCATAGGAGACAGCTACCAAATCAGGCCTTTCGAAGTAGAACACGGGATAAACGCCTTCGGCTTCCAGTTTCAGGAAAATTCAGACAGAAAAGCCAATAAAGAAAAAATGAAAGAATTAGGCCTCGAAAACTCTCCAAAAATCGGTAAATTAAAGCAAGGAGAAATTATTGACTGGGAAGGAGAAAAGATCAGGCCTGAAGAAGTAATAGAGGAAATGCCTGGCAGAAAAGTAGTGTACTCAGGCGATACTTCAAAATGCGATAACTTGATTAAACATTCTGAAAACGCTGATCTCCTAATTCACGAAGCAACTTGCCTACATGAAATAATAGAAGACAGAAAAGGCCATACATCCGCTTTACAGGCAGGAGAAATCGCTTCAAAGGCTGATGCAGAAAAACTGGTTTTAACGCATTTCTCAAGGCGATACAGAAACGATGAACAAGAACTTTTAGAAGAGGCCTCTAAGAAGTTCGAGAACACCGAGTTAGCTGAAGATGGCAAAAAATTTGAGATCAGGCCTCATCGTCCCGAGTAAGGCCTTTATAGAAGTCATCGATTCTGCCGACTATATCTTCGTCTTCCAGGCTCAACCATTCATTGGCTTCCTCAAAACCCATTACTGCCATATCTATGGTATCTGTATCCATGAGCATCAGTTTTCTGTTTTCCGAATCCATTAAAACTCTATAACGTCCAATCATTCCTGCTCCAAAGACCTTGCTGATATTATCAAAAATTTCCTTTCCTGAATCAGGCCTTGAATCTTCTCTAACCATTCTATAAACGCCAAGAGACTCTTCCAAACCTAAGGCCTCACCCACAGATCTGACACGGTAAAATTCATCTCTTTCATCGTCTTCAACGTATATACTATCTCCTTGTACATAAACTGTTTTGCTGATAGTTCCTATTACATCGCTTGAGGCCTCTGCTACTGTTCTAAGCATTTCCCGTTCTCCAACACCGAGGCCAACTTCCTCACGACTATTATAGGCTTCCGCTATTTCGTCAAGGTCTGGAACACTAACTGTGACGCCATTTTCAGGTGTAGGGCCAAATCTGACTGTATCTTTGGAGATCCAAGCATGGTCATATCGGTCTTCTAGTTCTGCAAGCTTCTCAAGTTTTTCAACTGCATCATCCGCCTGCATATAAGTTGAGAGCTCAGTATAAATTTCATCATCTATAGAATCGGTTTTTCCAGACTTAGATTTAGGCCTCTGGACTAGAAAATCGCTTCTAGAACCTGAATCAACACTTTCATCTCCTGTAGGCAAGAAAACAAATCTATCTCCGCCTTCAGCTTTGAAAGGATAGTTATTTACAAGCTTATCCCAGTTCTCGACAGACTCATCTTTCAAATATTCCACTAAGTCCTCTTCAAATTCCTCATTATTAACATACCCTCCAGAGACAGGCATAATTAACCATTAGGTAACAAATCTTTTTAACGATCAAATTTTATCGGTCAACTTTTGATCCTCGCTAGGCCTGACCTCTATCTCCGCATCTACGAAATTCTTCTTAACCTCGCCTTCCTGTATCCTGTCCAAAAAGACCGCAAGCGCCGCTATCTCAGAATGAGGCTGATTACCGACCGAGATATTATAATCTACATGATTATAGACCCATCGAGGCACTTTCTCAGCACCAACAATAACAAGTAAATCCTGATCACTGAATTCTTTTTTCAGGCCTTCGATTTCCTCATCTATTCTCAACCCATACATCGTCAAATGAACTTTCAGGCCTTCAAAGTCTTTTATCTCGGACTTCCATTCATCTGTATACTTAATCTCTGTTTTTCCGCCCCATCTCTCGATTATATCTCGCTGGGAGTCCAGAATATTGTCATCTTTCTCTCCTGAGAAAATTATTTCATCTGCACCCCATTGTCGGGCTGTAAGGCCTACATGCGTAGAAATTCTGTCATCTCTCCCTCTTCTGTGCCCGAGTCTCAGGACTTCGATCATGAATAGGTTTTCAAGGTTAGATTATTAAGAACCGAGGCCTAACTGCGTTATACAATGAGACGTGGACGTCCCACTATCAGATAACTTTTTCGACAGGCCTAGATTTAACTCTGGCCATTCAAAACCTTCTCATAAACTTGAAAGTGGAAAAATATGATAGAAGTTATTTTACCCGATGGATCAGCTCTAGAACTAAATGAAAACTCGACAGTAGAAGACGCCGCCTACGAAATAGGTAAAGGCCTAGGAGACGCAACTGTCGCAGGAAAAATTAATGGAGACCTCGTCGCAAAAGAAGACCAAGTAGAAGATGGAGACGAAATAGAAATCGTAACACCTCAAAGCGAAGAATACATCGAAGTATTGAGACACAGCGCCGCACACGTATTCGCTCAGGCCTTAAAGAGGATTTACGAAGATGAAGTCAAGCTGACCATCGGGCCATGGACAGATGAAGGATTTTACTACGATATCGACGGTCTCGAGCTTGAGAAAGAAGACTTCGAAGCTATAGAATCTGAAATGGAAAAAATCATCGAGGAAGACCTCGAGATAGAAAGAGAGATGATCTCCAGAGAAGAAGCCGAAAACTTCTTCGAAGACAACGAATACAAGAGACAGATACTGGATGAAGAGGCCTCAAGCGAAGATCCTGAAGAATCTTCTGGAAGCACCTCCTCAAGGGATGAGGTGTCATTCTACAAACAGGGAGAGTTCAAGGATCTATGTAAAGGCCCTCACGTAAGTTCTACAGGAGAAGTTGAGGCCTTCAAACTGATGGAGATCGCAGGAGCCTACTGGCGTGGCGATGAGGAAAATGAGATGCTTACAAGAGTCTATGGCACAGCTTTCCCTTCTGAATCAGATCTTGAGGAGTATCTGGAGAAAAGAAGAGAGGCTGAGAAACGAGACCACAGAAAAATCGGTCAAGAGATGGATCTTTTCTCAGTTCCAGAGCATGCTCCCGGAGCACCTCATTATCACAGAGCAGGAATGAGAATTAGAAGAGAACTCGAGGAATATATCCGTGAGAAGAACAAAGAACTAGGTTATGAAGAAGTCTGGACACCAGAGTTGAACAAAGCAGAGCTCTGGAAGAAGACTGGACATTACGAGGCCTTCAAGGAAGAAGGCGAAATGTTTGCCTGGGAACAGGATGAGATTGAGTATGGCTTGAAGCCTATGAACTGCGCCAACCACTCTCACATCTTTGATTCAGGCACAAGAAGTTACAAGGATCTTCCTATCAAGCTTTCCGAGTTCGGAACAGTAAATAGAAATGAGCAGAGCGGGGAGCTTTCAGGCCTTCTGAGAGTCCGCGTCATGACTCAGGACGATGGTCATGCCTACATCAGGAAGGATCAGATCGAGGAAGAAATTAGAGCCCACCTCAAAAAGATAATCGAGATGTACGATGAGTTTGGCTTTGATGTCAACTTCATCATAGAGACAAAGCCTCCAAAAGCTCAGGGGCCTGATGAATTATGGGATGAAGCCGAGTCTTCACTGAAAAATGCGATGGATGAAGTGGTAGGAGACTACGAAGTCAAGCCTGAAGAAGGAGCATTCTATGGCCCCAAGATTGGAGTAGAAGTTGAAGATGCGATTGGAAGAGAATGGCAGCTTGGAACAGTACAGTTAGACTTTGTAATACCAAGAAACTACGGCCTGAAATATCAGGGAGAAGACAACGAAGAACATTATCCAGTAATGATCCACAGAGCGATTCTAGGCTCAATCGAGCGGTTCATGGGAGTTATGATCGAGCATTTCGCTGGAGAGTTCCCAACCTGGTTAGCGCCTGAACAGGTGAGAATTTTACCTGTAAGCGACAAAAATCAGGCCTACGCAGAAAAAACTAAAGAAGAACTCTCAGATTTCAGAGTTAAGATCGAAGATAGATCCTGGACTGTTGGAAAGAAAATTCAGGCCGCTCACGATGATAAAATGCCTTACATGATAATCGTAGGTGATGACGAAGAACAGGCCTCAGAAATCTCTGTACGTGATAGGTTCGAGAATGAGGATCGAGGCTTTACTGTAGAGGAGTTCAGAGAGGCCTTGAAGGACGAAGTTGAGGAGAAGAGACTTGAACCTGATTTCCTGAAGTAGAGGCCTGAAAATATATTCTTTATTTCTTTGGATCTTTAGGCCTAATTTTTGTTTACGTCTGGGAATCTTCTAGAGCGGTCAGGAGTTTCTCTCCAAAAAGACCGGGATTTTGGGCTTTTAGTCATCAAAGTATCGTGATTATGGTTATAAAGCATTCTATCAATTCTGATCGAGTGTTCTGGTGAGGGTATAGAAAAAATGAATTTAATGATGAATTGTTTTGATTTAAAAGCTTTTAACTTCTGTATAGGTTTATGAGCACAGTTTATGATGTAGAGGCCGAGCCTCTAATTCAAGAAGTAGCGGAGGAACTCGAAAACAGGTTTGACGCACCGGAATGGACTAATTATGCCAAGACAGCGGCGAACAAGGACAAGCCTCCAGAACAGGAAAACTGGTATCACATAAGATCAGCAGCAATACTTAGAAGAATCTACACTGACGGCCCGCTAGGAACCTCAAGGCTTAGAACCATCTTTGGAGAGGGAAAAAACCATGGACATGGACCTCAGCACCATGGAAAGGCCTCTGGAAAAGTTATCAGGACAGCTCTTCAAAAGTTAGAGGAAGCAGGCCTGGTTGAGACGGAAGCAGGCGAAGGAAGAAGAATAACTGAAGACGGAAAGGCCTTGCTTGACAGTGAAGCAGGCGGACTATGAGCGATATAGAAGATATTAAACAGGAACGTTTAGAAGAGCTTCAGGAAGACCAAGAAAAGCAGGAAAGTGATCAGAGAGAACAGTTCAAAGAAGTTGCCAGAGAATATCTGACAGGAAAGGCCCAGTCCCGGCTTGAAAATGTAAGAGTCGCCAGGCCTGAACAGGCTTCAAGCATCGAACAGCAGATAGCTCAGATGGGTATGACACAAAGGATCCAAGGAAAAATTGATGACTCAGAGCTTAGGACAATGTTAAAGAAGTTGAATGAAAAAGGTTCGGATTACAAGATAAAATACAGGTAATAATAATGTCATCTAACAAATCAAAAGGGAAGAAGAAAAGACTTGCCAATGCTGCGAAGACAGCGAAGTCAGCTCCGAGATGGGTATCTCTGAAGGTATTCGGAATGGACAGAGCAAGAAAGAAGTCAGTAAAACCAAGGAAAAGCCGTCACTGGCGGCGTAACGACACTGATGAATAATGCCTAAAACAGTAAATCTTTCCCGAGTCAAGGCCTCACCACAGCAGAAAAGAGCTGGGAAAGCAGTAAAATTACTGAGACAGGCCTATAACTCTGAAGTAAAAATTTCTAAAGAATTAAACGAGGAGATCTGGAGCAGAGGAATGCAGAATCCTCCTAACAAGGTAAAGGTGGAAAATGAAGATGGGAAACTGTTTCCTGTCGAAGACTTTGAAAGCGAGAAACCTGTTGAGACAGAATCAATTGATTATTCCAGTGTAGTCGACGGCAGCATAGGCGATGTGAAAGATGAGGTAAGCCAGATAGAAAGCCCTGATTTTGAGGCCTTGATAGAGGCAGAGGAAGAAGCTAGAGACCGAAAGACATTGAAGGAATGGTTTGAGTCACAGAAATGATTGAAAAATACAGCTTCAAAGGTTCAGAGAACACGGGTTTTTACACGGTAGCCACCAACTCCTATGTCTTACTGGGTCCAGAGTACCAGAAAAAAGACTTTTTCGAGGTAGATTCAGTAGAGACAAAAATCAACAGGACCAACTTGGTAGGCCTGTTCGCGGCCGGAAACTCAAACTGCCTTCTGATACCTGAAGAAGTATCAAGTATAGAAAAGCAGAACCTAGATGAATCAGGTATAAATTACAGGATAATCGATCCAAACTACAATGCTTTAGGCAACCTGATTCTATGCAACGACAAAGGAGCAGTAATCAGTGAAAAAATCTCAGGCTACCAAGAGCAAATAGAAGAAGCTCTAGAGGTACCGGTAAAAACCGCAGATATCAATGATTTAAACCCGGGTGTATCAGGAATAGCAAATTCCCACGGAGCGGTTATCCACAGAGAGGCCTCAGAAAAAGACGCTAGAACTGTTAGAGAAGCTTTAGGCCTAGAAGATATAGATATCGGGACTGTGAACATGGGATCGCCTTTCACAGGCTCAGGTGCAGCAGCCAACGACAGACATCTCCTAACCGGTGAGAACACGACCGGACCTGAAATCGGGCGTTTTGACAGGACAATGTTCTAACATCGGCTTTTTATTCCAAGAATATCAATTTCTAATACATGGACTACAGGGCGCCTGAACAAGTAGAGCCTTACATTCTACCCCTGGCAGAGACACTGCACGGATTTATGCCGGGTATAGACGATGACCTGAGAGGCGCCAGAATGGATAACGATCCAGAGGAATACCTCGCATTCTCACTATTCAAGGCCTTCCAGGCCTTAGTAGCTCTGGTTTTTTCAGGAGTAGGTTTTGGATATATTTTCGACTATGATCTTTTCATAACGGGTAGCCTAATAGTTTCACCTATAGTAGCCTTCTTTGCATTCCTCTCAATAGCGTTCAGGCCTAGAATTAAAGCGAAAAGAATCGCAAGACAGATAGAAAAGAACCTGCCTTATGCCTTGAGACATATGCTTATCGAAGTCTCATCAGGTATTTCCCTATACGAGGCAATGGTATCGGTCAGCCAGGACTACGAAGAGGCCTCGGACGAATTCGAGAAAATTGTATCAGATATTCAGGCAGGAAAACCCCAAGTAGAGGCTCTCGAAGAATCAATTGCAAGAACAAGCAGTCAGACATACAGGAGAGCAATGTGGCAGATGATCAACGCAATAAAATCCGGTGCAAACGTCAGAGCCACGTTAGAGTCACTTGTAGATACGATCGTAGAAGAACAGAAAATCGAGGTCCAAAACTACGGAGAAGACCTTAACCCTTTCATCTTGATGTACCTGATGCTTGCAGTCATATTCCCAAGCCTAGGAGTTACACTGATGATCGTCCTATCATCATTCACAGGATTTGCAATAGAAGGAAACACATTCTATCTTATAATAGGAGGCCTAATCGTATTCCAGGTATTCTTCCTCAACCTGATCAAAAGCAGAAGGCCTGAGGTGAGAGCAGCATGAAACTGAAAAATATATACGATGCACTGCCAGGAGCATACACAGAAAGAATTGAAGAACAGGCAGCATACGCAAGAATAGATAACTATCCTTCACTAGTCGCAAAAGGCCTGCTCGGTATACCTCCAGTTATAATGATAGTTTCAGGCCTTTTACTGCCATTCAGCCTGTCAATTAATCTGGCGGCAGGAATAATAATGGGTGTTATCGGAGGTTTCGGTCTTCCTATGATATTTATCTCTCTCAGAGCAGAGAGGAGAAAGAACCAGATGGAGAAGGTGCTTCCGGACGCATTGAAGCTGGTATCATCGAATATTAGATCCGGTCATACAATTGAGAAGGCGTTTTTGCTGAGCGCCAGGGATGAGTTTGGGCCTCTGGCCGAGGAGTTAAGACTGACCGCTATGGAGATGTACGGCGGTAACTCGGTAGAGGATTCGCTGAGGAAACTGGAGAGCCGTGTGAAATCAGAGCTTTTCCAAGAGACTTTGAAGCTTTTGATTGACGGTATCCAGGCAGGCGGAGAAAAAGCAGATTTACTGGAGTCAAGCGCAGATGATATCAGAAGCTCTATGGAGCTGCGGAAAGAAATTCAATCCAGTATCAGGATGTATGTAATCTTCATTGTAATGGTTGCGGTTTTCGGTGCGCCAATACTTTTCTCAGTCAGTGTCTACATGGCAGAGACCACGACAAACATGTGGGAAGGATCCGACATGGGAGACGTCGGCGGAGGAGGAATGGGCGGAGTAGGAGGCCAGATAGGATTTGATCTTTCATTTGAAGCACCGCAGGTAGACGTAGCAATGTTCGAGACATTCTCATACCTCGCAATTATCACAACAAACGTATTTGCCGCTTTAATCATATCAGAGATTAGAAACGGTAACATCAAACAGGGAATAAAGTATGCACCTCTTTTCAGCGGAGCATCAGTAATACTGTACTATGTCGTTAACCTCGGAATAGGCACAGCACTAGGCGGATTCATCTAAAAACAGTGAAGGTTTTTATACCAAGACTTCTAATTACAATTTGTCAGGTGTTAAACCTAATGAACGAATATCATTTTGACAAGACAAAAGGTCAGTCAGCAATCGAGTACCTGATGACATACGGATGGATGCTCCTCGTAGTAGCAATCGTAGGAGGAGCAATCTTCGCCACAGTCCAAGGACAGTGCACACAATCAACCTCCGGATTCACAGGAGGAGACGTCATCGTAGAGAACTTCGGAGTCGATGGTGAGAACCGAACACAGATGACAATCAGAAACGGTGGAGCAGATACACTAACAATCAACAATGCATCAATATTCAATCCTGAGGGAACAGATCAGTACCTAAGAGACTCTAGCGGAGACTCAGTTGACATTGGAGTAGGCAATTCCCAATCCATCACACTGAGCAACGGAGAACAGATCGAAAGCTCTGATGCATGTAATGACTTCAACTTGGAGTTTAATTACACGATAGGAGAATTAAGCAACCAAGTAAGTCAAGGAACACTGACTGACAGCGTAGAATTCAGGTCGACCCTATAGGATCAACAACTTAAATCCAAAACATTTTCCCTTTTTCTTTCTTTTACTCTAGGCCTTCAAGATTCCATCTGTCACTGTTGGCTTCGCTGATTCTGAAGTCAGGCCTGAAATTGCCATAATCTCCAGAAGTTACTCCAGAGATTTCGAGTAAGGTTGGAGAACTGGAGTTGTAGTATAGGTAGGCCTCGTTTGGTTGTGTGGAGTCTCCTTCTTCTGTGAAAGTTGTGATTCCCTGTGTCTCTGCTGAGTAACTACCTTCCATTCTGTTCAGTATTCCTGGAGCGTCTGTGTTTTCTACGTAACAGTTTTCCTCAATCATTTTTCTGAAATGAGATTTCCAGGCCTCTCCGTTCTCAAGTATGAGAGAGGTGCCTTCTGTCACGTTCAGTTCGAGGCCTTGTATCTGTGCGTAGTTTCCATTCTCTATGTTTCCGTCTTTAGTGACTACTCCGGTAAAATCATCGGGGATAGAACCATATCTAGATGCATTTTCTGTCACTAGTATTCTGGGATCGGAGTGATCGACTTCTCCAATCTCCGGCTCTACTGAAGCGTATCCATGTGCGATCTCTGACCCTGTTCCCGATCCCAAGAGTTCAGCAGGCCTATCGAATCCGCAGTAACTGTATTCAAAGCTCTGAGCGCTGGCATTTGTCAGCAAAGGGTCAGGCCCTCGAATCCCTTGAGAGGCCTGAATTATAGAGTCGTGACTGTAACTTAGATCTGAAGACTCATGGCTGAAGTTGTAGTTTAGATCGGCTTCTGCCTCTATCTTAAGGCCTGTGCTGAAATCCTGAATTGAGTAACTGTATTCGAGGCCTGAGACAGTCTCTAGCGGTGAAACCAGTTCTGAGTAATTTCTGTAGGATATACTGTTCCCATCGAATTCTGAGTTTGGGAACTCAATAGCGTTTTCTGGATCATTGACAAAGTCGTTGTCGAGAACATACTGATTTGCGGATTCGATGTAGTTAGTTGCTGCAAGCCCTAAGCTGTTTTCAAACGAAGATTCAATATTTCTAACATCAGTATTCGCTGATTCAACTGTCTTAACGTCCTGCAACGCCTGATCAGGAGTATAGTTCAGAGGCACTGTAAAAAGAGTGAATAATACAGCAATCCCGAGAAGTGCAAAAGGAGTATGTACCATTCCTTTCATTCTCCAATCACCACTGTAAACTCTGTAAGGCCTGATTCAGTTGAAATATGGAAATTTTTCGAACTCTGTGTCTCTGCATCAATCTCGAGAACTTCCTCTCCCTGTATATACAGGCCTGCGTCGTGTCTGAAAGTTTCCAGATAATTTTGCGCCAGTTCCGAGGTTCTCGAGCTGTTATCTCTGTAGAGTTTTGCCAAGGCCTTACCGATTTGTCTATCATCTTCCTCGAGAACTGTATTCTCTTTCAGGTCTTTCCTATAACTCTGGTTAAGACTTGAGAAATCCTCTCTTTTCAACATATATGAAGTATCTATGGCCTGACTGCTGTAAGAATTGAACTCTACTTCTTGGGCTGTTACTCCGCCTATATCAGTACTTGTTATTATCAGGCCTGCGGCAGTTGACATCAGCATCAGCCCCATCACAGCATCAAGCGAAAAGTAAAAGCCTTTTTTCACCATACTGAGTATGTCACCTCCACACGTTTCAAATCACCGGACTGATTCAAAAGAGCAAATCTGGTAAAGGTAAAGACAGTATCCCCATCCGGTTCCGAACCAATTTCATGCACCTGATCACCTTTAATCAAAAGCTGGAAACCTCCGACCGCCTTCATCAAGGCCTGTTGATCCGTGTAACTCATCTCTTTCAGTTCAGAAATCTTACTCGAGTTAAGCACATGAGATTGTCCTGCGAGACCCAGGTTCTCCACACTGGAGGAGTTCCAGTCTTCAGGCCTCCCTTGAGAGTTTATCAGTTGAGTCACAGTCCTCTGGCCCTGATTGTAAAGTTCCCGATCCTCCTGGTTCTGTACTTGGTTATCGATCACGGTATTCCAAGATACCATAAAAGTCATCAGTATAAACCCGAAGATTGCGACACTCGCCATAAAATCAGGTAAAAAGGCCTGACCCTTACTCCGGGATAACATGGACTGAACCATTGTTCACCACCTTGAGAGGAGAATTTTCAGGATTTACCTCGAACTCTCTACCAGTATAACGCGAGGGAATATTTATGGACTGGTTATCGTACTGAACAATGACAAAGCCCTCAACCACTTCAATATTATAATTACTGTTACCTATCTCCGGGGAGAGATTTAGGCCTCTCTGATATCCTTCCCCAAAGTTCTGGGCGTTCTCCAATTCGAAGGCTACTTTCGAGCCTATGGAGTTCAATTCACTACTCTCTCTGTATTCAAAGGTCTGAACCTGGCGGTCAACAACAGAAGTAGTTAACACAGATAACACTAACAGGGAGATAGAAAAATAAATAAAAAATTCTATTGATACCTGGCCTTTCATAAACAAGATTTGTGTGAAGCCTGAATAAAATATCATTCCTTTGAAAACACTGAGAGATCACTGACCCTCCAACTCTCATTGACATTACTTGAAGAACCATTAAATCTGACACGAGCGCTCCGAGAATCGCTTAAGCCAGACAAACTATAATTCTGAGGATTTCCACCTTGAACATCAAAACTCTCAGATTCACCGACTTCAGGCCTAGAAGAATAAACCTCTAAATCATACAAATTCCAAGTCTTCGTAACATTACTCGAACTACCATTAACCAATACCTCAGCCCTCCTCGAATCCTCGACATCCAATGAATAATTACCCGAACCATCACTAACATCAACAACCTGTTCATCTAAAGCATTACCCTCGCCATCAACAGGCCTGAACCTTACAGACAAATCAGTACCGCTCGGCACAGAAGCATTCACCCCAACCTTCTCCCAATCAGCAACCCAATCCTTCTCCACCACCTCAGCAGTATAGTTTCCTTTGAAAGGCCTACCATCGAAATAAAGTCTTTCAACCTCCGAACCAGACAAAGAACGATTATAAATTCTAATTTCATCTATTTCACCATCCCAATGCTCGTCGAAGTGAGGGTCATTTCCAATCGTGGACGTTCCTGCAGGATCAACATCTAGGTTTACAGTCGAACTGGCCTCTTTAACTCCATTTATCCATAACTGTTTCTCTTGGGATGAAGCATTATACATAGCAACAACATGTTTCCATTCGTTTGTATCTGTTTGTGAGGAAGATTCCAAATCGTAACTCCCGCTACCATCATTATTGTAGAAAGACCATCTATTAGCGGTATTGATCCCTAAAGAGAATCCAAGGTCATTGGCAGAATTCCTTGATTCATAAATTCTACGGTAATTTCCGTCAAATACATCAGTATTTACCCATGCACTGATTGTGAACGAATCGTGGTCTATGGAAGTAGGGACAGATACTTCTGTGCTCTGGCCATCGAACTCAAAGGCCTGAGTACTGAAAGTACCATTAACACCTCGAGTCGCGCCACTACTCGTGCCATCATTAACCCGACCAGAATAATCAACAACACTTCCAAACTCACGATCCAATCTCCAATAACCAACCAGGTCATCGCCACCAGAACCATTCCTGTAACCGATCCTAAGGCCTTCACTTAGGGTATCAGCGTCACGACTGTATATCTCAAAACCATCTACACCCCAACTTTTACTCACATCCGACGAAGAACCATTAAATTTCAATCTACCGTCCTCAGAATCACTGACTGAAAGACTGTAATTATTCATGCCTTCAGACAAATCAATTAACTGTGAATCAATTACAGTACCAGAAGAATCCAAGGCCTCAAACTCAGCGGAAAGATTAGCTTGATCACCAGAGATTCCAGAAGCATTGACTTCTAACTGGTCCCAATCAGTCAACACATTGTTATCAATCTTTTCATCAGTATAATTACCCTCAAAAGGCCTGCCATGGAAATAAAGTTCTTCTATCTCCGACTCCGACAAAGAACGATTATAAACGCGGACCTCGTCTAGTTTAGCGTCTATCTGATTATTTGCTCCGTTACCGTAAGAACCTATGAAATGGTCTGCTGAGATATCTAGAGTTCTTCCTCCGGTATCCAATTCTCCTACCTTTGTATTGTTTCTGTATGCTCTAAGGTACTGACCATCCCAAGTATAACTTACAAAGTACCACTGATTGCTTGATGGAAGTACATCTCCACTCTCTAAACGATGATTGTTTCCAGAAGAATCTCTTATTCTAATTGATACTCCTTCGCTTCCATCTCTATAGGGTTCTGTCCAAAAACCTGATTGTTGATTCCCATAAGCCACTTTATAATCTTCAAATTGATCATAATTGACCCACATTGAAATTGTGAATTCATTTGCATCATTTAGGGCAGTTCCTATACCTGAAACTTCTAACCCTTCTCCACTTCCGTCAAATCCATAAGACCCAGTTGATAAAATTCCAGATCTATCTTTCTCCAAACCCCCTTTTTCTAGGCCATCTCTTGAGTTCCCAGAAAAATCATCATGACCATTAGTATCCATTCTCCAGTAACCAACTAAATCATCGCTGGTCGAACCATTACTATAACCAATCCTTAAGCCTTCAATCAAAGTATCAGCTTCCTGACTAAAGACCTTAAAATCATTCACCTCCCAACTCTTCGAGACATTGCTTGAAGTACCATTAAACTTGACACGAGCATCTTCAGAGTCACTCACTGAAACACTGTAATTATTCAAACCTGAACCTATGTCAATCTGCTCAGAATCAATCACAGAACCAGAAGAATCCAAGGCCTCAAACTCCGCAGACAAACCAGTATCAGAAGGAACAGAAGCATTAACCTCCAAAGAATTCCAATCAGTCAAAACATCATTATCAATTCTTTGGGCTGTGTAATTGCCTTGGAAAGGCCTACCATTTAGATAGAGATTCTTTACTTCGGTGGAATTTAATTCTTTGTCAAATATCTGTAATTCATCTATTTTTCCGTTAAATGTATTGCCTCTAGAGACAGATCTGCCTATGCTTGCTTGATTGTTACCTAACGAGTCTCCGCTTCCTTGTCCCCGCTCTACCGAGGTACTGACATCTTCTCCGTCTATATAAATCTCCATACCGTTTGTTGTTCCATCACTGTGATCTAGTGTTGCTACCATGTGATGCCATTTTCCATCCGCATAATTTTCTTGAGTCTCAATTGTATTTGCATTTCCATTTTCCCATCTAATTGTGAAAGACATAGAATCTGTTGATGCACAACTATTCGGATGGGCTGAGCATCTACCGATCAAACTACCTGTAGCGCTACTTGATGACCAATGAGTGTAAATTGCTCCTTGGTTGCTTCCTGAAGGAGTCTTAAACCAGACAGAATAGGAGTGATCACTATTAATTTGTGAAAGACTCGTGCTTGCAACATCATCAGATCCATCAAATGAAGAGGAATTTGTACCAAATATGCCATTTACTCCAGTAGAAACGCCATTACTGTAAGAGGCATCTTGATTATTTCCAGAGTAATCTATGGCATTATCCCGATCACCAGAACCCCCATCCATTCTCCAGTAACCGACTAAGTCATCGCCAGCAGAACCATTCCTGTAACCGATCCTCAAACCATCACTCAAAACATCAGCCTCCTGACTATATACTTCGAAGTCATGGACCTCCCAACTCTTCGAAACATTAGAAGAAGTACCATTAAACTTGACACGAGCATCCTCAGAATCACT
>Ga0102942_1000010_pt1 | contig 61806 bp, 70 predicted proteins | sample SalPon2_C_H2O_MG_FD_78171 | JGI IMG/M metagenome (GOLD analysis project Ga0102942, IMG submission 78171) | Salt pond water microbial communities from South San Francisco under conditions of wetland restoration - Salt Pond MetaG R2_C_H2O_MG | ecosystem: Environmental > Aquatic > Non-marine Saline... | reverse complement strand
GGAGCGCAACCGATTTCCCCCCTACGGCCGATCGCCCGGTATGTACCGAAGCGGGCGCTTCGTCGCCGACCATATCGAGCCGACGACCGAGACACAGGTCCAGCCGAACGGCGTCGATCTGACGCTGGATGCGGTCTTCGAACAGCGCGACCCCGGTCGGATCGGCCGGGACGACAAGACGATCGGGGATCGCCGGCCGGTCCCCACAGTGTCGACCGAGGCTGGCGCTGAACGCGACGGGGACGGCGTATACCGACTCTCGCCGGGTGGATACGTCGTCCGATACAGCGAGACGGTTGCAATCCCCGAAGAACACGTCGGCTTCATCTATCCCCGGTCGTCGCTACTCAGAAACTCCTGTATGCTCGATACGGCGGTCTGGGACGCCGGCTACGAGGGCAAAGGCGAAGGGCTGCTTGAAGTCCACCACGAGATCGAAATCGAAGCCGGCGCCCGGATCGCTCAGATCGTTTTCGCGGCCGCCGACCACGAGGGTACGTACGACGGGAGCTATCAGGGCGAGAACCTCTGAGCGTGGCTACGGATTGACGCCCACGGTCAGCAACGTGCCCCACCTCCGATAACGGTCGATCATCGCTTCCCGTGTCTCCCAGGATTCGGTCGGGAATGCCCCTTCCGGCGGGATCTCGATCTCCTCGTCGGGGATCGTGTCCTGCGCAGCGACGTGGAGTCCGCCCTCGTGGAACTTCTGTCGGTACTGCTCGCGATTCCACAACTGCATGTCGACGCTGATGTTCGATTGCCACTCGTGGGTGGTCTCCGATTCCTCGAAGAAGTTCACCGCACAGAAGAAGGTCCCGCCGCTTTTGAGCACACGGGAGAGTTCTCCCAGCAGTGCAACGGGTTCTTGGGCGTAATAGAAGGCTTCCATACTCCAGACGTGATCGATGCTGTCGTCCGAAAGCGGGAGCCGATGGAAATCGCCCTGGAGGAACGATACTCGGTCGTCTTCGGTGTACGCGCGAGCGTTTCGAACCATCTCCGCGCTCCCGTCGAGGCCGACGCCGCGGCCGATATTCCGGGTCTCTCGGAGCGCCCGGAGCGCGTACCCCGAGCCAGTTCCAAGATCGAGCACCGTTTCGCCCGCCTCGACGGGCATTCGCGCCAGCGCGCACTTTGCGGTGTGCCAGTGCCGCTCCTCCATGCCTCTGTCTCGCCCGTCGGCCGCCCACTCGTCGAACTCCGCCTGTACGGACATCGACTGATCGAACGGTCCCGAGACAAAAACGTCCACCGGAAACCGATCACAGGTGCGTGATCGTCTCTCTGAGCAGGTCGTCGTCGGCCCACTTGGCGGGGAGATACGCCACCGGCGAGTCGGCACCAGCCTCGCCGAACCGCTCGAAGCTTTCGGCCGCCTCGGCCGGCGTCCCAGCGGCCCCGAACGCTTCGAGCATCTCGTCGGTAACGCCGGCCTCCGCGCCGGCCTGTCGGTCTTCCTCCCAGCCGGCCTGGATGGCGTCGGCCTCTTCGCCGAATCCGAACGATGTCACCGAATTGGCGTAGAAATCGCCCATCGCGCCGACATAAAAGGCGATGAGCGAACGGACGTGTTCGCGGGCGGCTTCGGGATCCGTCTCGGAGATACAGGTCGGCACCCACGGCGCGACGTCGATGTCGTCGACGCTCCGGTCGCCGCGCTCGGCCCCGCGTTCGACCGCTTCGAGCGCCTCCTCGAGTCCGGCGTTCGGCACCAAAAGCGGGATCCAGCCGTCGGCGAACTCGCCCGCCAGTTGGCGGTTCGTTTCGCCGATTGCGGCGACGTAGATCGGACACTCGTGGTGGGTGTCCGCATCGAGCGAAAAACCCGAGAGATCGAACAGTTCGCCGTCGTAGTCGACCCGCTCGCCCGCCAAAAGCGCCCTGATGATCTCGACGTACTCGCGGGTTCGCCGCAGCGGGCGTTCGAATTCGACGCCGTGAAAGTTCTCGATGACCGCGGGGCCGCTGGTACCGAGTCCGACGCGGAACCGGCCGTCGCCGATCTCGGCGAGCGTGTTGGCCGTCATCGCGGTCATTCCGGGCGTCCGCGCGTAGATGTTGAAGATCCCCGAACAGACGTCGATCGTTTCGGTCCGTTCCAGCAATCGGGTGTGCATCGGCACTGCCGCGGTTCCCCAGGCCTCGCCGACCCAGATCGATTCGAGTCCCTGCTCCTCAGCGAGGGTCGCGTAATCGAACAGTTCCTCCCCGCCGCGACTCCCGAGTGTAAAACCGCTTGCCAGCATGTCTCGGTACTAGACCGACGCCGCGTTGAACCTTTCCGTTCCGCGCTCTGTCACCGCCGCTGCCACTCTTCGAGCGTGAACCGGTCGTAGACCGTCTCGGCGGCCAGTTCCCAGTCGTCCTCGTGCCACTCCGGATAGTATGTATCGCCCTCGTAGGACCCGTGAACGCGGCTCAACACCATCCGATCGACGTGTGGCTGGAACAACTCGTAGATTCCGCCGCCGCCGATGACGTAGGCGGTGAAAGCATCGAGCGACGCCGCGCGTTCGATTGCCCCCTCGATGCCGTCGGCGTGGAGCGCCGTCTCGATGCCGTACTCGCGTTCGGTGCGGCTCAACACGATCTGTGCTCGGCCGGGGAGGTCGTCGCGCATCGACTCGAACGTCCGTCGGCCCAACACGACCGGATCGTCGGCGATCCGATCCCTGTACTGGGCCTTGTCGGCCGGGATGGACTTCCAGGGGAGTTCCCCGTCACAGCCGATGACGCCGTTTTCGGCGACCGCAGCGACCGAGACCAGCTCTACTGTGCCTTCTTCCCGTACGGTTGTCGTCTGCGGTTTTTCATTCCCCATCGTACCGCTCTCCCGCCGGGATCGCGACTTCGAGCCAGTTCTCCTGGGGCGGGAGCGGACACTCGTAGGCCCCGCTGTACGCACAGAAGGGGTTGTACGCGAGGTTAAAATCGAGCGCGAACGTAAATCCGTCTTCCAGTTGTCCGTCGTAGTGAAGTTCCATGTACCGACCGCCAGGGTAGCTCTGTTGGCCCGTCGTTTTGTCGCGGAACGGGATGAAAAGCGATCCCTCCGACTGGTCGACCCGATGGTAGCCGACGAGAGTGCGCTCGTCGGTTTCGCCGCGCTGATCCGGCAGCTCGAAGTGGAGTCGGGCGGCTCGCTCGTAGAGTTCTTCGCCGTCGGCGGTCGTCTCCATCGGCACCGTTTCGTCGCTTTCGTCGAGTTCGACCGTCGCCTCGACCCGGTAGTCGGGATCGGGCTCGAAATAGTCGAGCCCGTCGAACTCGCGGCGTGCCTCGGGCCCCAGCGGCGAGGAGTGTGGGACACCGAACTTCTCGTCTTTCTTTTCGCGATGCGCTTCGAGTTCCTCGCGCCAGTCGTCGACGTCAAAGTCCATACTCATAGTGTGGCGCTCGAACTCATATACCTCCGGATCACTCCTCGGCGAGGACGATCTGTTCGGTGAGCCACGCCTCCGCCTCGTCGAGGGCACCGCCGTCCGAGCCGCGGATCTTCAGTCGGTTATGGCCCGCCTCCCGGTCCGGGTAACAGCCGACCTGCACGCCGAATTGGTCTCTGACTTCGTCCAGCCGATCGATGAGGTTGGCCTCCGGCTCCTCGGTGTAGAGCACTCGCGATCCGATATCCCCCTCGAACTCGTCGGCGATCTCCTCGAACATCCGTTTCATTTCGGCCGGAATCCCCGGCAGCACGTAGACGTTTTCGAGCACACAACCCGGTGACATCCCCGCCCGATTCAACAGCGGCCGAGCGCCGGCCGGCAGTCTCGCTTCGGCCGCGACGTCGACGTTCAGTTCGTCGTACTTTCCGGCGATCGATTCGAGGTGGCGTTCGACGTCGGCGCGTGCGAGTTCGTTCTCGACGAGGTCGCGCTCGAACGCCGCCGCCACGCTCTCGATCGTGATATCGTCGGGCGTCCCGCCGAGGCCGCCCGTCGCGATGACCGCGTCGAAAGCGTCGCTGTAGCGCCGCACCGCGTCGGCGATGACGTCCGTCTCGTCAGGAACAGTCAGCATTCGCTTGACTGTGACGCCGCGCTCTGCGAGCTGTTTTCCGATCCACGTCGCGTTCGTGTTCGCCGTGTCGCCGGACAGCAGTTCGTCACCGACTGTCACCAGTGCCGCGTTCATACGCCTTGCAGGCTGGCCGGGGCAAAAAACACCCCGACACTCACGCCGTCACAGTCCGAAGCCGATCGCGCTCTATGTTTTCGAACTCTGCCTTGCGGTGACACGAGGGACACAGCGAGGCGACGTTTTCGAGGTAGTGCGCGTCGAACTCGGTCGTCATCGGCGTCTCAACGAAGGCCCGAACGGGGACGATGTGGTGGACGTCCGGGTTGCGACCGAGCTCGCTTTTCGTCGTCCCGCAGACCACACATTCGTATCCGTCGCGTTCGAGCGCCCGTTCTCTGACGCGACGCCAGCCCCGCCCGTAGTTCGGGTTCGTCCCGCCTTTCCAGTTGGGGTGGTCCTCGCCGGAGAAGGTCTCGGAGAGCCACTCTGCTTGGCAATCCGGGCTACAGAAGACGTGTTCCCCGGTGATGTTTTTTTGACGACGGACGACCTTTGTATCGCAGTTGTCACAGCTGAGTTCCTGCTTCCCCCCGGACCATCGTGGATGGTCTTCACCCGAAATATCCGGTTCGTACCGCCAGTTTTTGTTCTTGACGCATGTACTACAGTACAAACTTTCCTTCTCGGACGGATAGTATTCGAACTCCGACGAACAGATCTCACACTCCGTCGTTTCCTTTCCGCCTTGCCAGTTCGGGTGCTTCTCCCCCTCGAACGACGCTGAAGAATCTAGACATCCGTCCGAACAGTATCGTTTCTCGTACGGTGAATAGAACGGAGCGTCGCAGTAGTCACACGTCCGGTTCGGTAACCGTTCGTCGTGTACAGCACTGTGGTGAACGCCGAGACCTCTCCGTGTTTCGAACGAATCGTTACAGGTGGGGCACCGGTGCATACAATCCACTTGTCCGTCCTTCGAACAAAAATACTCGTGCGGTATCCGCACAATCAGGCTTAATGCGAAAAATGTCAAAAATTAAACCAGTCCGGGTGCGGGAATTGAACCCACGTCCCAGCCACCACAAGGCTGGAGGATACCACTACCCCAACCCGGACACGCAGATCAATATAAGCGTACTCCAATTCATATACGTTTCGACTTTTCGAGGCGTATGTAACACCGCCGCACACGCCGTCCGTGGGTTTTTCAGCACCGACCGCCTACGACCGGTACCGTGGCGATAACGGACAAGATCTACGTCAAAAACCACCGCCAACTCGCCTCACAGCTGGACACAAGCTTTCCGAAGAGCGCCTTCTCCGGGGCGACGCTCGACATCCTCTTTTCGGGCGACGGGATCGCGAAACTCGACGACGCCTCCCGGGATCGCGTGCTCGATTTCGCCGAGGACTTCCTCGACTGTAACTGTCAGGGCCACCCCCACTGTGGCTGTCCCGAGCGGAAGTTCATCTCGTATCTGCTCGAACTCCGGGCCCAGGGACTCGGCCCCGAAGGAATCGTCGACGTGATGGGCGACGACTACATGCTGTACGCCTATCCCGGTGACATCCTGTCGTTTCTGGACGATTCCGTCCGGACGCTCGAGGCGGCCGAACGGCTCGCGGACGTCGACAGCCGGAAGAAGGCGGGCGAGCGGATCGGACAACGGCGGCGGGAGCTATCGCGGTAATCCGGATCAGCCGAGCCTGAACGGTTCTTCTTCGCTCTCCTCGCCGTCGAGGTCTTCGAGTTGGATCACGTCTTCGGCTTCCTGCTCTTCGACCTGCTGGCTGAGCCGTGTGACGTACTGCTTGTACTCCTCGAGCTGTTCGCGGAGGTGCTCGGCTTCCAGTTCCAGCCGCTCGTGTTCGCGGACGAAGCTCTTGGGAACCTCGACTTTCGGCGGGAAGCTCTCGGCGGCCGAGGTGGTCTCCGAGGCGCTGCCGCCCTTGAGTTCGTGTTCCGGGACCACCCGGACCTGGCCGTCGTGAGCAACGAGGGTGTCCACGTAGTCGCGGAACACGGCGGACAGAGAGATATCCCGCTCCTCAGCGATCTCTCGGAGGGTCTCGAAGGCCTCCTCGTTGACCCGAAAGGAGATCGTCTTGTTCTTGTTGCCCATATCGATTCTAGTTGTCCGGCCCGTATATATAAGCGTTTGTCAGACGTGTGCATGCCGCGACGCCTTTGGCCGGTTCGTCGCCCCCTTTCGAGGGGGGTAACGAAAAGGCCTATGCGGGTGAGTAGCGTCGTTTCGACAATGAGTGTCGATCTCGACTTCAAGGAGCACGACCGACTGCCAGCGATCGCCCAGGACGCCGAGTCGGGCGAGGTGTTGATGTTGGCGTACGTCACAGAGGAGGCGCTTGACCGGACCCGCGAGACGGGTGAGGCCCACTACTACTCCCGGAGCCGAGAGGAACTCTGGCACAAGGGTGGGTCCAGCGGCCACGTCCAGCGGATCGAGGAAATCCGCGTCGACTGCGACGGCGACGCGATCCTGTATCTGGTCGACCAGGAGGGCGGGGCCTGTCATACGGGCTATGAATCGTGTTTCTATCGGACGATCGACGGCGAGGTCGTCGGCGAGGAGGTGTTCGACCCCGATGCTGTCTACGAGTAATCACCGAGACGCGAACCGACCGATACGGCGCAATGACTGACAGAGCTTCAGAGGCCGGCGCGGACGTCACCGTGATCGATGAACTGCGGCGGGCCGACGGTCGGGTCCAGAGCCTTCAGTCGGAACTCGAAAACGTGGACGTCCCGGCCGACAAGATCGAGCCGCTCGTCGATCTCTATCGATCCGTCGAGACCGTCCTCGATCGCTGGGAAGAACGGGCGACCGACTGGGACGATTTTCAGGGCTACGTCGAGTTCCGGGACGACCTCGCCGAGACGCTTGAAGCGGCCCCCGATGAGGTGCCCAAACGCGAGGCGTTCGCAGAAGCCGACGATCACGTCAAAACGGGTGACGTCTCGACCTCGCTCGACACGACCGATTTCGACGCTGCGCGGGCGGCACTCGCGCCCGCCCGGTCGATCGCAGAGACCCACGAGGCACTGGAATCCGCGCGGCAGGAACGAGACCAGGTGTACCGGCGCGCACGACGGCGTGCGGAAGAACTTCGCGAACGGATCGATTCGCTTGAACGACTCCGCGAGTTGGGGGAGGCGGATCTCGATGCGCCCATCGAACGACTCCGGCGTCCGATCACGGCGTATAACGAATCGGTTCGAGATGCTTTCGGGACGTTTCGCCGGGAGGCGTCCGCCCGCGAGTTCCTCTCGTTCCTCGAGCGGGCCGCCCGGACGCCGTTCGTCGACTACGAGTCGCCCCCGGGAGAGCTACTGGAGTACGTGCGCACGCAGCCGGCCGGCGAACGGACGGTCGACGAACTCCTCGAATTCGCCGAATATTCAGCCTCGAAGCTCTCTCATTACGTCGACGACGCCGAACTGCTGAAGCGCCGTGTCGCGACGAACCGAACGTATCTGGAGCGGCTCTCGGCCGATCCGCTCTGTATCGATTGGCCCCCTCGGGCCGCTGACTTCCTGTGGTTTCGGACGCGCGAGCTCGTTTCGCTCGTCGATCGGTTCGTCGACGAGTCGGCGGTCGAAACGCTGCGAGGGCTCCGATCGCTGACGCAGGATCCGGAGTACGATCGGATCCGGCGGGCAGCGGAATCCGACGCCGAGCTCACGGACGAGGAGCGACGGCGGCTCGAAAGCGGCGCGATAGCAGCCGAGCTGTCGGCTACCCGAGAGAAACTCGACCGACTAGAGGAGACGCTCGCGGAGTACGACCCCTGAGTTGGCGATCGGGCCGTCCCGTACTGTGGGCGTTAGTCGGTACTGCCGGCCACGATCGCATCGTGGAACGATTCGAGTAGCGTCTCGGCTCGCGTTTCGGTTCTGGCTTCCGCATACAGCCGAACGAGCGGCTCGGTCCCGCTCGGCCGGGCTAGCACCCACGCGTCACCGTAGTCCAGCCGGTAGCCGTCAAGCGTCGTCAGTTCGGCGTCGGCATCGCGGGCGTGCGATTCGGCCGCTTCTAGCATTGCCGCCCGTTCGTCCTCGTCGCTGTACTCGACGTTTTTGCGGACCATCGTGTAGTCGCTGTACTCGGCAACGACTTCGCTCGCCGGTCGATCGGCGAGCAGTCCGAGGAATCGCGCGGCGGTGTAGGCCCCGTCCCGGGCGATCCGGTAGTCGGGAAACATGACGCCGCCGTTTCCCTCCCCGGCGATCGGAACGTCGTTCCCTTCGGCTTCGAGTTCGCGGATTCGGGTGATGAGGTGTGTACTCCCGATCGGCGTTAGCTCCAGTTCAGCGCCGATTTCGGCGGCGACATCGACGAGTCGCTGGGACACGTTGACCGCCGAAACGGCGACGTCTCCTTCGTCGAGTTCGGCCGCAGCCAGGGCAGCAAACGAGGCGTCTCCTTCGATGTGCTGGCCGTCCTCGTCGACAAGGATCGCTCGGTCAGCGTCGCCGTCGTGAGCGATCCCGACATCGGCGTCGGTCGACCGGACGAGACGCCGGAGAGCCGAGATATTTTCCGGGATAGGCTCGGGATCCCTGCCGGGGAAGTAACCGTCCGGTTGCGCGTTGAGGGTCACGACCCGACAGCCGAGTTCACGAAAAAACCGAGGACTAGTGAGACAGCCGGCCCCGTGACCGGGATCGAGCGCGACAGTGAGGTCAGCTGTCGCGATCGGCTCCCGAACTCCGGCTGTTTCGAGGTGACCAAGGAGTTCCTCACCGTACGCTTCCCGCACCCCCGCAACTGTTCGGCTCGTTCCGACGTCCCCGTACCCGACGGTCCCGGCCGCCGCCGCGGTGAGCCGTGTTTCGATCCGTTCCAGCGTTCGCGCCGTGAGTTCGACTCCGTCGGCGCCGATCAACTTTACGCCGTTGTACGACGGTGGATTGTGACTCGCCGTAATCATCACCACGGGGACCGAGTGCCGTTCGGCGTACGCCTGTGCACCCGGGGTCGGCACGATCCCGAGACGATGAACCGAACACCCGCCGCCGGCGAGCGCACTCGCAGCGGCGTCGACCAACATCTGACCGGTGGTTCGCGTATCCCGGGCGATCGCGAACGTCTCGGCGTCGAGAACCGCTCCGGCGGCTGTCGCTATTTCCCCTATGAACGTCGGCGCGAGCTCCTCGCCGATGACGCCGCGAACTCCGCTCGACCCGAAAATGTCCATGTTCGGTCCCTCGGCGTCGGGCGACAAAGTGGTTTCCAAGGAGTGCTCGGGACTGAAACAACCGGGTACCCGGAGGCAACCGACAAACGGCGACCGGGTGGGAGAGCCAAAGTATCAGCGGTTCGCATCACAACGATGGACTGGATCCGTCTTTAGATTATACGCCGCAGAATTGTTCGATATACGAACTCTGTTCGACGCTCCGGATTTGTTTCGAGTTGCGAAACTTTCACGTAGAGCGAGGCGGTACGGAAGCAAAATGGTCGGGTTGGGTGGCGAACGACACGAGGATATCGGATCGCTTGCCGGTGTCCTGCGCAAACGATCGTCGCTCCTGGAGTTGCTTGCGGACGCTCCGAGGAACCAACGGGACCTCCGGGACGAACTCGGCGTCTCGCGTTCGACCGTTTATAAAGCACTCCAGGAGCTGGAGAGCGCCGGACTCGTCGCTGAACGGGGGAGCGACTACGCGCTTACCGGGTTCGGACGGCTCGCCTGGCAACGCCACGACGAGTACATCGCCCGTCTCCACCGACTCGACGTGGGCCGACAGTTGATCGAAACGTTTCCCGAGGATCGACCGATCCCGCCGTCGGTCTTCGAGCGCGGTCGGATCATCGTTCCGGGACGACACGCTCCCGAGCGGCCCTTCGATCGACTGACCGAGGTGGGAACACGGGCGGACCGCATCCGGGTCGCCTCCCCGTCCGGAATGCCTCGGTTCCTGACGAGCCTTCACGAAAACGTCGAGGCGGACGAACAGACTGCGACGGTCGTCGTAGAGGCCGACGCAGCCTCGAGACTACGGTCGGAATACGAGCAGTTCGCGGCAGCGACGGCGGCTGACGGACTCGAACTTCGACGGGTCGACGGCGAGATTCCCTTTGCAGTCGTCCTGTTCGACGACGACGAAATCGGGCTGTTCGGCTACGACGCCGGGGTGCTGATCGGGGCTGTCTTCACCAGCGACGCCGACGCGCTCAGGTGGGGTGAACGGGCTTTCGAGCGGTTCGTCGACCGTTCGGTAAAAATATAAACGCTTTCACAAAAGCGAGAACATGAGCGAGCAGGACATCAGCCTCTCTGAAAAGCGCGTCTATGCCGACGCGACCGACGCGACGACCGCATTCGTCGGTACTGCGAGCGGCGCCGTTCGTGTCTCGCTGTCCGACGATATCGTCGGCGAATTTTCACTGGAGTGGAACGGCCAGGTGACGGACGTCGCGTCCGCCGACGGCCGCCTCGCCATCGCCACGCCCGACGACGTGTTCGTCCGATCCGACGGTGCCTTCCACGAGACTGAATTCGGCTCGGCCAGCGCCGTCGGCTACGGCGAGGACGGGGCCCTTCTCGCCGCTGGCGACGGCCGTCTCGCCAGATTCGATTCCGGATGGGAGCAACTCGGAGCACTCGATGACGTCCGGGCGATCCGCGGTCGGATGGTTGCCGCGCGCTCGGGCGTTCACCGTCTCGACGGAACGCACGTCGGACTCGAAGACGTCCGGGACATCTCGACGGCGGGAACGCCGCTGGCCGCGACGGACTCGGGGCTCTACTACCTCGCCAACGGATGGATGTGTGATATCAAGGGTAGCTTTTCGGTCGTTACAAGCGACGGGACGGCGAGCCATGCGGCTACGGACGAGACGCTTTATTACAGCGACGGTCCGGAACGTGAGTGGACGGCTATCGAGTTGCCGGCCGAAACCCCCGTCAGGGACGTCGCCTACGCCGGCGGAATTTACGCTGTCACCGAAGACGGAACCTTCCTCGCGAACGTCGGCGACGGATGGCGACACCGATCGCTCGGCGTCCCTGGCGTTACTGGCATGGCAGTCGTGTGAACTGCTCCGGGGTCAAGTGGTTCGAGACGCAGAGCGTCTCGTCATCACGGAACTCTTCGATTTCCGTACGACCCCGAGGCGGTTCACCCCATTACGATGAATTGGGCACGGGAGCCGTTGACGTGATGGAAACGGTACGGGAGGAACTGGAGGAATTTGACGAAGAAGACTATCTCCCAGTAGGAACCGCTGGATCTGCTGTCGGAGACCTCTTTCTGGAGTACGATCAAGACGACGGGCTCCGAGTGAAAACCGACGACGAAGAACTGCTCGGAGAACTGTCTGAAGAGCAACTGCGGGAACTCCTCGAAGATGACGTGTGACGACGGTGAGGACGACAGCGAAAACGGGGAGCGGCCCGAGGTACCTGAGGGTGTCTTCCGAGGGGTTGAGGACATCGCCGAGGGGAACACAGCAAGCAAAGAGGACGTTGAGGATCTGTGCGACATTGATGAGTCCGACCATCCAGATCATCCAAATCCGGAATTCGTAGAACAGGCTGAAAGGGTACTCAGTCTGGTTCGGGCCACGATGTACCCTGTCGCCCATGGTGAGGCATACCGCCTTCAGGAGATGCTTGAGGAACGGCAGAGTGAGGATTCGGAAGATGAGCGATGAGGACGCAGAGAAACGCACAATCGAACGAGACTGCATGGAGTGTGGCAAGACAATCGAAATCACAGTCTACGAGGACGGCACATATGAGGGAGGCCACTACTTCGGCGAGTTTACTGTACCTGACGAAGACAGCGACGGAGAATACGAGAAGACGGGCGAATGGGAGGAGCACGACGTGGTAGAATAGACTGGCGAAGAGAAATCGTACGAGTATTGGGGGTGCGACGACTTCTATTGTTCTCCAGATCAATAGACTTGCCCCCGAGGCACTCTGCCTGTTATCTCTGTAGATCAACCAGCGATCGGCCCTCCGGTTTCCGGCCGACGGGTTATAACCCAAGACGTGACCAGACGGCGTGTGCGCTGACAGAGCGCCGGCGGTCCGCGGGCGGGAGTGCGGTGGACGGATCGCCGGGAAGTGCCCACCGCCTGTTTGCCTTCAGCCCGTGAGTTCGTGGTCCCGGTTCTGGGGGTATCGCTGTTCCGCGACGGCGAACGCGAGCGTGCTGGCCAGACCGATGAGCGTTCCGGTCGTCAGCGTCACCGCGAGATACGACAACTCGGCGAACGGTAACGCGAGGAAAAAGGCGCTCAGGCCGTGCAACACGACGGCGATGGCGGTGACGTAAAACGGCGCGTTGAGATACCGCCAGCGGAAGTTTTCGGCCAGATACTCGTCGGTGATCCGGCCGAGCGCGGCGACGACACCGGCCGCCGCGACCCACTGGACAGCCCCGTACACGAACGCGGCCGCCGCCTGTACTGGCTCGGGATCAGTGCCGACGAGCGTCTCTATCGTTTCGACTCCACCAACGCTGCCCACGACGATCAACGCCGCCGCGACGACGTACGTGATGAGCTGAATACGTCCCGAAAAGAGCCCGACGCGGATCCGCTCCAGCGTCTCGTCGATCGTTTCTTCTAAGCCCAGACCACGGAAGAGCACGTACAGTCCCAACAGCGCCGAAATGACGCCTAATGTCGATCCCGGTAATCCGATCACCTCGGCGGCGATCGAGATCGGATAAATGAGCAGCAAGATACCGAGCGGGATCAGGATCGTCCCCCGGGTCTCCGGATCCGCGAGCACCTGCTTGAACGTGTAGTACATCGACTCGAGATCCTGGGCCTGTCGAACCACGACACGTCTGACACCGTCGATCGGGACCCGCGAGCGGATAACCGGCAGGACGCTTTCGTCCTGTGCGCCGTCAGTGACGACGATCGACCGCACGTCCTCGCCGGTCGAGAGCGACGCCAGGACGGTGTCGACCTCGTCGCCGACCTTCCGATTGGCCGAGACGTCGGCTTTCGCCGTTCCGGTGACGACGGCCACCTCGACGGACTCGTCGTCGATGCTATCGTAGAGGTGGACGCCCTGAAAACAGACGTTCACGTCGGAGTCTTCGGGGTCGGCGGTCGCAAGCGCCACGGCTGCCGACTCGACGTTCTCGCGGCCGACAACGGGCGTCTCGTAGGACGTCTTCCGGCCGAGATCGTCGTCGAGATCGACACACAGGATGAGCAGCATCGCTCGTTGTGCCCTCTTCCGTCCGATCGGTTAAGTGGTTTCTCCCCGAATGCAGTGACTCTTCACCGGCCATCGACCCCGCCGCCGAACGCGGAGAGATCGCTCTGAATACCCGCAGCGAGTGTTGACTTTCGGCGGAGTTCGGACAGTGAGACTGGCAACCGGGGAACGAGCTGTCGGACGGCTCCGTGAAACGTCTCGGCGACGGCTGGCTCGCTTTCGAGCGCGTCCCGTATCGATTCGCGGATCTGCCAGACCCCGACTGGAGCCCAGTACCCGCTGGTCGCGTGGCGGACGACGAACACAGTCGCCTGTCTGTCGCGGTCGGCGAGTGCTTCGAGCACGCCGAGTCTGGCGGCGTAGTACGCTCCGGACGTCTCCTCCACGTAGTCGGTTCGGCCCTCGTACCCCTCGCTGTCGGCGGCCATATATAACTGACCGTCCGGATCGGGGTTCCAGATGCTACCCGGCGCTTTCAGCTCCAGTAACTCGAACTCCCAGTCGCCGGGAGTGGCGATGATCCAGTAGTCGTTGCCCATGTAGCTATTGTGCCACACGAGCGTCTGATCGATCGACGGGGCGTTTCGGATCGTTCCGCGAAGGTACTGACCGACGGTGTCGTCGACAGCCGTGATCGACCACCGGGTCGGAACGAGCCGCCTGTTATCGCCCCGGCCGAGCGCGCCGACCGACAGGACGTTGTTGATCTCGTAGACGTCGAATCCGCGGCGATAGAGATACGCGATCGCCCCCTCTGCCCGCCAGTCGTCGTCCGAGAGCGTCTTTTCGACTGCCCGTGGAACCGAGGGGTTCTCGGTCACGCGGGCGGTCTCAGCGCTCGCCCGGGGGCCTCTCGGGGCGGCGATATCTTCGAGTGAATCGTCGATATCGAACCCTGGCGACTCGTCCAGCCCGAGTTCGATATCGACCGGACGGTCGGCGATCGCGACCTCTCGTTGGGTCCCCACGAATCCATCCCACACATCGTGAACGTCGACGTTCGACTGCCGCGTTGAGTTCAACAGCCCCGTCCGACGTTGGAAGACGTCATCGATGTTGTACCCCCGCCGATACCACTCGCCGGTCGTTACGTAGTCGGCGGCGTCGTTTTCGTCACCGACAGGTGCGAGCAGGCCGGTAGACACGTTCGGATAGCTCGACCGACCGACGAACACCGACGGGGCCGTCGATCCAACCATCGTTTCGTCCGAAAGTGTTTCGTCGAAGCGGGTTCGTGCGTCGTCGATATACTCGGTGACGGCGTAGGACTTCTCCTCGGCGAGTCGGCGAAGCTCGATCGACTCGTCGCGATCGAGCCCGTCGACGTACTCGTCGAGGCGCATACCCGGCGTTGGATCTCGGCTCCTAATAGTCGTTCGGGCGTTAGCCCCATCGAGCTCGCCCGAACCGGACCGGAACAGCTAACACCGGCTGCCCGACAGCCGCATACATGCCGGTCATCGACTGTGATCCCGACGCGGCACGTGAGCGACTGGAAGCCGCCGGGGTCGACGTTCGGCCCGGGAACACCGACCACGAACTGTGGCGGGCCGAACAGGCGGGGGCGACGGCCGTCGCCTACGAAGACAGCGTCGTCGTACAGGGAAGTGATCCGACCCGGCTCGCCGGCTTGCTCGGAGAAGGCGGGGGACGAGCACACGTGTACTTTGACGGGGCTTCCCGCGGGAACCCCGGCCCGGCCGCGATCGGATGGGTCCTCGTCACTGGGGACGGAATCGCGGCTGAGGGGGGCGAACGGATCGGTCGTGTGACGAACAATCAGGCCGAATACGAGGCGCTCATCCGCGCGCTTGAGGCGGCACTCGACTACGGCTTCGAGGAACTGAGAATCAAAGGCGACTCGCAACTCGTGGTCAAACAGGTCCGCGGGAAGTGGGACGTGAACGATCCCACTCTGCGTAAAAAACGGCTCCGTGCTCGTGAACTTCTGGATCGGGTCGAGGAGTGGTCGATCGATCACGTTCCGCGGGACATAAACGAACGGGCAGACGAACTCGCAAACGAGGCGCTCGATGAGTAAGGACGACCAACCCCCGGCCGATGTGATCGACCGCGCAGTGACGCTTACCCGCCGCGCACGGGCGGCAGTCGACGAGAACGAACGCACTGCGTATCTCGACGAGCGAGCGAAGCGCCTGACGGCCCATGGGTACGAAGCTCGGGTTCGGTCGGACGATACCGGCTCGACACTGATTCTCTACCCGACGGAGTGGCTCGAAGACGGAACGGTCCAACTCGACCGGATCGACGACACGGACCGGGCGATCGAGCGGTCGCTGTCCGGTCCCGGAACGGGAGATAACTGGGACGAGATCGACGAGCACAACCGATCGATCGCGAGGGCAGTCAGGGAACGTCACGGCGACGTGCACGGCGATACGGCTACCGCGTTCGCCTCTTTCATGAGTAACCACTACGCGAAACCGATCGGGGAAGCGACCGAAGCCGAACGCGAGGAGTTCTGCCGGGAGTATTTTCCACGCAACGCGTGGCCGAGCGACGAACAGCGCGATCGGCTCGATCGATCGATGGAGCTGATTTTCGAGACGGCCGCGTCGCTGTGATCGGCTCGACAGCGAGCGCGTGTCGAAAGCTCTTTGCGCCCGTCAGACCCAGGGCCGCATATGGCTGGCGCAAACCTGTGGGAAGATCTGGAAACTGGTCCGAACCCGCCCGAAGAGATCTATGCCGTTGTCGAGTGTCTCAAGGGCGAACGGAATAAATACGAGTACGACAAGGACATCCCCGGTGTCGTGCTGGACCGCGTGCTCCACTCGAACGTCCACTATCCGTCCGATTACGGATTCATTCCGCAATCGTACTACGACGACGAGGATCCATTCGACGTGCTCGTGTTGGTCGAAGACCAGACCTTCCCCGGCTGTGTCGTCGAAGCGCGCCCGATCGCGCTGATGAAGATGGACGACGACGGCGAACAGGACGACAAGGTCATCGCCGTCCCGACTGAGGATCCCCGATACGACCACCTCGACGATCTCGAGGATATTCCACAGCAGACGCTCGACGAGATTGACGAGTTCTTTAGCACTTACAAGAACCTGGAGGCAGGCAAGGAAGTCGAGACGCTGGGCTGGGAGGACAAACAGGCGGCGATGGACGCCATCGAACACGCCCAGGATCTCTACGAAGAACACTTCGAATAACGCGCTGTCTCTCTTCTGAGCGGGGCGGTTCGCTGATACCGGTGTTTGCTTCCGGTTTCGGTGACCGATGTCCGCTTTCCGGAGCGAAACGAAACTTCTTGTAGCCGCCTCTCCCAGACGGGCATATGGGACTGTTCGATCGGCTTCGCGGTGACGACGGGCCACGGGTCGCCTTCTTCGGTATTGACGGCGTGCCGTACTCGTTGATCGCCGACAACGAGGAAACGTTCGAGAACCTCCACGAGATGGCCACCGGCGGTTCGATCGACTCCATCGTCCCGCCGGAGTCGAGCGCCTGTTGGCCGTCACTCACAACCGGAGTCAATCCTGGTGAAACCGGCGTCTATGGCTTCCAGGACCGGGAGGTCGGAAGCTACGACACGTACGTGCCGATGGGTCAAGACGTTCAGGCCACGCGGCTGTGGTCGCGCGTCGACAACGCCGGCGGCGAGGCGACGGTGATGAACGTGCCCGTCACGTTCCCGCCGGACAGAGACGTCAAACGGATGGTCAGTGGCTTTCTCTCTCCGGGTGTCGAGAAAGCGGCTTATCCGGACGAACTCCGACAGACGCTCGAGGATCTCGACTACCAGATCGACGTCAACGCAAAACTCGGCCACGAGGACGACAAGACGGAGTTCATCGAGGACGCCCACCGGACGCTCGATGCCCGGTTCGAGGCGTTCAAACACTACATCGAGGAAGGCGACTGGAGCCTCTTTTTCGGGGTGTTCATGACGACCGATCGCGTGAACCACTTCCTGTTCAAGCATTACGCCGAGGACGGTGAATACAAAGAGGAATTCCTGGAGTTCTATTCGAAACTCGACGAGTACCTCGGCACGCTCCGCGGGCTACTCGACGACGAGACGACGATGGTCGTCGCCTCGGATCACGGATTCACGTCGCTGGATTACGAAGTCAAGTGCAATATCTGGCTCGAGGAGAACGGGTGGCTTTCCTTCGAGGACGACGACCACGATAGCCTCGGTGACATCTCGGACGGCACCCGTGCGTACTCGCTCATCCCCGGTCGGTTCTACATCAACCTGGAAGGTAGAGAACCACGCGGTTCCGTCCCGGAGGAGGAGTACGAGTCGGTCCGCGCCGAACTCAAAGCCGAACTCGAAGCGCTCGAAGGCCCCGAAGGCAGACCGGTCGCCGACCGCGTCGTGACGAGCGAGGACGCGTTCCGCGGCGAACACGACGACATCGCCCCCGATCTCGTCGTTATCCCGAACGACGGATTCGACCTGAAATCCGGGTTCAGCGGCGGCGAAAAAGTGTTCGATACGGGTCCCCGAAACGGAATGCACAGTTTCGAGAACGCGTGTCTCTTCATCGACGACGCCGACGCGACGATCGAGAACGCGGATCTCTACGACATCGCGCCGACCCTGCTTGACGCGCTCGACATCGAGATCGACCGGGGCGACTTCGACGGCGCGTCGCTGCTGTAGGCGATCGTTTATCACCGAAGCCGAGCCACCTCCCCGCGTGCCGACGAACGATCACGATCGTGACGCCGTCGAGCGGAGGCTGGACGCCGTCGAACGGGCGCTCACCGGGGACGAATCGCTTGACCGGGCTGACCGGCTGGACGAGCTAGAGACACAGATCGCCGAACTCGAAGCCGCTGTCCAGGCACTCCGTGGATACGTCGGCTCCGTCCGGGCGGTGAACGAGGAGATCGAACACCGGGCCGACCGCGCGTTACGGAAGGCTGAGGCCGTCGAACGACACGCCGGCCCCGGGTCGACCGGCGACGCTTCCGACGACACCGGGGACGGCTCCGAGGAGCCGACCGGTCTCGCTCGGCTTCGAAATCGACTGTGATACGGGTCGTTCTCGCTGTCGTCTTGACGACCGCGCTCTTCGGAGTCGGGCTCCCGAGCGCGGAGCGGGCCGATCGGGAACGGAACGCTGCGCTCGCGACCGCGGAACTGGAGTCTGTCAATGACGCCGCAACACGGCTCGCTGCCGAGAACGATCCTGTCGCTTCCGACCGAAATCCGGCTGCAATCACTGTCGTCGTCGAGGTGCCGGAACCGACGTTCGCGGACGGCGGTGCCGTTCGACTTCGTGACAACGAACTGCGCTGGGAGCCATTGGGTGGACGGAATCACACCGTCGATCCCTCCGTTCCGTTTCGTGTCGAAGCGCCGATCGTCGCGACCGGCCGGATGCGGGTTCGACTGTCGCTCGTCTGGTCCGACGACCAGGCCGTCGTTTTCGCCCGTCCCGGCGGTCCGAGTGTTTAAATAGCAATTCGTGACCAGATGCCCCGTGTTCGCCCGACTGCTGTCATCGGACGCCGACTGTGACTGTGAGCCGACGTTCGAAGGCGATCGGCTTCAGGTCGAAAGCGACGACTGCTCCGGGGCGGGTCGGCTCACCGAAGAGCCCGCGTGCCGACGAACCGTCGTCGAGGCGCTGGAACGGCAGGATGTCGAGTCGGTCTGTAGCCGAGCAAACGGGTTCGAACGAGCCTACGAAGACGAGGCTGCCGGGTTGCTCGTCGCCGCCGGTCGCTTCGCCGACGCCGTCGGGTTCCACGACGAGGCGCTGGCCGATCGGGCACGCGAGGACCCCCTCGGCGCGGCGCGCGCGGCAGCCGGCCGCGATGATTCGCTCGCTCGGCTCGTCGCCGATACGGGGCTTTCGACGTTTCTCGGTGCGGACTACGAAACGGCGTTGCGCCCACACGTCGGTCCGACAGTCGCCCGATCGCGGATCGCGACCCGCCCGCCGGCCGACGTAACGCTTCGAGAACGGTACGAACTCGATACCGGGGCGGTTGTTCGCAAATACGGTGACGATCCCATCGGGACGTACCATCTCACGCCCGCTGAGCACCGGCTCGATGCCGAGGCAACCGCGACGCTTGCGGCTGCCCATCGGCGGCTGGCTCGCGGAGCGGTTACCGGCGGCGAGCGCGCGCCTTCGCGTGCGGTCCGTTCCGTCGCTGGTGACGACGAACCGATCGAAACGCTCGCCACCGCGCTCACCAAACACACCCGTGGCCTCGGCGTTCTCGAAGACTGCTTCGCCGATCCGGCCGTCACAGACGTCTTTGCGACCGCCCCCGTGACCGACAACCGGATCCGCGTCCGCTGTGGCGGTGAAACGCTCCGGACCAATGCCAGACTGACCGAAGCGGGGGTCGCCGCGCTCTCGTCGCGGTTCCGCCGGTCAAGTGGACGGGCGTTCTCGCAAGCCGATCCGACACTCGCCGCGACGGCCGACGCCTCCGGCCGTCGCATCCGGGTCGCCGGCGTCACCGACCCCGTCAGTGACGGTACCGGATTCACGTTTCGCGCTCACGACGAGTCGGCCTTTCGACTGGCCGATCTGGTCGACAATGGAACCCTTCCGGCCAGGGCCGCCGCGTTCTTAGCCGTCGTAACGGCTCGCGGGGCGGCGACGCTCTTGGCCGGGTCGCGGGGTGCCGGGAAGACGACGCTCCTCGGTGCCTTACTGTGGGAGATCCCAAGTAACGTCCGGACGGTCGCCATCGAAGACACGCCCGAACTCCCCGTCTCGGAGCTGCAGAACGATGGCCGGGACGTCCAACCGCTCCGCGTCTCGACCGACGGCGGCGCGTCGATCGAGGCGACGGACGCGCTCCGAACCGCACTCAGACTCGGCGACGGTGCGCTGATCGTCGGCGAAGTCCGTGGTGAAGAGGCGAAGGTGCTCTACGAGGCGATGCGGGTCGGCGCCGCCGACGGAACGGTCCTCGGAACGATCCACGGCGGTGGCGGCGAGTCCGTCAGAGAGCGGGTCGTAACGGATCTCGGTGTTCCGGAATCGGCCTTCGCAGACACGGATCTCGTGGTGACTGTCGAAGCCTATGACGGCGATTCGGGGCGAACCCGACGGCTCAGGACGATCGAAACAGTTCGACGGGAGTCCTCCGGTGTCGGCTTCGGACTCCTGTACGATGCCGACGGGGGGATTGATCGCCTGACTGACGACGATGTGCTCGAAGCGTTCTGCGATCCGATGGAGTCCCCCGAGGAGGTCCGCCGTGAGATCGACCGCAGACAGACGGAGCTGGGGGCGTAATAACGTGCTCGAAGCGGTAATCCGGCAACTCGGACGGCTGTCTCCGCGGTCGTCGATTCCGGATTCTACACGGGGCGCCGAACCGTTTATCGACGGCGATTTCGAGGCACTCGTCGCTGCGAGTGACGGTCTCGGTGTCGTGGTCGGAGCCTGCCTCGCGGCGCTCGCACTCGCCACCGGAGAGCCGTCGCTCCTTCTGGTCGCCTCGGCCGTCGGCTACGGGACAACTGTCCTCGCTCGGGGTGGCATCATCACGATCGGGAACGCCCGCCGGAGCCGAACGCTCGGCACGGCACCGACGGTCGTGAGCCGCGCTGTCCTCCGAATGCGGATCATGCCCACTGCCGAGGGCGCGGCGACGTTCGCCGCAGCGACGAACGGTCGCCTGGGCGATCGACTCGCCGATCACGTTGCCCGCGCCAGAGGGACACCGCTCTCGGGACTGAGCGCGTTCGCGGATACCTGGCGCGAACGATTCCCGGCGCTGCATCGCTCGATAACGCTCGTCGAGGCTGCTGCCGCTGCTCCGCCCGAGGAACGCGATCGGACGCTCGACCGTGCGATGGACGCGATACTCGACGGGACTCGCGATCGGGCGACCGAGGCGGCGGACTCGCTCCGTGGCCCTTCAACCGCCGTTTACGCCTTCGGCGTTCTCCTGCCGCTGGCGCTCGTCAGCGTCCTCCCGGCCGCGGGTGCGGCCGGACTCGAAGCGACACTTTCGGTTGTCGTCGTCATCTACGACGTCGTCCTCCCGTCCGGGCTTCTCTGTGTTGGCGGCTGGCTGCTCGCGAAACGTCCTGTCGCCTTCCCTCCGACCTCAGCGAGTTCGGACACCGCTCGGTGGCTCTTGGCCAGCGGTGCCGGGTTCGCGACCGGGGTCGTTGCCTGGATCACGGCCGGTATCGTTTTTGCGGCGTGGGCGCCGCCCCTCGCAGCGGTTGGCTTCGGCGTTGGAACCGCGCTCTTCGTTCGATACCGACCCGTCGTGGCGATACGGAAGCGGACCGATGAACTCGAAGATACTCTCCCCGACGCGCTCTATCTAGTCGGCCGTCGGGTTGCCGATGGAATCGCCGTCGAACGCGCCGTCGCCGACGCCGCCGAGGAACTTGGGGGGATCACCGGCGAGACGTTTGAGGCGGCTGCCAGGCGACAGCGCCAACTCAGGGTCGGCGTCGAGACCGCCTTCGTCGGCGAGCACGGAGCGCTCGAATCGGTCCCCAGTCAGCGAGCCGAAAGCGCGGCTCGACTGCTCGGGATGGCTGCTGGGGCCGGTCCGCCGGCTGGCCGAGCGCTCGTCGAGACGGCGGACCATCTGGACGAACTTCAGCGCGTCGAACGGGAAGCGCGACGCAGCCTCGGTCGCGTGACGTCGACACTCTCGAACACGGCGGCGTTTTTCGGCCCGCTCGTGGGCGGCGCGACTGTCGCACTCGCCGACAGCGTCGGGACGACGGAAGCGCTTGACGGTGGAGCGCCCGAAACTGCTGGTCTCGGTGTTGCGATCGGTGTGTACGTTCTGCTCCTCGCGATTATTCTCACTGGAATCTCGACCGGGCTACAGCGCGGACTGGATCGGGCGACGGTCGGATACCGGATCGGTGCCGCCCTCTGTACGGCGACGGCAACGTATCTCGTCGCCGTTTCGGTGACGTCGTCCGTTTCCGGAGGTTTATAAGTAAATGGGCAGCCAGACGCCCTGTGTTCGAAGTCCCACTCGACGCCTGGTACGTCTGGATCGGACTCGCAGCCGTCAGCAGCGCGACACTCGGTGTCGTGAGCGTGCTCCCGTCGGCGGTGCCGCCAGACGCTGCCGGGAGCGCAGAGACCGTCGATAGCGTCGCTGCGAGTGACCATGCGGCGGTCGGCAAACATCCGCTTTCGAACGTGGAGGCGGTACGGATCGGTGCCAACTCGATCTCGCTTCGGGGTCCCGGCGGAACAGCCCATGCAGCGTTCGGATACGGTCCTGTAACGCCCGTTTTGAGCAACTCGACGCTCGAACCTGTTCTCCGTGGAATGCCACCGGACGCCGTGTTCGATACGCCCCACGCGTTTGAACGAGCGACGATACGAGCACAGGAAGTCGAACCGCACTGGAAAAAGACGGATCGACTCGTCGTCCGCCGTGTCAGTTGGGAGGGTACCCATGCTGTCCTCGTCGGATAGGGCCCAGACCGAGCCGCTGGCCGCGCTCGTGGCCGTGTTCGCGCTCGGCCTCGGCCTGTCGCTGTACGCCGGCGTCCTTGATTCGACGCTCCCGCTGCTCTCGACCGACCGCGAGATTACGTCGACCGCGGCGGATCGGTTTATCTCCGAAAGTTCGTCGTTCGGAGCACTCGATCCGCCGATCGCTGATGCCGTCGCCGCCTCGCGACCGACCGGGTACGAGCTAAATGCGACGGTTCGAGCCGAGACGTCGGTGTGGAATGGGGGCCCCCGACGGGCTGATTCGGCCGACTGTACCACTCGTTCAGTTAGCGTCCGCACTGCCCCCGGGCAGATACGGCCGGGCAGAGTCGAGGTGTGTGCATGGCCCGCGCAGTGAGTACGGTCCTCGATGTTTCGATCTGTCTGCTGCTCGTCGGTGTCGCGGTAACGACACTTGTCCTCGCGGTTCCGGAAAAAAGCGAGACATCGCGGATAGAGCGAGACACGACCGCCACATCGCTCGGCACCGTCACGGCCTCTATTCCGGTCGCTGACGATCGTCAGGCTCACGATACGCTTGCAGGGCATCTGGCGGCGGCAGCGATCGTCGATGCCTCGATCGACGGCGAACGGATTGGATCATCGACGTATCCCGATGCGGTCCGGCGAACGGTTCGAGGGGACACCGCCGGACGGACTCATATCACCGCCCGGTGGCGGCCGTATCCTAACTCACCGTTGCAGGGGCGGCTCACGGTTGGTCCGGAACCGCCGTCGACGGCGGAGGTATCCGCGACGCGGTGGACGATCGATAGCGGCCTGCCTGAGCCGAAACCGGACCACTCCTTCGAAGCGATCGCGACGGCGGTTTCGACGGCATACATCAAGTGGCTGTTTCCGCCGGAACGGACTCACGCCGCGCTCGTCGACTCCCGAACGGCCCGGTCGACGGCAGCCCGGTATCGGGCCGTCGCCGAGACCCTGGACGTCGATCTTGACGACTTGATCGCGGACGCATCGCCCCGGCGGGCGAACGAACGGCTCGCAAGCGCGCTCGCCGATCGACTCCAGCCCGATCTTCGGGCGACCCACGAGTCGCCGGACGGCGTCGCCACAAACGCGACCGCGAGTGATGTCGAACTCGTCGTCCGGCGGTGGGAACGGTGAACGACAGAGGCCGCATTCCCTTCGCGCTCGTCGGCGTGCTACTCTTGCTCACGAGCACGACACTCGCCGTGACGGTAGTACCGCAGACCGGGGGCGATCGTCCGGAGATCGATCGAGCGACGGACGATGCCACCGCGATCGCGATAACCGAACTCCGGGGAGCGGCGGACGAGGCCGCGACGAACGCCGCGGCCGCTCCCGTCACGCGACCGGCTGAGACTACGGTTGGACGCGCACTGGATGAGGACCGACCGTTCGGCGATGCGCTCCGACTTCGCATCTATCTGCGCGCAGTCGAGCGACTTGAGGGAACCGAAACGACACACGGCAATACGACGGTGCGTGTCTCGCTGCCCCGCGTCGAGCCGACGGCCAGCGGATACCGAAACGCGATCGAACGCGTGGAAATAGAGCGAACCGGTGAGGACGACGCCGCCTTGGCGGTCGAGATCGAAGGTGTGACGCTATCAGCGGTCCGGGACGGACGAACAGTAGAGACGAGCAACCGATCGCCCAGTTTCGTCATCGCTAACCCAGCTTTGTTGCTTCACAACCGGACTGAACGGTTCGAAACCCGGGCGAATGCGCCGGTTACTCAAGAAGGATTTGGCAGACGCCTTACCGCCCGTCTGTATCCGATCGCGTGGACACGAGGGTACGCCCAGTATGGCGGTGCGCCGATCGTTACCGTACTCGGCACGCGACACGTCGAGCTAGCCACCAACGACGCGCTGCTCGCCGAACAGCGTGCGGTCTTCGGTGAGGCGGATCCGGACGGTCATCGGGGGACTGCAGCCGCCGGCCGGCGTGTCGCGACGACCGATCTCCTCGTCGGCGTCGGCGGCGACGAGGAATGGCAAGACGTTGTGCTTGATACCGCCGACGAAATCGGCCCCGACCCACCGGCCCATCAGCCCGTCGGCACCTGGCGGGACGAACCCGACGATCCGACCGTCACGGTCGGCGTCAACCGATCGGCCGACCACGCGTTCGCTGATCTCGTCGGCATGACTGGCGACGATGACCTGGCAAATATAATCGAGCGGGCTCACACGGTCGAAGCGCGCATCGAGACATCGTCAACGCTCCGGGACCGCGATCGGCGAGGCGAACGATCACCGGGTACCGGCTGGGCGCTCGCTTCGGCGTCGACGAGCGACTCGACGACGACAACCCGGATCAGCGACCGCTATCCGAAAACAGCCGGCTGGCGGACCTGGGACGGGGCGGCGTTCGATACGACTGTGACGGAGACGACGCGACGGCGATGGGTGCGTGGCAACGAAACGACGATCACGACGACTGTCCGGAAACGCACTGTCCGGGTCCGGATCGCCGCGCAAGCTCGCGCGAAGCCGATCGACGGCGTTCCCCGTGGCCGGCTCGACGGGCGTCTTCGATCGGCCACCGACCGAGCAGTGACCCGAGCCATCGCGGACGCTGGCGGGTTCCGCGGTGTAGCAGAGGACGCCGCACACGATCGCATAGAGCGGACGAAAGCTACAGCGACGGCCCGCTCGGCCTTCGATCGCAGCGCCGTCGAATCCGACCTGGGAACGCTCCGTGACGAGAGTCGCAACGTCACGGTAGAACTCCCGGCGACGGCTGTCGGGACCGGGCGGGTGAATCCTCCACGGCGACTCCGGTCGAAGCTCTCCGAAGAGGATCGGTTCCTCTCTCCTTCCGGCTCGACCCCGTCAGAGCGGGTACTTCGGGCCGGGAAGCTACGGTATCTCGAGATACTCCGAGCGGAGCTCGAGGGCCGGGAATCCGTCGACGACCGTACCGGGAACGGTATCGACGATGCGCTCGGGGAGTATATCGGGCCGGATCGACTCGACGGTGCGTTGGCGGCTCACAGAGCTGCCAGCCGCCCCGAACCGGAGCACTTGACCGATCCAGCTGGAAACCTCTCGCTTGCAGTCGATACCGCGCCGTCGTATCTGACGACACGGGAAGTCTCCCGCGACCGGATCGACGCGCGTGGCGGCGGCACCGTGTATCCGCTCTCGACCCGGACGGTGAACGTCTTCACCTCACCACACGATCAGGTGGCGAGCGGGATCGTTGACCGGATCCCCTTTCTCGGTACGCGGCACGTTCCGTTGTCGACAGCGGCCCGAACGCTCGCGGCGACCGACGCGGGTCAGAAGCGAGATCGGCTCGAAAGCGACGTCGAAGCCGCGACGGCGTACGTTCGCGGCGAATTGCTCGCGGCGATGGTTGCTGCGGGCGTTCCCGAACACGAGGCGAGAACCGCGCTCATCCCGGACGCCTCGACCGCTGAAGAGGCGCTCATGCTCACGAACGGAACGACGATCGAACGGGTAGCGGCGGTCGATTCCGGCGCGGTTTCCGCCAAGCGGCTCGAAATCAGACTCCGAACGCGGCTTGAGACGGTGTTGAAAGACGAATCAGCCCGACCGAGAGAAGCCCCGACCACTGCAGTACAGGAGCGCGCCCAAAACGAGTACAGCGACGAACTCGAAACTGTCCTCGCCGACGGGGTCGAGACGGGCAGCGAACGGGCCCGGAAACGAGCGCTCAGTGAGCGGCTCGGCGCGCTCCCCGCTGGGCTACCGATCGCCCCCGTTCCGGGATACTGGTATGCGACGGTGAACGTCTGGTATGTCGACGTCGGCGGCACCTACGAGCGCTTCGCCGTCCGATCGAATCGGGAAGACGGGTCGGGACCGGTGACCTATCTCCGAGACGGGCGCGCGGCACAGCTCACCCACCGCGGCGAACGGCTCCGATTAGGAACTGCTGAACGGATCTCGGTCCGGACGGAAACTGCTATCGTCGTTGTCGTCCCGCCGGGACCTCGCGGCGTCGGCAACACGGACGGAACGATGGACGAACGCTCGCCCGGGTGGCCGCCCTGACGGCCGACCGATCACAGTCGAACCCCGAACGCTACTTTAGGTCGGCGGGCGAACGGGACGTATGCTTCACGAACTCGTTGCCGATCCCGGGGAACTGACAGCGTCGGAGCTGTACGATCGCTACGTCGCCGAGCTACGCGCTGTGATCGACGAACACGGAATTGAAAAAGTGGCCGAAGCGTCGGAGGTCGATCAAGAGACGCTCCGGGCGCTCTCGAACGGGGACGAGCCCCAACTTACACTCGAAGAGAGCGCCGCACTACTTGCGATCTCGGACGACGCTCCGGACGGCGAGACGATCGCGACGATCGCGAGGGACGAACTCCTCATTGGTATGACGAACGCCGTCCTCGACGTCGAGGCGGTCGAATCCGGCCTCGACGGTGAACTCGAGGCTCGCGAGATCCAATCGAAAGTCGAGGGGCGGTTCCCGATGACACTCCGGGAGTTCGCCCTTCTACATCAGTATATAAAGGGGGCACGGTGAGATGCGGATTGCGATTCTGGGCTGTGGTTACGTCGGACTCGAACTCGCCAGACAGGCCGGTGACGAACACGAGGTCATCGGCGTCCGGCGCTCGCCGGACGGTCTCGACGCGATCGAGGCGACCGGTGCGACGGCGGTGCAGGCAGACGTAACCGACGCCGATGATCTCTCGGCCGTCCCGGACGTCGATAGTCTGGTCTTCGCGGCGTCATCCGGCGGCCGGGGTGCCGAGGCAGCCGAACGGGTGTACGTCGACGGCCTTCAGACCGTCATCGAGGCGTTCGGAAATCGGGCTTTCTCGCCCGATCGTCTGATCTACACTTCGAGCACCGGTGTCTACGGGGACCACGACGGCGACTGGGTCGACGAGACGACCGACCTGTCGCCGACGACAGAAAAAACGCGCGTGCTCGCTGAGGCCGAACGCATCGCTCGCGACGTGGCTCCGGAGTACGGAATCGACGGAAGCGTCGTCCGCTTTGCCGGCCTGTACGGCCCGAACCGATACCGACTCGATCGGTATCTCGAAGGCCCGGTGACCGAGGGATACTTGAACATGATCCATCGCGACGACGCCGCGGGGGCCGTCCGCTTCGCGCTCGAATCGAGCGACGAAGAACTGTTGCTCGCGGTCGACGACGAACCGGTCGAGAAACACGCCTTCGCCGACTGGCTCGCCGACGAATGTGGCGTCGATAGACCGCCGAAGCGGACCAAGGCCGAACGGCTCGAAGACGATACGCTCTCGGCGGCAGCGAGACGCCGGATCCTCACGAGCAAGCGGTGTTCGAACGAGCGCCTCCGGGAACTCGGGTACGACTTCGAGTATCCGACCTACCGGGAGGGCTATCGGGCGGCGATCGAAGCTTACCGGGCACGGCAAGCGTGATCGTCCCAGACCGTTTTCCGCTCGGATCAGCATTTGTGCACGCGATGCCGCAAGCCCGGCCTTTTTCGATATCCGGCCCCTTCCAGTAGTCGATGGAATACGTCCAGGAGGGTATCACGACGCTCCACGATTTCGGAGCGGTCCGACCGAGCGCCCCGACCGGCGACGCCGCCGTCGTGGTTCCGATGACTGAACGCGAACATGCGGGGCTGGCGGCCGAACGGGTGCTTTCGGCGCTGGAGAGCGTCGCCCCCGAGCGAGTCATCGTCCCACTCAGAGCGCCGGCGGACCGCGTCGAGGCGGTCGTCGAATGGCTGGCGGAGTTCGACCTCCCGCTCGAGGTGCTCTGGTGTGACGGCCCACGGCTCGCGTCACTGCTCTCCGAAACGGGGCTCAACGGGACGCGGGGCAAGGGTCGGGACCTGTGGCTCGCGCTGGGGCTCGCGGCGACGAGCGAGTACGTCGTCGTCCACGACGCCGACGCGAAGACTTACGACGAAAACCACGTTCCGAAGCTCCTCTTTCCGCTCGAACACGGGCTGGCGTTCTCGAAGGGGTACTACGCTCGCGTGGAGAACGATCGACTCTACGGGCGGCTGTTGCGACTCCTGTATCGCCCGCTCATCGAGGCGCTATCGCAGGACGACGACGCGCCGGTGCTTGACTTCCTCGGCTCTTTTCGCTACGCGCTGGCCGGGGAGTTCGCCACCACCGGCCGCCTCGCTCGGAAACTCCGGATTCAGCGCGGCTGGGGCCTCGAAGTCGGTACTCTCGGCGAGGTGTTCCGGTTGGTCGGTGCCGAGGGCGTTGCACAGGTCGACCTCGGCGTCCACGAACACGACCACCGGTCCGTGTCGGGCCGAGCGGGCTCTCGGAGATGTCCCGGCAGGTGACGTCGGCGCTGTTTCGGGCCGTCGAGGAGAACGGCGGCGACCCGGCTTACGAGACGATCGCCGACCGCTATCGGACGGCCGGCGATCGACTCGTCGACGCCTACGCGCTCGATTCGGCGTTCAACGACCTCGAGTACGATCGAACTGGCGAGCAAGAACAGATCGAGACCTACGCCGAGGTCATCGAACCACCGGGACCGGACACGCGGCTTCCAGCGTGGGAAAGCGCGCCGATCGCCCCCCACGCTGTCGTCGACGCGGCAGGCGACGATCTCGACGAGGCGATCGATGCCGAGTCGAGCGACGTCGCCCCGGATCGCCGTGCCAAGCGGTGACTGGGCTGTTCAACTCTTTTTGAGCTTCCCGTTTCACTGGTTATCGGGGCTCAGCGCCTCGACGGTTCGGGCTTTGATGTCCTCGGCCGCGCCGGTCGGTACGACGACCAGTGGCTCGTCGATCACGTCGATCGAGGCGATCGCGTCGAACTGCTCGCGCGCCTCGGCCGGGGTCCCGGCGACCCCGAGTGCAGCGACCATTTCGTCCGTGACTGCTTTGCGTGCCTCGTCACGGTTCCCGTCCCGCCATGCCTCGGCGACCGCATCGGCCCCCTCCGGGAACCGCTTTGCGACGGCCTTCCGGTAGCCCTCGCCGCTGCCGACGTAATAGGCGATATGACTCCGGAGCGTCGCCCGTGCTCGCGAGGCGTCCTCGCTCACCGCGCTCGGGACGTACGGAGCAACCGTGATCTCGTCCGGATCGCGGTCTCGTTCGTGCGCCGTCTCGGCGATCGTTTCGAAATCGGTCGAGAGATCCTCGAACGGCACGTTGTGGGGAAGCCATCCCTCAGCTGTCCGTCCGGTCGCCCGTCGCATCGCCGGGCCGAGGGCGGCGGTGTACACCGGCACGTCGGCATCGAGGGCGGGGAAGTCGGCTACCTCGAACAGCTCGCCGTCGTAGGACACCCGCCCGGAGCCCTGCAGGAACGCCCGTGTGAGCTCGGTCGTCTCGTGGAGCCGCCGGGGTGGGTTCTCGAAGGCCATCCCGTGAAGGTCTTCGATCGCCTTGCGGGTGCTGGTGCCGAGCCCGAGTCGGATCCGGCCCTCGGCCGCGCTTTCGAGCGTCGCGGCAGCCTGGGCGAGCGCTGCCGGCGTCCGGCTGTACACGTTCGCGATCGCCGTTCCCAGTCCGATCTCGTCGGTGCGTTCGACTGCGCGAGCGAGCGCGACGAACGCGTCTCGCTCCCAGAGTTCGCCGCACCAAAGCGAGTCGTAGCCAATCGATTCGGCGCGCTCAGCGAACGCAGCCAGATCCGGTTCGTCGTTCGGAACGAGAATCCCTGTCGGCATACGTGCTGCCACGACGGTACGGATAAAAAGCAATGGGGTCAGTTGGATGGGCAGCACGAAGGCGTCTCAAGCGGCCCTTCGGATATGTGCGCCCACTCAGTACAGATCCTCGTACTCCATCCCCATCGATTCGAGGAACGACCCGACCAGTCCGTGTCCGACGAGCGCACCGCCGCAGACGATCGCGAGCGCTCCGACCGCGATTCGGCGGTTTTCGTGGCCTAGAACGAACGTTCCGATGAGTACGAGTCCGATGCCTGCGAGGCCGCTCTCGTCGAGCGTCTCCCGTACGGTGTCGGTGTCCATACGGGCCGAAAATCGTGTTTGCGGTTAAAACCGGCGGGTTTCGATCGCCGTCGCACCCTTCAGAACTCGTCGCAGACGGGGATCCCGACCGTGTCGTAGTCGTCCATCGAGGCGATGACGTCCGGCACGTCCTCCAGGGCGACGGTCTCGGAGACGATCTTTCCGGGATCGATTTTTCCGCGCTCCATCATCGAGAAGATCTCTTCGTACTCGTGGGGCGGCATGCCGAACGAGCCGACGAACTCCCGTTCCTCCATGACGATCGTATCGACGGGCAGCGACACTTCGCCTTCCTCCTCGCTGGTCGTCAGCCCGATCTGGAGGTTCTGCCCGCCTTTGCAGAGTGACTGTACCGAGTTCCGACAGGTCTCGGCGACCCCGAGCGCGTCGACGCTGACCTCGACGCCGCGGCCCGAGGGAGTATGTTCTTTGACTGCTGCCGGCACGTCGTCGACGTCGGTGACGTTGACCGTCTCGTCCGCGCCGAGCTCTTCGGCCTTTTTTAGCTTCTCCTCGGTGAGGTCGACCCCGATGACGTTCGCGCCGAGCGCGTCGGCGATGTGGACGGCCGAGAGCCCGACGCCGCCACAACCGTGGACGGCGACCCAGTCGCCAGGCGTGACGTCGACCCGATGAGCCAGGCCGTGGAAGGCGGTCGCAAAGCGACAGCCGAGGCCGGCCACGTCGACTGGATCGACGCCATCGGGCAGTTTTACGGCGTTGTGATCGGCGTTTCGGACGGGAAACTCCTCGGCGAACGCGCCGGGCTGAAACGGCACGAACCCGAGCGGGATGACCCGCTCACAGATGTTCGCCCGGCCCTGCTTGCAGTACCGGCAGGTCCCGTCGCTGAGATTGAACGGGATGCAGACGCGATCGCCTACCGCCAGCGTCTCGATGTCGTCACCGACTGCCGTGACCCTGCCGACGGGTTCGTGCCCAAACACGAGACCGGGCGTCGGTGAGACACCGATCCAATCCCAATCGCCCCGCCAGGCGTGCCAGTCGGACCGACAGATCCCGCAGGCTTCCGTCTCGACGACCACCCCGTCCGGGTCCGGCTCCGGCCGATCGATCTCCTCTACCTCCATCTGTTCGCCCGGTTCCTCGAAGACGACGGCTCGCATCGACATGACGTCCGGACACTCGCTGCCGAGCCGTTTAAGTCTTCACGCGGTCGCGACGGCTACCGTCGGCTGCCGTGCGATTTCACGTCAATAAAGCCTTAACACGGTTCCTGTCCAACCCCGGAACATGAGCGACAACGACGGGCGGAAGGATCTCCGGATGCCCGAGGGCGACGAGGTGTTCGCCATCGTGACGGACATGCTCGGCGCGAACCGGGTGAAAGTACGCTGTATGGACGGTACCGAGCGGACCGCCCGAATCCCCGGGCGGATGCAAAAGCGAATCTGGATCCGCGAGGACGACATCGTGTTGGTCGAACCCTGGGACTGGCAAGACGAGAAAGCCGACGTCGTCTGGCGATACGAAAAACAGGAAGCCGACCAGCTCCGCGAAGAGGGCCATATCACCGAAAGCGTCTAGCCGTAGCTTCTCCCGTCGAGCGCGATCGAATACACAGCTAACTGTGTATTTCGCCGGAATACGACACCGAAGTATTCATTGACGTGCCGTAAGCCACTGGAACGTATGAACCGCTCGGAAAAGGCCGCCCTCCAGTTGCGTGCCGTCGATGTGTTGCGAACACTAAAAGAGACGCGCACGTACGAGGAACTCGCTGCCGAAACCGGGCTGCCGGCCGGGGATCTGAATCGATATGTGAACGGCCACGTACTGCCGAGTGAGACCCGTGCCCGATCGGTCGTCGAAAACGTCGGCCAGGAGCTTCTGGCGTCCGAACTCGATGCCCGCATCACGGTCGACGACGAGGGCTACGTCGACAACTCGCGGCTCGTCTTCGATCAATCGCTTCTGTCTCTCGTCCCGCCCGTGGCCGCCGAAACGCTCGGGATCGAGCCGCCGGACGTCGTCCTGACGGCGGCGACGGACGGGATCACGCTCGCAGCGGCGATGGCCCGTCACTTCGGCGCACGCTGTGTGTACGCCAAAAAATCCAGAGAGACCGCCGTCGAGGAGTTCATCGAGGCCAGACGGCGGCTCTCGTCGGGCATCGAAATCAACTATTACCTCCCGGCGAACGCGATCTCGCCGAGCGAATCCGTCCTCGTCGTCGACGATCTCATCCGCTCGGGCGAGACTCAGGAACTACTCTTAGAGATCGCGACGACCGCCGGCGCGGACGTTACGGGCGTGTTCGTGCTGATCGCGATCGGCGACGAGGGGATCGATCGTGCCACCGCCCGCACGGACGCGCCAGTCGGGGCCTTGCTCACACGGGAGTAACGCCGCCGGTCGCACGTCGGTGCATATATTCGCGGAAAACTGAGGGAAAATTTTATACCTGTCTTCTGTGGTATCCTCGAACGTGAAATATGGGAGTCTCTGATTCGCTGGCTGAGTATTTCGATTTCGAGGAGCACGATACCGACGCCCGGACCGAGACGCTGGCCGGGGTGACCACCTTCCTGGCGATGGCGTACATCGTCGTGGTGAATCCGAACATCCTCGCACCGGCGATCGTCGGCGGTTTCACTGAGGACGGGGCGCCGATACCCGAGACGACGATCGCTGGGGAGACGTACACCTACGCACAGGTCGTCGAGATGCTCACGGTCGTCACCATTCTGGCGGCCGTCGTCGCCATCCTCGTGATGGCGTTGTACGCCAACCGACCGTTCGGCCTCGCTCCCGGGCTGGGACTGAACGCCTTCTTTACGTTCACCGTCGTGTTGACGCTCGGTGTCCCGTGGCAGGTCGCGCTGGCAGCCGTCTTCGTCGAGGGGCTCATCTTCATTTTCCTAACCGCCGTTGGCGCCCGAGAGTACATCATTCAGCTGTTCCCCGAGCCGGTGAAGTTCGCGGTCGGGGCCGGTATCGGTGTGTTCCTGCTCTTTCTCGGCCTGCAGGAGATGCAGGTCGTCGTCGGTGACCCCGAGACGCTCGTTACGCTCGGGAACGTCATCCAGAGCCCGGTCGCGATACTCTCGACCCTCGGGCTCGCTTTCACGCTGGCGCTGTACGCGCGGGGTATGCGGGGATCGATAGTCATCGGGATCGTCGCGACTGCGGTCTCGGGGTACGTACTGACGCTCGCGGGTGTGGTCTCTCGGGGGACGCTCGAACCCGGGACGATCGAACAGGTCGAACAGGGCGGCATCGGCTCGCTGCTGTTCGGCGTCCAGTACGACTTCACGCCGCTCGTGTACGGCTTCGTCGACGGGCTCGTACTCATCCTCCAGGATCCGCTCACGTTCGTTCTTGTCGTGTTTACGTTCTTCTTCGTGGACTTCTTCGACACCGCGGGCACGCTCATCGGCGTCTCGCAGATCGGCGGCTTCCTCGACGAGAACGGCGATCTACCCGAGATGAACAAACCGCTCATGGCCGACGCGGTCGGAACGACTGTCGGCGCGATGATGGGGACCTCCACGGTTACGACGTACATCGAGTCGGCGACTGGAGTTGAGGAGGGCGGCCGGACGGGCTTTACCGCCCTCGTCGTCGGTGCGCTGTTCGCGCTCTCGTTGCTCTTCGTCCCGATCGTTTCGGCCATTCCGACCTACGCGACGTACATCGCGCTGGTGGTCGTCGGGATCATCATGCTGCAGGGCGTCGCCGACATCGACTGGGAGGATCCCGCCTGGGCGATCGCCGGCGGACTGACGATCACCGTCATGCCGCTTACGGCCTCGATCGCCAACGGCCTTGCGGCCGGTATCATGAGCTATCCGCTCGTCAAGGCCGGAACGGGCGAATACGAGGATGTATCGTCCGGTCAGTGGGTCCTCGCATTGCTTTTCGTCTTCTATTTCCTCGTTTCCTTCGCGGTACAGGCCGGGATGGTGACGTTCTGAGCCGTCGGGGCCGATCCCCCCTGATCGTTGGAACGGGCTATCGGTGAGCACTGAACCGGGCTGTCACCCCCCGACGAAGAGCGGCGTCCCGCCTCAATCGACGTCGTATGCGTGTTCCCGCAGCGTCTCCAATCCGACCGTATCGAGGACGGCCTCGTTGGTCGCCTCTAACACCACCGACGGGACTGTCGTTTCGGGAAGGCGACGGTCACGCGTCGCTTCGAGCGCCTCGATCCATCGGCCGAGGCAGAGACACCACCGATCTCCGGGCGAGAGTCCGGGGAACTGGAACTCGGGCCGTGGGGTCGTGAGGTCGTTGCCCTGTTCCTTGCTGAATTCGAGAAACTCGGCCGTCATCACGGCACAGAGTTCGTGCCGGCCGCGATCCTGGGGATGTGTTCCACAACAGCCGTCCCGTTCGAACCCGGTGACTGGGTCGGTGCTGCAGGGCTCGAGTTCCTCGCCGAGGACGTTACGATCGGTCATACGGGAACGTAGAACGCCGGGCGGATAGTGATTTCCGTCCCGAGGCTTCTTTTCGACAGCATCCCTAATGGGAGTATGAACGTCGGTCTCATCTCCGATACGCACGACAACGTGCCGGTCGTCGAAGCGACCGTAGACCGGTTCGAGACCGCTGGCGTCGAGGTAGTCGTCCACTGTGGCGACTTCGTCGCGCCGCCGGTGATACCCCATCTCGATCGCGACGGGCTCGCCGTCCACGCTGTCCGGGGAAATAACGACGGCGAACGGGAGGGGCTCCGCGACGCCTTCGAGGATCTCGACGGCGGGACGCTCCATGGTCGGTTTGCCGAGTTGACTTTCGACGGCGAACGGTTCGCCGTCCTCCACGGCGAGGAAAAGCCCGTGATCGAATCCTTGGCGGCCTCCGGCGAATACGACTACGTCGTTCACGGTCACTGGCACGTCCGTGAGAAGCGGACGGTCGGTGATACCGTCGTGATCAACCCCGGAGCGCACTTCCCGACAGTCGATGTGGAACACCGGACCGTCGCAATCGTGGACACCGACGCTGACACCGACAGCGTCGAGTTCCTCCGGATCACCGATTCGATATGACTGCTGAAATCCGTCCCGCGACGGCTGACGATATCGGGGCTATAGTCGACGTCGCCGAAGCCGCGTGGTACGCCGCATACGGCGGGGCGCTCGATCCCTCCACGGTCGCCGCGGCGATCGCGGAGTACTACGATCGAGAGTTACTCGAAACGGCCGTCGAAACCGACGATGTCGCCTTTTATGTGGCCGAAGACGACGGCGTCGCCGGTTTCGCGAGCGCCGAGCAGACGTGGGCCGACGAGGTCGAACTCCACACGATCTACGTCCATCCTGACCGGTGGGGCGAGGGGATCGGGTCGGCGCTTCTCGATCGGACCGTGGCGTGGGCCCGCGAACAGAACGTCGACCGGATCGCCTGCGGAGTTCTCGCCGACAACGCCGTCGGCGTCGGCTTCTTCGAGGCTAACGGGTTCGAGCGTGGCCGCGAAACCGAGGCGGAAATCGTCGGAACGATCTGCGAGGAGTACGAGTACGAACTGAAGCTGTGAGCCGTGCGTTGTCCACCGAGCGGCTCCGTATCCGTCAACGAATGCTTAAAAGGCCGGATCACGAAACAGGCGTATGAAACACGTCACTGTTCCGAAAGACCGGATCGGAGTGCTGATCGGCGAGGGGGGTGAGACGATGCGCGAAATCGAGGATCGCGCGGAGGTCCGACTCGATATCGACTCCGAGACGGGCTCAGTTCGGGTCGAGTCGGTCGGCGACCCGATCCTCGGGCTGACGGCGCCCGACATCGTCAAGGCTATCGGCCGAGGGTTCGCGCCCGAGGACGCGTTCCGGCTACTCGACGACGAGATGCAGCGCTTCGATCTGATCGACATCGACGCCGCGACCCGCAACAAGAAGGATCTCCGCAGGAAGAAGGGGCGACTTATCGGCGAGGGTGGTCGAACCCGGGAGCTGATGGCCGAACTCAGCGGCGCGGACGTCGTCATCTACGGGACGACGCTCGGGGCTATCGGTTCGCCCGAACAGGTCGATGCCGTCCGGAGCGCCGCTGAGATGATCCTCGATGGCGCACCCCATGGCGCTGTCTACTCCTTCCTAGAGCGTCGCCACAACGAGATGCGATCGAACGATATCGAGTACCATCGGTTCCCCGACGGTTCGCGCTCGGCGTAGGCGGACGGAGCAAAGCAACTCGCGCTGCCCGGCGCGCCGACAGCCGAACCGTCGGACAACGGGCGGATGACTGAACCGCAACGAAACAATATATAAAATTTTCTTGCCACCGCTTGTCACGATAATCCGTGGCCCGTCCGGCGATTCTCTCGCTCCCGTTTCAGCAAGGTTTATATAGAACCACAGACAATCATTCGGACGAACATGGCACAACAAATGGGCAACCAGCCGATGATCGTCCTTTCGGAGGAGAGTCAGCGAACCTCCGGACAGGACGCACAGTCGATGAATATCACCGCCGGCAAGGCCGTCGCCGAATCCGTACGGACGACACTCGGCCCGAAAGGCATGGACAAAATGCTCGTCGACTCGACGGGCAACGTCGTTGTCACGAACGACGGCGTCACCATCCTCGGTGAGATGGACATCGAACACCCTGCGGCGAACATGATCGTCGAAGTCGCCGAGACACAGGAAGAGGAAGTCGGTGACGGCACGACGACGTCTGTCGTCGTGGCCGGCGAACTGCTCTCGCAGGCTGAGGATCTCCTCGAACAGGACATCCACGCGACGGTACTGGCACAGGGATACCGCCAGGCCGCCGCCGAAGCGAAAGAGATTCTCGAGGACATCGCCATCGACGTCGGCGCTGACGACACCGAGGCTCTCGAATCGATCGCCTCGACCGCGATGACCGGTAAAGGCGCGGAAGCCTCGAAAGATCTGCTCGCCGAACTCGTCGTCGACGCCGTCCGCGCGGTCGCGGACGAGGACGACATCGACACGGACAACATCAAGATCGAGAAGGTCGTCGGCGGTGCCGTCGACGAATCCGAACTCGTCGAGGGTGTCCTCGTCGGCAAGGAGCGTGTTCACGACAACATGCCCGCCATCGTCGAGGACGCCGACGTCGCGCTGCTCGACACCCCGATCGAGGTCAAGGAGACCGAGATCGACGCCGAGGTCAACGTCACTGACCCCGACCAGCTCGAGCAGTTCCTCGAGCAGGAGGAACGCCAGCTTCGCGACATGGTCGACGAACTCGTCGACGTCGGCGCGGACGTCGTCTTCTGTCAGAAGGGCATCGACGACATGGCCCAGCACTACCTCGCCCAGGAAGGTATTCTCGCCGTCCGTCGCGCGAAAAAGTCCGACATGAAGGCGCTGGCCCGCTCGACCGGCGGCCGCCTCGTCTCCAACATCGACGACATCACCGAGGACGACCTCGGCTTTGCGGGGACGGTCACGCAGAAAGCGATCGCCGGCGACGAGAAAATCTTCGTCGAGGACGTCGAGGAAGCCAAAGCGGTCACGCTCATCCTCCGCGGCGGCACCGAGCACGTCGTCGACGAGATCGAGCGCGCCATCGAGGACTCGCTGGGCGTCGTACGCACCACGCTCGAGGAGGGCAAGGTGCTGCCCGGCGGTGGCGCTCCCGAAATCGCCCTCGGACTCGGCCTGCGTGACTTCGCCGACTCCGTCGGCGGCCGCGAGCAACTCGCCGTCGAGGCGTTCGCCGACGCGGTCGATATCATCCCGCGCACGCTCGCCGAAAACGCCGGACTTGATCCGATCGACTCGCTCGTCGACCTCCGCAGCAAGCACGCTGACGGCGACGACGGTGCGGGCCTCGACGCCTACACCGGAGAGGTCATCGACATGGACGACGAGGGCGTCGTCGAGCCCCTCCGCGTGAAGACGCAGGCCATCGAATCCGCGACCGAGGCCGCCGTGATGATCCTCCGTATCGACGACGTCATCGCGGCCGGCGATCTCAAGGGCGGTAGCTCCGACGACGACGACGAAGACGGCGGGCCTGGTGGCGCCCCCGGTGCCGGCGGCATGGGCGGCATGGGCGGCGGCATGGGCGGCATGGGCGGCGGCATGGGCGGCATGATGTAAGTTCGGCCACCCGACCCAACCTGCCCTCGTCCGATCTTCCCGTCCCGCATCGCCGTTCGAACACCCCGAATTCTTCCCTTTATGTCCCGTTTCGGAGAGGCGTCACCGTCATGACCCATCGAGCCGCGACAGTAGCGTTCGTCGGCCCCGTTCGAGGGTGACGCCGGCTCCGAGCAGGATCAACCCGGCGACGACGAGCGCGAGCGACCCCGAAAGCGCGTCGACGACGGTCGAAGCGACGAACGACAGCGTCTGTGCCAGCGCCGCCAGTGCAGCGAGATCGATAAACCGACGCGAGTCGCTCCGGTAGCCGAAGTGGCCAGTCGCAGCGACGGCGACGAGCATCGCAGCGTGGATGCCGAGAAAGGCGACTGTCTCGGATAGCGGATCCGGCCCAAACAGCGCACAGCCAGTCGCCACCGTGACCGCTATCATCGACGCCCCCATCCATGTGGCACCGTGGCGCTCCCTGCGCCGCAGGAGCCACCCAGCGCCGGCAAGACTACCGACTACCGTGACGAGGAGCACGGCGGACGGATCGAGTTCGAATCCGCCGTATCGCCCGTCGAGCGCCGTCAAAAGGAGTCCCCCGAGAAGCGTGAGTGCCGCGCCGCCACTCCGGTAGGCCCACTGGATGCGGTCGGACTGGAGATCCGCGAAGCCGAAGAGCGCGATTCCGAGGAACGCGACCGGTGGGATGGAATCGCCGGACCCGGAGAGATCAGCAACGAGTCCGGCGAGCACCGCGAGACCGATCGCGACACCGGCCCGCGAATCAAGCGCGTGGCCCGTCGGGAGTGCGATCGCCGTCCAGGCCAAAAGCAGCCACGTCTCGGCGATGTCGGTCGCGGCGAGGTCGGCGAGCAAAAACAAGGACGGACCGACGAGCACCGAACCGAGCAGACTCAACGCGAGACCGATCCGCGGAAGCGCTCGGCGGTAGGCGGCGATACCGCCGGCGTAGGCGGATCCGGGGGCGGCGAGGAGAACGAGGACCTGTGCGACAGTCGGAAGATCGTCCCAGTTGGTCGCCAAAAACAGCGTGACACCGACGAAGACGAGCGCCGAGCCGACGAGCGACAGCGCGACGACTGCCCGGGATCGACCGCCGTCGTCGGCCCCTTCGTAGCGTTCGAGGATCGCCTCGGCCTGCGATTCGGTGATGATTCCGTCGCGAACCCACGCGTCGACTTCGTCTTGGAGGGCATCGGGGTCCATGCCGGGGGCGTCGTCGCGCACTCGGATATAAATTCAGGCCGCCGTGGTCGCTATTCGAGCCGATCCGCGAGTTCATCGAGGCTCCCGACGACGAAGTCGGGATCACGCCCCAGATCCTCGCGGGGAACGCTCTGTTCGGGGCGGGCGAGCCACCCGGCCTTCATGCCGGCGTGTTTCGCGCCCCACACGTCCCGAAACCCGCCGCCGGAGACGTGTAAGATCTCCTCGATGGGTACTCCGACACGCCTCGCGGCGTGGCGATAGATCGCCGGATCGGGCTTGTACGTCTCGATCTCGTCGGCGCTGATCGTGTCCGTCACGACGTCACCGATGTCGGCGGTCGAAACGAGATCACGGAGCATCTCCGGGTTTCCGTTCGAGAGCACGTACACCTCATAGCCCGCATCGACGATACGCTCGATTCCGTCCGCTACGTCGTCGAAGACGGCGAGGCGGTCCTCGTAGACTTCCCGGCGGATCTCGTCGCGAACCTCGGCGGATACGTCGTACCCGTTCGCTTCGAGGGCGTACCGCAGTCCCTTCCCGATGAATTCCCAGAACGGGCGATACTCGTCGATGTCGTTCGCCACCATCGAGTACTGGATGTACTGGCTCCGCCACAGCTGGGAGACGCTTTCGGCGTCGTCCATCCCGGTCACGTGCGATTCGAGCGCGTCGACCTGCGATCCGACGTCGACGAGCGTCGTGTACGAATCAACTGTCACTGTCCGGATATCGTCCATACCCGAGAGACGATGCATCGGAAAATAAGCGTACTCCTGGTCGGCGACCGGACCGCACGCGGGCCGATGCCCGAGACGACAATCACCCGCGGACGGTTGACTCCGAAACACCACGTTTCTTATATCAGCCGGGGTCACAGACGCCGTATGGTCGTGGAAACGGTCGTCGTCGCCATCTGGGTGATGCTTCCTGCCTATCTCCCGAACAACGTCGCGGTGGTGGCCGGCGGCGGCCGTCCGATCGACAACGGCCGAACGCTCGACGATGGCAAGCGAATACTCGGTGACGGCAAGACGTGGCGCGGCACCGCCGTCGGGACTGCCGCCGGCGTCGTCGCGGCGCTCGCACTCAATCAGCTTCATCCGTTCGTGAGCGGTGCCGTCGCCGCGGACCCGTTCCCGATCGCTGCCGCCGTCTCGCTGTCGTTCGGCGCCATGCTCGGCGATATCCTCGCCTCGTTTCTCAAACGCCGCACCGGTCGGCAGCGCGGGGCGTCGTTTCCGGGTCTCGACCAGCTCGATTTCGTCGTCGTTTCGCTTGTCTTGACGGCGATCACCGCGACCGGCTGGTTCCTCGAGACGTTCACACTTCCCGTGATCGCTGCCGTGTTCGTCCTGACGCCGCTTTTACACGTCTCGACGAACGTGCTCGCGTACGTGTTCGGATTGAAGGACGAACCGTGGTGATCGCTCCAGAAGTTCCTGCAGGGCGGCGGATCACGGCCGCACGGCACCGGGTATTATAATGATCTATCGCGTCGTTCCGGGCGATGAGCGACATCGATCTCACGGAAGACGTCGCGGTGGTCACGGGTGGCGCGAGCGGAATCGGACGAAAGATCAGCCTGACGCTGGCCGAGCAGGGTGCCGACGTCGTTGTGGCAGATCTCCAGTCCGAGCCCCGCGAGGGCGGGACGCCGACCCACGAACGGATCGACGCCGAGTTCGACGGCACCGGGCGGTACGTCGAGTGCGACGTCACCGAGCCGTCGGATCTGGAGGCGGCTGTCGACGCCGCCGAGGCGCTCGGCGGGATCACTGTCATGGTCAACAACGCGGGCATCTCCCGATCTCAGGAGTTCCTCGAGATCGACGAAGCGCAGTACGACCGGATGATGAACATCAACGCGAAGGGGGTGTTCTTCGGCGCTCAGGCCGCGGCCGACCGGATGATCGAGGCCGACCGCGAGGGCTCGATCGTCAACCTCGCGAGCATCTCCGGCGTCACGGGTCGGGCAACCGGCGTCCACTACTGCGCCTCGAAGGGCGCGGTCCGGGTGATGACGTACGCGATGGCGGCCGCGCTCGGCCCCCACGACATCCGGGCGAACGCGGTCTGTCCCGGGCTGGTCGAATCGTCGATGACGAAACAGGACCTGGAGGCGTTCGGCGGGGCCAAGAGTGCGGCCGATACCTACGCGCAGACGACGCCGCTACAGCGGGTGGGGCAGCCCCAGGACATCGCCGACGCGGTCCTGTATCTGTCGAGCTCGCTCTCGGGGTTCGTCACCGGGGAATCGCTCATCGTCGACGGCGGCGCCACGAACACGTGGAGCGGCGTGACCGAAGGCTGACCGGCCGAGGCGCGCGGGTCACACCGTCGCGGGGTCGCCTTTCGCCTCGATGACGGTTACGTCCTCGGCGTCGGCGTCCTCGGTATCGAGCCGCATCGGGATGAAATCCCGGCGCTCGAAGGCCTCGCGCTCGTCCGGCGTCCCGACTGTACACCACAACTGAACCTCCTCGGGGCCGTGCCACTCGCCGTGTCTGGAGATCCCGAAACAGACGTACTCCTCGCCGTCGTGCTCAATGACGGCCCCCTTCCGGATCCCGGGGTCGCCGTGGATGATGAGATTTCTCATACGCGACGTTCGGACGAATTCGGGTTAAGCGCTTCGACACGGCTCATTCCGCCGGCTCCGTCGCTCCCGGATCGGCGTCGCGGCCGACGACCGCCCGGTCGGGCAACTCGACGTTCGGCTCGCGGCCGACGGTGAACAGCCGTTCGGTCAGCGTGAGTTCCTCCGTTTTCGGGCTCGGCTTTTCGACCGCCTCGTACTCGACGGCGACGCCCTCCGTGTCCGCGGCGGCGATCCGGACGGCACACAGCTGATAGGAGGGATAAAACACGGGCGGCAGGATCCCGATAATCCCGTCGCGGCGGTGGAGCCGCTTGAGCCACGTGCCAGTGTTGACGAGGAGGCCGCCGTCGACTGTCTGCGTCTGTGGGCGATGCGTGTGGCCGTAACAGAACACCGCCGTCTTCGGATTGGCTTCGAAGATTTCCCCGGCGGCTTCGAGGTAGGGCGCTTCCGCGTCGACGGTGAGTTCCGTCTCGAAGATCCCGAACCGATCGATCGTCTTTCTGATGTCACGTCTGAGCAGGTACAGCGGGATCCCGACGAGTACGAGGAGTCCGGCGACGGTCACGTTGATACTGAGCAGGAACCACGCGGCCGCCCCGGCGGCGCCGAACTGATCGAGAAAGGCCGTCGTTCGATCGACCGGCAGCGACCAGACGCCGATCAGATCCAGCCCGGCGAACACGGCGAGGATCGCACTGACGTTGAACAGCAACAGAAACGGCACCAGTGCGTACCGCAACAGGGGATTCATTTCCCGATAGAAGTACTTTGAGCCGAGCCACACCGGCATTCGTTCGGTCGGGGTGACCGCCTGGACGTCCTTGAGCCAGTTGAACTTCCCCCGTCCGGAAAGCTGTCCCGCCCGGCTCGTCACGAGCGTATTGTAGTAGTAGCCGAGCGGCGTGGCGTAGGGATTGCCCCAGTCCTCGATCCGGTTGTTGGGATCCTGCTGGTGGCCGTGTTCGAAGTGGATCGTCCGATCGCCGACGGGTCGCTCGATCGACTGCTCCGGGACGAGATCGACGTTGTACTCGGCGAACAACTCGACGTACTCGTCGTAGGCAGCGAGTTCGTGGTCGTGATTGCCCGGCAAAAGCGTGATCGTGATCGACGCACCGGTCGCCCGCAGTTGCTCGAAGAGCTCCGGGTACGTCTCAACGAGCACGTCGAACTTCGCCGTCCCCTCCACCGTCGTGAACTCCCAGAGCCCGAAGGCGTCACCGTTGATCACGAGTTCGACATCCTCCTCGGTCCGCTCTAGGCGTTCGAGAAATCCGAGCAACTCGTCGAGGAATTCGACCTCCCCGAGCTGCTCGTCCCCTCCGATATGGAGATCGCTGATGACGTAATAGATCGGCCCGTCGCCGTCGGCTTCCATTGGGCCCGATATCAGACCCGAAGGTGAAAGCCTTGTCTCCTCTCCGTTCGCCGTTGGCGATGAAACCAAACCCGTTTTAAGCTATGGCGCGTTATCGACCGATACCTATGGAAATGCCACGCCGGTTCAACACGTACTGCCCGCACTGTCACACCCACCACGAACACGAGGTCGAGAAAGTCCGGACGGGACGGTCGTCCGGGACGAAATGGGACGCTCGCCGAACCCGCCGCGGGAAGGCGGTCATCGGGAACGCCGGCCGGTTCTCGAAGGTGCCCGGTGGCGACAAACCGACGAAAAAGACCGACCTGAAGTACCGCTGCAACGAGTGCGGGAAAGCGCATCTCCGCGAGGGATGGCGTGCCGGGCGGCTCACTTTCCAGGAGTAACGATGGCGGGAGATTTCATCCGCGTCCGCTGTGAGGACTGTGAGAACGAACAAGTGCTGTTCGGAAAGGCAGCCGGAACGGTCGACTGTGCTGTCTGTGGGTCGACCCTCGCGACGCCGAACGGGGGCGAAGCCGACCTCCACGGCGAGGTCGTAGACGTCGTCGAAGCGCGGTAATTCGGAACCGGCGGGCGACAACGGTGCTTTTATTCTCGTCACACGGCTATCGGGAAGTATGAAATACAGTGGCTGGCCCACGCCCGGCGAACTCGTCGTCGGACGTGTCGACGAAATCGAGGACTTCGGGGTCTTCGTCGACCTCGAAGAGTACGAAGACAAACGCGGGCTGGTCCACGTCAGCGAGGTCGCCTCCGGGTGGATCAAGAACGTCCGCGACCACGTCAACGAGGACCAGATGGTCGTGTGTAAGGTCATCGACGTCGACGAGGACGCCCAGCAGGTCGATCTCTCGATCAAGGACGTCAACGACCACCAGCGCTCCGACAAGATTCAGGAGTGGAAAAACGAGCAGAAAGCCGACAAGTGGATGGAAATCGCCTTCGGCGAGGACGTTGCCGACGACGATTTCCGCCGGATCGCCAACGAACTCATCGAGGCGCACGGCTCGCTGTACGACGGGTTCGAGCAGGCGGCCATCCTTGGCCCCGAGGCGCTCGATGGGACCGACCTTTCCGACGACGAGACAGACGCCATCGTCGAGACAGCGCGCGAAAACGTCTCGGTCCCGTACGTGACGGTGACCGGCTACGTCGATCTCGAGGCCCCCGGTAAGCAGGGCGTCGAAACCGTTCGCGAGGCGCTCGAGGCCGCCGGGGGCAACGGCGAAGTCCCCGACGAGATCGATCTCGAAGTCACCTACGTCGGTGCACCCGAGTACCGGATCCGGGTGCAGGCGCCGAACTACAAGACCGCCGAAGACCAACTCGAGGAGAGCGCCGCCCGCGCCCGTGATACAATCGAGGAAAGCGGCGGTACCGGTGAGTTCCACCGCGAACGCCGCACCGACGAGGAGTAATGGCGAAATCCGACATCCGGGTCTGTTCGGCGTGGCGATCGGAGCACGACCGACCGGTGTATACACTTTCGGACTCGTGTCCAGAGTGTGGCAGTGATGCGGAAAACAGCGCCCCGGCCCCGTTCAGCCCCGAGGACCCATACGGGAACTATCGACGCCGCGCTCGCCAGCGGTAACACGCGAAAGCGCGTATCGCCGTGTTCTTAAGGCGGTAGCTACCCACTGGCTCGTATGGACGAGTTCGATATCGAACGACCGGCGGATCCGGACCTCGTAGATCCCGTCTTGATCGAGGGGCTACCGGGCGTCGGTCACGTCGGAAAACTCGCTGCCGAACACCTCCTGGAGGAGTTCGACGCGGAGTTGGTACGACGGATATACTCCGAGCATTTCCCGCCGCAGGTCACTGTCGAAGACGGCCGGACGCAACTGGCCTGTGCCGAGGCGTACGCGATCTCCGGCGCTGAGCGTGATTTGCTCGTATTGACAGGTGATCACCAGGCGGGCGACGGTCCCGGTCATTACCGGCTGACCGACGCTTTCCTTGACGTCGCGGCGGCCTTCGATGTCGATCGAATCTACGCGCTCGGCGGCGTTCCGACCGGCGAACTTGTCGACGAACCGGACGTCATCGGCGCTGCAACGACTGACGAACTCGTTGCGGACCTCGAGACGAACGGCGTCGAGTTCCGCGAAAACGAACCAGCCGGCGGGATCGTCGGTGTGTCCGGACTGCTCCTCGGCCTCGGTGAACGCCGTGGCTACGAGGCCGCCTGCCTGATGGGGGAAACGAGCGGCTATCTCGTTGATCCGAAGAGCGCGCGCGCGGTTCTCGAAACCCTCGAGACCGTGACCGGAATCGAAATCGGCTACGATTCGCTGACGGAGCGCGCCGAGGAGATGGAAGCGGTCGTCAAACGCATCCGACAGATGGAACAGAGCGCGACGCCGAGCGAGGAGGATCTCAGGTACATCGGATGACACGAGTTCCGATCACCGACGCGGTCGTCGACCAGCTCCACGACGTGCTCGAGGCGGACCTTCTGGACGACGAACACAACTACATGGGTGCGGGCTTTGCCGCACAGGACCTCGGCCACGAGGAACTGGCCCAGTTCGTCCACGAGGCCGACGCGGCGACGTACTACGAGGCGCTCGAACGGGCACGAAAACGGCGCGACAGCGACGAGTGACTGTTTGGTATGCCTGTCAGGTCATACGACAGCACGGCCGACGCTGACTCGCTTTGGCGGCTCAAACGCGCCTTCGAACGTGGGCTCGGGGCAGAGACCGGAGACGAGACGAAGGCGACGGCCTACGCCGAAAAGCTCACCGAGGAGTACCGCGAGGGGTATCTCGAATGGGTCGATCGGTGTGTCAAACACGACGAGCGATGCGTCCAGCTCGCGACGACCTCACAGGGAAACGACACTGAAAGCATCGGCTATGCCTTTCTCTTGCCGGACTCACTGGCGTACGTCTGGGATGCAGCCGTGCTGAACGAAATCTACGTTCGCCCCGAGTACCGCGCGACCGGCCTCGCCGATGACCTGATGGAAGCCGTCCTCACCGTCGCCCGGGATCAGGACCTTCCGCTCGGTCGGATCGTCCTGGACGTCGATAGCGGGAACGAACGGGCCCGATCGTTCTACGATCGGTACGGGTTCGACCACTGGGGCGAAATGGTGGCCCGCGATCTGTAGGGTCGTCTCAGGTCTCCCGACGGAAGCGCGACCGGCCCGGTTCGAAATCACGGCGAGACGGAACGAAGCACCTCGAGCACACCCCGGTCGCTTCCCACAACGTCACGCCGATAGTGCATGTACAACGCCCCGAGCGGCGGCTGAAGCAGATACGCAAGCGCGATCGGAAGGACAGCCTCAGTCGGGATCACCGTCGAAGCGATGACGATGGCGAGCGCGATAGAGAGGTTTCGCATACTCGTCGCGTACACGAGCGCGACCGCCTGCGCTTGGGGGAGCAGCCGACGACCGAGGACGCTGCCGACGAGAAAGACGAGCAAATAAAACGCCACGAGCGGAACGACCGTTCCGGCCGACGTGACCGGATCAGCGAGGATACTATCCGATTGCATTGCCGTCGCGATGAAGACGATGAGCATCACACCGACGGAGCTCACGCCGCCGAAGACCGGCTTGAGGCTCCTGAATCGCTCGGCACCGTATCGGCTCAACAGTCCCCGGCGGGTGATTGCCCCGGCGGCCATCGGAATCGCGACGACGATGGCGAGCTGCCGATACAGCGCCGTCGGATCGTAGCCCGCACTCCCCCCGACGAGCGCCCCGAGATACGGCGGCAAGACGAACAATGCCACGAGCAGATTGACGGCGATTGCGACGAGCGCAGCTTCCAGGTCACCCTTTGCGAGGCCGGTCCAGGCGGCGGTCATCCCCGAGGTCGGCAACAGTGCGATCAGATACAGGCCGATCGCGTATCCAGAATCGCCACCGAAAAAGACGGCAGCGAGACCGACTGCGATCAGCGGTGCGACGAGGAAATTTATCAGGAGGCTCAGGCCGACGGGGCGGACGTGTTGGCGGACGTTCAGCACCTCCCGAATGTCGATGTTGATCATCATCGGGTAAATCATCACGAAAAGCGCCGGAACGACGGCGCGTCCGAGCACACCCCGCGTTTCCGGTCCGATGAACTGTCCGACCAGCAGTCCGGAACCGAGCGAAAAAACGACGGCGTAGATGAGGTTCGCTTTGAGACTCGTGAGTGCGTTTCGGATCACTGTCCGTCCCCCCACTGTGGATTGGACGACTTTCCTTTCGGCATCATTGTGTTTAGATTTGTGATTTCTATACAAACCTATTCTGGTTTGCGCATCGAACAGGATCGAACTGACTGGCGGATTCCGACTTTGTCGCCGAACCGGGGTCGGATGGAAATGCCGGACAAGCAGTTACTCGTTTATGAGCGGGTAGGGTTCACGGACTGTCGCCGCCCCGGAGTGATCAGGTCCCGTGCTGCCAGCTATCCATGTATTCGGCCTGTTCGTCGCTCAACGCATCGATATCGATGCCTTCGGCTTCGAGTTTGATTTCGGCGACCTCCCGATCGAGTTCGTCGGGGACTTCGTGAACACCGGGGCCGTAGTCGTCGCCGTTCTCGACCAGTTCGCGGACGGATACCGCCTGAATTCCGAAACTCTGGTCCATCACCTCGATCGGGTGTCCCAGAGCGACCGGCGCGGCGAGGTTGACGAGCCGACCCTCCGCGAGCACGTTGATCCGGCGGCCGTCGGCCATCTCGAACTCCTCGACGCCGTCCCGGACTTCCTGTCTCGCGACGGCGAGATCGTCAAGCGCATCGAGGTCGATCTCGACGTTGAAGTGGCCGGCGTTCGCCAGCACGACGCCGTCGGACATGCGCTCGAAGTGTTCCCCGACGATCACGTCGCGGTTGCCCGTTGTCGTCACGAAGATATCGCCAACCTCGGCGGCCTCGGCCATCGGACGGATCTCGTAGCCCTCCATGTGGGCCTCAAGCGCGTTTCGGGGTTCGACTTCGGTGACGATCACGTGGGCGTTTTGACCTTTGGCCTTCTTCGCGACGCCCTTCCCGCAGTAGCCGTAGCCGGCGACGACGACGTTCTTGCCGGCGAACGAGAGGTTCGTCGTCATCGCGATACTCGAAAGCGACGCCTCGCCGGTGCCGTGGACGTTGTCGAAGAGCCGCTTCATCGGCGTGTCATTGACGGCGAACATCGGGTACTGCAGCGCCCCGTCGTCGTCCATCGCCCGCAGGCGGTGGACGCCCGTGGTGGTCTCCTCGCATCCACCGACGATCGACTCGATGAGTTCGGGGTACTCGTCGTGAATCGCCATCACCAGATCGCCGCCGTCGTCGACGGTAATCGTCGGTTCGTGTTCGAGCGTCGCCTCGATGGCGGCGTAGTACTCCTCGTCGCCGACGCCGCGTTCGGCGTACGACGTGATCGCGTCGTTGCTGTCGAGGGCGACACTAACGTCGTCGTGCGTCGAGAGGGGATTACAGCCGGTGATCGCGACCTCCGCGCCGGCTTCGGCGATTACCTCGGTCAGCACCGCGGTCTTGGCCTCGACGTGCATCGCCATGGCGACGGTTTGCCCGTCGAGCGGTCGTTCGCTGCGGAACTCCTCGGCGATGGCGGTCATGATCGGCATGTGCTGTCGTGCCCACTCGATCTTCTGTCGCCCGGACTGACGGGCCTCGTCCGGATCTTCGAGTCGCTCGGTGATGCTCGGATGGTTCATACTGTCTTTGAGGGCGGACGCGGGGAAAACGCTACCGAACGCCGAGTGGGCTATCGTTCGGCCCGCTCGATCAACGTCTCGGCGCGGCGCTCGGCCGTCCGTCGAACGGCCGTCTCGTCGAGCGTCTGTAGCTCCCGGTTTCGAACGACGACCTCGCCGCCGACGACCGTGTGTTCGACGTCGGAGCCCCGGACGGCGTAGGCGAGATGACTGACGAGGTCGTGCGCCGGCGTGAGGTGTGGTTTCTCCAGATCGATGACGGCTAGATCAGCGAGTGCGCCCTCCTCGATCCGGCCCGAATCGAACCCGAGCAGTTCGGCTCCGCCCGCGGTCGCTGCCCGAACGACGTCTGGAGCGGCGACGGCGGACGCGTCGTCCGCGCCGAGTTTGCCGACCATCGCCGCGTCCCGGAGTTCGTCGAAGACGTCGAGGTCGTTGTTCGAGGCTGCGCCGTCGGTGCCGATTCCGAGGGTAACGCCCGCATCAAGCATCGCCTGGACGGGAGCGATCCCGCTGGCGAGTTTCATGTTCGAGGCCGGACAGTGGGCGACGCCGACGCCCCGCTCGGCGAGCAGTTCGATCTCGGTCTCGTCGACGTGGACGCCGTGGGCGATGAAATCACCGGCAGCGAGCATCCCGAGGTCGTCGGCGTATTCGAGCGGTCGGACACCGTGCTCTTTGAGGATCGGCTCGACTTCGTCGGTGGTCTCGTTGGCGTGGTAATGTAGGGGGACGCCGGCGTCCCGGGCCCGCGGGACGAACTCTTCGAGCAGTTCTGGATCGGCGGTCGTCAGCGAGTGCGGCATCAGCGCAGTCTGGATCCGGCCGTCGGCCGCACCGTCGAGCTCGCGAGCGACCTCCAGCCCCTCCTCGAAGTCCGCCCGCGCAGTGGCGTCGTCTTTGCCGACGGTGACGATCCCGTGGCCGATCCGGGCCCGAAGACCGGCCGCCTCGATCACCTCGGCGACGGTCGGCATCTCGAAGTACATGTCGCCGACCGCCGTCACGCCGTTTTTCAATAGTTCGACCGCGCCGAGACGGGTCCCGGCCGCGATGTCTTCCGTCTCGAGGGCGGCTTCGACCGGCCAGATGTCTTCCTGGAGCCACGCGTCGAGCGGCTTGTCGTCGGCGTACCCGCGCAAAAGCGTCATCGCGACGTGGCAGTGAGGGTTGACGAGCCCCGGTGTGACGAGACACCCCGAAGCATCGAGCGTCTCGTCGCCCGTGGCGGTGTCGCCGATCGCCACGATACGGCCCGTCTCGCGGTCAGCCAGCACGTCCGCCTCGCGGACCGTCATATCTGGACGGAGTACCCGTCCGCCGGTGATCTGGAGCGTACTCATGGGCCGCCTTTCGGTGTGATCCGGGTTGAAACTGCCGGGACGCGACGGCGACGCTGTGCGATGGATGGCCTCGAACGCTCCCGGAGCGTCCCGTTTTTGTCGTCGTCGCCCGTCCGTCTCTGCATGATCGACGAGCTTCCGGAGCCGGGGATCACTGCCGAGCGAACCTTTCAAGTCGAACGGGAACACACGACGAACCTCTTCGGCAAACAGACGTCCCCACCCGGTTCCCCCGCCGCGGCCGACGCCGCGCCAGAAGAAGCGATCCGCGTCCTCGGAACGCCGCGGCTCCTCGCCGAGGTGGAATTTCTCGGCCGACAGTCGCTCCGGGGTACGCTTCCCGAGGGGACCGGCGTCGTGGGTATCGACGCGGAGATAACGCACCGGGCGGCCGTTCCGGTCGGCCGCTCGCTCGTCGTCCGGACCGAACTGGTTGCCGTAACCGACCGGACGCTCACGATCGAAGGAACGCTGTCCCCGCTCGACTCGCCGGACTCGGTCGGTGAAGTGACGAACCGCCTGCGCGTCGTTCGACGTGCGGCGTTCAGAGATCGGCTCACCTCCTGACCGCGCCGAGGCGCTCGGACGGCATTGGATGCTTCGGATGCATTTTTACCCAGCACCACGACCAGCGGTCACCGGAGGACCCGACGGAATCACGGGAGGACGCGTGGACAGACACCGCCCGATTCAACCGTCGATATTCTCCGAATTACAGTGCACAGAATCGGGCACGCCACGGACCCAACGGGGGAGAACACAGCCAACCAGCGAGCATTTGTGCGAAAAATTAAAACGGAGCCGAAGCGGCCACGAGCGTCGCCCCGTCTGTCCCAACGATCACTTTATCGCTGGTGACAAGGGGTGCAGTAGTGACTCGATAACCGATAGTGACCGAGACGGCCTGTTGCCCTTCAGTGCTGCTATCGGATTCGTCGTCGGCATCGCTGTCACCTGTGCTGAACAGTGAGAGTACATTAGCGCCGCCGTCGGTTCCGTGACCTACGTAAACGCTTCTGTCACCGAGTGTCGCTGGAGTCGCGATCCCGTCGACCACTTCAGCAGTCCACGCCGCCGACCCATCACTCGTATTGACCGCCGTAAGTCGGTTCCCGGTATCAGGGACGTGCAGTCGCTCGTCCCCCAGTGCCGGAGAGCCGGTCACCCCAGCTTTCGTGCTGTATCGCCATTTTTCTGTTTTGTACTTACTCTCAATATCGATCGCGTAGACGAATCCCCGTTCCACCCCGAGATAGACCGTGTTTTCGTCGACGACAGGCGCAGCGGTAACTGCTGCGATCGGTTCATCGAATGACCAGCTAACTTGGCCGTCGACCAGATCAAGCGCGTACAAACTACCGTCGTCGTTTCCGGCGTAGATGGTCTTGTTATTAACTGCGGGCGCTGACTGGATCGCTGCACCGGTACCGTACGACCACTCCAGGTCTCCCGTTTGTGACTCAAGAGCGTACAGATTTCCGTCGTTACTGCCGACAAAAACGGTTCCGTCTCTCACTTTGGGCGATGAGACGACTGCTCGGTCAGTCTCGAACGACCATACTTCCTCACCACTCGCGGTGTCAATCGCATAGATCGAGTGGTCGTCGCTCCCGACATAGATCCTTCCGTCGATCAGCGCTGGCGAAGATTTGATCGAATCGCCCGTCGTGAACTGCCACTGCTGTTCGCCGGTAGAAGCATCAACCGCGTACAGGTTCGAATCATCACAGCCAACGTAGACGATTCCATCCGCTATGACTGGCGTCGAAGAGATCGTGCCTCCCGGAGCGGTGAATTCCCATTCGACTGAGAGCCCCGCTCGCCTCCCGACGTCAGAAGGAACCCTTCCAGTGTTCTGGAGATCGCAATGAAACATTTCACCCGCCGGTGTAGTTTGGGTGGAACCCGAGTCAGAATCGTTGTCTTCCGGTGATGGATCCGAGTCCGACGAGCCATTCGAATCTGAGGGGGATGATTCGGAGCCAGCCGATGCCGGCTGTCCGTTTTCACTCCCGTTTCCACCGAACGACAGGCATCCGGCTGCAGTAACAGCTCCAAGAGTGAGCCCTGCGAGGTAGTCTCTTCGCGAGGCTCGACTACAGGTATGACGTTTGGGCATTGTCTGATCTCCTAACTGATTCCGGCGTTGTCAATCGGGGCTACCGTTGTTCAACTGGCTAAACAACGAGTAACTAGAGTGAAATACCATTGGGCGATTACACCTGCCGAAAGAGTCTCTCAGCGCTACTTGTCTTCGATACTGATACCGAATGTCGTGACGATTCACCGGGTATCGATCGGCGCAGGCCGACGATGACTGATAAAGGACTGCGACAATCTTTGAGATCGTCGTAGTTCCCGAGCGCTCTCAGAAACAGTAGAAAATAATATCAACCGTCAGAAACACTGACGAGCACGACGGGGTTTGAACCGAAAGAAGACGACCGCCTCGTTTCTGCTCGGCGTGGTCTTCCAGGGTTCAAATCCGTCTGTAGGCTGTTTGCTCCTCACCTCCGTTCGTCGCAAAAACAACGAGCCCGACGGGATTTGAACCCGCGGCAACCAGGTCCGGAACCTGGCACTCTGTCCACTGAGCTACGGGCCCTCACCAGTCGATAGCGCCGGGACGAGTATAACCGTTGTGAACCATCCCAGCAAGAGCGCGGCAGTGACCCGAAACCTATCCGTCAGGAGCGAGTATGTAACAGCATGCATCAGTTCATCGACGGCGAATGGGTAAGCGAGTACGAGGCGACCGACGAGGACGGGTCGTTCGACAGACAGCCGACGTCCTTTCGGGACCGCATCGATTCCAGCGATGCCGAGGCCGGCCGATACCACCTCTACGTGAGCTACGCTTGTCCGTGGGCCCACCGGACGCTTATCACACGGAAGCTGCTCGGTCTGGGGGATGTCCTTTCAGTCGACGTGGTCGATCCGTACCGGGCCGAAGGCGGCTGGCAGTTCACCCCCGAAAAAGAAGGCTGCACCGTCGATTCGGTCAACGGCTCCGATTACCTGCGCGAACTCTATCTTGAAGCCGACCCGGAGTATACGGGCCGCGTGACGGTCCCGGTGCTGTGGGACACGCACGATGAGACAATCGTCAATAACGAATCGCGGGAGATCATGCGGAACCTGACGACCGCTTTCGCGGATCTCGGCAACGGCGTCGACCTCTCACCGCCGGACCTGCGTGACGAGATCGATGCGGCACTGGATCGAATCTACGAGCCGATCAACAACGGCGTCTACCGGACGGGCTTTGCCGACACGCAGTCGGCGTACGACGAGGCCGTGACTGAACTGTTCGACGCGCTCGCTCACTGGGACGCCGTACTCGAAGAGCAACGATACCTCGTCGGCGATCAGCTCACTGAAGCCGATATCGCAATGTACACGACGCTCGTTCGATTCGATGAGGTCTATCACACCCACTTCATGTGCAATCACAAACTCATCCGCGAGTACGACAACCTCTGGCCGTACCTCCGGGATCTGTATACGACGCCCGGGTTCGGCGACACCACGCACATGGATCACATCAAGGAACACTATTACACCACCCACCCGGGCGTGAGTCCGAAACGCATCGTCCCGATGGGCCCGGATCCGGACTTCGAGGCTCCCCACGACCGCGACGAACTCCCCGGCGAGCCGCCGGTGTAGGCACCTGTCACCCGGAGCGACGATCCACGGTCGATCTTGCCGGTAGGATTATATATCTCCATGGCATACGGTAACATGACCATGGGTGACACGAAACGAGGTCGAGAACGCAAAGGGCTAAAGAAGCGAGAACAGCGCGACCGGTACCACATCCGACAGACCCTCGAAGCACGGGAGCGCGACCGCGATTTCGAGGAACTCTACCAGGATACGGAACTGGATCTCGATCTCTGAACCGCTATCGATACTGCTCTTTTTGTTCACCGTTCGACGTCTGGCTCTCGGTCCGGAGCCTCTGTCCGGTTCCGATCCGGAGTGGTGGACTTATTTCCCCCGCCAGTTTCAGTACCGGCCATGCCCGAAACGACGCTCGCAGAACTACTCGAGCGAAACCGCCGACACGTGAAATCGCTTTCTGTCGGCTATTTCGATGCCGTCGGATCGACACAGGAGCCGGCGGTCGTCTCCGTTAGCTGTTCTGACTCTCGGGTCTCTCAGGAAGGGATGTGGGCAGTCGAAGAGCCGGGATGGCTTTTCACTGCCGGAAACATCGGCAATCAGGTCTGGGATATCCACAACGGCGAGCAAGTCCTCAGCGGCGACGTCCTCTATCCGATCCGACAGACCGACACCGATGTGGCCGCCGTCGTCGGCCACACCGGCTGTGGGGCCGTCACCGCTACCCTCGAAGCCGTCCGTACGGCAGATCCGAGTGATACTCCACCGGGGATCGAAGCCCGGATCGAGTCGCTTCGACCGGTCGTTGAGGCCGGTCTCGCCGACGACCGTGTCTCGGAGGCCCGCGACGTCGGCCTGGTTGACCAGCTCGTCGAGTACAACGTCGATCGACAGGTCGAGTTCTTCCGCGGCGACGGAGCGGTCCCCGATTCCGTGACGGTCCTTGGGTTCGTGTACGATTTCCAGGGCGTCTACGGTGACACCGAGGGGCGTTGCTATCTCGTCAACCACGACGGCGAGACGAACCCTGAGGTACTGCAGGAGGCCGTTCCTCGAAAGTTTCACTCACACGTCTGTCGTCTGCTGTAGGAGCGTCCGACTCCTGTCTTTCCGGGGGTGGTGCCAGCGCTACCGAGTTCGCGGTCTTTTGCCGGATAGCACGGGGGCTATCCGGCGAAAAAGAACGTGTTCGAAAGCGATACAGCCGCGGTTGGCGTATTACAGGCGAGTCAGGTTCGTCGCGCGGGGGCCCTTCTCGGCCTCCTCGATGTCGAACTCGACTTCCTGTCCTTCTTCGAGGTCCGGGCCGCCGACATCCTCCATGTGGAAGAAGACGTCCTCGTCCGCGTCCTCAGTGTCGATAAAGCCGTAACCGCCAGTGTCGTTGAAGAAATCAACCGTTCCGGTTGCCATCTCGTGAACGAATGGTTGCGGGATATATAACCTTTCCGGGTCGTACCGTATCCGCAGGGACGGAACGGTGAACACTCCGGAGCTTTTCCGTGAGCGTCGGCTACGGACGTTATCAATGAGGTCCGGATCACAGCCACCACCGAAGAACGGCGAATCCTTCTGTCAGCACTCCCCGGATGCGTTCTGTTCGGACGCTTCGAGACCGGAGCGAACGCCGGGCGGCTACCGGGTTCGGCTCTCCGTTCGGACCCACAATAAGAGCCATTCCGTATGAGTGACGTCACGAGCGGCGGGGACGGTTCGACCCGAGTGGCGATCGCGTGTCAGGGTGGAGGGAGTCACACGGCGTTTACTGCCGGTGTATTGAAGGGGTTGTTTCGGGAGTGGGACGAAGCGTACGAGCTGGTGGGAATCAGCGGTACGTCGGGTGGTGCGTTCAACGCGGTGGCGGCGTGGTACGGGCTAGTCACCGCCGATGAGACGACGGCTATCGACCTCCTCGATGCGCTCTGGGACGACATCGCGGTCGATAGTTTCTCCGACCGGTTAATAAACAACTGGGTCGTCGGCCTCTCCCGGATCGGAAACGCCGGCTTTCCGGTTCCGAAGATAAGTCCCTACCAAACGCCCGGTTCGAGGCTGGGTCAAGAGCAGATCACGGACGTTTTAGAGCGACACATCGATTTCGGGTCGGTTCCGGAGTTATGCGGTCGGGAAACACCGGAACTCGTCGTAGGGACCGTAGATATCAACGCGGGGGTCTTCGAGACGTTTACGAACAAGGGCGTGACCTCGGAGGCGGTGTTGGCGTCGGCGGCAGTGCCGAGCCTGTTCGAGGCCGTCGAGATCAACGGCCATTACCACTGGGACGGCCTCTTTTCGCAGAACCCGCCGATCGACGATCTGATGACCGTCGCCGCCGAGCGGAAGCCCCAGGAACTGTGGGTGATCCAGATCAACCCCCAACAGCGGGAGGACGAACCCACGACGCTGGAGGAGATCGCCGACCGACGAAACGAACTGTCGGGGAACATCTCGCTGAATCAAGAGCTTGCGGTCATCGAACGCGTCAACCGGTGGATCGACGACGGCCACCTCCCGAAAAGTGACTTCACTCGGACCGAAATCAAACGGATCCAACTCGAACAGCCCTACCGGAGTTCGACGAAGCTCGATCGAAGTTCGGGGTTCATTCAGGAGGTAATGGAACTCGGCGAGTCGAAGGCGGCCGAATTCTACGGAAAATAATCCTGTCTCCGGTAGACGGGATCGCGACCTGACCTTCGGAGACCGGCCCCCTCGTTTCGGCGTCCTGTCTGAACACTGTGCCGACGATCACCCCGGCAACCCGTCCGCGGTGCGCCCCGACCGAACCGGTTTCGACCCCGCTCCGATCGGGAGGTACTCTGATTACTCATCGGCCAGAACCTCCGGACATGTTCCGTCGATTCCGGGAGACTGGTCCCGCCTTCCTGATCCCTGCAGCGTGGGGTGTCGTGGCCGCTGTCCACCTTGATCTCATTACGAGACAGCCGGTGTTCGTTATGCATGGCGTGATGTCCGTTCTGCTCGTGGCGTTCGCCGCCGCCTCCTGGCGAGAGATGGACGCCGGCGTGCTGCGAACCTGGCGACGGGTCATTCTCGCCGGGACGCCGTTCGCACTCGCCGGTCTGGCCGGCTTCGTCGTCCCGACTGGCTCGATAGCGCTTTTTTCCGCGGCGATTTCGGGATGGATGCTTCTCCCAGCGGCCGGATTCATCTCCACTGCCCGTCAGGTTTCGGCAGGAACGCGGATCTATCAGGCTGGTACAGCGCTGTGTGTGCTCGGCGCAGTGTTGTACGCGCTCGGAGCCACCATCGCCCCGGCCGCGCTCTCGATCGTGGGGCTCGGCTCGGTCGCAGTCGGCCAGACCGCCGGGATTCTCGATGCCGTGCTCAGATACTGACCCCGACTGATCGCTACGGCGTGACGACGATTTTCCCGACCGCGTTGCGATCCTGCATCGCGGCGAAGGCCTCGCCGGTCTCGTCGAGCCGATAGGTCGCCTCGATCTCCGGATCGAGATCGCCGCTTTCGACGAGATCGACGAGCCGTTGCAGTTCCGGCTGTGTCCCCATCGTACTCCCGATCACGCGTTTGTGTCCCAAGAACAGACCGGGGATGTCGATCTCACTTTCGCTGCCGGCGGTCCGACCACAGACCACCATCCGGCCGCCCCGGCGGAGGAGATCGAGCCCCAACTCGGTGTAGGGGCCGCCGAGGTGGTTCACCACCGCGTCCGGCGTGCCGATCGCCCCGACGGCCGCCCGAAGCGTCTCTGGATCGGTCCCCTCGACGGCGTGGTCGAGCCCCAGTTCGCCGAGTGTATCAAGCTTTTCGGGCGACGAAGAGGTGCCGACGGTCCGGGCACCCAGGACGTCGGCCAACTGGACGCTCGCGACCCCGACGCCGCCGGTCGCTCCGGGCACGAAGACGAGGTCGCCGGCTTTGACTGCCGCCTGCCGGAGCATGTGATGGGCAGTCAGATACGCGGTCGGGAGGGCGGCGGCGGTGGTCGTCTCGACCGACTCGGGAAGCGAAACAAGCCGGTCGGCGTCGACGCGGGCGGCCTCGGCGAGGCCGCCGTGATACAGCGAGAACGCCTCACAGCGGTTTTCCGGGCCGTCCCGGCAGAACCGACAGTGGCCACAGGTCTCGTTGGGACAGAGGACGACCCGGTCGCCGGGCTCGACGTTTTCGACGCCGTCGCCGACGCTCCGCACGACGCCGGCCACGTCGAGGCCGCTTACGAACGGGAGATCGTCGGTGTCGACCATCGCCGAGTCACCTTCGAGAATCCAGAGGTCGTGGCGGTTGATCGAGCAGGCCTCGACGTCGATGACCGCTTTTCCGGGCTCCGGCTCCGGTGTCGGTCGCTCGACGATCTCCACGCCCTCCGGTCCGATCAGCTCGCTGAATGCTGCAGCGTGCATTACGTTCGTGTGTGCCCGACAGCGGTATAACTGTTCGTGACCGGTTCCCGGACGCTCGGGGTATCAGACGCCGAGGGCCTCCATCGCGATCACGAGAAGCGTCAGAAAGATGTGCTCGCCGTCGATCACGAACCCGTAGAACAGCGGCCCGCGATCTTCAGTAGCGAACGGGGTGTAGGCGGCGACGTAAGCAAGAAAGCCGAGCAACACGAGGAACCGCCGGGAGACGACCCCGACAGCGACGATGCCGACGACGGCGATACCGACGAGCACGGTAACAACGAGCGAACCGATCCGAGTCGCCCGGGGGCCGAAGACGATCGGGACGGTCCGGATCCCTTCGGCTGTGTCGCCCTCGATGTCTTTGATGTCGAAGAGGGCCGCCGCGACGGTCAGCATGATCGTAAAGAAGCCGAACGGAACGAGGATCTCGGGAACCAGCACCGTGCCGTAATAGAACCCAACGCCGAGCGGAATGATCCCCCACGAGACCCCGACGATCAGGTTCTTGACCAGGAGGAACCGTTTCACCCGAAACAACGAGTAGAGGGCGGCAACGCCGGCCGGCAGGAGGAGGAAGGGCGCGCCGGAGACTCCGAGAACGAACGCCCCGCCGACTGCGGCGACGTACAACGCCACGCCCGCGAGAAAGAACGATCGGCCGTACCGATCGGTGAACGAAGCCCGCCCGGGGACGTTCTTGACGTCCTCCTCGATATCGGTCAGACGGTTGAGGCTGTACACGAAAAGCGTCGCCGCGAAGACGATAAACAGCGGGAGGAACTCGGGCGATAGCCTGGCGAGCAGCATCGTCGAGAGCGCGACCCCGGTCGCCGAGGCGGAGATAAACAGGTTACTGTGGACCAGCAAGGCGGCGATCGATCGAAGCGGGCCGCGTTCGCTGCCGCTCGGCGCTTCCATTCGGATATCGGGAAACTTCGGCCTCGACGTTGATAGCTCTGTCCCGTCCGGATCGCTTCGCCGCGGGTTCTTCGGTCGAAGCGCTGATAACCTGCCGGGACGAGGTAATATCGAATGCTGTCCTCCTCGTGGAAACGGGATATCGCAAGCGGGCTCGTCGTTCTTGTGCCGCTGCTCGTCACTGCCTACGTCGTCGCGTTCGTCTATCAGGCGATCGCGAGCTTCCCGTTTCTCGAGACGACGCTCGATGGGCTCCCCGTGGCGGTCCGGGTGCTCATTACGCTCATGCTGTTCGGGCTGCTCGTTCTCGCCGTCGGCTACCTGATGCGAACGACAGTCGGTGACCTGCTTGAGCGGGCCCTCGATGACATCATGAATCACCTCCCCGGACTTCGGGTCGTGTACAACGCCTCGAAGATGGCGGTCGAAACGGCCGTCAGTGGCCCCGAAGAACTCCAGACCCCCGTCAAACTCGAGACGTGGGACGGGATGCGGATGACTGCATTCAAAACCGGAAAATCGACGGACGACGGCCGGGACGTACTGTTTTTGCCGACCGCGCCGAACATCACGACCGGCTACGTCGTCGAGGTCGAGCCGGATCGCTACACGGAGATCGACGAGAGTGTCGAAGACGCCCTGACACGAATTTTGAGTGCCGGTTTCGGCGAGAACGAAGACCGCGGGATCCAGATCGACGTCACGGAGGAGTTGATCGCCGGGGACGGCGATACGACAGAGGACTAACCGGTCTCGCCCGTCGATACAGTCGGCTTAGACGTGTGAATTCGGCATCAGCGTCCGATACTCCTGGCTGTCGAGCCACTCACAGAGCCTGACGAGCTGTTCGGTTGCGGCTTCGAACAGCTGTTCGCCCTTCTCGGGGGTTGCACCGGTCTGGTCGCCGAAGACGCCGTTGTCGCTGTTCTCGATCGCGTCGTAGTACGTTCGCGCGCCGTGGGTGTTCTCGCGCTCGACCTCGAAATTCGCCCAGCCGTCGTCTCGGGCGTCTTCGAGCCTGTCGGTTCGAACCAGTTCTTCGGCGAGGTGCATGATCATCGCCGTCTCTTTCGGCCCGCCGTGTGGACCGTTTCGCTCGAACAGATCGTCGACCAGTTCCGGAATACTCTGGTCCCACATCCACTCGATGGCGTACAGTACCTCCTCGTCTCTGAGCCGCCGACCGACCTCCCGGAGGTGCTGGACGTTTCCCCCGTGAGCGTTGACGAACACGACCCTATCGATGCCGTGATACGCCAGGTTCCGCGTGAACGACTCGACGTAGTCACGGAAGACCGGCGCGTCGACCCACATCGTCCCACTGAACTGCCGATGGTGTGGGCTGACGCCGACGTTGATCGTCGGCGTACAGAGAAGTCCCGTCCGGTCGGCAGCCTCGTGGGCGAGCCCCTCGGCGATCAGGTGATCCGTCGCCAGTGGGAGATGGGGACCATGCTGTTCGGTGGAACCGAGCGGCACCAGCGCCAGCGATTCCTCCTCGAAGTAGCCGTCGAGTTCGGGCCACGTTTCGTCGGCGATGTACATACTGTCTACTGGCGGGCGGCGCTGTCTTTAAATTGCATATATCCGCTTCGCACACAGCGTCGGATCAAGCGACCGATTCAGGGTGCCCCCGCGATGACGACTCGTACCGTTCCGTCCCCGTGGTTGTGGAGCTGGCGTCGCGTGTCCGCAGCGACGCAGATCGCTTCGCCGGCGACAATCGTCTCCGTCGTCTCGGGGTCGTCCGCCCCGCCGCCGAGTTCGACGGTCAACTCGCCGTCGACGACGAGATACACTTCCTCGTGGTCCTCATCGGCGTGATCGTGGGCTTTCCCCTTCCCGCCGGCTTCGAGTTCGAGAAGCGTTATTCCGAGGCTTTCACAGTCGAGTGCGTCCCGGAAAAACCACATACCGCCGAACTCGTCGGGAACGACGCTGTCGATCTCGTCCGTGCTGGCAGTGCTGTAGTCCATAT